>JAANMW010000694.1_pt1 | contig 39428 bp, 25 predicted proteins | sample 7279671 | NCBI WGS metagenome assembly JAANMW01 (sample SAMN14094541, study PRJNA606508) | bioreactor metagenome | isolation source: A lab-scale SPAN reactor treating ammonium-rich wastewater day 247 | place: Ireland: Galway | collected 2017-09-19 | reverse complement strand
GATGGCGGCTTGGATTTCATCGAAGCTCCGGATGCGGCCAAGGAAATACCAGTCCGAAGCCATCGATCCCGCCCGAGCCGACGTGGATTCTTCCTGCATGATCAAGGAGGACTTAAGGCCCGCCTTCATCCGCTGCACCTCATCCTCGGTGACCCCCTCCTTTAATTGATCGATGACCGACAACAACACATCCAACGTCTCTTGGGCCCGCTCATTCGTTGTCCCGGCATAGCCGATAACGCAAGCACGATCCTTCATCGTTTGATAGGACGCCCACACTGCGTAACAAAGGCCGCGCTTTTCGCGGACTTCCGTGAAGAGCCGCGAGCTCATGCCGCCGCTCAGGACATTGACGGCCGCGATGGCGGCGTAGTAGTCCGGATGCGTGATGGGCACGCTGTCATAGGCGATGCCGATCTGGGTTTGCTTGGTCTCCTTGGTCAAATGATCCCTCGACGGCAGGGGGGCTTCCAGTGTGTAGGTCACAGGCGGCTGCGGCTGCCAATCGCCATAGAGCTGCTCCACGGCGTCGAGGATTTGCTTCCATTCCACGTTGCCGGCGATGCTGAGAATGGACTGCCGCGGCTGCACCATCCGCTGATGAAACTGCCTGATGGCTTCGATCGTGGTCCGCTGGATGCCTTCCGGCGTACCCCGGCGATCACGACCCAAGGGCGGCGGGAAGTAACGTTTCTTGACCTCCACCAAGACTTTTTGGCGAGGTTCGTCTTCCAAGCCTTCCAACTCCAGCAAGGCTAAATCCTGGACGGGCGGCAACTCCTCCTCGGGGAGCAAGGGTCTGCGAACGATGTCCGCATAAAGCCCTAGGGCGGGCACAAGGTTTTTAGCCAAGGTGGAGCCCCAGATGCGCAAATGCAGCGTGCCGCTGCTTTCGTCTCGATCCAGGCCCAATTCATCCAAGGCCAGCGTCAATTCCTTGCTCGAACGCTTTCCGGCGCCGCGGGTGATGAGATCCGAAAGCAGGTTGGCCAGCCCCAGTTGTTCCGGGGGATCATGGACGCAACCCGCGGGGATCAGGAAATTGAAGGCAGCCGAGCGAACGTGCGGCATCTGCTCGACCAGCAGGGTCAACCCATTGGCGAAGCTGTGCTGATAGATCTCGACGGACAAGACTCATTCCTTTCCAGCCTACCCATCTCCAGGTAGCTCGCGGCCCAAGGTCAACGAGAGCAATGCAGCGGTGGAACTCACCATTGTGCAGGGAGCGGCCCTACTTTGCCAGCGTTTTTCAAGACCAGGTCAAAGATTGCCTCGTTCCAAACCCGTTTGAAGCCATTTCCTCAGATTCGGGCCATTAGCTGATCTCCTCCAGCTTCCAATCATGAATTTCCTTGATGCTCATTTCCTTCATGCGGAACCCGAGTCGCTGATACAGTCTCAGCGCTTGTTCATTTTCCGCGGTGACGTCGAGCCAGGCCCTTTTCAAGCCCGCTTCATGAAACCCGTGCAGGGCCTGCAGGATCAAGGCTTGGCCCAAGCCCTGATGGCGGTGTCGAGGCAACACCCCCACGTTTTGGATCGAGCCAACGCGCGGTTCCGCCTCAATGCATTGGATGGTGGCGACGCAGCCGTTGGCAGCGCCGATGAGCCAGGTGGCCTGGGGCATGAAGCCGGGCTTATCCCGGATCTCCCGCAGCAGAAACCAGCAACTATCCCGATCCGAGAAGCAGGGAAATAAATAGCGGTCGATGCAGTCGTGAAAAGCCCGGTAATGAACTTCGGCATGGATGGTGAGCAGGGAATCATCCCAGGGCACCCAATAATAGCCATCGGGCAACTCGGGAACGGCCGGGACTCCCGAAAGGTCGATCTCCATGCGATAGCGAGTGAAGTGGACCACGCTCATGGACGGATTATAACGCCGACCCTTCGCGCCGGTCAACGAATTGCCTTATATCCCGCTGGCTATTCCACGGTCACGCTCTTGGCGAGGTTGCGCGGCTTATCCACATCGCACCCCCTCAGGACGGCGATTTCATATGCCAACAGTTGTAAGGGTATAGCCACCACCAAAGGCTGCAAATACTCCGGCACATGAGGCACCGAGATCACGTCGTCGGCGCGCTCCGCCACTTCTTGGTCGCCCTCGGCCGCCACCGCGATGATGGGACCGCCTCGCGCTTTGATCTCCTGAAGATTGGTCATCACCTTGTCATAAACCGACCCGTGCGGCATGAGAAAGACGGAAGGGGTTTCCTCATCCACCAAGGCAATGGGGCCATGCTTCATTTCCGCGGCCGGATACCCCTCGGCATGAATGTAGCTGATTTCCTTGAGTTTCAAGGCACCTTCCAGGGCGACCGGGTAAAGATATTGCCGACCGAGATAGAGCATGTTGCGCGCGTGGGCATATTTTTGAGCGACGTCCTTGACCGCGGCGTGACACTGCAACGTGCTTCGCACGATCTCGGGGATAGCGCGAAGCTCGGCAATGATGCGCTCTCCTTGGATGCTCGAAAGGTGCCGCAAGCGGCCGAAATAGAGGGCCAACATGGTCAGCACGGCGACTTGCGATGTGAAGGCCTTGGTGCTGGCCACGCCGATTTCCGGACCCGCGTGCAGATAGATGCCGCCGGTGGCTTCGCGCGCAATGGTGCTACCCACGACGTTGCACAGTGCCAGGGTCGGCAGTCCCTTGCGTTTGGCTTCGCGCAAGGCCGCCAAGGTGTCCGCTGTTTCACCAGATTGCGTGATGGCCAGGATGATGGTGTTGCGTTCCATCGGCGGATTGCGATAGCGAAACTCGGAAGCGTATTCCACTTCCACTGGAAGGCGCGCCAGCTCCTCGATGAGGTATTCTCCCACGATCGCGGCGTGGTAACTGGTGCCGCAGGCCGTGAGGATGATCCGGTCGACCTGCTGCAGCCGTTCGGGACTGAGGTTCAAGCCGCCAAAACGAGCGCTGGCGTCGGCGTCGTCGAGGCGGCCGCGCATGGCGTTGGCGAGCGTTTCAGGTTGCTCGTAAATCTCCTTGAGCATGTGGTGGGGATATTCGCCTTTTTCAGCGTCGCCGACGTCCCAGTCGATGAAGTGAATGCTTGGGGCGACCGGCGCTTCATTGGCGTCGTAAATGCGATGCTCCTCGGGCGTCAGCACGCAAAGCTGATGATCGTTGAGGTAGACGGCTTTGTCGGTGTAGCCAACGAGGGCATTGGGATCGCTGGCGATGAAGTTTTCATTCTCCCCTAGTCCCAGGACAAGGGGGCTGCCGAGGCGAGCGCCGACAATGACCCCTGGTTCGCGCGTGGAGATGGCTGCCAGGCCATACGTTCCTTTCAGCCGTGCCAGGGCTTTGCGGACCGCCGAGGTGAGATCGCCGCCGTTCATGCAAGCATGAATGAGATGAGCGATGACTTCAGTGTCGGTGTCGCTGGAAAAGACATACCCCTCGGCCTGCAATTGGGCCTTGAGGATGGCGAAATTGTCGATCACGCCATTGTGGATGATGGCGATCGACCCATCGCCGCCGAGGTGGGGATGAGCGTTGCGGTCCGTCGCTCCGCCATGCGTGGCCCAGCGCGTATGACTGATGCCATGGCAGCCAGGCGCCGGCTGTTCGATGAGCACTTTCATCAATTCGCCGAGCCGACCCGCTTTCTTGCGCACGTGAAGGTGGTTGCCCGTCAGCGTGACCACGCCAGCACTATCATAACCCCGATATTCGAGGCGGCGCAGCCCTTCGATTAAGATCGGTTCCGCTTCGCGAAAGCCGGTATAGCCTACAATTCCACACATGGATTCATTCCTTCGTCAGCATCGATGAAACGATGTCACGGATGTGCCTGGTTCTGTTCTACGAGTTTCCGCGAACTCAACAAAGCCGCCGCGTGAGACACATTACAGCTTCATGGGGGATTGACCACCCGGAAGCCGCATTCTCCCTCGTATAAAGCCCTTAAGCCATCTCGACTGGTCAACATGACATAAGGCGTTTTAGCGCGATGCGCTTCATTGAGCGCGGTTTGCACCAAGGCGGAAGCGATGCCCTGGCCGCGCGACTGGGGATGGACGACCACATAATCGATCTGCCAATTGAGCGGCGTGCTGACCAGGGCAAAACCATCCAATTCGCCGGCCGCGGTTCGATGCAGGCAGAGGTAGCGAACATGCGGCCAGATCATGAGGAATTTGCTGCGCGTGCGAAACTGCGTCGCCACCATGTCCCACAAGCACAGGCAATCCTTTTCTGCTGCTGTGAAATGCTGCACGGTGACAAATTCGATAGGCAAGCGAACGGCTTGCTGGGACGAAGGCTGCCGAAAGTAGTGGAGCGTCGCTTCGTCGCTCATGGACTGCGCACCCAATGACCCCCTCTTGGATTACCATCCAATGCGCTTCATCAACTTCCACGGCGAACTCGGGCAACCTGACGTTCACCGGAGTCCTTGACCGTCGCACTGGATCATTGGTTGACAATGTAACAGAGGAACGCCCGTCGGGTCAACGGCACCCGGCGGGCAGGATAACCCGGGAACTTGACCGCCGCTTGGCATCACGAGCCTGGCCCGAGCCAATGAGGCACATCTTGGCGCGAGTGCGGCGTGAAATGCTCGATGCTCATAGCCGTATCATAGGCGACCCGCGCCGCCGGCCCCATGATCTTGAGGTCTTGAAGAGGAATACCCACGACTTCGCGGTAAAGGACCAGTTCATCGGCCTGGGGCGACAGCACGACGTGGGTGTCAGGCAAGGCCACGGAGCAGGCCTGCTCCATCAATTCGCCTGAAGGCGAATCGGGGAGAATCAGCAAACTGAATTCCTGGCTGAAATTGATGCGCTGATTGAGCATCAGGGGCAAGGTTTCGTCGAAGGTTGTCGTCAAGGCGTCGGCCAGCGTTTGCTCATCCCCCTGGCGTTCAAGGTACAAGCCCGCCGCGTCGAGGATGTCGATGCGCTGTTCGAGATAGCGCTCCGCTTCCTGGTTCAGCAACATGTGCACGGGCCGGAGCGAATCGCCCGGGGATAGGCATAATTTACCCAATGGGGGCAAGGAGGTGTTGAGCACTTTCTGTAAATGGAGATCAAACTCACTGAGTTCGGCCGGCCCTACTCCGGAGAGGAATTCCGTGACCGCATGGACCAGGCTGACGCAGCCGCGCGGCAACAGAATCGAGCTGGTTTGCCTGAATCCAGGCTTGAGGGACGATAACGCTCCGGGGTCTTCTACGTCTCGCAATCCCTTGCTCAGCTCTGCCAGTCGATTGCGGCAGAAGCGCATTTCCTTGACTTGATCCGAACAAAAGCCGCGAAAACAGACCAACAAAGCAATGATGCGGTCGTAAATAAGCTGCTGATAGCGAAACGTGAAGCATTTCCGCATGCGTTCGCCAAGCGGAATGGGCAAGGACGTTTTTCGTTTGGCCCCTTGAACACGCAATCGATCCAAGTCCCCCAAGTCATTTTTCAAGTGGGTGAGCTGATCATGCATGGAGGTGATGAGCTGCTTGATCTGCTCTTCATAAATCAGATGCCAAGCATCCAGGCAGCCCATGGCCTGGCGAATGGCCTCTTCCGCGCCGGCCATCCGAAATCCAGGGCGATCAATGAAACTGACCAAATGTTGCACCAGGGGCGGCCCCGCCTGTCGGGCCAAATTTTCCGAGGTTTCATGGAGAATACGAACGATGTGAGGAGTCGTGAGCGTGGTGGAAGGCGCCTCGCCTTGAATCCCAAGCCACTCTTCCACTTTTTTGAATACTTGCTTGATCTCTCGGTTATCCGGATATCCAGAGACGGGCAATTGCATGAAGGGTTCGGTCATTTCCCGAATAAAACTGGCAAACGACTTGCCCAATTCGGAAGTGACGGCCGTCTCCAACTGCTCGTAGAGATTGGTCGGATCCATGCGCTCCTGCACGAAGAAGGCTTGGATGTCCTGGGCCACCTGCACCTCCAGGTCCAAACTCGACGGACGCAGCCAATTTTCGATCAACAAGAGTCCTAGCCGCTTAGCGGCCCTGCGCAGCAATGGACGACGCGGCGAAGCGAGCACGCGAATGCCGACGCTGTGAAAGGGGGAAGCCGTGGCGGAATGCTTGGCGCGAAATTGATCGGCTGTCTTGCCGAGCGGCGTCAACAGACTGCGATGCAAAAACCCGCTCGACACCTTAAGCGTTTCCTGTAGTTGCTCCAGGTCCTTGGAATCGGGCAAGGGTAACAGAAAGGCTTGCGAAAAGGGTGGCTCATTGTCCACAAGCGGATCGCAGCCCGTTTCATACAAGGCCCGAAACGGTTGCCGCGCCACCATGTAATGATGCAGTTCCCTCAGACTGGCGAAGGCGTTGGCTTGGGGCATGTCGGCTTGCCCCTGATCGCCCACGGAGGGAATGAGGAAAATGCCGATCACGTCCTGCCTTGGGAAACCTATGTCTCGAAGCTGCTGCTTGACGACGTAGGCCAGGTCGATGAACATCCCGCTGCCCGTGCCGCCGCTCAAGGAGCAAATGACATAAACACGAGGAAAATTGGAACGCAGTTTCAGGGAGGTGTGCTGCTCCGCTTCGGTCATCGTTTCCGGCGCGGTGATATGCTCCAGGTCGCGGCGAATTCTGGAGGCGATGCCGCGCGAATACTCGATGAATGCCAGCCGGCCAAAGGCGCGAATGCCATTCGTTTCAAAAGTGCGGGGCATGCGATAGAGAATGTTCGTATCCAGCCACGATTCCACGGGCGGCAGGGTGTCTCGTGGACGAATGTACCGCGTGGGGCGGTTCAGCTTGGTAACGATTACCTCTTCCGATGCCGCCGTGGGGGTTCCCACCATCATAGGCGGCGTCTGCGGATCGGTGTCGATGCAATAGGTTTTGATATGGGGTAAACTGTCCTGCAAGGGGTAGCGCAGTTGCCATTCCTGACGCAATTGATTGACGATCACCCGCCCCATTTGCCCCAATCCTATGATCAAAGCGGGAACGAGGATGCCGCTTCCCGTTTGTTCGGTTCTTTGGCTCGGAGGCTGCCTGTGGGCCGAACTGCGCGACGTGGGCGAAAACACAAAAGAGGCCGAATCACTGGCCAACTGCGTGGAATGGACGGAAGGAAAAGATTGGGCTGTTCCCATTGGCGTGACGGCGGATGAGCGGCTTGGTGAACCATCGGGCACGGCTTCACTCTTGACGCCATCCTGCGCAGCTAAAGGCGATGGCATTTCTTGCGGCGTTTCTTGACTCGGTCGATAAGCGGGCTGGACGGCAGACCCTTGAACGCTTTGCTGGATCGTTTGAATGAACTCCATGCAAGTTGAGAACCGCTGATTGGGATCCCGATTCAATGCCCGAGCCACAATGGGCCTCAGTTCTTCGGGGAGCGGGTCCAGTTTGGGCTTTCCCTCCAGATGCTGCATGATGAGTTGTCGCGTATTGGTCCCCATGAAGGGCCGGTAGCCGGTGAGCAACTCCTGAAAGACAATGGCCAGGCTGTATTGATCGCTATATCGGCTGACGTATCCTTCAAAAGTCTCCGGCGAGGCGTACACGGGGGTGATCCCGCCTGTGACCGACGCCACGAGCCCTTCTAAATCCTTCACCAGGCCAAAATCGGCCACCTTGATGTGATTGTGAACCAGGAATAAATTTTGCGGTTTGATGTCCAAATGCATCAAGTCATACTGCAAATTCATCAAGTCCAGGGCTTCCGCGGCTTCCTTTACATAGTTGAACAATTCAGACTTTGGGATGCCCTTCAAACCCTGATTGCGGCATTCACGAAAGCGGTCCCACAGATTGCGATCGGCCAATTCCGTCACGATGATCAGTTGGCCATTGATCACTTCATAGCGTTCAAGCGACAAAATGAAGGGATGACGCACGGAGCGAACCCGCTCCAACGATCGCAGTTCTTGATTGGCGCGGACGGTTTCATCATTATCGACCATCTCCAGATCGCCATAGACGAACTTGATGGCCTTGAGCAATCCACCAGGAGCTTCGGCTTTCCAGACTTCGCCAAAGCCGCCACCGCCCAGGCGTTCGATCAATCGATAACCGGGTATGGGTTCGGCTTGCGGTTCAATACGGTTTGCCATCAGGCCATCCTACACGCCACGCGAGGCTCCCATCCTTGAACATGGAACCTCTCGAGTCTCGGTCTCAGCGCGCAACAGGCAACTCCTCACCTTCTTCCAACTGCCCCTGCAGTGGAAAAGGCCTCATTTTCAGATTAACTGGATTCGTCCTGGGCATCAACACATCATCGGTTATTTTTCCTCCTGAGATCCACATTGGCACTTCTTGGCATTCCTTGCTTGCCAGCGTCTCCATGGAGTCAGAAAATGGCCATGGCGCAGAGCGAGAATAGCTCCTCGATTGCTATCCGACCGACGATGATGGGAAGGCTTGGAGCGCCTGCGACTGAATCTGACCGTATTGTGGATGGATGATGTATGAAGCGCGATTCGAAGGAACCGACCGTCATCCAACTGGCGAACAGGCAATATGCCCTTTCAATCAAGCAACCCTGGTGCAGTTTGATCTTGCATGGGTTGAAGTCGATTGAAATACGTCGCTGGCCGACCCGTATACGGCAGACGATCTATTTGCATGCCGCCCGCATCCCAGATGAGCGACCGACAGGATGGGAATTGCTTGATGCCGCTTCCCGCGCCACGTCCGAGTTGCTCGGCGGCGTCATCGGCGAAGTCGATTTGATCGATTGCAAGTTCTACCGCACTCTCAAGGCTTTCGAACAGGATCAACTGTTCCACCGCAACCTGCCCAAGTGGTTCGAACGCCAGGGCATGTACGGCTTCGTGCTGGCTAACCCTCGGCCCGTCAAGTTTTATCCCTTCAAGGGGAACGCCCAATTCTTCACGGTTCCCATTGAAGCTTCCCGATCGACGTAAACGGGTTTTGGGACAGGCCGAATCCCCCATTGGCCATTGAGCGGCCAGGCTCATAACTTGAAAAGTATCCTTCCGTGTCAAGTATTTCACCTAGGAGACGACCCCATGGAAAAGCGCGCTAATGCCTTTAATTTTGCGGGCAAGCAGGTCAGTTTGGTGGGCAAAGAAATGAAAGCCGGGGACAAAGCACCCGATTTCACTTGCCATAAATTCGTGCCTGGTACGGGCCTGGTTCCTGTCAAGTTGGGAGATGCCCTGGGAGGCAAGGCCACCCTCTTCAGCGTGGTGCCATCTTTGGATACACCGGTTTGCAGCACCCAAACCCAACGGTTCAATCAAGAATTGGCTTCCCTGGCTGGGAAGGCGAATTGCTACACGGTAAGCATGGATTTACCTTTCGCCCAAAATCGCTTCTGTGGCGATGCCACCCACAAGATCGAGAATTTGTCCAATTTATCCGACTACATGGACCGCTCCTTTGGACAAGCCTTTGGCGTTTTGATCGATGAAGCGAAGATTCTTTCCCGGGCCGTCTTTGTCGTCGACAAAAATGGCGTGATCACTTATGCGGAATATGTCCCAGAAGCCAAGGCGGAACCCAACTATGCCAAGGCGCTGGAAGCGTTAAAAGCCGCCGCTCAATAAGGCTTATCCAAGCCAATGCCAAAGGGCCGCGCATCGTTCGCTCCGAACGGTTCGCGGCCCGATTGGTTTCAACAGGCATAGGAAAAAATCGGTCGCCTTTTTCCTTACGGCTTGAGGGGCGATCCGATAATCGGAATCCGCAGTTGCGTCACCTGGCTGTGATCGCTCGACAGGAGCACTTCGCCATCGGGAATCCCAAAAGAGAGCCATTCGTTCAAATCTTCTTTCCTAATGTTCGCCCAAGCGGCATCACTTGCTGGCGGCATGATCAGAATCAAATCCCATTCATTGTCCTTCACGGGCTTTAACTCCGCTTGCAATAGCCGAGGTGCAACACTCTGAAGCGTCAACGACCTGCCGGGTTCATAGCGGAGGCGAATCCTAAGAGGTGCTGAGCGATACCCCCGGCTCATGCTAAGCTGTGCAGCCGCCAGATTGATGTTCTCCGAACTTAAATGAACAGCTCCGCTGACGACGTGGCCGCTCACGGACATGTTCATAGGCTTGCGACTGCTTGGTGAATGAATCACGATCTGTTCGCGAAATGGGCCGGCGGCCAGCCGCGGGTTCGGCACGACTCGAATGCGATAGCCATGGTTTGCTTTTAAAATGGCCAACCGTTCTGGTGACAATGGTTGAGCTTCATCCACCGTCAGGCCTGGATGGCTCGATCGCACATCGAGGTCGAGAGATGGCCCCCCGTCCGCGCGGGAGTAGATTTCAAACACCACCGCCTTGGCGCCCGTTTTGAGATCAGCCGCATCCAATTGACCGAAATCCAATCGCCCTTGAGGCAAGGTGACCATCAGCGTTGGCTTATAACGGGCCGTGGCTTCAAAGCGAATGGGTTGACCGCCATCGGCTTGAACATCGGCAGTCATTCGGACCTGAAGCTCCTCTGCCAAGGCCAGTTGTTCCAAATCAGCTTCCCATTGAAACACAACCTGACCTATTTGTTGCGGCTCCAGAACGGGCGGATCGATGCTGACCTTGATGCAGGAGCAGCTCTTGTGCACGACTTGAACGCGGGATCGGTTCGGGCTGTGATTTTGAATGGGGAAAGGGATCGACCTGAAATCGCCGACGTTGACCTCGCCCAAATCCACTCGTTGGCGCGGAGCGGACAACACGGGATCAATGGTGTTTCTTGGATCAGCTACTTCCTGAAATGAAGTGCTTGGCTTGGATGACCAACCGATGCCCGATGGAGCTTGAGCCGGGAGGGAGGACGGCTTGGCCAGTGCGGGAGGTTGAGCCTTGTTCATCCCAGGTTGCGGTTCGCACCCCATCAGAAGAACAGACAAATGAAGAGTCAGGATGATGCGGAAAGGCAGCTGCCAATGGCGATCTGAACGCAGGCGAAGCTGGGGAGGGAGAACATCCCAAAGAAACATCTCCGACCTCCGTGTCATGGTTGCAATGACTTTTGTGAATGTCTCACATCATAGCGGTGGGGCAGGGGGTGTCAACGCGAGCCTTTGGCGTTCGATCGCTGCCGATGGCGCAGATAATGCACCATCCGCCGCAAATGATGGCCATCCGTATGCAAGGGAACGAGATCAAAGTTCAAGGATTGACTCCGTCGTTGCCAATCGTGGGCGCGTGCCTGGGCGAGGGGACTTGATGAAGAACGGGACGACGGCAATGAGATGGGAAGCACCTGCTGGGTTTCCATATCCTCAAGCCACACTTCGCCGGCAAAAGCTGGCCAGGTCAATTCCCTCGCGTCCGTGACTTGCAGCACCACCAGGTCGTGCTTGTGGGACAGGGAAGCTAGCGAAGCATCGGTGGGCGGATAGCATAAATCAGTGATCAGAAACAACAAGCCGCGTTTCCGCCAGACCTGTTGGACGAATTGCAGGGCTTTGCGGAGCCGCGATCCCTGGCTATCGGGCTGCATGGTCAGCAGATCGTGGATCACCCGCCTGACATGACGCTGCCCCTTTCGGGGCGGCACATAATGTTCGACGTCATGAGCGAAGAGAAGCAAGCCGAGGGGATCGTTTTGATGCATGGTGATCAAGCTGATCAAGGCGGCGACGTCGATGGCCACGGATCGCTTGCTGAGGGCCGCGGTCCCAAAATGCATGCTTGGGCTGATGTCGACCACGAGCAAGACATGAAGTTCCCGTTCCTCGACGTAGCGTTTGAGATAAGGTTGCCCCATGCGCGCCGTGACGTTCCAATCGATGGATCGAACGTCGTCGCCGGGTTGATAGGGCCGGACTTCCTCGAAGGCCAGGCCCGCCCCTTTGAAGACGCTGTGCTGTCTGCCACCCAACAAAGTGGCCACGGCGCGCTTGGCTCTCAAGAAAACGCGGCGGCTTTCCACGGAAACGGGAAGAGGTAGCATCGTATCGGCCTGGTTCGGAATGAATTCGCGTTATCTACCAGAAGGTTGATTGCCGTACCCCCTTCATTATCGTTATATTCTTGGATAGGGGAATCCCTTCACCCCGAGTTTGCGAAAGAGGCCACGCGAGCGGACCCACCCATGTCAACGACGATGACCACCTGTCCGACTTGCAATCAATCTTATCTCGGCAAGCAATGCCCTTATTGCCGACCCGCGATTCGCTTGCATACGCATCGAAGACCCAGAGCCGTTAAAACACCGTGGGATAATCCACTCGCTCCCGGCCATTGGTCGCAAGACCCATGGTTGCGCTTGGCCATTGGACTGATGGTCGCTCAAGGCAGCTTCCTGGCCTTTCGACGCTTGATTGAAGCAGGCTTGTTGGGGCTTGGCTTCACCGAACAAACCTACGCATGGGCCGGCTACACGGGCTTCCTTGTTTGGGGCAGCCTGCAAATTGTCTGTCTCTTTTTTGGCACGCTCCTGGCAGGCTCCGGCCAAAAGGAATGGCTGTTTTACGGATTAAGCGTCGGCTTCATCAATACCGTCGTGAGCCTCATGCAAGCCGGTGCGCGCTATACAGGTGACATCACGCCCTGGCTATTGGTCATGGCCATGTTGCTGTCCCTGGGCATGGGGGTCTTGGGAGCCAAGGTCGGCTCCTATTTTTGGCGGCCTTTGCAGCCGGCCGTGCCCGTGGCAGTCAGTCAAAAACCCAGGATCAAGCGCTCGATCAGTGTTCGCGACTTGATCACGGGCCTCAATATTCTCACGGTCAAGGTCCAATGGATCAAGGTGTATCTGGGCACGGCGATGGCCTTGGCGGGATTCTTTTTTTCGATGCAAATGTTCTATTGGTTTGTAAACACCTTTCAGCTTCGCGAGATGATCGATAGCGGCAACGTGCAGATTCGCATCTTTCGCTTGCTAATCTCCGGCTTGTCGATCCTCCTCGGCGGCTTCATTGCCGGGTCCGGTTCGAATTATGGGCCTGCCCAGGGGATTTGGTCCGGCATTTTCACATGCATCGGCTACACGATCATTATCCTGTTGCAGGTGGAACAAACACCCACGCTCAATGATCTGGCTTCCGCATGGGTCATTATCCTGGCCATCATGATCGCAGGGGCCATTTTCGGCAGTCGGATCATGCCCCCCATCGTCCGAACCCCCAAGAAGTCGGTCTCAAAACCAGCCGAAATCTAGCTTCAACTCGTGCCAGGGAGGGCCGCTTCCTGTCCTGTCGAGTGATGCATGCACCGGGAACTCACTTCGATTGAACGCCCCTTCCAGAAGGAAAGCCACCTGGGACTTTACGTCTTCACCGGGCTGCTTCTCGTCCTGGTTGGCCTGGAAGCCTGGCCTTGGCTGTCGGGCTGGATGATGGGGGTGTCGCCGATCAAGCCGTATCCGGGTCTGGTCATCGGCTCCTGGACGATTCGCTTCGTGGTTTTGGCAGCACTCCTGGGGCTTTTTCGCCTCTGTTACACCACGCTGAACAGTCTGTTTGCCGGCCGCATCGGAGCGGACCTGGCCATGTTGATCGCCGTCGTGGCGGCTTTCTTGATCCAAGAACCCGTCGTCGCGGCGGAAGTCATCCTCATTGGCTTGATTGGCGAATGCCTGGAAGCCTACACCTTTGGGCGCACACAAAAAGCGCTGCGCCGACTGGTCGAGACCTTTCCCCCCATGTGCTTGGTCCAACGGGATGGGCAAACGGTCAAAATCTCCATCGACGAAGTCAAACCAGGCGACCGCGTCATGATCTTGCCGGGCAAGCGCGTGCCCGTGGATGGCGTGGTCGTCGATGGTCATTCCAGCGTCGACCAAAGCTCCCTCACGGGGGAAAGCATCCCCACGGACGTCGCCGCGGGCAGCGACGTCTTCGCGGGGACCGTCAACCAGTTTGGGGCGCTGGTCGTGGAAGCCAAACAGGTGGCCACGCAAACCGTCATGGGCCGCATGCTCGATTTGACGGCCAAAGCCTTGCAGCGGAAAACGCAAGTGGAACGCTTGGTAGACCGCATGGCACGCTATTTTCTACCCGTCGTGCTGGGTCTGGCGCTCTTGACGTTTCTTTTCCATTTCGGCTTGAGTCGCCATCAGCCATCCCCTGGGAAAGCTGCGATCTACCCGGCTTTGGCGGTTTTGGTCGTGGCATGCCCTTGTGCCTTGATCCTGGCCACGCCCGCCGCGCTGATGGCGGCAGTCGCGCGACTGGCCAAGACGGGGGTGTTGTTGAAAGGCGTGTCTTCGCTCGAACAATTGGCCAAGGTGGATGCCCTGTTCTTTGATAAGACCGGCACGCTGACCGAAGGCCGATTGCAGATGGGTAAAATCCATCCACTGCAGGCGGACCAAAGCGAAGAAGCGGTTCTGCGTTTGGCCGCTTCGGTGGAACAGCGCAGCGAACATCCGATGGCTCGGCTGCTGCTGCGGACCGCACAGGAAAGAAACCTCGCGCTCAAGGAGATTGCCGATTTCCAGGCGCTTCCCGGCGCTGGGGTGAGGGCGCGCGTGGAGGGCCGCGCAACCCTGGTCGCGAGCGTGGCCTTCGCCCAGCAAGCGGGCATCGAGTGGCCGCCGGAGTTGTCGCAATGCCTCGAAGAAATGGACCAGCTCGGTCAAACCACCTTGCTCCTCATCGTCGAAGGGCGGGTCTTGGGGGCCATGGGGGTCTGGGACACCATTCGCCCCGAAGCCGCCGCAACCTTGGAACAGCTTCGTCAATTGGGCATCCAGGAGATTGCCTTGGTGACGGGGGATCGGCATGCTCCAGCAAAACGAATCGCCGAACTTCTGCAAATTCCGCACGTCATGGCGGAGTGCCTGCCGGAGCGCAAGGCGGAGTGGGTGGATCGCTGGCGCCATGAAGGGAAGTCCCTGGCCATGATCGGCGATGGCGTTAATGACGCCCTGGCCCTGGCCAAAGCCGACGTGGGACTGGCCTTGAGCGGCGTGGGGTCCGACTTGGCCGCGGAAGCTGGCGACATCATCCTCATGGGCGAACCGCTGCAACCATTGCCACTCTTAATCCGACTGTCGCGGCAGGTCGTGGCCATCATCCGGCAAAATATCCTCTACTTCGCCTTCGGTGTGAACCTCATCGGCGTCTTGCTGACCGCCTGGATCCTGCCCCTTTGGTCGGAAGCGGGCCGGCAGCAAGCCCCCATCTGGGCCGCGATCTACCATCAAATCGGCTCTTTGGCCGTGCTCCTCAATGCCATGCGCTTGCTCTGGTTCGAACGTCAAGCACCCGCCGGCGGATGGTGGCAGCGTTTGCGGCAAGGCTCGCAAGCCGTCGACGACTGGATCGACCGCTTCCGCTTGCACGATCTCCTCCATCGTTTGGAAGAGCGTTGGCGAACGACCCTGGCGGCGGCGCTGCTGCTCTTCCTGGCCGGTTATCTGGCCAACGGCTTCTGGATCATCGAGGCGGATCAAGTGGGAGTGGTGGTGCGCTGCGGCAAGGCCCTCGACAGCGAACTGCAGCCTGGCCTGCATTGGCGCTGGCCCTGGCCCTGGGAGCAGGTGCTCCGCGTCGAACCGCGTCGCCTCCGCGGCGTGGAAGTGGGGTATCGCAGCCAACGCCCTGGCGCTACCGGCGCCGATCCGCTGACCTGGGCCAGCCCTCATAGCGGCATGGTCCTTGCGGAACGCGATGAATCACTCATGCTCACCGGAGATGGCAATTTGATCGAGCTGCAATGGTTGATCCATTACACGATCCGCGACGCTCGGAAATACCTCTTCGCCGCGGCGGAACCGGATCAAATCCTGCGTGCGCTGGCCGAGAGTGTGTTGCGGGAATTGTTGGCTGAGCAGTGGTTTCAGGACGTTCTGTCCGGGCAGAGGGAAACGTTGCAAAAAACCGTGATGCTGCGGCTCAAATCCCGTCTGCAGGCGGAAGCATACGACCGCCTTGGCGTCGACGTCCGGGATCTTTCGTTTCAAGACGTTCATCCCCCCTTGGAAGTCGTGGATGCCTATTATGGAGTGACTCGAGCCAACAGCGAGCGGAGCCGGCGCATCACGGAAGAAAAGGGCAGAGTGGATGGACTCTTGGCATCGGAAAACATCCATCGCATTCGCGGTCGAGCCGCATGGCAGGCGAACTATGATGCAGCCCGCCTTCGCGCCGAAGCCGAGCGGGATGCATTTTTGGCCATGCATGGGGCACTACATGTTCCTTGGCCCCTGATGCCGCCTTTGCCGTTCGCTCCCGATGCGGGGATGGCAGCCTATCTGCAATGGGCCGCATGGGCGGAACGCATGGCGGATGCGATGGCCGCTTCCCCGGCGGAGATGTGGCAGTTTCGCCAGTCCATCGAATCGGCGGAGCAATGGCTCCAGGGCCGATGGAAAATCCTGCGCGATCCCAAAGTGAAAGGGCAAATCCATCTCTTGCCCGACGCCTTCCGCTTTCGCCCCCCCAGTTTCACGGGTCGTGATCGGCCGCCTTGGAGCGAAGATCGACCTTGAGGAGTGTTCCCATGAAATGGCGTGGATGGTTGGTCGTCCTGTTGCTCATCGGTCTGGCGTTGGCGCGGACGTCCATCCTGTTTGTCGATCAGGCCGAATACGTTTACCTGACCTGTTTTGGCCGGCACGTGGCGACGTGGGATGGCCAGTCCGATGCGGGTTTGCATTGGAAATGGCCTTTCCCAATTGAATCGGCCTTGCGCCTCGACCGCCGCTTGGACTTGCTGGAAATCCCCACGCAGGAGCTTCTGATCCGCGATCGGGACGACAGCGGCGCGGATAAACCCTTGCCTTTGACGTTCGACCTCTTCGTTTGCTGGCGCATCGGCTCGATGGAAGCCAACGGCGACGCCCAGGCTGTGGATCGGTTTGTCCGCAGCTTCGGCAATATGGAACGGGCCAGGGCTTTCCTGCGCAGCCAGGTGATCAGTCGGCTCAAAGTGGAATTGAGCCAAATCTCGCTCAACGAGCTGTTAAACACCGATCCCGCTCGGCTGCAACTGCGCGCCATTATGGAGCGCATTCGCAATGCACCCTATCCCACCGGCTCGACGGATCCGCAAGAGGGGCTGTTATCCTTGCAGCAAAGAGCGGATCAATTGGGCATGGCGATCATGGACATCGGCCTCAAACGCTTCAATCATCCCATTCAAGTGCGTTCCGAATTTTTCGCCAAGATTCGGGAAGAACGCAAACGGGAAGCCAACCTGTACCGTTTGCAGGGTGAAGAACTGGCGTCGAAGATCAGGGCCGAGGGGGACATCGAAGCCAAACGCATCCGGGCGGCGGCCGAAGCGGACCGCATTCGTTTGGAGGGGCAGGCCGAGGCGGACAGCACCCGCATCTTGAATGAAGCGTTTCAAAAAGCCCCTGAATTGTACCGCATGACCCGGCTGCTGCGCGCCTATCAAAAAATGTTCGCCGATGATCGCACGCAGCTCATTCTTTCTCTGGATCATCCGCTGCTCAAATGGTTCAAGGAAGTCCCGGGCATCACGCCGCCTGGACCTTCATCCCCTGCATCAACCTTGGATCCGAGCCGCGGGTCGATTTTGGAATCGACGACCGTGCCCAAGCCGCCAAACTCCCCGTAACCCCTTGCCGCTGATCGGAACCGCTTCGCATGACCGTGTTTCTCGAGAAAAAATGGCTCTGGCTCGGCATCTTGCTGCTGGGCTACCTGGCAACCGGATTCTATCAGGTGCGTCCGGGGGAAATCGCCGTCGTTCGCCGCTGCGGCCGCGTCTTGCCCGAGACGAGCGGTCCAGGCTTGCATTGGGGCCTTCCCTGGGGCATCGATCAGGTGGATCGCGTGGCGGTGGATGAGCGCCGGCAAATCATGGTGGGCTTCGTGGTGGATGACAATCCCAACCTGGAATATCTGCCGCTAGGCCAGGTCTTGACCGGCGACAATCATTTGCTGAACGTGCACCTATCCGTTTACTATCGAGTGGACCCGCGCTCGGTGGCGGCGTTCATGCTGCTCCAGGACAGAATCGATCCGTTGCTGGCCCGCTGGGCCGAAGAGGGGATGGTCCTCGCCTTGGCCAGCGAACGCATCGATCCCGTTCTGCTCGGCGAAGCCCATCAACTGGAAGCTAGGATGCAAACCTATCTCGGCCAGGCCGCGGCCAGGCTCGGCTTGGGCGTGCGCATCGAGCAAATCAACATTCAGTCCATGCAACCGCCCGAGGAACTCGTGGAGGTGTATCGCGAAGTCAATCGGGCCAGGACGCAGCGCGACATCGCCGAACGGGAAGCTCTTGGCCAAAAGCACACCGAAATCTCGTTGGCCAGGCAAGATGCCGCCCGAACCCAAAGTGAATCGATTAGCCTCGCCAATGACAAAAGGCTAGCGGCCCAAGCCGAAGCGGATCGCTTTCTTTATTGGCTGAAGCGTTTGCCTCAAGAAGAGGCCCCGCGCCGCATGGCGATCTTCCAATGGTACCTCGGCGAGATGCAAACCGTATGGTCGCGCATGCAAGTCCGCACAGTTTCCGACCTGCCCCTGGATCAAACGATCATCCAACCGGGCAAATAAAAAACCGACGGGATTGACCCCGTCGGCATGCTCGTCTTGCTTCCCGTCTTGCAGCGTAAGAATCCATTTCCCGTCTAGTAGCGCAAGATTAAATCGAAGTTCAGCCGCCACCGCATCAGGTCATTATCCTTGATGACGGGGAATTCGTAGGCGGCACCGATTTGGAAGGACTCGGAAAACTTGTAGCGGGCGCCCAAGGCGACGGTGAGGAGATTGTTGCCCTTCACGTTGTCGCTGCCGACCGTGAAGGCATCGCCGCCTTCGACGTCGCTGGCGAAACGATTGCCGTTCTTGGTGTAACGGTACCAGTTGATTTCCGCCAGGGGGAAGAACTTGTTGGCGAAGTTGTAGTCGATGTGGCCGCTGACAAAAAACATGTCGGCTCGCTGGCTGGAGAAGCCAAAGCGATATCCCGCGGCGCCCATCAAGTTGAAATCCCAGATCCTCTGGGCCGCCGTCAAGTAGGGAGTGACAGCGCCGCCGTTCCCTTGCAGAACTCGGCTCGAACCGGTGGGAATTTCAAAGTTCGCGCCCAAGGCGGCGATGGTTCCTGTGTCGCGATTGCGCCAGAAGGTGAACTTGGGACCGATTTGCAAATCGGTTAAGCCGCTGCCGCCGGGCACAAGCGGGGGATTGACCGGATCATCGCCGACGTCCAGCGTGGTAAAGCCAAACTTGTGGATGACTAAAGACCAATATTCGTTGAAGGCCAATCGACCTTGAAACGTATACAACACCGCGTCGCCGCCTCGGGTGAGGGGGTTGTCGCCGCGCAGCTTTTGCCAAAGGATGATCGGCCGGAACTCCGTCAAGGATCGGGGATCTTCGAAGAAGTAAGGGTTGCTCATGGGCGAGATCATGTGATCGAAATCATGATCGCTACGGAAATTGAACGAACTCAAGCTGGGGATCCAGGGGAATCGATCCCAAAAACCCTTGTCGCCGCATTGCGACCAAGGCTGTCCCGTGGAGGGGGGCGGACCATCGATGATCACGCCGCAGTTATACTGCTCTTCCCCTCCAGGCAGGGGAGGATTAAAGCCGCTGACCGGAACCACCGGCTGCGAGGACTGAAATGGGTCGGCATACAACGTCGAATGCCGAAAGCTCTCTGATTGGCGAAAGGGATCGCCCCCCACGACCAAGCCGGAAGAGCTTGGCGCTGTTGGCGTGTTGTTGCGTTCCTGAGAAACGAAACGCCCGGCATCAGGTTGCGACCGTAAAGCCATCGGCTTCGGCTTGCCTAACTCCACCTTGGAGCCGGCGCTGGCGATCGGCGTTCGCTCACTGGACGTGGAAGCCACGGGCCTCCAGTCCGATGCCGCTAGATAAGCGGTGAAGCCCACCAACCAGCAGCTAGCGAGGATGAGTTTTTTGACGCGACACATGGTTCAAGCCCCCAAAAAGTCGGATCGGAGAATCTCCGATACCCCATGTGTCTATTATTCGAGCGCCTAGCCAGGCGTGCCGAAGGGGAGGAAGCAATCCCAGCAAATTCCTAAATAGGCTGATCGATGTAAATTGCGATAAGGGCAGGCTTTCGTTAACCCGAGCGGTTTACCCGTTCGGCAGGCGTCCTACAACCGTCAACGGCGAACCCTGATGGGGATAGTTAACTCAGCCCTTCGAGCCGACCGTTGCTGTCGCCAAACCGGTCCACCCGGACCCCCAGGCGATCCAACAAGCTGAGATAGAGATTGGCCAGGGGGGTTTCCCGTTTGAAACGCAGGTGCCGGCCAGGCTGAATCTGGCCGCCGCCCTTGCCGAGCAGCAAGATCGGCAATTCATCGTGGTTGTGCCGATTGCCGTCGCCGATGCAACTGCCGTAGAGCAGCATGGCAGAATCGAGGAGGGAATCGTTCCCTTCCTTGACCGCATGTAGCCGCTCAACCAGATACGTGAGCTGCTGCATGTGAAAATGGTTGATCTTGGCTATCTTGGCTTGCTTATCCTTGTCCTGGCCATGGTGCGAGAGTTCGTGATGTCCCTCGTTGACGCCGAGGAAGCGATAGCTTCGATTGCTGCCCTCATTGGCCAGGGCAAAGGTGAAGATGCGCGTGCTATCGGTTTGCCAGGCCAGCACGGCCAGGTCGCACATCAGTTTGATGTGTTCGGGCAAAGCCTGCGGGGGTTTGTCCGGCAACGACAGAGCGCCGATCGCGGCCGGAGGTTGATTTCCCGGATCCAGCCGTTTCTCAACGTCGCGAATGGATGAGAGATATTCCTCCAGCTTGCGTTGATCACTGGAACCCAGTTTGGTCTTGAGATCCTGCGCATCCTCGAGGGCCAGGTCGAGAATGCTCTTGCGCTGCTGCAGCCGCAAGGCTTTTGCCTTTTGCGACTCGTTGGGATCGCCCGCGCCAAACAGCCGCTCGAAAACGCTCTTGGGATTCACTTCCTTGGGCATGGGCGTGGTCGGCGTCCGCCAGGACAGATTGGCAGAGTAAACGCAACTGTAGCCTGAATCGCAATCCCCGGAAAATTGACCGCGTTCGATGCCCAATTCCAGGGAAGCCAGCCGAGTGGCCTGGCCGATGCGCTGGGCGGCTAATTGATCCATGGACATGCCAACGCGAAAATCCGCGCCGTTCGTTTTTCGCGGCTGCATGCACGTCAGAAAGGCAGCCATGGCTCGGGCATGATCTCCCGGACCATCGCCATTGGCCCGGGCTTTGTCGCAGGTCAAGCCGGAAAGGACGGTCAAATAGTCGCGAAACGGCTCCAGGGATTGCAGCAGTTCGGGCAGATCAAAGGCGGTGCCGACCCGACTTGGCGACCAGGCGGGCATGTGAATGCCATTGGGAACATAAACGATGCCGAGCCGCCGCGGGGCTTGCCGGTCGGCGGAGACGATGGATTGCGCCAGCGCCGTCGTCGGCGCCATGGCCTCCAGCCAAGGCAAGGCGATCGCGGTTCCCAAGCCGCGCAACAAGGTCCGCCGAGACAGCGTTGTCGTCATGGGCATCATTCACCTCGGGTCTTGCGGAAGATATCGCTGAGCACCAGCACCTCGATCATATCCATGAACCGATCTTCTTTCTGCTTCACTTGCTGGGCCAAGGCCAACAGCCAGGGGCGATCCTCGGGATGCAGACCATGCCCAAGGGCAAAAGTCAGCCATTTCTCCATCAAGGTTACCCGAAAGGCCTCCTGTTTGCTCAATAATACGGTCCGAAACTCGGGCAAGTTTCGAAACGTTTGGCCGTTGGGGAACGATCCGGTGGCATCCACGGGGTGCGATCCATCGTGATCCCGCCATTGACCGATCGGGTTGAAGTTCTCCAGGGCAAAGCCGAAGGTATCCATCCGGGTGTGGCACGTGGCGCATTGCGGCTGGGATCGATGGATTTCCAAACGCTGCCGGACGCTGCCCTTGGCTTCAGCCTGCTCCCCCTCGGGCAAATCACCCGCGCCGGGCGGGGGCGGCGGCGGAGGCGTGCCCAGCACATTCTCCATGATCCACTTGCCGCGCTTCACGGGAGAGGTGCGCGTGGGGTTGGAGGTCACGGTTAAAAGGCTGGCCTGCGTCAAGACGCCGCCGCGCGGCGTTCCTTTCAAGGAAACCCGCCTCATCTCCGGCCCTTGGACGCCGGGGATGCCGTAATGTTCCGCCAAGCGCGCGTTCATGTATGTGAAATCGGCGCTGAGCAGGTCGTGAATCGGTCGATTGCTGCGCAGGATCTCCATGAAAAACAGTTCCGTTTCCAATCGCATCGCCTGGCGCAATTCTGCCGTGAACCCCGCGAAGCGCTTGGGGTCCGGCGTGGCTTCCTCGAGCTTCCGCAACTGGAGCCATTGCCCCGTGAAGGCCTGAACCATGGCCTGGGCTTTCTCGTCCTGGATCATCCGCCGCATCTGCTTGGACAACACTTCGGGATCGCGCAGCCGATCCTGCTCGGCCAATTGGAAGAGTTCCTCGTCCGGCATCGAACACCACAAGGCGTAGGAGAGGCGCGATGCCATGGCATAGGAATCCAATTCCGCAATTCCCTGTTGATCCCTGGTCTTCGGCTGAATTCGTTCCACGTGAAACAAAAAATGGGGAGAGATCAAGAGCCGCTGGACCATCAGTCGAACGCCGGCGTCAAACGACTCGCCCGCCTGCTGACTGCCGTCAAAGAGGCTGAGCAATTGATCGACTTCTTTCTCCGTCACGGGTCGGCGATAGGCCCTTGCGGCCAAGGGGAGGATGATCTGCCTGGCCGCGTCGTGCGGCGACAACGCACCGCCTGGACGCACCCTGAACACATTCTGATAACTCTGAGGCGGCGGCGGGGCAGGGGCTTTGTGAGGACCATCGATTTCAATCAGCTCAATCGCCAGGCGGCGAACCAACTTCTCTTGCCGCGGCGGTTTCTGTTCTTTCTTCGTCTCTTGATCTTGGTTTTCCGTTGTATCCGGCGCCGGGGCAGGCTCGCGGTGGGGATTGATGAACTCGATGGTCCAGGTGCGCTCCCCCGCCTGAACCCATTGGCGATGTTCCAGCTTTTGCGAGCGCGGCTCGGCTTCCGTCACTTCAAACGTGTGGAGTTCCCGGCCGTCCAAGAGCCAACGCATGCGCGGCGGGTCTTCCCCCGCTCGCTGGCCATGGCCGCTGAAGCGGAAGATATATTCCCCATCGCTGGGAAAGGTGAAGGTGAGCGTCGCCTTGCCGGTTTCCAGCAAGCGAAACTTTTCCCCCGCCAGGAAACGCCGGCTGCGCGGCTGCAATTGCAGGTCGCGAGCGATCACGCGCCGTTTGCTGGGCGGGACCGGTTTAGGCGCCGTCAATGCCTGGTTCGTGATGGCTTCCGCTGCTCTTAAGTATTTTTCCAGCAGCAGGGGGGAGACCGTCAAGACGTCGCCAATGTTGTCGAAGCCATAGCCGATGTCGTCGTTGGGGAAGTCATCGGCCGGCTGAAAGGCCACCCCCAAGAGGTCGCGCACCGTCAGGTTGTATTCCAACCGATTCAGCCGCCGCAAAGTGATCCGCGGCGGCATGACGGGGACTTTGGACAGTTGCCGATCCCGTTGTTCCCTTAGCCAGCGTTGGATGGACGATCGCTCTTCCGCGGCGGGCTGCTCCGCTTCCTCGGGAGGCATGGCGCCTTCCTCGAGCTGATGCAACATTTTGTCCAGGAGCAAAACATTTTCGCCAAGGGCTTTCGGCTCCTTCCATTTATCTAGCGAGAGTTGCCCCGCAGGCTTGCTTCCACCGTGGCATGTCAAACAGTATTGCCCCATGAAGGCAGCGATGGGCGGCTCGCTCGCCGCTGCTTTGTGACTTTGATGAACCAGACTCGGGCGGGGATCAGACGCCGGCCAGCACCAAACGGCGCCGCTGGTGAGCAAGATGATCAATAAAAGGATGATCCATCGGGGCATTGAGCAGTCGTCTCTTTGGGGGGGCCGTGGCAGAACAAAGAGGCTAGTCTTTCGAGGCATGTTTCGATTCCTATGATACCTGAATACCATTTCGCCGTCGAGTGATTCTCGCCTTTAGGTTGGATGCCAAAGCGCGGCCACGGCGAACTATTCGGTAGGTCTGAAGGATCATTCATATGTTCGTCCCGAAGTTGGTGACGTGTTTCAAACAAGGATACAGTCGACAACAATTCTTAGGGGATGTCACGGCAGGATTGATCGTTGGCGTCGTCGCTTTGCCCCTGGCGATGGCCTTCGCCATCGGATCGGGAGTCAAACCCGAACAAGGTCTTTACACGGCGATTGTGGCCGGTTTCATTATTTCCCTGCTGGGCGGCAGCCGCGTCCAAATCGGCGGACCGACGGGCGCTTTCATCCCGATAATTTACGCCATCGTGGTTGCACCGAAGTTCGGCTTGGACGGCTTGATCCTGGCAACGATCATGGCAGGCATCATGCTCATCATCATGGGAGCATCCCAACTTGGGGCCGCCATTAAATTCATCCCCTATCCGGTTACCACCGGCTTCACCAGCGGCATCGCCGTCATCATTTTTTCCTCGCAAATCAAGGACTTCTTCGGGCTGCAGATCAGCGACCTGCCGCCCGAGTTTTTGCAAAAATGCCAGATCTATTGGGAAAACTTCGGCACGATCAATCCCACCGCCTTGGTTCTCAGTTTGCTCTGTTTGGCCATTTTGGTCTACTGGCCCAAGCTGAAGATCAAAATCCCGGCTCCCCTGGTGGTTTTGATCCTCGCCACGGCCATCGCGCTGGTCATCAAAAAATGGTTTCCTCACCTCAACCTGGAAACCATTCAAGATCGCTTTGGAGCGATTCCCAGCCATTTGCCGACGCCCCAATGGCCAGCCTTGAGTTGGGAGAAAATCAACGCCTTATGGCAGCCCGCGATCACCATCGCCTTGCTTGGCGGCATCGAGTCGCTGCTCTCGGCCGTGGTGGCGGATGGCATGATCGGGGGCCGCCACCGACCGAACATGGAGCTGATCGCCCAGGGGATAGCCAATATCGCCTCGCCCTTGTTCGGGGGCATTCCCGCCACCGGCGCCATCGCGCGCACCGCCACCAACGTTAAATCGGGCGGACGCACTCCCGTGGCGGGCATGGTCCATGCCTTGACGCTCCTCATTATCATGCTGCTGTTCGCGCCCTATGCCGGATACATCCCCCTCTGTTGCCTGGCCGCCATCCTGGTGATCGTGGCCTTCAACATGTCGGAAATCCATGCCTTTACTTCGCTCCTCAAAGCGCCGAAATCCGACGCCAGCGTCCTGCTCGTCACGTTCTCCTTGACGGTGTTGGTCGATTTGACCGTCGCCGTGCCCGTGGGCTTGGTCCTGGCCTGCTTGCTCTTCATCAAGCGGATGGCCGACGTGACCAACGTCTCCGTCGTCACGCGCGAATTGCGGGACGCCATCCAAAATGAAGTGGATGATCCCAATGCGATTGCCCTGCGCGACATTCCCAAGCGCGTGGAGGTGTATGAGGTGAATGGTCCCTTTTTCTTTGGCGTGGCGGACAAGGTCAAGGACATCCTTTCCACCATCGCTTCGGGCACCAAGGTCTTCATCTTGCGCATGCGGCACGTGCCCTCGATGGATGCCACGGGCATGCATGCTCTCATGGATTTGAAGCATAAATGCGACCGGGAAGGGATCGCCATGATCCTCTCGGAAATCCACGCTCAGCCGCTCATCGCCCTGGATCGATCGGGCAAGTATGAACAATTTGGAAGCCAAAACGTGACGGGGCACATCGATGACGCCCTAAATCGAGCCAGGGAAATCCTGGGTCTGCCCCCCATGCCCAGCCTGCCGGCCGAACGCGTGGCCGAAGTCGCCCGGGAAAGACCGCCGGCCAAACCCGAATAGCCATGGCTGGCCTCTGGGGTCGTTGAGCGTTTGACGCGATCAATCCCCATGGAATACCATCAATCGGGTCAATGCTCGAGTGGATGGATCGAATGACGAGAAGTCAGACAAGTTCTGGCGCGCTTCCATTTTGGACTGATCCTCGCGGCCCATGCATATTCAAGGAGTCAAGATGCGTCTTCTCGCAACAAGCTGGCTGCTGACTTTGCTTGGCCTGATGGGCTGGTTTCATGCCGCGTCGGGCAGCGAAAATCGGGACGCCTTGTGGGCCGCGGTGCGGGCCAGCGACGTCAAAGCCGTGCAGGCGGCCTTGGATGCCGGGGCGGAGGTGAATGCCAAGAATGAAATCGGCGTTTCGGCTTTGTGGATCGCCGCGAGCAAAGGTCATCTCGAAGTCATCCAACTCCTCGTTCAGCGCGGCGCCGACGTCAATGTCCGCGATTTCATTTGGTATCAGACTCCGCTGAGCTACGCCGTCGCGGGCATGAAAATGGACGTCGCGGAGTTCCTGATCAAGTCCGGTGCCAAGGACGTGGATGCGGCGTTGTTCACCGCGGCGACCATGAACAACGCCAAAATGGCGCAGATGATTCTCGACCATGCCGCGATCGGCCAGGATGCCCTGGATGCCAGCTTGTACACGGCCACGAACGCCAAAAACAACGACCTGCAGGAAGCTTTGAAAAAGGCGGGAGCCAAGCCGCTGCCCCCCGCCAGCGAAGACGACAAGAAAGCTTGGGAACCCTTGGTCGGCCAATACGAGAGCGATGGCGGCGGCAAGCTGGCGCTCGCGCTCAAGGATGTGGGCCTGGTGCTTGGCGGCCGCTGGCTCAAGCCCATCGGACCGGATGAATTCATTCCCCTGGGTGCGGAAGGGGCCAAACTGCGGGTCCAGCGCGTGGGCGGCGACGTGCAGCTGGTCATGACCCGCTTCACAGCCGAATACACATTCTACAAATTCAAACCCGTGGATAAACCCAGGACGCCCATCGACCTCGGCGGCAACGTCGTGGCCTCGCCCCTCAATTGGCCCTCTTTCCGCGGCCCGGACGGCACGGGAATCGCCGATGGGCAGCAGCCTCCCGTCGCTTGGAATGTCAGGGAAGGCGCCAACGTTCGCTGGAAGACCGCCATCCCTGGCCTGGGCCATTCCTGCCCGGTGATTTGGGGCAACCGCGTTTTCATCACTACCGCCGTCAGCAGCATGCCGGAACAAAAAATCCGCATCGGCAATTATGGCGACGTCGCCTCCGTCAACGACACGACGGTCCATACCTGGCACGTCCTGTGCGTCGACCGCGACACGGGGGCCATCTTGTGGAATCAAAAAGCTCATGAAGGCGTGCCCAAGATCAAGCGGCATTTGAAAGGCAGCCAGGCCAACTGCACCCCCGCCACGGACGGCAAACACGTCATTGCCTGCTTCGGCTCGGAAGGGCTCTATTGTTACGATTTCCATGGCAAACTGCTGTGGAAGCGCGACCTCTCCACGCTCGACTCCAGCTTCGCCATCGACCGCGAATATGAATGGGGCTTCGGCAATTCGCCCTTGATCCACGATGGGCTGTGCATCCTGCAATGCGACCTCAGCAAGGATTCCTTCATCGCCGCTTTCAGCTTGGAAGATGGGGCCAAGGTTTGGTCCACGCCGCGGGATGAAATCCCCTCTTGGAGTTCGCCGGTCATTTGGCGCAACTCCCTCCGAACGGAACTGGTCACCAACGCGGCTCAATATGCCCGCAGCTACGATCCCAAGACCGGAGTCGAACTATGGCGGCTGGCCAAGAAGTCGGAAGTCACCGTGCCGACGCCAGTCTGCGGAAAGGATTTGCTCTTCATCACCAGCGGCAATCGGCCGATCCAACCCATCTTCGCCATTAAGCCCGGCGCTGCCGGCGACATCTCGCTCAAGGAAAAAGAAGAGACGAACGAGCATATCGCCTGGAGCCGGATGCGCGGCGGCCCCTACATGCCCACGCCCATCCTGTATGGCGACTACTTTTACACCTGCTCGAATTCAGGCATCGTGGCCTGCTATGAAGCGGCCACGGGGAAGGAAATCTACAAACAACGCATGGGCGGCGACAGCTACACCGCCTCGCCCCTGGCGGCGGACGGCCGGCTCTATTTCTTCGCCGAGAGCGGGGACGTGCGGGTCGTGAAAGCGGGTCCGCAATTCGAATTGCTGGCGGAGAACGCGTTGGAGGACTATGTCATGGCCACCCCCGCCATTTCCAACGGCGCCTTGTTCATCCGCAGCCAGCACTTTCTCTTCTGTCTCGGCAAGAAGCTCGGGGACCGCTGAGTTTGGTCCAGGGCAGGGGGGCAAAAACAGCGACGAGAGAAGCGCTCGGTCAACGATTGCAGCAGTGCCGAAGGAGGGACTTGAACCCACACACCCTTGCGGGTATCGGATTTTGAATCCGAACACCAAAAAACGCAATCCTATTCAGCCACAAGAGGTTACGTCACCAAATCATTCCCGTATGGCCCATACCTTGGCCCATGAAACGCAACTTGACGCCGAATTGCAGAGGCTAATTCACGCATGGCCAACCCTTCCTGAGCACATCAAAGCGGCCATCCTGGCGCTGGTGCTTTCGTCCGCTTAGGGGCATGGGGAAAAAATCACGACTGGCGTCGAGTTCTATAACTGCCAACATTGCTTGCTTGCGAGGGTGCAAGACCCAACGTAGGATAGATTTTTACTTCCTCTTCTCACGAAACGCAAAATCACAGACCATCATGGCGAACAACCATACCGAAATTGAAAAACGCCTCTGGGCGTCCGCCGATGAGCTACGGGCGAACAGCAAGCTCAAGTCGTCGGAATACTCCGTGCCCGTGCTGGGCCTGATCTTTTTGCGCTACGCCGACCACCGCTTCACACAGGCCGAAAAGGAACTGGCCGGGAAAGGGAGCGGGCGGCGGGGCATCGGCAAGGAAGATTATCAAGCCAAGGGCGTCATGTTCCTGCCGCCGCAGGCCCGCTTCTCTCACCTGCTCGCCCTGCCCGAAGGGGAGAACATCGGCAAGGCCATCAACGAAGCGATGAAGGCGGTGGAAGCCGAGAACGAAGAACTCAATGGCGTGCTGCCCAAGAGCTACACCAAGATCGAAAATTCCACGCTGGTCGCCCTGCTCAAGACCTTCTCGCAACTGGCGGTCGATGCCGAGGGGGACACCTTCGGCAAAATCTACGAATACTTCCTTGGCAATTTCGCCCGTGCGGAAGGGCAAAAGGGCGGGGAGTTTTTTACTCCCACTTCGCTGGTCAAGCTGATCGTGCAAATCATTGAACCGTACCACGGGCGCATCTTCGACCCCGCTTGCGGTTCGGGCGGTATGTTCGTCCAGTCCGCCGATTTCATCAAAGCCCACAAGCACAACCCCAGCGTCGAAATCTCCGTGTACGGGCAAGAACGGGTCGATGAAACCCGGCAACTCTGCCTGATGAACCTTGCCGTCCATGCCCTCTCTGGCGACATTCGGCAGGGAAACACCTACTACGAAGACCTGCACGAATCGGTCGGCAAGTTCGACTTCGTGATGGCCAATCCGCCGTTCAACGTCGATAAGGTCGATAAAGAAAAAATCAAAGACGATCCCCGCTTTCCATTGGGGATGCCCAAGGCCGACAACGCCAACTACCTGTGGATCGAATTATTTTATTCCGCCTTGAATGCGAAGGGGCGGGCGGGCTTCGTGATGGCCAACAGCGCCGCCGATGCCCGGCAATCGGAAATGGAAATTAGAAAGAAGTTGCTGCTGGCCCATGCCGTCGATGTGATGATCGCCATTGGCCCGAACTTTTTTTACACCGTCACGCTCCCCTGTACCCTCTGGTTTTTGGACAAAGGGAAAGCCAAGACCGACCGCAAGGACAAGGTGTTGTTCATCGACGCCCGGCATATCTTCCGGCAGGTGGATCGTGCCCACCGCACGTTCAGCCCCAAGCAGATTGAATACATCGCCAATATCGTGCGGCTGTACCGGGGCGAAAAGCCGGAATTCATTGCTGGTAATGATGACAACGGCGAGCCGGGGGGCGTAAGCCCCCGGAGCGAACCCGATCTGAAAGCGACGTTTCCCAAGCTCAAGTACGCCGATATTGCCGGGCTGTGCAAGGTCGCCACGCTCAAGGAAATCGAAGCCCAAGGGTGGAGCCTCAACCCCGGTCGCTACGTCGGCGTGGCGGACAAGGGGGAAGATGATTTTGATTTTGCCGAACGGCTGGAAGAACTCAACGAAGAGTTGGAAGTTCTCAACAGCGAAGCCCGTGAGTTGGAAGAACGAATTGCGGGCAATGTCGCCAAGATTTTGGAGGCGGCGACATGAACCAGAAGCACAACGGCAAATGGAAGCCTGTCGAACTCGGTGAAATCATCGACATTTTTGACAGCATTCGTGTACCGCTGAACTCCCGCCAACGTGCCGAACGGCAGGGAAGATTTCCTTATTACGGCGCATCGGGAATCATCGACAGTGTTGATGATTTTCTCTTTGATGGCGAGTACGTTCTTGTTGCCGAAGACGGCGAAAACCTCAACAGCCGCAAGTTGCCCGTCGCATTCATGGCCCGTGGGCAATTCTGGGTCAACAATCACGCCCACATTATCAAGGGCAAAAAGGGCGTAGCCGACGACCGCTTTCTCATTTCGTGGTTTGCACAAGCGGACATTAAGGGGTACATCACCGGGGCCGCACAACCCAAGCTCTCGCAAGCTAACTTAAAACGCATTGCACTGACCGCCCCACCTTATCCCACCCAACGCAAAATTGCCGGGGTGCTGTCGGCCTATGACGACCTGATTGAGAACAACACCCGGCGAATCGCCATTTTGGAAGAAATGGCCCAAGCGATTTACCGGGAATGGTTCGTCAACTTCCGCTTCCCCGGCCACGAAAAAGTAAAACTAATCAACTCACCCCTGGGCAAGATTCCCGAGGGGTGGAAAGTGTCACCCTTGAAGGAAGTGTATCGGACAAGTTCTGGCGGTACGCCAAGCCGAAAAGTGGACGAATACTATGAGGGCGGCAGCATCAATTGGGTGAAGACCAAAGAACTCAAAGACCGCTTCATCTGGGAAACCGAAGAAAAGATTACCGAAGAAGGGCTGGCGAATTCGTCAGCGAAAGTGTTTCCGGCTAACACCGTCATTATGGCAATGTACGGTGCCACGATTGGTCAACTTGGAATTCTTGGTGCCGAGGCGACAACGAATCAAGCCTGCTGCGGCTTTCTTACATCGCAAAGCAGTTACGGCTATCCGTACCTCTTTTTGAATCTCCTGACTAACCGCACCGACATAATCAACCTTCGGGCCGGGGCTGCACAACAGAACGTCAGCCAAGACGTGATCCGTGAGATTCCGTTCTTGGTGCCGTCATTGCCGATTGTTCAAGCGTTTAACGATTTGGTTGAGCCATTCCTGCAAGGCGTTCTTCGGCTTCAAAAAAAGAATTCCAATCTAACCCGCACTCGTGATCTGCTGTTGCCCAAGCTAATTAGCGGGCAACTGGACGTGGAAGAACTCGACATTGACACCGGGGAACCGCTGGTGGAGGCCGTGGCATGACCAGAATTCGAAAGACTTCCCCGCGCACGATTTCCACGCCTCATACAGGGCCTGTGCCCTATCACACAGGGCGATTTCCGCCCCGGCAAATCGATTGGCGGCGGCTGGTCCCGCTGATCGGCCCGGCCAACGCGGCGCTGGCCCGCTATGACGGTTTGCTCGCCGCCGTGCCGAACGCCTCGATCCTGCTGGCCCCGTTGACGACTCAGGAAGCGGTGTTATCGTCGCGCATCGAAGGAACGCAGGCCACGATGGGGGAAGTGCTGGAGTATGAAGCGGCAGGGCCTCCAAGCCGTGTCATGCCCGAAAAACAGGCGGACATTGTCGAGGTGTTGAACTACCGCAGAGGCTTGAACGAGGCGGTCGAACTGTTGAAGAAAGTTCCGTTGTGCGGCCGGTTGATCAAGCAAGTGCATGCCACGCTGCTTTCGGGGGTGCGTGGGCACGACAAGTCACGCGGCCAGTATCGAGTCGTTCAAAACTACATCGGCGTTCACGGCCGCCCGATCGAAGAAGCCCGCTTCATCCCGATCGCGCCGGAACACGTCCACGAGGGAATGGGCGTCTGGGAAAAATATTTGCATGGCAGGGAACCGGATCATCTGGTGCAATTGGCCGTCGCGCATGCGGAGTTCGAATCGTTGCACCCGTTTCTCGACGGAAATGGCCGGTTGGGGCGTATGCTGATTCCGCTGTTCTTGTTCGAGCGGAAACTGCTTCATGTACCGATGTTTTACATGAGCGAACATCTGGAAGCCCATCGCCAACTGTATTACGACAAGTTGCTGGCCGTGTCGCGCGATGATGACTGGACCGGTTGGTGCGAATTCTTCCTGCAGGCCCTGACCGAGCAGGCCGTGAAAAATGAGGTAAAAGCGCGAAAGATCCTCGACCTCTACAAGGCCAAGAAAGAATGGATGATTCGAGAGACACATTCCCAGTATGCGATCACGGCGTTAGATTTTCTTTTTGGTAAACCGGTGTTCAGCGGTAGTCATTTTATTACGCACTCTCGAATACCGGAACCAACGGCCCGACGAATTCTCAAAGTGTGTGTTGTCAAGGGGTTGCTGAAAGTGCTGCGTGTGGGAAGAGGGCGTCGCGCTGCCGTTTACCGATTTCCCGAATTGATCCAGATTACAGAGACTTGAGCCGTGGTTTGTCGCTCATGGATTGCAGGCAACGAACTTTGTCGCTCACTTAATCTAAAATATGATCGACAAGCGATTTTGTCGCTCACGCATCCCCTTAAATGACCCGTCGTTGGTGGAGGCCGAAGCATGAACCACGACCACGAAAGGCACGAAAAACACGAACAAGGAAGGGAGATTCTGTATAAGGACGAGTGCTACGCCATCAATGGGGCGATCTTCGAGGTTTATCGGGAGATGGGATGCGGATTCTTGGAGGCCGTCTATCAGGAGTGTCTGTCGAAAGAGTTTGCCCTGAAAAGCATCCCCTTCGTCGCCCAACCTGAACTCAGGCTGGTCTACAAACAGCAACCGTTGCTGCAAACCTATAAACCCGATTTTGTGTGCTTCGACAAGATCATCGTCGAGTTGAAGGCGGTGAAGGCCGTCGCTCCCGAACATCAGGCGCAGGTGTTGAACTACCTGAAAGCGACGGGCTACCGGCTGGGGTTATTGGTCAACTTCGGCGATTATCCGAAGGCAACGATCCAACGGCTGGCCCTGTGATGAAAGGAACCACGAAAGGCACGAAAAGCACGAACAAATACGAAGCAGGAAGAGTCCATCCCTGTCTTTTCCTTTTTCGTGTCTTTCGTGGTTAACAAATCATGAACGACTATTCCGAGAATGCCTTGGTCGAGCAACCGGCGATTGCCCTCTTTGAAGAGTTGGGCTGGCCGTCCGCCAATTGCTTCTATGAAAAAGTCGGCACCACGAATTCCACCTTGGGCCGGGAAACCACGAACGACGTGATTCTCTGGCCCCGGCTCAAGGCCGCTATCGAAAAGCTCAACCCCGGTATTGCCAACGACGCCGTGCAACTGGCGATGGACGAACTGGCGAAGGATCGCAGCGCCATGAGCCTCGCCCATGCGAACCGGGAGATTTATAAGTTACTCAAGGATGGGGTGCGGGTGAGTTTCCAAAATGACGACGGGGAAGAAACCGATGAGACAGTGCGGGTGATCGACTGGAACGACCCCGCCAACAACGATTACTTTCTTGCTTCGCAATTCTGGGTGTCCGGCAACATCTACAAACGCCGGGCCGATCTGGTCGGGTTCGTCAACGGCCTGCCGCTGCTGTTCATCGAATTAAAAAAATCCCACGGCAAGCTGGAACACGCCTACAAGCACAATCTGAAAGACTACAAGGCGACCATCCCGCAACTGTTCTGGTTCAACTCGCTCATTATTTTATCGAACGGCAGCCAAGCCAAGGTCGGCAGCGTTACGGCGGGCTGGGAGCATTTTTCCGACTGGAAGCGAATCAACAGCGAAGGCGAACAGGGGATCATATCGCTGGAAACGGTGATCCGGGGGACGTGTGAGCCAACCCGGTTTTTAGACCTGACCGAGAACTTCACCGTCTTCGATGAATCCAAAGGCGGGCTGGTCAAGGTGACGGCGAAGAACCACCAGTACCTTGGCGTCAACAACTCCGTCGATGCCCTGCAAAAGATAAAACAAAATCAGGGGCGGTTGGGTGTGTTCTGGCATACCCAAGGGAGCGGCAAATCGTTTTCGATGGTGTTCTTTTCGCAAAAGGTGTTGCGAAAGATTCCGGGCAACTGGACCTTCCTTGTCGTCACCGACCGGGATGATCTGGACAACCAGATTTACAAAAACTTCCGCAACACTGCCGCCGCAACGGAAGAGTGCCAAGCCGACAGCGGGGCGCATCTCAAGCAACTTTTGTCCGAAGACCACCGCTTCATCTTCACGCTCATTCAGAAATTCGGAACGAAGCGGGGCGAGAAGTACCCCAAGCTCTCCGACCGCTGCGACATTATCGTGATGACCGATGAAGCCCATCGTTCACAATATGACACGCTGGCCTTGAACATGCGGAACGCCTTGCCCAAAGCGGCATTCATTGGCTTCACCGGCACGCCGTTGATGGCGGGGGAAGAAAAGACCAAGGAAGTGTTCGGGGATTACGTTTCGATTTACAACTTCCGCCAGTCCATCGAAGACGGGGCGACCGTACCCCTCTTTTACGAAAACCGTATCCCCGAACTGCAACTGGCCAACGAGAACTTCAAGGAAGATTTGGAAGCCCTGATCGAAGAGGCCGAGTTGGATGATGAGCAGGAGAAGAAGCTAGAGCGGGAGTTCGCCCGTGAGTACCACCTGATTACCCGTGACGACCGCCTTGAGAAAGTGGCGGAAGATTTGGTTGCTCATTTCATGGGCCGGGAACAGGGCGGCAAGGGCATGGTCATTTGCATCGACAAATTGACCGCCGTGAAGATGTACGAAAAGGTGAGGAAGCATTGGGGGGCTTACCTTGCCGACCTGAAAGCAGAACTGCCGCTGGCGGACGAACTCAAGCGCCCCGGCTTGGAACAAAAAATCAAATACATGGAAACCACCGACATGGCCGTGGTGGTGTCCGGGCAGCAAAACGAAGTTGATTATTTCAAAGAAAAGGGCTTCGACATTACGAAGCACCGGGAACGGATGGTGAAGGAGGACTTGGAAACCAAATTCAAAAACGCCGACGATCCGTTCCGGCTGGTTTTCGTCTGTGCCATGTGGTTGACGGGGTTCGATGCCCCGTGCGTTTCTACCATTTATCTCGACAAGCCCATGAAGAACCACACGCTCATGCAGACCATTGCACGAGCGAACCGGGTGTTCGGGGAGAAGAACAACGGCTTGATCGTGGATTACGTCGGCGTGTTCCGTGACCTGCAAAAGGCGTTGGCCATCTACGGGTCATCGTCGGGCGGCGGGGTGAATGAGGGCGAGTGTCCCATCCAGAAAAAAGAAGAACTGGTTGCCGCTCTCATTGAAGCGATTGCCGAAGCGACGGCGTTTTGCACCGAACGGGGCGTCAATCTTACTCCCATTTTGCAGGCGGCGGGTTTTCAGCGGGTCGCCTTCCTTGACGATGCCGCAAGGCATCTGGTTGATCAGCAAGTGGTCGCCGCCGTCGATGATTCGGTGGAAAAGATCATCCTGAACGACGAGTTGAAAAAGAAATATATTTCGCTGTCGGGGCAGGTGGTCCGGCTGTACAAGGCGATTCTGCCCGACCCCAAGGCCAACGAGTTCGCCCCGGTCAAAACGTGCCTTGCGGTGCTGGCGGAAAAAATCCGGTCGTTCACGGAAGAGGCCAGCATTGAAGACCTGATGGATAAGGTCGGGCAATTGCTGGATGAGTCCATCGCAACCGTGGGCTATGTGATCCACGCTACGGAAGAATCATCGCTCATCGACCTGAGCCAGATTGATTTCGAGGCGCTCAAGGCCCACTTTGCCAAGCGGGCCAACAAACGCATCGAAGCGGAGAAGTTGAAGGCGAGAATTGGAGCGAAGCTGGCCAGGATGGTTCAATTGAATAAGACCCGTGTGGACCTGCTTGATAAATTCAAGAAGTTGATCGAAGAGTACAACAAGGGGATGGACGTTGACACCTTTTTCGCCAAGCTCATGTCGTTCGCTCAAGAGTTGAGCGCAGAGGAAAAGCGGGGCGTTAGCGAACAACTGACCGAAGAGGAACTGGCCGTCTTCGACATCTTGATGAAGCCCGAAATCGACATGACGGCGGCGGACAAGAAGCAAGTAAAGTCGGTCGCCCGAAAGCTGCTGCAAACTCTCAAGGAAGCCAAGCTGGTGCTGGACTGGCGAAAAAAACTGCGAACCCGTGCCGACGTATTTTCCACAGTCAAAACCGTGCTGGACGACCTGCCCCGGATATTCACGCCGGAACTGTATCAGCTAAAATGCGACACCGTGTATCAGCACGTTTACGATAGCTACCCCGGTGAAGGGCAGAGCATCGACGAAATGAATTAACCTAACACGAGCATGATTTATATTACACGCTTCGCACGTATTCAGGGGTAGGGGGGGCATAATCTCTGGGGCATCGACTGAAGGACCGAGCGTCCACCTTCGCGCTTTACACCATGAATTAAAATTTTGGTGGTGGGTCCTTCCTGGCGGTTTTTCTGGTCGAGGGGACCTGGGAACAGTCACGATTTGCTACACTGTTTGTTTGCAGTTGTTCGACTACGGCCATAAAAACACGCCCAGGATTGCATCAGAAGCCACCAGACGCCCCAAGACGATCATTTCATCTACCGCGACTCGGCGGCAAGTTATCGAAGCACTTATTGACTTGATCGCCACGGGTTCGCCACGTGAACGCATCGCGGCTTGTCGCGCCCTCATCTCAGCAGACGCCATCAACCAACGGCGTGAAGCGCAGCAACCGTCGGTGCAGCAAATGGACACGGACGACGTGACAACGTTGACCGACGCGGAACTGGAAGCCATCATTCGCGGGGGCGGCAATTGACATAGGCATGACAACGCGCCTAATGATAGTGTGACATAATCAATTTGAAACACGTATCTATTGACAGAAAGAGAAAACGCGCGATAATGTAAGTATGTGGCGTCAAAGATTATCTCAATAAAAGAAAGGATGTACAATGAAAGAACAGGTGCGTAAGTTGGCCCTGCGGCCCAAAGAGGCGGCGGCGCTTGGGATTAGCACGCGAACCCTTTACACGCTCACGCGGCGCGGCGAAATCCCAGCGGCGAAACTGTATCGCGTTTGTGACCTTGAAGTATGGCTGGCACAAGCGGCCCGCAAGGAAGGGGGTGCGCGATGAAGCAGAGCATTTCTTTCCGTCCCCCGGCTTTGACGGCCCAGGAAGCCGAAGCCATCGGCCGGGAAGCCTCTCTGAACCACTGGCGTGCCCGGATGCTGCGACATGCGGCCCGGGCCATCGGAGCGGTTCTCGAATCGGCGGACGGCCTGCCAGAGGGGGTGCGTGACGATTTGCGAAACGCCCTGACTGCGTGCGTCTGGCGGGAACTGGAGTTTGCCGCGAAAGGGGGCGAATAATGACGCCCCTGGAACTTCTGCTCTCGAAGCTGCCCGGCGTGCGGAAGTCGGGCGGCGGATGGATGGCCCGCTGCCCCGCCCACGATGATCGGCGGGCAAGCCTCAGTATCGCCCAAGGCGACGACGGCACGGCGCTGGTGAAGTGCCACGCCGGTTGCGACACGTCGGCGGTCCTCGCGGCCGTCGGCCTGGAGCTGCGCGACCTGTTCGCGGCGACCGACTCGAAGCCGAACCGTAACGGCAAGCCCGCGTCCAACGGACGAACCTTTACGACGGCCAACGAAGCCGTGGCCGAGCTGGAACGCCGGCACGGCAAACGGTCGGCCCTGTGGACCTACCACGACGCCCAGGGCGAACCCGTGGGCGTTGTGGTTCGTTGGGACCGGCCAACGGGCAAGGACATCCGCCCCGTGGCCCGGCACGGGGACGGCTGGCAAATTGGAGCAATGCAAGACCCGCGCCCGTTGTACGGCTTGCCCGGCCTGGCGGCGGCAAAGCGCGTCCTTGTGGTCGAGGGCGAAAAGGCGGCGGACGCGGCGCGAAGCATTGGCCTGGCGGCGACTACGTCAAGCGGCGGGGCGATGGGTGCGCGAAAAACGGACTGGCGGCCCCTCGCCGGCAAGGAAGTCTGGATTCTGCCGGACAACGACGCCCCCGGCCGCAAGTATGCTGAAACCGTCGCGGGCATCCTGGCGAAGCTGACGCCGGCCCCGGCGGTCCGCATCGTCGAGCTGCCAAAGCTACCAAAAGGCGGCGACATCGTGGACTGGATCGACGGCCACGGCGACGCAGCCGAGCCGGCTAGCATGCGGGCCAAAATCGAAACCCTCGCCCAGGCGGCCGAACCGTGGCGGCCCAGCATTGAGGCCGACGACCTGGCCTTTCGTCCATTCCCCGTGGACACGTTGCCTGAGCCAATTCGCGGATTCGTCGCGGCTGGAGCGCGGGCCATTGGTTGCGATCCGTCCTACCTGGCGCTCCCGCTGTTGGTCGCGCTGGCGGCGGCCATCGGCACCACGCGACGGCTGGAGCTGAAACGCGGTTGGCATGTTCTGCCGATCCTCTGGGGCGCGATCGTCGGCGAGAGCGGGACCGCCAAGACCCCGGCTTTCCGGCTGGTCATGCGGCCGGTACGCGAACGCCAGCGGAAGGCGCTGGAGCGCCACGCCGAAGAGATGAAGCGGCACGAAACGGAGCTGGCCCAGTGGGAGAAGGACTACGCGGCCTGGAAGCGGTCCAAGAACGCCACGGAAGAACCGCCCGCCAAGCCGGACACGCCCCACGCCGAACGCTACATCGTCGCAGATACGACCGTCGAAGCACTAGCCCCGATCCTGATGACGAACCCACGCGGCCTGTTGCTGGCCCGCGATGAGTTGGCCGGTTGGATCGGTTCGTTCGACCGCTACGCCGGGAAAGGGAAGGCTGGCACGGACGCGGCCAACTGGCTGTCGATGTTCAACGCCGAGAGTATCATCGTGGACCGCAAGACGGGCATTTCGCGCACGATCCACGTTTCCCAAGCAGCGGTGTGCGTGACCGGCGGGATTCAACCCGGCATCCTGCAGCGGGCGTTGAGCAGCGAGCATCGCGAATCGGGCTTGGCGGCCCGGTTGCTGTTGTCCTGTCCGCCACGGAAGGCCAAGAAGTGGACCGAGGCCGACATCGACCCGAAGGCGGAAGCGGAGCTGGCCGAGCTGTTCGACCGGCTCTACGGACTGCAACCAGACCAGGGCGACGACGGCAAAGCCCGGCCGGTCCTGGTCCGGCTGGACGCGCTGGCGAAGTCCGCCTGGACCGCTTACTACGACGCGCACGCGATTGAACAAGTGGACCTGACCGGCGACCTGTCGGCGGCCTGGTCCAAGCTGGAGGAATACGCGACCCGGCTGGCGTTGGTCATCCACTACGTCCGCTGGGCAGCCGGCGACCTGACCGACGAGCGGGTACTCGACGCCGAGAGCATGCAAGCCGGCATCCTCTTGGCGGAGTGGTTCAAGAATGAAGCCCGGCGCGTCTACGCCATGCTGGACGAATCCGACGCGGACCGTGACCAGCGCCGGTTGGTGGAGTGGATCGAACGCAAAGGCGGCCCTGTGACGGCGCGCGAAGTGCAG
>JAANMW010000689.1_pt1 | contig 39562 bp, 29 predicted proteins | sample 7279671 | NCBI WGS metagenome assembly JAANMW01 (sample SAMN14094541, study PRJNA606508) | bioreactor metagenome | isolation source: A lab-scale SPAN reactor treating ammonium-rich wastewater day 247 | place: Ireland: Galway | collected 2017-09-19 | reverse complement strand
CCGAGACGCGCACGGCGCTGCCGGCGGGCGCGCGGCAGGTGCCGGCGCCGGACGTGCCGGCGGCGGCGCCGCGAGTGGTCGAGGCGCTGCCAGGCGCCACGGCCACGGCCGAGGCGGCGGCGACCAGCCGGGTGGCGGTGCCGGCGGTGGCCGAGCCGGTTGGCGCGCCGTCGATGACGGTGCAGCCCGGACAGCCGGCGACCCTGACCGGCAAGCCTGGCACGGTGCCGATACCGCCGGCCGGGCGACCGCAGGCGCGGCCGCAGATGCCGGCGGTGGCGGCCAGCGCGCCGCGGGTGATCGGGCGCGTTTACACGGTCAAGAAGGGCGACACGCTGTACAGCTTGGCGAACCGCCACGGGATCCCGGTCGACCGGCTGGCGAAGGTCAACCGGATCACCGACGTGGCGCTGATCCGCATCGGCCAGAAGCTGGTGGTCCCGAGCGGGGACCTGTTCGTCGACGGCCGGCAGGTGGCCTGCGACGTGGCCCCGATCCAGCGCAAGGACGGGTTGACCACCTCGCCGTTCCGGTTCGTGGTCGAGGCCATGGGCGGCTCCGTGACCTGGGTCGGGCCGGACAAGGAAGTCCAGGCGACGACCAAGAGCCACGGCGTGATCACCATCACGGTGGGCAGCCCCGAGGCGACCGTCAACGACGAAAAGGTCTTGATGGACCTGGCGGCTTACCTGGAGCAGGACCGCACGATGGTGCCGACGCGGTTCATCAGCCAGGCGCTGGACGTGACCATCGACCTGGATCCGCAGTCGGGCAACATCCGCATCCGCTCGAATCGCTGACCGCCGCGTTGGGGAGGCCCCGCGGGGCACAGCCGAGCGTGGTGGAGTGAGCCAGTGGGCCGTGTGACCGGGCGCCGTCGGTCCCCAGCGGCGGGCGGGGTGCGAGGGGATGCGAGAGCGACGGAACCGGCCTAGTCTGGCTTGGCTGGCGGCTCTGGCCGCCGGTTTGTCGCAGGCTGGGGCACAGCTTCCCTGGGAGTCCTTCGTCCACGGCGGCGAGACCTACTGCGTTGCCGTACGCGGCGACCAGGTCTGGTCCGGCACCAGCGCCGGGCTACGCTTCTACGACGTCGGCGCGGTCGAGGTGCGCATCCGCGAACTGACGCTGCGCGACAGCCTCCCGGCCGCGTCGGTCTCGGCGGTTTCCTTCGAGTCCGGCGCCGTGTGGGTGGGGACCACCTCCGGGCTGATCGGCCGGCTCGAGTTGGACACCAACGAGTGGCGGGTCTACGGCGAAGCGGCCGGCCTGCCCGGCGCTCCCATCGCCGCGTTGGTTCACGACGGCCAGGATTTCTGGGCCGCGACGCTGGGCGGTGGTGTGGCCAGGTTCAGCCAGCTCAAGGGCGATTGGGAGCTGTTCGGCCGGGCCGACGGGCTGCCCAGCAACCGGGTTGCCTGCCTCGTGGCCGACGCCGGTGGGTTGTGGGCGGGGACCGATCTCGGCCTGGCCCGGTACCTGCGGGACACCTTGACCTGGGGGCCGGTCAAGCCGGAGAAGGGCGGGCTGGACGGGCTGGTCAGCGGGTTGACGGTGTCGCCGGCGAATCTGTGGCTCGCCGGCGACGGCGGCCTGGCGCGGATCAACTTCGACACGCAGCAGTACTGGACCTACGAACTCGAGCGCTACGGCGTAGCACGCGTGTGGCAGGTCGCGCTGAACGACTCCGGCGACCTGTGGGTGGCGACCGACCGAGGCCTGTTGACCGCGCCCGCCGCCGACGCGGGGCAGGCGCCATGGCGGATGGTCGAGCACCCGTTGCGGGACGTGAGCGGGCTGGCCGTCGGCGGTGGCTCGGTCTGGGTCGCCACGCTCCGCGACGGGCTGTGGCGCTATCGCCTGGACAGCGGCGAGTGGACGCCGTACGTCTCCCAGGGCGTGCTGCCCGGCGCCGAGGTGACCTCGATGGCGGTGCAGGCCGACCAGACCTGGTTCGGCTTCAGCGACGCGGCACTGGCGCGGTACAACCTCCAGACCGAACGCTGGGACAGCATTGCACCGCCGCCCGGATCGCCGTTCCGGGTGCGCGACGTGGCGGTGTTCGGGAACCTGGTCTACTGCGCCTGTCGCGACGGCATCGCCGTCTACGATCAGCGCAGCAACTACTGGAAGACGTTTCTGCACCGATTCCACGCCGACTTGCTGGGCGACGAGTGGACCAGCGTGCTGGTCTCGGGCGAGCGCGTGTGGTTCGCCGGGCCGGGGCGGGTGTCGGTGTTCACGCTCCCGATGGAACTGGTCACGACCTTCCAGTTCCCCGGCGCCGAAGGCACGCGGGAGGGCGACCTGCCGCGGCTGAAGGACGATTCCTCGACCGGGGATGTGTGGCTCCTGACGCGGTCGGACTCCTGGCGCTACCAGCCGGCGGCGTCGGCTTGGGGACAGTACCCGGCCGACCTGTTCCGGCCCGCAGCGCCGGGCGATTTCCAGCGTGAGGGCCGTCTGGTGCGCGACGTCGCGATCGATGATCAGGACGTCTGGTTCGTCTCCCTGGACCGGATTCTGCAATACCATAAGGCGGCCAACAAAATCTACTCCTGGCCGGCCGGGCTGGTGCCCGGGCTCGAGGGCGCGAGGCGGATTGCGGCCGACCGGTTCGCGGTCTGGGCGACGGTCGCCGGCGGGCTGGCGCGGTACGACCGCGGGGCCGGAACCTGGCAAGTCTATGCGTGGGAAGGAACCGGCCTGGAGGGTGGCGAAGCCACGGCCTTGGCGGTGGATACGGAGGAGCCGTACGTCTGGGTGGCGACGACCCGCGGGGTGGCCCGCCTGGAACTGAGGCCCGACGGCGCCACGTGGCGGCCGTTCGGCGCCGGGGCCGGCCTGATTTCCGGAGTACGGCGCATCGTGGCGAGCCCATACTGCGTCTGGTTCGTCGGCCGAGACGGGGTGTCGCTCTACCGACGCTACCGTCCGCCCGGCGAGGGACGGTAGCGAGTTGGGGAAGGGGATAGCGCGTCCGGCCGGAATCGGCCGGTACACGGCATTGGCGCGTTGTCACGCGGATTCCGCTGTGCTATATTAGCCGGCGCCGGCTCCGCTGGCCCGGTGGCAACGCCGTAGCACGTCGACACTGCGAGGCGGACGATGAAGAAGATTCGGCAAGCCTGGTACGCGGGTCCGGTGAGTTGGCTGTTGCTCACCACTCTGGTGGGCGGACCGATGGTGCTGACCGCGCCTCCCGCCGCGGCTCAAGCCGCCACTCCCACCGAATCGGTGGCCGTGGTGCAGGTCGTCAATCAGAGCGGCTCCAGCGTCCAGAATCTGGCCAGTCGCGCCGCCTCGGCGTTGAGCACACAGTTGGCCAGCTCCGGACGATTCAAGGTCATCGGCAGCGCGATGGTCGATCGGGCGCTGGACCGCGCGGGGGTGCAGCTTCCGCTCCGCCCGGACATGCGCGAGCGGCAGCTCGAAGCCATCGCCGGCGCGCTGCACGCCGACTACCTGATCACCGCGCAGATTACCAGTGTCGAGGTCGACACCGCCAAGCAGTTGGCCGCGGTCGGTTCGACGCTGACGGTCTACGGCCGGGTCGCCAAGGGCGATCTGACCGTGGTCGAGACCACCGCCTTCAACCTTTCCCGCGCCAGCAACGAGGCGGTGCTGATCGACGATGCGCTCGAGCAGAACTCGCTCTATGCCGTCAAGGGCCTGGTCACCAACCTGGGCATCCGCGGCAAGGTGCTCGCACCGCCGCTGGAAACCGCGATCCGCATCACGCTCAAGGAGTCCGAGTATCTGCGCAAGGGCGCGCAGTTCTCGGTGCTGCGCAACGGGCTGAAGATCGCCACGCTGCAGTTGATGGCTGTCCACCGCGGCGAGGGCGAGGGCCGAATCATCCGCCAGGAGCGACCGGAATACCACCTCGCCGTCGATGACGAGTTGGTGCTGTACAAGCAGGGCGAGAAGGGCCTGACCGCGGACGATCCCGACTGGGACCCCGGCAAGGACGTGGCGACGCCGGCCGAGAAGTCGAACAAGAGCACCGTCACCATGCTGGCCGCGGTGGCCGGCGTGGTCCTCCTCGGCGCCGGGATCTGGGCCTTGGTCGCCAACAAGCGCGACCGCGAGGACAGCCGCACGCCGCGGCTGGTCACCCCGGTCGACGGCGCGGTGGTGCGAGTCACCTCGTCCAACGCGCCCGAGGTCGCCGTCAACTTCACCGCCACCACCGTCCTGTCCAGCTCGCAACTGGTGTTCGAGATCGCCAGCGATCCCAACTTCCGGACCATCGTCTACACCGATGTGAAGGAGGGCTCCGCCGGCGCGGCGGGCACCGGTGGCGGAACCGGGACGGGTGGCGACACGGGCACGACCATCATCACCGAGCCGGGCAACACGGTCCTGTTCACGGTCGATACCGAGGTCACCGTGCTCCGGCCCGGCACCTACTTCTGGCGGGTCACCAGCATCTCGAACCGGGACACGTTCTACTCGAACACCTTCTCGTTCAGCGCGGTCCGGACCGACGGGAGCACCTCGGCCACCAGCCTGCGCTCGCCCGACGTGGTCAACGCCTTGCCCGGCAACGGCCAGGTCGAGTTGCAGTGGAGCCCGGTGGCCAATGCCGCCGGGTATCAAATCTGGCGCAAGATCAACCTGCCCCGGTTCCTGGACTCGCGGCGCACCTCGCGGACCTTCAGGCCCGAGGGCGGCTTCAGCGCCTGGATGCGCGGCAACGGCCGGCGCGCGCCCGGAGTCGACCGCGGCAACCGGCGCGACGTGGTCGGTCGGGTCGTCGGCCGGCAGGTCGGCACCGACAGCCTGGTCGGCTTCAGCAAGGTCGGTGAGACCACCTCGACGGCCACCAGCTTCACCGACTCGACGGTCAGCAACGGCGTCGATTACCAGTGGGTGGTGCTGACGGTCGATTCGTCCAGCATCGCCACGCCGTTGGCCGATGCGCAGGCCGGCAGCTTCGTCTTCGCCACGCCGCTGAGCACCACGCCGCCGGCCACGCCGACGAACTTCGCGGCGGTGGCCGGGGACGGTCAGGTAACTCTGACTTGGAGCTCGAACACCGAGGCCGACCTGGCCGGGTACCAGGTCTATCGCTCGACCGCGCAGAGCGGGAACTTCGAGCTGGCGGCCAACCTGGTCGCCGACGGCGGCTCGCCGACGGCCTCGAGCAGCGGCGGCGTGCCGCTGTCCGCCGGGGTGGGCGACCTGTCGGTGCAGGATACCGGGCTGACCAACGGCGTGACCGTGTTCTACAAGGTCCGCGCGGTGCAGCGGTCGGCCAGCCACAATATCCAGAACCAGGGCGGGCTGGTCAGTCCGCTGAGCGACGTGCAGTCGGCCACGCCGAGTTCGGCGCCGCCGCAGGAGCTGCAGGTGGTCCAGCCGGCTCAGGGCTCGACGGTCGATGCCGACCGGCCGCTGTTGAGTTGGCGCGGGGTCGAGGGCGCGTCCGAATACACGGTCCAGATCGCGACCAACTCGGACTTCAGCGCGGGACTGATCTCGTTCAAGTCCACGTCGACCGAGGTCATCTATCCGGCCGACCAGTCGGCTCTGACCCAGGGCACGACCTACTTCATCCGCGTCGGGGTGTTCGACACCACCACCCAGGCGCTGCGCTTCGGGCCGACCACCAGCTTCACCCGCGGACCGGCGTTGCGGTTCACCACCACCGTCACGGCCAGCGCCAGCGGCGGGCCGCAGCCCGGCCCGGTGCAGGGCGCGCGGATCTCCATCGACGGCGCCGACACCGGCGAGCTGACCCCGGCGCAGTTCATCCTCTCGCCGAAGGCCAACAACGCGGCCTATGAGATCACCGCCGTGGCCGACCTGCCGGATCACACCCGGCTGAGCGGGACGGTGGCGTACCGGCCCGGGATCGACGCGGCGGCGGTGGACATTGCCATGGCGGTGCTCGGGGTCGCCCCGGCGGCGCCCACCGGGTTGCTGGCCACCGGCCAGACCGACCGGATCGTGCTGCGCTGGAACCCGGTGCCGACCGGCGGGGTGGCGGTGGACAACTACAGCATCCGGCGGCGGAGCAATACCGAGGAGGGTCCGTTCACCGAGGTCGCGCAGGCCCAAGCGCCCGGGCAGACCGCCTCCGAGCTGTTCTACACCGACTTCAACGTGCGCTCGGGAACGCGCTACTACTACCACATCGTGGCCATCAGCGGCGGGATCGAGAGCATCCCGTCGGTCACCGCCAACGCGGTCGCCGGGGTGGGCGTGATCCAGGTCGTGGTGCCGCAGGACAACCAGATCTTCGGGGTCGACTTCAACGGGAACACGGCCTGGAACTCGGTGATCAACTTCGCCTGGATCAAGGTGCCCGACGCGGCGCGGTACGTCTTGGAGGTCGGGACCGACGCGGAACTGAACACGCTCCTGTCGAACGGCAACAAGATCATTCCGCAAGGCGACTCGCCCAGCAGTACGCTGACCTTCAGCGCCCAGGTCGATGCCGATCACATCTTCGTCTCGGACGGGCTGGAGGATCTGCGCACGTTCTATTGGCGGGTGATCGCGCTGGACGAGACGAACCGGATCATCAACCAGACGGAAGCCCGCCGCTTCCGCCGCGCTACCCCGGCGGTGGCGGTCAAGCCGACGACGTAGCCAGCGCAACGCTGCCGGTGGACGGGGTGGACGGAGTGGACGCGGTGGACTCCGCGGCCAGGTCGCCTTGCTTTGCCGTTCGCAGTCCCTTGCGTCCCTTGCGTCCCTGGAGTTCCTTCCGCGCCAATAGCTGATTCGGGCCATCGCGACTCACCCCGGCTTATCCGACAATCCCACCAGCGGGTCACGATCTTGGCCGATCGGCCCGGCAGGTGGTGGAGGAACGATATGAGCCAGGGCGTTCTGGCGGATTCCGAACGGCTTCTCAATCAGGGCGATATTGCCGGCGCGCGAGCCCTGCTCGAGGCCCGGCTGGAGGCTGACCCGCACGACTACGAGGCGCTTTGCGCCGCGGGCGTGACGGCCTACCTGCAGGGCGAGACGCACCACGCCAAGAGCCGGCTGCTGCGGGCGGTGAAGGACAAGCCGCGGCGGCCGGAGGCGTACCGGCACCTGGCCGACCTGCTGGCCGCCGAGGGCGAGCCGCGGCGCGCCGAGGCCTTCTACCAGCTTGCCCATCAGGCCGAGCCGCACGACGCCGAGGCGTTGATCGGCCTGGCCGAGATGTACCAGGACTGCGGCCTGCCGTACGCCGCCAAGCGCACCCTCCGCGCCGTGCTGGCCATCGCTGACTGGCACCAGGGCGCCCGCGCCTGTTTGGCGGCTCTCGAAAGGACCTTTCCCGACCGCGCCGTCACCGTCTACGTGCCGTGCTACAACGCCGCGCACACCTTGCCGGGCGTGATTGAGGCGCTGCTGGCGCAGACTTATCCCATCGCCGAACTGCTGGTGATCGACGACGGCTCGACCGACGGCAGCGTCGCCGCCGCCGCGCGGTACCCGCTCCGAATCGTCACCCACGGCGACAACCGGGGCCTGTCCGCGGCGCGGAACACCGCCCTGTTGGCTTCCCGGACCGAGTACCTGGCCAACCTGGACTCGGACGTGGTGCCCGACGCGCACTGGCTCGAGCGGCTGATGCTCCGGTTCGAGTCCGAGCGGCTCAACCGCGAGGCCGGCGAGGCCACCGGCCAGCCTCTGGGCGGGGTCATGGGTCGGCTCGACGAGTTGCACGACGTGAGCCTGCCGGACCAGTGGCGGTGCATCCACATGGGCCAGCACCACGGCGACGAGCCGCTCGACGAGGTGCCGCACATCTACGGCTGCAACGGGGTCTACTTGCGCCAGGCGTTGTTCCAGGCCGGCGGGCACGACGAGCGGTACCGCACCAACGGCGAGGACTGCGACGCCTCGGAGCGGGTCCGCAATCTGGGCTACCGGCTGGCCTACGAACCCGCCGCCCGCTGCCGGCACCTCCGGCGCGATACGCTCGAATCCGTCCTGCGGACCATCTGGCGGTATCACACCCCGTACTACGAGTACCGCTACGGACTGTTCGCCACGGGCGACCCGCAGGACCTGTTGAAGAAGCTCCCGGAGAATCTCACCCGGCATCAGGACGACTTGCGCGGGGACCAGGAGCGGCGCTCTTTCCACCTCGCCTACATCACCTTTCTCGGCCTGCCGTGGCGGATCCTGTCCGACTTCAGGTTGGCGGCCAGCCACTGTCCGCCGGACCGCGTGGCCGCGTTGCGCCATACCCAGGCGGCCATCTTTCTCGGGCTGTTCACGCTCCTCGGCGAGCTCGAGTGTCGCGACGATCTGCTGGCCATGATCCACGAGGACCTGGCCGGCTGCCTGCCCGACGACGCCGCGCTGGCGGCGCTGTGCGGGTTGGAGCAGGTGCAGCAACTGCTGCGCGTGGTCCGCGGCGAGCCGGGCGTCAACCCGGTCCAGTCGCTGACCGAGCGCGACCCCGGCGCCGTGGCCGCCTGCCTGCGGGCCATGGGCGACGTCTGGTCGAACTACGACGAGCTCCACTGGAGCATGATCCGCGCCTCGGCCCACCGGCTGCGCCACGAGCGCGAGTACCGCGGCGCGCTGGCCGACGGGGCGCTCAAGGTGGCGGTGGTCAACCCGCCCTGGAACGTCGACGGCCGGATCGGCGTGCGCGCCGGCAGCCGCTGGCCGTTCACCCAGGATGCCGGTGGCAACCGCGTCCCGGCCTACGTGCCGTTCCCGTTCTTCCTGGCCACGGCCACGGCCATGCTCAAGCGCGACGGGTTCGACGTGACCATGGTCGACGCCATTGCCGAGGGGTTGTACTCCGAGGAGTTCTGTCGCCGGCTGGAAGGCTTCGAGCCCGACGTGGTGGTGATGGAGACGGCCACCGCCTCGCACGAGATCGATCTCGACTGGGCGCTGCAGCTCAAGGAGCGGTTGGGCGATCAGGTCCGCGTGGTGCTCTGCGGCCCCCACGCCACGGCGCTGGGCGCGGACCTGCTGGTCGAAGCGCCGCAGGTGGATGCGATCCTGCTCGGCGAGTACGAACCGTCGTGCCTCGACCTGGTCCGCGCGCTGCGGTCCGGCGGCGCCTGGGCTAACATTCCCGGTCTGATCTGGCGCGATGCCGACGGCGCAGTCCACCAGCAGACCGAGCGCCGGCAACTGCCGCCGATGTCCGAGTTCCCCTGGCCGGAGCGCGAGACACTGCCGATCTACAACTACTTCGACAGCTTCGCCAACGCCATGCCCTGGCCCAACGTCCAGATGCACGCCAGCCGCGGCTGCCCGTTCAAGTGCATCTTCTGCGTCTGGCCGCAGGTGGTCTACGACGGCCAGAACTACCGGGTGCGCGACAACGACGACATCGCCGCCGAGATGGCCTGGCTGGTCGACCGCTTCGGCTTCCGCGCCGTGTACTTCGACGACGATACCTTCAACATCGACAACGAGCGGATCATCGACCTGTGCCGGAAGATCGAGGCGCAGGGGCTGCGGGTGCCGATCTGCGCCATGGGCCGGGCGGACACCAGCAGCCGCGAGGCGCTGGAGGCGATGAAACGGGCCGGCCTGGTGGGCATCAAGTTCGGCGTCGAGACCGGCGACGCGGAGATGATGAAGCGGATCCGCAAGCACCTCGACCTGGGCAAGGTCCGCCAGGCCGTGGCCTGGTGCAAGGAGCTGGGGATCGGCACCCATCTCACCTTCAGCTTCGGCGGCCCTGGCGAGACCCGGGAGACCGCCGAGAAGACCATCAACCTGGCGCTCGAGCTCGACCCGGACACGGTCCAGTTCTCGTTGATGACCCCCTTCCCAGGCACCTCCATGTTCACCGACGCGGTGGCCAAGGGCACGCTGCTGACCACCGACTGGAAGCAGTTCGACGGCGCTCGGTACACCGTCGTGCGCGGCGAGCACCTGACCCGCGAAGAGCTTGAGGGCGTGCTCCTGGAGGCGCACCAGCGGTGGCTGCTGCACCTCACCGAGCGGGCGGTGCGCCAGGCCGGCGACATCACGCTGGACGGCCGGGTGCGCGTGACGGCCGACCAGCTCGACGCGCTGCCGGACCGGGCCGCGGAGGTGCTGCAGTTGATCACCCCGCTGGAGCACGCGCCGGATCCGGCGCACCTGCTCTCGCGCTGCTACGTCAAGCTGCGGCCCGGCGGCGTGCTGCTGGCTCTGCGCAGCGGGCCGGACCACCTCCCTTCTGGCTGGTGCGACCAACCCATTTCCGAGTGGGTGGCCTACAACGGGATGGAGGTCCTGTGCCGATTCGAGGGCTTCAATCAGGAGCTGAGCCTGGGCCTGCGCCGGACGCGCGAGCACGACAGTTACGACGAGCTGGCCGCCTTCACCGGCGAGTCTCGCGCCGACGTGGTGGCCGTCAGCTCGCGTGGCGAAGAGCCGGTGGCCGAGGCCTGGAACGCCGCCGATACCGCGACTCCTGAGGGCATCGACCGCTTCTACCGCGAGGCGCGCTGCTTCCTGTACGAGCAGACGCAGTGGGAGGTCAACGACCTGTACTGGCGGGTCAATCTGGCCGCCCGGCCGCACGGCCGACTGCTCGACTACGGCTGTGGCATCGGTACCAGCGCGCTGCACGCGGCCAAGGCCGGCAACCGGGTCGACGCGTACGACATCTCCTGCTCACAACGCGAGTACCTGAAGTGGCGCATCCCTCGGTACCACGCCGAGATCGCCGATCGGCTGCGGGTGCTGGAGTCGGTCGAGGAGCTGGCCGAGTACGACAGCATCATCTGTCTGCACGTCCTGGAGCACGTTACCGATCCGCGGGCCTTGCTCAGGAGGCTGGTCGATCACCTCGCGCCGGACGGCACCATCTACCTCATCGCGCCGTTCGACCGGGTAGGCGAAACGCATCCGCAGCACCTGCTCGAACACCAGCACCTGACGCTGCCCGGCCTTCTGGCCGAGGTCGGCATGGCGGTGGTCGGGGTCGAGCAGTACAACATCTTCGACCTGACCATCGGCCGCCGCGCGGCGATCGTGCAACAGCCCGGAGAACGTGTCGCGGCCGCCGGCGACTAGCTGGGGACGGAATGCCACGCTCCGGGGCAGGCAGGCCTTGGGTGGTCCGTGGCGAACCATCGGTCTGACACGGGAATCGGTCGTTGAGAGTTCTGGTCAGCAATCCGCCGTGGTTCAGCCAATCCGGAGGGTGGGGGATCCGCGCCGGCGCCGAGCCGCCACGCGTGCTGGAGCCGGGCGCGGCCGAGGTGCCCTGGCCGTCTGACCTGGCCTGGGCCACGGCCGTCTTGATCGAGCGTCAGATCGGCGCCGTGCTGGTCGACTCCATCGCCGTCCGGGAATCGGCTGCCGGGTATCTGCAACGGCTCCGCGATCTGCTCTACGACCGGGTGGCCGTGGCGACCTCGCCCGAGAGCCTGGCCGACGACTGGCCGCTGCTCACGGCCGCCGGGCGGCTGGCCTGCCTGGTGCTGCTCTGGCCAGGACCCGCCGCGCAGGCCGAGGGACTGCTGGCGATCGAGGGCGTCAGCGCGGTGGTCTGCGGCGAACCCGAGGCCGGGCTGGCGCTGGCCATCGAGCAGCAGCGCGAGGGCGTGGTGCTGGCCGACCCGGTGGCCGACCCGGATGCTTTGCCGTCTCCCTACCGGGATTACACGGTCACTCGCTATGGTCATCCCCGGGCCGGCCTGCCGTGCGGTCCGGCGCTGGTGATCCGCGCCTCGCTCGGGCCGGACCGGTGGCGCAGCGTCGACTCGACGCTAACGGAGATCGCCGCCTGCCGATACGACCATCCCCGGCTGATGCACCTGTTCGTGGCCGATCCGGGCCTCAATCGGGACCCCGACCGGTTCGCCGCGCTGGCCGAGGCCTTGGGCGGGCTGGCCCTGCCCTGGGCGGCGCGCCTGACCACGGCCGCGCCGATCCCCGAGTCAGCGGCCACGGCCGCCGCGCTCGAAGTACGTTGCGACGGGCCGCTGAGCGAAGGGACCCGCGCCGCCTTGCGCCGGCTGTCTTCGCGGGTGGCCCTGACGCTGTTGGTCGATGATGATCCCGACACGCTGGCTCAGGCGACGGAGGTCGGGGCTCGGGAGCTGCGACCGGTGCCCCGGCCGCACGCCTGGACCAGCCCGGCGGAGGCCGGCGCCGTGACCTGCTCCGGCCGGCGGGTCTTCATCGTCGGGATGCACGTGCCGCACTACATGCCGCCCTGGCTGCGCGACGGCGCCGCCGAAGCGGGGTACGAGGCGGTGGCGGTCGACGTCTTCGAGGACCCGCGGCAGGTGCGGCTGCTGCTCGACAGCCGCCCGGACGACGTCGCCATCTTCGACCGCGGCAACGCCTTCCCGCCCGACCTGATCGGCCGCATCCCGGCCAGGACGGTGCTCTATTACCCCGACGTGCTGCCGACCAGTGACCGCCACCAGGGCGTGGCCGTGGCCAAGTACGCCGAGTTTCGCGCCGTGGCGCCGCACTTCGATGATGTCGTGCTGCACGATCGGCACGCCTACGACTGGCTGCTGTCCCGCGGACACGCCAACCTGCGCGGGGTGGTGATGCTGCCCTACGACCCCAAACGGCACCGCGACCTGGGCCTGGACCGGGACCTCGAGGTGCTGTTCGTCGGCGGCGCGTCGGACCATCGCGAAAGGTGGATCGAGCACCTCCGGGCGGCCGGCATCCCGGTCACCTGGGAGGCCGTCTGGGGCGAGGAGTTCATCCACGCCATGAACCGGGCCAAGGTGGTGCTCAACCTCCACTTCACCGAGCACCCGAACACCGAACTGCGCATCGTGGAGGCGCTGGCCTGTCGCTGTTTCGTGGTCAGCGAGCCGGTCACCGCGCCGCCGCTGTTCGAGGACGGCGTGCATTTCGTTGCCCTGGACTGGGACACCGCCGCGCAGACCATTCGTCACTATCTGGCCCGGCCGGCCGAACGCGAGCGGATCGCCGCCGCCGGTCAGGCGTACGTCGCCGAACGCTTCACCGCGCGGCACTGTGTCCAGGACATCCTCGCCCTGCTCCCGGAGAGGCCATGAGCGCGCTGCGCATCGGGCTGCAACTGACCGTGATCAATACCTACACCGGCGCGGTGTGGGGCGACGAGGTGATGGCCGTCGGCCTGGCCGACGCCTTCCGCCGCCGGCCCGAGGTGGCTGAGGCCGAGGTCTACTCCACGGACACCATCCACGACCGGCTCGACTTGGTGATCTCCTTCTATCCCTATCCGGAGACCAGGCTGGTGGCGGGCCCGAGGCAGGTCTGGTGGTTCCAGGCGCCGTCGGTGAATCCGGTGGTTTGCGGCGGAGTCGAGGCGGCCTCGCGCTACGATGCGGTGTTGGCGGCCGGACCCAGGCTGGCCCACGAGGCGCGGCGGCACGGCGCGGCGGCGACGCTGTTCGTACCGATGTCGGCCAACCCGGCGGTCTACCGCCCGCGCGAGCCGCGTGACGAGTACCGGCATGCCATCGTCTTCGTGGCGAACCACAACCGCACTCGCGAGGAGGTCGAGCGGTACCTGCTGCCGCTGCTGCCCATGGGATTGGCCATCTACGGCAGCGGCTGGGAGCGCGAACCCGAGTTGGCGGCGTCCGGCGCGCTCCTGGGCCGGATCCACCCGCACGACGTGCCGGAGCTGTATTCGAGCTGCCGCCTGGTGCTGTCCTGCCACACCCCCTGGCATCGCGAGCACGACGTGCCGACCTCCCGGCTGTGGGAAGCGACCTGCTGCGGCGCGCCGCTGATCTCGGACCGGGTTCCGACCGCGGAGAAGCTGTTCGCCGAGACCATCTGCTTCACCGACGGCGGCGACGATCTGGTGGCCAAGGCCGCGGCGTTGTTGGCCGACGAGCCCCGGCGCCTGGCCCAGGCGGCGGCGGCCAAGGTGCGCGTCGAAGCCGGCTTGACCTTCGACCACCACGCCCGGCGGATCCTCGAGTTCCTTGGTTACCGGTGAGCCTCAGGACCCGCGCGGCTAGGTGGCAACCGGGTCGGTGAGGGCCCGGAGGACCTCGCCGACGCACTCGCCACTGGATTTGTCGTCGGTGCACAGCACGAGGTCGTACAGCGCCGGGTCGTTGATGTCCTCGCAGCCCAGCTCGCGCAGCAGCTCGGCGCGGAGGGAGTCGATCATGCGCAGGGTCCGCTCGGCGCGGCTGCGGCTCACCTGCGCCTGACGGCTGACCCGCTCGATGCGGCGGGCGTCGGAGGCGACCACCCGGATGTGGAAGGCCTCGGGATGGTCGTGGAGGAGGATCTGCCCGCCGCGACCGATGATCACCACCCGGCCGACCTCGGCCAGGTCGCACATCACCGTCCGGACCGCCTCGACGTACTCCTGTCCCGCCAACGGGTCGCCATAACCGAGCCGGCGGAAGAGGTCGCCGAGACTGCGCGACTCGCCCTCGTCATAGAGCACGTCGACTGGGTCCTCCCAGGACGGCCGCGCCCAGGTGGCCAGCCGCTCCGCCCGCTCGGCGCGGGTAAGCTGCCAGGGCAGCGTGCCGGTCTTGCGGGCGACCAGGTCGACGAAGCCCTTGTTGACGCAGGTGTAGCCGAGGGCGTGGGCCAACTCGTAACCGATCTGGTCGCCGCCACTGCCCACCTCTCGCGAGATGGTGATCACCGCTTTCACAGGCGCCTCCCGACTCGTCGGCGAGTCGTCGAAACCCTGCGACGGAAGCCACCGTCACGTCGACCCCCGGCGCGGTGCTGCCCCTTGACCGACTATCGTTCCAGCCGGGCGAAAAGTTCCCAACGGACCAAGTGAACGAAGTGGACCTGGTGGACGCAGTGGACGGAACCGCGCGAGGCTTGTTCCGCTCTGTCTGCTTCGTCCGCTTCGTCCGCTTCGTCCGCTTCGTCCGCTCCGTCCACCCGCCGGCTTCCTGCCCGACACGGTCCCGAGCGCGTTGACAGTCGGCCGGGCCGCTGCTATCATCGCTGTCTGGGCGCGCTTTCCGAGCGCGCCGGAGATCGGGTTTGCAGCGCCGCTTGCTCCTCACCATCGCCCTGGCCGTGGCCCTCTCCGGCTGCTCCGGCAGCCGGGAAGTGGCCACCTTGCGCGACAATCCGGACCCGGCGGCCCGGGCTCAGGCGGCCGAGGCGTTGGGCAAGCTGAAGCTGACGGGCGAGAAGCGCGAGCGGGTGGCCAAGGCACTGGCCGACGCGGCGGTCGATCCTGACGCCGGTGTGCGTCAGAAGGCGGTGGCCTCGCTCGGCCAGATCGGTGGCCGGGAGGCCCAGCAGGCGCTGTTGGCCGTGCTCGACGGCTCGCTCATGCAGGAGCGAGCGCTGACGGCTTTCGACACCGCCTACAAGGAGGGCGCGCGGAGCCCCGAGGTGGTCCAGTCGCTGGCCCAGGCCGAGTTGGAGACCGGGCGGCTGGAAAAGGCCGAGAAGACCTTCGACGGCCTGCGCCGAGACCTGGAGAACCTGGAGCCGCAGGCCGCGGCGCGGTACGTGTTCAGCCTCAAGTTCGGGCTGGAAAACCTGCGCTCGAAGTACGAGGAAGCCAAGAACGAGGACGGCGTCCGCCGGGTCGAGCAGCAGTTGGTGACGGTGGCCGAGCTGCAGAAGAAGGCCGAGGCGGCGGGCGGGCCCGGCGGGCCGGGCGGCTTCGGCGGGCCGGGTGGGTTCGGCGGGTTCGGCGGCCTCGGCGGCATGCCGTTCAGTCCCTGAGCCGTGCTGGCGGTTCTCGTCGCCGTCGCCGTCGCGTATCTGCTCCTGGGTGGCGCCGCGTTCGCGGTGTTCCTGCTCGATCCTTACCTCGCCCGGCTGGCGATGCTGGTCTTGGTCGCCCTGGCCTGCGGCGGCTGGCTCGGCTCGCGCCAACGCGGCGGGCCGGTGGCCTGGTGGGGCCTCCTGACGCTGGCCGCAGCGGCCGTGGCCGCCGCCGCTTCAGTCTATCCCCGCGGCTCGTGGGAAGCCGTGCTGTGGCAGGGCCTGAATGTCGGGGTGCTGTTTCTCGGAGTGGCCGTCGCCGGCGATGAGGCCGGGCGGCGGACCCTCCTGCTGGGCCTCCTGGCCGCCACCGGCCTGCTGGTGGCCGGCGCCGTCTGGGAGGCTATCCGGACCGCGCCGGGTCAAGCCATCTACCTGACCGAGTTCGGTCAGGTCCGGGTCTCTGGGAGTCTCAACCATCCCAACAACCTGGCCGGGTTCCTGGCCATGATGGTGCCCGTCGGGGCGGGGCTGATGCTGGCCGAAGCGCGCGCCGGGCGGCGGTTGGCGTGGCTCCTGGCCGCGGTGTTGGCGCTGGCGCTGTACGTGGCAGCCAAGACCTATTCGAAGGGCGGACAACTGGCACTGGTGGGCGGCTGCCTGGTGTGCGCTCTGGCGCTGCCGCGCGGCGGCTGGCTGACCTGGTGGCGCGGCGACCGGAAGCGCGCCGTGGTGGTCCTCGCAGCGGCCGGGTTGGTCCTCACCGCGGGCGGATTGGCCTTCTGGCACTCGGAGGCGGGCGACCGGCTGAGGCTGTTCGTCGAGTTGCTGCCGAAGCTGAGGCAGTTCGAGCGGTGGGGCACCTGGAGCGCGGCGGTCCGTATGGCCGCGGCCGACCCGCTGACCGGCGTCGGGCCCGCTTGCTTCGGGCTGATGACGCCTGCCTGGCGCCTGCCTGGCAGCCATTACGTGCTCTATACCCACGCCCACAACTGGTATCTCAACGTCCTGGCCGAGCAGGGCCTGCCCGGCCTGGTGGCGCTCCTGGGCCTGCTGGCCGCCGCGCTGGCCACCGGCCGCCGCGGGCTGGCGTCCGGCGAGCGGCCGGTCCGGGCCGGAGTGCTGGGCGGGCTGGCCGGATTCGCGCTGGCCGGCATCCTGGACGTCAACGTCGGCGTGCCGGCGGTGGCGGTGGTGTTCCACCTGATGGTCGGTCTGACCGCCGCCGACCGGGCCGGTGGACCGCCGCCAGCACTCCGCCGGGCCGGCGGCGCGCTGACGGTCGTCCTGGCCCTGGTCTGGTTCGTTTGGAGCGCTGGGCAGCTCGCCTACACGCGCGCCTATGCCCACCTGACCCGCGGCGAGGTGGTGGCGGCGGCGTCCTGGTTGGAGCAGGCGCGGCGCCTCGACCCGCGGCAGCGCGCCTATCAACTCCTGCGGGTCGACCTGGCCCTGGTCGCCGGCAACCAGGAGGCGGCGCTGGCCGACCTGTCGGCGCTGGACCGCCAATCGCCGCCGCTGTCGGCGCACTACCGGTCGCGCCTGGCCTGGCTCCTCTGGCGCCACGACCGGCGCGACGAGGCCGAGGCGGTGCTGGCCGCCGCGCAGACCGCCGATCCGGCCGAACCGGTGCTGGCGGTGGACGCCGCGGTCCTGGCCCTGCGGCGTGGGGAACTGGGTCGGGCGGAGGAGCTGGCGCGCCGGGCGCTGGCGGCCGACCCGGCCTGCGCCGGGGCGGTGGCCGTGCTGGCCGAGGTGTTGGACCGCGACGGCGACCCGATCGTCGCCGCGCGGCTGCTTGAGGGGGGCGCGTTCATCGCCGAGCCGCGGGATCGGCTGCCGCGCTTCCTGATCGCCTACGGCCGGGTCGATCCGTTCCCGAACCTGCCGGCGGAACGACGCTGGCTGCTGCCGGACGACCGCCTGCGCTACGACGGCCAACTCCTGCCCCGCCTGCGCCTGCGCGCCTTGGCGCTGGCCGAGACGGGACGACTCAGGACGGCTCCCGCAACGCCCGGCGGATAGCCGCGAGCAGGTCGCCCATCCGGTACGGCTTGAGCAACATCGCCTCACAGCCGCACTCGCACAGCCGCAACAACGCCTCGCTCTCGGCGTGGCCGGTGGTGACGATGGTCGGCAGTTGGAGCCCGGCCTCGACCAGACGAGCGGCCAACCGGTCGCCGCTGAGGACGGGCATGTTGACATCCAGCACCAGCAGGTCGAAGGACTGCTCGCCGGACGACAGCACCTCCCAGGCCTGCTGCCCGTCGCCGACCACCTGACACTGGTAACCGGCGCTCTCGATGGCGCGGCGGACGAAGCCGGCCACCAAGGTTTCGTCTTCGGCCACCAGGATCCGCGCCGCGCCTTGGCGCGGCGCCGGCCGGGCCGGCTCGGCCGCGGGTCGCAGGTCGGCCAGCTCCCGGCATGGGAGGGTGATCATGGCCACCCGGTCCCGGCCGGATCTGGCCCGCAACACGCCACCATGCTCGCTCACGGCGCTGACCAGAATGGCGAACCCGACGTCCACTTTCGTCTGTTCGACGGCATCGAGATGCATCGCCTCGCCCAGCCAGTCGCCCAGGTCGGTCCCGCCCGACCGGAGCTGGAGCTCGAACGTGCCGTGGTCGGCTGCCGCGGAGAGTTCGATCGCCTCGCCCGGCGCCGCCTGTGAGGCCATGGTCAGGAAATCCAGGAGGGCGCGCGCCAGGACCACTTGGTCGCCGTCCACGACCAGCCGGGGCGAGAGACCGTCGAGGTGGATGGTCCACCCGTCAAGCCGGCCTTCCGCCCGAGCCAGCACCTCGTCCAGCAGCTCGGCCAGGATGACCGGCTGCCGCTCCAGCGTGACGGCGCGGGCGAAAGCCCGCATCCGCTCGGTAAGCAGCGACAGGTCGCGCCCGGTGCGCTCGAGATCGCTGAGCAACTGCGCCTCGGCCTCGCCTTCGGCCGCCAGCTCGCGGGCCAGGCTGCCGACGATGTGGGCCTGGTTGCCGAAGTCGTGGGCCAACTGGCGCAGGAGCCGGCCGGCGCGCCGGGAGACTTCCGGCGGGTCGGGCAGCTCGCGCACGTAGACCAGGCCGGCACAACGGGAGAAGAGCAGCCGCAGCGGTCGGCCGTCTTGATCATCTCCCGAGACGGTGAACTCGCCGTCCTCCGCCGGCCAGACCTCGATCAGCCCGACGCCGAGGTGGTCGAAGACCGAACCGGTAGGGTCGCCGTACCGGAGCTGCCAGCCGGGCGAGCAGGTCAGGATGCTGCCGGCCGTATCGGCCCACAGCGAGACTGACTCGTCCTGGCTCCGGGGGCCGTCCTGGTCGCCTGTCGCCATGGCGAATCGCCTCCTGGTCCTCCTGCCGCAGCCCCCGCGGGCGACCTCGTCAGCCGCGCGTTCGCGCGTCGCGCAACCAATCCTCCGGGCGGTCCGAGGGTTGCCCGGCGCGGACCACCAGGAGCGTCATGTCGTCGAACTGCGGCTGTCCGGCGGCGAACTCGTTGACTTCGTCAAGCACGTGCCGAACGGTCTGCTCCGCGTCTTCGTCGCGGGTGCGACAGAGCACGTCGCGCAGCCGGTCGATGCCGAACTGCTCCTCGGCGGGATCGATGGCCTCGGTGATCCCGTCGGTGTAGAGCAGCACGCGGTCGTTTGGCCCCAGCTCCAGGGACGCCTCGTCGGCGGAGATGTCGTCGATCACGCCGAGCGCCATGCCGGCGGTGGTGATCAACTCGATCGACTCGCCGGCGGCGCGGAAGTGCGCCGGCGGGTTGTGGCCGGCGTTGCAGTAGGTCAGCGTCCGCGCGGCGGTGTCGAGCACCCCGTAGAACACGGTCACGAACATGTCCGAGGTCGAGAATTCCAGGATCTGCGCGTTCAGCTCGGCCAGGACCTTAGACGGGGAGAGCTGGCGCTGGGCACAGGAGTAGAGCAAGCTGCGGCACATGACCATGAACATGGCCGCGCCGAGACCCTTGTCGGCCACGTCGGCGATGACGATCCCGTAGTGCCCGTCGCTGACCGGGATGATGTCGTAGAAGTCGCCGCCCACCTCCCGCGCGGCGGTGCTGGCGCCGTGGACCTCGTACCCGGGGATGGTCGGAAAGGTCTTCGGCAGCAGGCCCTGCTGCACCGTCTGGGCGATCTCCATCTCCCGCCGGAGCCGCTCCTGCTGGTGCTCGCGCTCGATGAACATGGCCCGCTCGACGGCGGCCGAGGCGGTCACGGCCAGGGACTGGAGCAGGGTAAGGTCCGATTCCGGGAACGGGTTCTCGAGGTTGTTGACCAGCTCGATGGCCCCGAAGCTGCTGCCCTTCTGGTCCATCAACGGCGCGCACAGCAGCGACATGGTGTGGCCGCCGGTCTTCTCATCGACGTTGGTGGAGAACCGCTCGTCCTTGGCGGCGTTGTCGACCAGCACCGGCTCGCCTCGGCTGACCACCCATCCCAGCACGCCCTGGTCTTTCGGCAGCCTCAGCCCGCGGAGCTGTTGCACGACCTCGTCGCTGCGTGAGGAGACGGTCCGGAAGACGATCTCGTCGGTCTCGTCGTCGACCAGGGCGATGGTCGCACCCTCGGCGCGGAAGAGCATCCGCGCCTCGTCGGCGATGCACTTGAGCACCTCTTCGAGATTGTGCTGGTAAAGCAGCGCATGGCTGATCTTCAGCAGCGAGCTGCGCTCCTCGGCCCGGCGGCGCTCGACCTTGGCGGCGGCATTGGACTGGAGCACCAGCACCACGAAGCTGACCAGGCCCAGGACCATCACCACGCCGATCAGCCCGATCCACTTGAACAGGGAGGTGAGGTAGGTCTCGACCAGGTCCTTGCGCGGCGCGGCGGTGACCACCACCAGCTTGCGACCGCCCAGATCGAGGCCCTGCATGCCCAGCAGGTGGGCCGAGGCCGGCGCACCGGCCGTCGCCTCGCGCACCGCCAGCCGGTCCTGCCCGCCTTCCGCGCGGCCCATCGCCTCGAACAACTGGTTGCTCGGCGTTCGGTACAGGTCCTTGATGTTCACGCCCGGCGTCAGCGGCTGGTTGCCGGCCACCACCTCGAGCGTCGCCGGCTCGACCAAGTGGATCCGAGCCACCCGCCGGGCCGTCTCGGAAGGCGGCTCCAGCAGCCGCGTGACGTCCAGCACCACCCCCACTCCGTGGGACCGGGCCGACTTCCGGTCACGGACTTCGACCATCAGCATCCGCGACTCGCCGGCGGCGTTGACATAGAACGAGGGCCGCGGCCGGAGGGTGCGCCGCGCCTGGTCCCAGGCGGCCGCCAGTGTCTCGGCCGGCGGCAGCTCGGCCGGCTCTGGCCAGTGCCCGACGATCTCCCCCTGGTCCGAGACCTGGACGAAGGACAGCGGCGCCTGGTCAAGCAGGATGCGGAACCAGCTCAACTGGTCCCGGTTGTCCAGCAGGCGGGTCGGCGCCCGGCTTTCGCGCGCCAGCACGTGCAGGCAGAGGCCGGCCAGGTCGTACTTGGTGCGCAGGTATCGGGCGGTCTGGAGGCTGGCCAGGTACTGCTCGCCGGCGAATCGGTCGGCCAGCCGGTCGCGAGCCACGCTGAAGGCGGTGAACGACACGAATGCCGCCAGCAGGAGGGTGATCCCGAACGCCATCCAGGCTGGTCTCAAGCCACGGGACATGACCTCACCCGTCCTTCAACAGGCGCAAGCTCAACCCCGCCTCGGGATTCCGGCGATCCAGTTTCCCGGCCACCACCAGAGTGTACGTCGTGCCGGGGTCGAAGACCACCTCGGCGGCCCGGAGAACGGTGGATTCCCCGGTCGCCCGGAGCCGCAACTGGCGAAGCGGCTGGCCTCCCGGCAGTGGCAGGTACTCGGAATAGGTCAGCGCGCCCAGCGCCGCGACCAGCGCCTGGTCGCCCACCAGCAGGTCAGCCTGAGCCAGCTCGACGCAACTGTTGACCACCCGCAGCCGCGCCGGCCCTCTCTGAGCCGGTTGGTCCCGCAACAGCCACAGGTTGGTGTTCGGCGCCGCGTCGTAGACCACCACCGTGTACGGCTCGCCGGTCGCCAGGTCAAGTTGCAGCTCGATCACAGATTCCCCGGCGAGGTCGACTTTGAGCTGGTGCCGGCCGTCGGCCACCGGCAGGTACTCGGTGACCTGCCCGTAGCGCAGGTCGGTCACCAGCGGCCGGTCGTTCAGCCTGCCGCCGACCGAGGACACGCCCGGCGCCACGTGGAGGAGGCGCAGCCGAGTCGGCGGGGGCGGTGGAGCGGCTACCGGAGCCGGCGGCTCGACCGGCTCCGCCGGTGGCGACGGCCACGCCTGCACGTCCTCGACCACGCGGACCAGCTCGTCGCCGGTCCGGCCCGCCCGGCCGATCATGTACAACGTCAAGGTGGTCCGGTCGGCCACGGCCACCGGCCCGACCAACGCCAGCCGCTGGTGGCTCTTGGCGTCACGCAGCTCGAACCGGCAATCGCCGGTCGGCACCGGTGCCGGGAGCATCACCTGCCCGAAGGCCAACGCCGCCAAGGGCGGGTCGCCGGCGGGGAGGATCTCTACCGGCGGCACTCCCGCCGCCAGGTGAACGACCCGCAGGTGCCCGCGCGCCAGCCCCTCGGGCACCCGCTCGACCAAGCGCAGGAAGCGGCTGCCCTGTTCGCTCGGAACCAGCGCGATGGTGTAGTCGGACCCGGCTTCCAGGACGCTGTCGCGGTCGTCGGCGAACTGCGCGCCGTCGGCCGGCACGGCCTTGAAGTTGTGGTTGCCGGCGCGCGCCGTGGACCAGGCGCTCAGCGTGCCGTAGGCGACCGGCTCCCCGACCAGATCGCCATCCAGGTAGACCCGCATCGGCGACTGGCCCGGCACGGCGTGGAGGACCCGGAACCGGGCCGTGCCCGCGCCGGCTGGCGCGAGGGTGATCAAGCCGGACAGCACCGCGACAGCGACGGTCCGCATCGTCAGGCCTGCAGGTGCGGCGGATACTCGGTACACAGCAGGTGCCTGGGCGACTCGTCCTCGACGATGTCCGGGAACCGTCCGACCGGCTCGAGGAAGCGGTTGTCCGTGGCGTCGTCGTTGACGGACGAGACCTCGCCGACCAGGACGGTGCCGCCGCCGTCGTCGCCCCAGAAGGCGTGGTACAGCCGCGGCGGGAGGGTGATGCTCTGGCCGGGCTCGAGCACCACCCGGCCCCCACCGGGCACGGTGCGGACGACGCCGTCCACGGAGACCTGCACCTCGCCGGCGGCCTGCTCCTCCCTCTCGTCGGAGCCCCACAGCTCGATCACCAATCGGCCGCCGCCGCGGTTGATGATGTCCTCCATCTTGTGGAAGTGGAAGTGCATCGGCGTGAGCTGGCGCTCGCGCACGATCATGATCTTCTCGGCGTACGGTTTGAGCGCCGCCGGGTCGCCCAGCCGCCCGTTGCGGATGGTGAACAGCAGCAGGCCGCGGCGCTCGAACTCGCCGCTGCCGAAGTCGGTGATGTCCCAGCCCAGATGGTGCCGGGCGACCTCGGCCGCTTCGGCCCCGGCCGCCTGCCAGTCGGCCGGGGACCAGGCCGCCCAGGCCGGCAGCCTGAAGCTGAACCGGTCGAAGAACGACCAGGCCTCGGACATCAGTCGGTTGATCTCGGACCGGCGCACGATGACCTCCCCGTCGCCGCGAGCGTAGCACCTGCCGCACTGCCCGTCAACGACGGTCCCGGCCCACGAACCCGTTTGCCGAGCGCGCGCCGGGACCACATAGTCATCAGGATAATGCACGCGACGAGGTGAATCATGGGACGTTGGTGGTGGGTCGTCCTGGCCGGCTGCGCGACTTGGGCCGCGCCGGCCGCCGTGCCCGACGTGCGGGTCTCGATCCAGGCCGAGGAGCAGCCGCTGCGCGAGTTGCTGGCCGCCCTCTCGGCCCAGACCGGATTCCGCCTCGAACTCGACGAGCGGGTGCCGAACCGGAAGCTCAGCCTGGACCTGAAGGACCAGCCGCTGGCCAAGGTCCTGGGCTACCTGGCCCGCGGCGCCGGGCTGATCTGGCGCGACCGCGAGGGTGGGGCGCTGTTGACCTATGACCCGGACCTGTTCGTCTCCGTCCCCGTGCTGGGCGAGCTGCCCGCCGTCGGGCTGCTGTGCGACGCGCCGGCCTTGGCCAAGCCGGTGTCCCTCGGCCTGGACAACGTGCCCCTGGCCGAGGCGTTCGAGGCCCTGCAACGGGCCGGCGGGGTGGGGCTGGTGGCCGACCGGACCCTACCCGCCGGCACCCGGCTGACGGCCACCTTCACCGACACGCCGCTGTCGCGCTGCCTGTATATGATCGGCTTGGCGGCGGGGGTCTATTACCGGCCCGAGCCGGGCGGCCGGCTGCGCGTCAAGGCGCCGGATCGGGTCGTGGCCACCCGTGCCGGACAGCCGCAGTCGTCGGTGATCGAGGTCTGGCCGGAAGGCTACCGCGGTGTCCTGGCCTACCTGGTCAGCGACGAGGTCTGGCGGGAGCCGGCCCGGTACAAGGTCAGGATCGAGCGCGACGAGCGCCAGCAGCCGGTCTTGAGACGGGTCGGGTAGGGCTCACCGCTGGTCGCGGAGCACCGGTAGGGGATCGAGCGGCTTGCCGTGCGGGCCGGGCCGCTCTCGGCGGCGCGGATCGGCGGGCAGGACCGGGTCCGGCTCGCGTCCGTGGGCCGCGGCTTCCTGCTCGCGGGCGTGGTAGCTGCTCCGCACCAGCGCCCCGGCTTCGACGTGATCGTAGCCCAGGCTCAGCCCCGCGTGACGCAACGCGTCGAACTCGGACGGCGCCCAGTAGCGCTCGACCGGGAGATGGTCCTGCGATGGACGAAGGTACTGGCCGATGGTCAGGATCCGCACCCCGGCCGCGAGGATGTCGCGCATCAACTCCAGGCACTCCTCGAAGGTCTCGCCGTGACCGACCATGAAGCCGGTCTTGGTGGGAATGTCGGGGGCGATGTCACGGCTCGCGCGGAGCAGGTTCAGGCTGCGGTCGTAGCCGGCCTGGGGATGGACCGTGCGGCTCAGCCGCCGGACGGTCTCCAGGTTGTGGTTGAGCACCGACGGCCGTGCCGCCAGGACGGTGCGGAGCGCCGCTTGGTCGCCTTTGAAGTCGGGGATGAGCACCTCGACCCGGCAGCCCGGCAGCCGCTCGCGGATGGCGGTGATGGTCTCGGCGAAGATCTGCGCGCCGCCATCGGGAAGGTCGTCGCGGTTGACCGAGGTCAGCACGGCGTACTGGAGATCGAGGTGCGCCACGGCCTCGGCGACCCGCTCCGGCTCACCTTCATCGACCGGATCGGGCCGCCCGGTGGCGATGTTGCAGAATCCGCACGAGCGGGTGCAGACGTTGCCGAGGAGCATGAAGGTGGCCGTGCGCTGGTTCCAGCACTCGCCGATGTTGGGACAGCGCGCCGATTCGCAGACGGTGTGGAGGCTGAGGTCGTGGACCAGCACCTTCAGCTCGTCGAACTGCTCGCCACCGGGGAACGGCATCTTCAGCCATTCCGGTCGTCGGCTTACGGCCATGCGCACACCTCTACGGGGAAGGCCCCAGGCTATTGTGACGCGGGTCCCGGTGAACGGTCATGGCCCGCGATGGATCTCCAGCCGGATCAGCTCGCCGCGCGAGCCGGGCTCGAAGACCACGGCGATGTCCACGTCCCGGCCTCGGTGGTGGAGCTTGATCCGCCCGGCCTGGCCGGCGCCGTGGCCGCCGGTGTCGACCCCGGCCATGGCCTTCAGCCGGGCCGCGACCTGGGCGTGGATGGCGCCCGGGAGAGTCATCCAGACCAGCCGCTGGGAGTCGACCACCGCCAGGACCGTGCTGCCGGTCCCGGTCGGCTGGAGCTCGACCAAGTCGGCCGATTCGCGCACCGCTCTGGAGAGCAGCGAGTTGGTCACGCGGATCACCGCCGCGTGCTCGATGGTGGCCAGCCGCGGATCGGGCGGGTCGTCGTCGGTGGCCACGTGCCGGAGAAAGTCGAGCCGTACGCCGGGCCGCTGATCGGCCGGCTGCTCGACCCCGGCGAAGGCCTCCTGCACGTGCATCAAGGCCCGCGCCCGCGCGACCATGTCGGGGTGCCAGTCCAAGCCCTCCTCGATGGCCGCGGCCAGATCGCTGAGCCACCCCGGCCGCCGGGTCAAGGCGGACTCGAGCCGGCCCGATTCGAGCCCGCTCAACTCACCCCGCAGGTAGCTCCGGATCTTGTCGCGGTACGGCATGACCGTCGATCACACCTTCGCGGTGATTGTAGCACGAACGAGAGCCGGTGGAGCAGGTCAACCCCGGCCGCCCGGATGGCGACTGCCAACGCACGCCGCTCGGCGGTGGGCTATAATACGCTTGGCGAGGTTGAGCGGATGGGTCTCCGCATCGACATTCCAGACGAGATCGCCGAGGCGATGAGCGTGCCACGCCCGGAGCGGGAGCAGCGCGCGCGGCTGGAGTTGGCGGTAGCACTCTACGCCCAGGAAATCCTCAGCTTCGGCAAGGCCCGGCAACTGGCCGCTCTGACCAAGCTGCAGTTCGCCCACGAACTCGGACAGCGGCAGATCACCCGCCACTACACTGCGGAGAACCTGGCCGAGGATCTCGCCTATGCCCGCGGTCAGTAACACCTCTCCGTTGCTCAATCTGGCCATCATCGATCACCTTCACCTCCTGCAGAGTCAGTACCCGGAGATCCTGGTGCCTCCCGCGGTGCGCTCCGAGCTTCAGGCAGATCGGCCACGACTGGGCAGTGCGCGCCTCCGCGCCGTTCTCGACGAGGGCTGGGTCCGAGTGACCGAGCTGACCAACCCCCTGGCAGCAGTCACGCTTGGCGAGCACGTCGACCAGGGCGAGGCCGAGGCCATCGCCCTGGCGCTCGAACTCCACCCGACTTGGCTGTTGATGGATGAACGCGAGGGACGGATGCTGGCGGCGAGACTCGGGCTGCGCGTTACCGGCGTCCTTGGGATCCTGCTCCGGGCGCACGCCGCAGGCGAGATTCACGCGCTGGCGCCGCTGCTGGAAGCCCTCCGGACCGAGGCGGACTTCTACCTCGCGGAGGCCCTCCGCAACGCCGCCTTGGTCGCAACCGGCGAGGCGTGACGGAGCGGTCTCGGCTTCGTTCGACCAACCGGCGCGGTGGTGTTCCGGCCGCGGCAGGTCTCCGGCAGGGGATCTCCAACCATCCGCCGGCACGCGACGGAAAGGAATCCAGGACATGGCGAAGCGCACTCCCGAGCTCCGGATCGCCTGCATCGGCTGCGGCGGCAACATGCGCGGGCACCTCAGTCGGTTGGTCAAGCTGAAGGGCGTCTCCATCGTCGGCCTTGCCGATCCGGTGCCGACCGGGATGGAGCAGGCCAAGCAGCAGTACGAGGAGCTGGCGCGGACGCCCACCTTCGCGCACTGGGAGGAGATGCTCGCCCAGGTTACCCCGAACGCGACGGTGATCTCGACGCCGCACGTGTTCCACGCCGAGCAGATCCTGGCCAGCCTGGCGGCGGGGTGCCACGTCCTGTGCGAGAAGCCGATGACTTGTACCGCCGAGGAGGCGCGGCAGGTCTGTGCGGCCGCCGCGGCGGCGGGCAAGGTGGTCCAGGTCTCCTACCAGCGCCACCAGATGTCCGAGTTCCGGTGGATGCGGCAGATGGTCGCCAGCGGGATGCTGGGGCCTCTGGAGTTCATCGGTGCGCAGCAGTACCAGTCCTGGGCCGACCACTTCCGCGACCGGCCGGAAGCGTGGCGGCTGCACCCAGACAAGAGCGGCGGCGGACAGCTCAACGATTCGGGCAGCCACCTAGTCGACATCCTGCTCCACATCACCGATCTGGAGCCGCGGCGGGTGTCCTGCCTGCAGCAGAGCTTCGACTTCAAGGTCGACATCAACTCCATCCTGAACATCGAGTTCGAGGGCGGGGCGCAGGGCAGTATCAACATCATCGGCGGGGCGCGGGGCATTTCGACGGCGGTGTACGAAGACGTAACCCTGCTCGGCAGCGAACAAGGTATCTACTACCGGGGCATGGCCACGGCGCCGGGTCAGCCGATCGTGCAGGTGCGGCGCAAGGGAGAGCGTGAGGCCGAGACCGCGACGATCAAGTACCCGGCCGGTCAGACTCCGGACGATGCCTTCGTCGACGTGGTTCGCGGCAAGGCGGCCAACGAGGCCCCTCCGGAGTGCGGGCTGCGGACGATTCGGTTGAGCGAAGCGGCTTGGCGCTCGGCGTCCGAGGGCGGCGCCATGGTCGAGGTGTAGCGGCCCCGGCCCGCGATCTGTTGGGAGTCAGACGGTCGTAACAACGAAAGATCTCAGAATCGCCGCGGACTGTGGTAGATGGCCTTCATCGGTACCTCCTGGCGGCCCGAAGGTGCAGCCTGGCACGGGAGGCGAGAGGCGAACATGATGAAGGCGAAATGGGCAGTCCTGGTTGCCGCTCTGGTCGCGACCGCGACTTGGGCGGGGCCGATTGACTTCACCAAGGTCATCGACACGGGTCCCTTCCTGACCAACTTCTACGCGCCGGCGTACAACGACAACGCGGAAGTGGCGTTCTGGGGAACCTATACGTCGACCGGCAACAGCGGGCTGTTCACCGCCTCGGCTCCCTGGTACGGCCCGATCGGCGCGGTCAACACCGTGGTCGACAACAGCGCCGTCTACAGCGGCTTCGGCCTGGGCACCGTCGATCTCAACACCGGCGGCGACTTGGTCTTCTACGCCGAGAAGAGCGGCGGGGTCAGCGGCGTCTACGTGTTCAACGGCTCGTCGGTCGACAACATCTACGAGACGTCCACCGCCGTGAGCGGCCGGCCGGACATCGACCGGGTCGGCTACCGGCCGTCGATCAACGACAGCGGCCAGGTCGCCTTCACCATCCGCTACGACGACTTCACCAACGGCTCGTACCAGTGGGACGGCTCGACGGTGAACGAGTTGTGGTGGAGCTACCTCGGCGGGACCGGGGCGCAGGAGCACCTGGACATCAACAACAGCGGCACGGTGGTCGGTTCGGGGATGTTCGGCGAGTCCTACGAAGAGCGCGTCTCGGCCTGGGTCGGCGGGGTCCAATCGTACTGGGCCAACGGGTTCACCGACGACTCCCTGTCGCAGATCGGCAGCTTCCCGGTGCTCAACCAGAACGGTGAGGTGTTGTTCGTCGCCCACACCTGGAGCTCGCCCGACTACAACGTCTACCAGGGCACGGCTTCCGGCTACTCGGCGGTGTACAACGGCGACTTCGTCCACGAGAGCGTGGCGTTCAACGACAACGGGACCTTCCTGTTCACCGAGATCGAGGATCCGGACACGCTCTACGCCTGGCACGACAGCCAGTTCAAGGAGCTGCTCAAGGTCGGCGACATCGTTGACGGCAAGGAGGTCGAGTACTTCCTGACCGGCTCCCACGCCCTCAACAACGACGATGCCTTCGCCATCTACCTGAAGTTCACCGATCAGTCGGAGGGCGTCTTCGTGGCCGGGCTGAACGCGGTCCCGGAGCCGGCCTCGCTGCTCTTCCTGGTGTTCGGCGGTGCCTTGCTGCGGCGCCGGCGGCGGTCCGCCTGACCGACCACCGCGGCAGCGACTGACCAGGCTCCCGGCCCGAGTGGGCCGGGAGCCGTCCGTTGGGGCACTCGCTGGGTCACCTCCTGACCCGGCAGAACCGCGTCTCCCGGCCGATGTCCTATGGATCGCGGAGGTCCCGTATGAGCGCGACGCGTTCGCTCGCCACTCCCGGCGGCTCGTACCAACGATGGCTGGCCGGGGCCGCACTCCTGGTGGTGCCGTTCATGGTCATCGTCCTGACCATGACGGCGCAGTTCCGCTTCGAGCGGCAGCCGGTCATCGAGCAGGCCGTCACGGCGCGCCGGCTGGCGGCCGGGCAGGGCTACACCACCGCCGTGATCGAGCCCCGCTCGCTGGTCTTCGCCAAGGATCTTCAGCACCACCCGGAGTTGCGCCACGGCCCCGTCGCCGTGCTGCCCGCGGCGCTGCTGGTCAAGGTCATGGGCGAAAGCGGCGGCAAGACCCTGGCCCTGGCCTCGATGCTCGCCTGGCTGCTGGCGGTGTGGCTGGCCTACGGGCTGGCGCGCGCCTTCTTCGGACCGCCCGCGGCGACGCTGACGGCGCTGCTGCTGACCTTCTCGCCGGCGGCCCTGGCCTTCGGCATCAGCGGTGACGGCCAAGCCTGGGCCATGCCGCTCCTGGTGCTGCTGTGGTTTTTCGTCGCCGTCCCGCCGCGCGGCGGGGCCCGGGCGGTGGCAGTGGGCGTGACCGCCGCGCTGGCGATACTGGCCAGCTACTCCCTGGCCCTGCCCTTGGCCCTGGCGCTGCTGCCCGCCCTGGCCGTCGACCTGCCCGGGACCGACGGCGCCGAGGCGAGCACGAAGGACCGGCGGACGCCGTGGCTGGCCTGTCTGGCCTGCCTGGTGGCCGTCTCGCCCTGGCTGGTGCGCAACCAGCGCGTCGCCGGCACGCCACTGCCGGGGCTCAACAGCTACGACGTGATGTCGTACACCGAAGACTCGCCGGGCCGGTCCATCGAGCGGCGGTACGTCGATCCCGGCGCCACCGTGCCGTCGTTCGTGCTCGGCCACAAGAAGCAACTGCTGCAGAAGGCGCTCACCGGCGCGCACAACCTTGCCTCGACCGCCGGCCAGGCCATCGATCTGCCGCTGCTCGGGCTGTTTCTGGCGGCGCTGCTGATGAGCCTGTCGGGCCGCCGCCGGAACGCGCGAAATGCCCTCGCCGCGGCCTGGCTGTGGCACGCCGCGCTGCTCTCGGCCGGTGGCCAGGACTTCCGCTTACTGGCGATCTGGTTGCCCCTCTTGACGGTCTACGCCGCCGGATTCCTGGCCGACCGGCTGAACGCCTGGGTGGACTCCCCGGAACGGCGGTGGCGGGTCACCTGGCAGCCCGCCGCGCTCCGCCGCTGGGCCGTCGCGGGGCTCATGGCCCTGCTCGTGCTGCCCGGCCTCGGCCCGCAGGTGTTCGCCAAGGGCCGGCTCGCCGAGCCGCGCTCGGCGCCGAACCTGAAGCTGCTGAAACACCAGGTGGCGGCCGAGCAGGTGGTGCTCACCGACGATCCCTGGCTGGTCGCCTGGCAGACCGACCGCGTCGCCGTCTGGCTGCCGCAGAATCAGGAGGACCGCGACGCGGTCCTGGAGCTGGGCGACGTCAAGCTGATCTACTTCACCGCCGCGGCGTCACCGCTGGGCGGCGCCTACGCCGAGGCCGAGCGCGGCGCGTGGTGGAGCTGGGCGCAGGTGATGCCGACCGGCATCCTCGACTACCTGCCCATCGAGAGCCGGGTCGAGGGCGAGCGCGTGCTACTCAAGGCGCCGGCGCCCGGCCGCTGAGGTCAATCGGCGACGGCGTCGTGGGCGATCTCGTCGTGCCGGCCGTTGGCGCCCTCGTACGGCTCGAGCACATAGCGCACGCACTGCACCGGGATATGGAGCTGCCCGCACGCTTCGCGCAGCGACTCCAGCGCGTCGGCCGGGTAGTCGGGGTCGAGCAGCACCACTTGGGAGATGCCCAGCTCGGGGAGCAGCCGCACGGCCTCCGCGCTGTTGCCGATGACCGGGACGTTGAGCAGCCGCTTGCCGGTCGCGCCGGGCTCCTCGGACACCGTCCCGACCAGATTGAGGTCGGTCTCGTGGTGCAGGCAGCGCAGCCCCAGCTCGGCCTGCTCGCCGACCCCGACCGCCAGGACCCGCGCCCCGCGCCGCTCGCGCGCCGCCAGGAGGCCGTCGCGGATGACCCGCAGGCTCAACCGCGTCCCGGCCAGGAAGGTCCACTGCAGCAGCCAGTTGATGGCGAACAGCGACTTGGACATGCCGGGCAGGTACCCACCGACGGTCAGAGCGGCCAGGGTGAAGGCCAGCCCGAGGGTCACCCCGCCGGCGAACCGGGGCAGGTCGCCGACGTTGGTCAGCCGCCACATGCCTCGGTAGACGCCGACCACGAAATACGCCACCAGATGGCAGACGATGATGGCCGGAACGGTGGACAGGAACTCGTGGACGTGGCTCGACTGAGCGAAGCCGCCCTCGAACCGAAGCACGAAGGCGGCGTAGTAGCCCGCGACGATGGCCATCGAGTCGAGGATCACCTCGGCGATGCGCCGTCGGTAACGGTGCCGGGCGAGCAGCGGGATGGGCGTTCGGGCGAACCATTCATCGATGGTCACCTCGGACTCGTAGACACGCACCTGCCCGAGATGCAGCCCGATGGCGGCGACCAGGAACAGCATCACCGGCAGCAGCAGCGTCGACAGGTACCAGTCGAGCCACCGCACGGCCAGGGCGACCAGCCCGCCGGCCACGCCCAGCGCGTAAAGGAACATCACCGCGCGGGGCTCGCTGAGGCCGATGGCCACCAGCCGGTGACTGGTGTGATCGCAGCCGCCCTGGCTCACCGGCCGGCGCGCCCACTTGCGGGCGATGGTCACCAGGCAGGTGTCCAGGACCGGAATGAGCATGACCAGGACCGGCAGGGAGAGCACGCTGAGCACGCTGCGGCCGACCCCGCGACCGGGGTTGAGGAGCACCGCCCCGGCCAGGTAGAAACCGATGAACAGCGAGCCGCAGTCACCCATGAAGATGGTCGCCGGGTGGCGGTTGTAGCGCAGGTAGCCCAAACAGGCGCCGGCCAGGGCGGCGGTCATGGCGGCCGCGGGCAAGGCCCCGCTGCCGGCGTGCATGATGGTCATGAACGTGGCCGCGATGAAGGCGATCCCGGCGCACAGGCCGTCCATGTTGTCGAGCAGGTTGAAGGCGTTGCAGATGCCGACCAGCCAGACCATCGTCAGGATGGCGTCCCACAGCCGCCAGGCCTCGCCGGGGAAGCCGAACCGGAACCCGACCTGCACCAGCGCCGCGGCGGCCACGACCTGCGCGATCAGTTTGGTGTGCGGCTTGATGTTGATGCGATCGTCCACCACCCCGACGATGAACACCGCGAAGCTGACCAGCAGGAGCCGTTTCTCGGGGAAGCCGAGGAGTCCGTAGTAGGGCAGGACCGCGAGGAGGGTGGCGGCGGCGATGGCGATGCCACCCATCAGCGCCACGGTGCGCGTGCCCCAGCGGTCGGAGCGAGGCGGACTGACCCAGCCGCGCCGCACCGCCCAGGCCCGCACCGCCGGGGTAAGCAGCAACCCCAGCACCAGTGCTACGCCGCCAGCCAGCGCCACTGCGTTCATCGGCTCGTCTCGATCACCCGGATCTCCCGGATCACCGCGGCGCGTCCGGGTTGTCCCTGAAGAACGCAATCACACGGTCGATGATCCCGTCGAGATCGACCTCGGGCCGGTAGCCGACCAATCGCGCGGCCTTGTCGAGACACGGGACGCGTCGCTGCATGTCCTCGAACCCCGCGCTGAACGCCTCATCGTACGGCACGTAGCGCAACTCGCTGGAGCTGCCCGAGCGCTCCTTGATGCGCAGCGCCAGGTTCGAGATCGAGATCTCCTGGTCGTTGCCGAGGTTGAACACCTCGCCCACCGCGGCCGGGGCGGCCATCAGCTTGGCCATCCCGCCGACCACATCGCCGACGTAACCGAAGCAGCGGCTCTGCTCTCCCGACCCGTGGATGGTCAGGGGCTGGTTGGCCAGGGCCTGCTGGACGAAGGTCGGCACGACCATCCCGTACCGGCCGCGCTGCCGCGGCCCGACGGTGTTGAACAAGCGGACGATGACCACCGGCAAACCACGCTCGCCGTGGTACGCCAGCGCCAGGAACTCGTCCATCATCTTCGAGCAGGCGTACGCCCAACGGTTGGTGGTGGTCGGGCCGATGACCGACACCGCGTCTTCCCGGAACGGGACCTCCTCCAGCTTGCCGTAGACCTCGGAGGTCGAGGCCAGCAGCGTCTGGCGGTGGTACTTGGCGCACAGGGAGAGCACCACCTCGGTGCCGCGGATGTTGGTGGCGATGGTCTTGACCGGCTCCTCGACCACCAGCCTGACGCCGACCGCGGCGGCCAGATGGTAGACCTGATCGGCCCAGCGGACTTCGCGGTCCAAGGCGGGCTCGTCAGTAATGTCGGTGACCACCAGCCGGAACCGGTCGTCGTCGCGGAACGGCGCCACGTTGCGGTAGGTGCCGGTGGCGAGACTGTCCAGAACGCACACCTCGTCCCCGCGGGCCAAGAGCAGTTCGACCAGGTGGGAACCGACAAATCCGGCGCCCCCCGTTACCAGAATACGCATCCACACTCTCCGTCTGTCACGCGATGTGGCGCCATCGGGCGTCTCGTCAGGCCAGCCCCAACAAGCGCTCGGCGTTGCCGCGCGCGATGGCGTGATGGACCTCGGCCGGCAGCGCCATCTGGTCCATCATCTCGAACTGCGGCGTCTCCTGGCCCTTCATCAGCATGTCGGTGGCGAACAGGAGTTGATGATGGCAGCGTTCCAGGAAGCCCCGGCCGTAATCCGGGTCGCGGGTGATGGCGTTGTGGCCGGACCCGGCCGAGAGGTCTCCGTAAAGGTTGTCGTACTGGGTGAGCAGCCGCTCCACGGCGCCGCCTGGCGCCACTGGCCGGTTCGGATACCCGCCGCGCTCGGCGAACGTCATGTCCCCGGAGATGGCGCTCCAGAAGCCCGGCGCGTGGCCGATGAAGGTCGCCTTCGGATAGGCCTGGAGCATCGCCTCGAGCCCGGACAGGTGCTCGTCGTCGGTGCAGCGCAGGCTGTCGAGGTGGAGCAGGATGGGCAACTCGAGTTCATTGGCCGCCTGATAGAGGCGCTGCAACTGCGGGTCGTCGATGGGCAGGCCGACCTTGACCTCGCCGATGCCGCGGGCGCCGCGGCCGACGAACTCGCGGATGATCTCGGGCACCGTCCGGTCCGGATCCGGCAGCGACATCCGCGCGTCGATCACGCAGAACGGGATCAGCCGCTCCGGGAACTGAGCGCAGATGTCGAGGACGGTTTCGGTGAGGATGTAGTAGCTGCTGCTCTCCGGCGATTCGAGCGGCAGGACGACGATCTTCTCGACCTCGTGCTGGTCCATCCAGCCGATCATCTCAGCCGGGGAAAGCGGCTCCCGACCGTACCACAGGGGGCCGATGTGGGTGTGGAAATCGATGTAGCTCACGCCTCTCCTCGATTCCGCTCCGGCACGGCGGTGGCGCCGCTCCGGACCGCGGGCAGTTTACGCCGGGGGACACCGCCCGTCAAGCCGTGATCACCCGCTCCGGGCCGGCGCTTCACGATTCGTCGTCATCGCCGCGGTCGCCGCGGGAGCGGTCCAGGAGCGTCGCCACCAAGGCGCGCAGGGCCTCCGGCGAGAACGGCTTCTCGAGGTAGGCGGCGGCCCCTTCGCTGAGCGCGGCGCGGCAGGTGGCCGGGCTGGGGTAGGCGGTCAGGATGACCACCTCCAACCAGGGCTGGATGCGACGCAAGCCGTGCATCACCGCCAGCCCGTCGCGGCCGGGCAGCCGCAGATCGACGATGGCCACCTCGTAACGCTGGCTGTGGACCGCCTGGAACGCCTCATCCACGGTGGCGGCCACAGACACCGTCACGCCGTCGCGCTGCAAGATGCCGCGAACCGTCGTGCGGTGATCCGGTTCGTCGTCGACCACCAGGACGAAACCCAACGAACACTCCGTCCGCGCCCCCCGTGCGGGTCAGTCTCCGGTGAGCCCGAGCTCCGCCCCGACCACCGGCCAGTTGGCGCAGACCATGGCGAAGTCTTGCATCACCGGTGCGGAAAACTTGGTCACCGCGGCGATGAACAACCGGCGCAGCGTCGGGCCGTCAAGCTGGCGGACGGTGTCGACCAGGACGGACTCGCGCAGTCGGGACTCGATGCCGCGCACCTGAGCCTGGATCTCGCGCACGATGGTGACTTCGTAGGAGCCCTTGTCGCGCTCGATGCACTCGGCGTGGTAGTAGCCGCTCTGGCAGGGCATGGTCAACTGCTGGACCTCGACATCCTCGATGCCGTCGTCCTCGAAACGGCGCTTGGTGGTGATCGCGATCCGCGACACGCGGATGCCCAGACCCTCCAGCTCAGCCTGGAGTCCGTTGAGCAGCTCGAGCTTCTCGTTCATCGTCTTCCTACTTTCCTGACGGGTCCCTCCAGAATTGTCGGCGATCCGCTTTGTGTCAAGCACTGGAGGCGGTCGTCGAGGCCGCGGTCTCGACGCGGAAGATGGCTACCAGACCCACCTGAGCCGGGCCGAGCACGGCGCGAAGCCGGTCCAGCGCCGCGCGGCCGGACGACCTCGACAGATTCTTGTGGACGTGCTCGACCGTCTCGGCGCAGATGGCCTCCAAGACCAGTTGCGCGCGCCGGTAGCCGCGCGCCGGCTTGGTGTCGGAGCGGCCCAACGCCAGCGCCGCGGCGGTCAAGACCTCGGGGTCGCCCGCGGCGTCGGCCCAGGACAGCGCCGTCAGACAGCGGCGCACCTCGGACTTGAGCAGGGAGCTGTCGTACAGGAACTCCGCCCGCCCGTTGAGACGACCGACGGCGCCGGCGACCAGCTCGTCGCCGTGTCGTTCGATCAGTCCGGACAGGTCACTGGGCATCGGTCCTCTTCGCCCGCGGTCACGGCTCGCCAAGCCAATCGCGCCCCGCGAGGGTGAGTCCAACCCCTGCAACGGGTTGGCCGCGGTGGGCGGGTGGAGGTGCCGGGAGAACGGAGCGGACCGAGTCGACGCGGTGGACGGCTTAGGCATGGTGGCTGGCGGCCACTCCGTCCGCCCCGTCGCCCTGTCCATATCGTCCACCGCCAGCGGCACCCGGACAATCACCCCGCAAGGCTGCCTAGAACCGGATGTCGCCCTGCGCCAGTCCACGCACCTCGCCCAGCGCCTGGTCGAACTCGACGTCCCACTTGCTGGTCATGCACTCGGCCAGGCGGCGATTGTAGCTGAGGATGTACCGCTGCCGGCTGTTGAACGGCCGCGCGCGGTTGAGGTCCGCGGCGTCGAACTTGGCCACCAGCCAGTCGTTCTTGTCGAACCGGTAGATCACCTCGGCGAACCCGCCGGCCATCCTCCGGCCGAAGCGATGGCCGAAGATGTAGGCGCCGTTGGCCGAGAACCGGCCGGAGCGGGCGCCGGTGATTTCGGCGCCGATCAGGTCGGTCGGCGATTCCGTCCCCGGCGCGCCGTCCTTGCCGGTGTAGTACCACGCCCGCGCGTCGAACCAGGGCTGGACGGTGGTGAAGCTCGCCAGCCACAGCGGCACCTCGTTGGTGTCGTCGAAGTTCTGCGGGCCGTTGAACACTCCGCCGGTGATGGCGTACCGGTCGAGGAACCCGACCGTGCCCTGGATGCCCGCGGTGCGCAGGAAGAGCAGCGGGGAGGTGATCATGTAGGCCCAACTGACGGTGTTGGCGAACGTCTGGGCCTCGGCGGCGTAGGCCGGATAGAGCATCCCGCCCTGGAAGTTGAGCCTCACGGGACCCTTCACCGGCGTGTAGTCGAGGAACGCGTCCAGCAGGGTGAAGGCCCGCGTGTCGTAGTTGAAGTTGATCTGGAACTTGGCCTTCAAGTCTGGCCGGATGGGGCCGGTGGCGACGCCGCGAATGCGCCGCCAGTGGAAGTCCGGCTGCTGCTTCGGCCCGAAGACGATCTCGGGCTGCCAGATGGTGAAGAACTTCCAGTCCTGAGTGTAGTCCCGCGCCCCGGCCAGAGGCGCCGCGAGCACCGTCGCGAGTACGAAGACCGACCACGTCCGCCGCATCACCAACTCTCCATTCCAGAGCCGCTCCGTCCCCCGACCGGCATCGGCTTCCCGTACCTGCAAACTTCTCGCCCACCGCCGCCCCGCCATACGCGCCCGATTCCGTCGAATCTTTCGACATCGCCCTGCCACAAACTAGGGACGGAGCCCTTTTTGATGTTATGTAGGGTTCGTGGCGTCCGTCTGCCCGCCGGAGCCTGGGGCCGGTTCGGAATCGGTAACGCAACATGAATAAGGGCTCCGTCCCTGGTTTGGCGGTCGATGCGGCGGGTGTTATACTGGAATCGGCCGGCCGGCCGGAGGTCGGGCGGACCGTGGTTGGAGGGGCGCGCAACGAGTGATGAGCAGTTTGTACGACAGGGTGCGCCGGGATTTCCCGATCCTTGATCGCGCCGTGCACGGGAAGTCGTTGGTCTACCTCGACAACGCCGCCACGTCCCTGACGCCGGAGCCGGTGGTCGAGGCCGTCGCCGGGTATTACCGCCGGCATAACGCCAACGTCCACCGCGGTCTGCACGCCCTCAGCTCCGAGGCCACCGAGCTGTACGAGGGCGCGCGCGACCGCCTGGCCGCGTTCCTCAACGCGCCGGGCCGCGAGGCGGTGGTCTTCACCCGCGGCGCCACGGCGGCCATCAACCTGGTCGCCCGCTCCTGGGCGATGCCGCGACTCCGGGCCGGCGACGCGGTGCTGCTCTCCGAGCTCGAGCACCACGCCAACCTGGTCCCGTGGCAGATGGTCTGCCGCGCCACTGGGGCCGAGCTGCGCTACCTGCCGATCACGGACCACGGGGTGTGGGACCTGGCCGGCCTCGAGCGGCTGCTCGACGAGCGCGTCAAGGTCGTTGCGCTGTCCCATGTGTCCAATGTGTTGGGCGGCATCAACCCGGTCGAGCCGGTGCTTCGCCGCGCCAGGGAGCTGGGCGCGGTGACGCTGCTCGACGCGGCGCAGAGCGTTGGCCACATGCCGGTCGATTTCCGCGCCCTGGGCGTCGACTTCCTGTGCTTCTCCGGCCACAAGCTGTGCGGCCCGACCGGGATCGGCGTGCTCTGCGGCCGGCCGGCTCTGTTGGAGCAGATGGAGCCGGTCGAGGGCGGCGGCGACATGATCGTCCATGTCGACTACCAGCAGGCGACCTGGAACGTGCTGCCGTACAAGTTCGAGGCCGGCACGCCGCCCATCGCCGAGGCTATCGGGCTGGGCGCCGCCGCCGAGTACCTGGCCGGGATCGGTCTGGCGGCCGTTCGCGAGCACACCCAGGCGCTGACCGAGGCCGCCGTGGCCGCGCTCGAACAGGTCGGCGGGGTGACCGTCCACGGCCCGCGCACCGGCCGGCTCGGACCGGTGGCCTTCACCGTGGCCGGCTGTCACCCGCACGACGTGGCCACGCTGCTCGACGGCGAGGGCGTGGCGATTCGCGCCGGTCACCATTGCGCCCAGCCGCTGCACGGCAAGCTGGGCGTCCCGGCCACGGCCCGGGCTAGTTTCTATCTGACCAACCGCGAGCCGGACATCGACCGGCTGGTCGCGGCTCTGGGAGTCGTCCACGAGGTGTTCGGCCATGTTCGCTGATCTCTACCAGGCCATCATCCTCGAGCACTACCGCAGTCCGTCCAACGTCGGGGTGGTCGAGGATGGGATGCAGGCGCACAACGCCCACCCGAGCTGCGGCGACAAGGTCATGCTCAGCCTCAAGCTGGACGGCGACACGGTGAGCGAGGTCCGTTTCCTGGGCGAGGGCTGCTCCATCTCTCAGGCCTCCCTGTCGATGATGACCGAAGCCGTGCAGGGCCGGCCGATCACCGAAATCAAGGAGATCTACCAGGCCTTCCGCCACATGCTCTACGGCGAGGAGCCGGACGAAGAGATGCTCGGCGACATGGTCTCACTCCACGGCGTGTCCAAATTCCCCGCTCGGGTGCCCTGCGCCACGTTGGGCTGGGAGACGCTGGCCGAGATGCTCGGCCTGAACGACGAGGCCGTCGAGGACATCTCCGACCAACCCTGCGGCTAGCCTTCGGCAGGATCACTGGCCTCAGGCACGAATCGGCCAGCGGGAGGGAGCCGCCATGCCGGTCATGCACAGCCTGTACCGCGAGCCCGGAACCATCACCATCGATCACGGCACCTGCCGGAACTGCCGCCAGTGTGTGCGGATCTGTCCGGAAGGGTCGCTGGCCGAGGTCAACGGCCGGATCGAGGTCAACCCCGACAGCCCCTTCGGCAGGGCTGATCCAAAGTCAGATCGCTCCGATGAAAGTGAGGGTGCGTTCCACCGAAGACCGGACGTACCGCTGGGCCGTCACGAGGCGTGGGAAACC
>JAANMW010000688.1_pt1 | contig 39591 bp, 33 predicted proteins | sample 7279671 | NCBI WGS metagenome assembly JAANMW01 (sample SAMN14094541, study PRJNA606508) | bioreactor metagenome | isolation source: A lab-scale SPAN reactor treating ammonium-rich wastewater day 247 | place: Ireland: Galway | collected 2017-09-19 | reverse complement strand
GGCAGGCGCTACGTCGCAGCCGGCAGCACGAACCTTTCGCCGGGCTCGACCGGACAGCCGCGCAGGAAGTCGGCCGCCGGCAAGCGGCGGCCACCGGGGCGCTGCAGTTCGCACAACTCGACGACCCCGTCGCCGCAGGCGACCAGCAGGCGTGCGGGCGCGGCAAGCAGCACCGTGCCCGGGTGCACGGCCGCGGCCAAGGGGGTTGCCTGCGGCGCGTCGGGTTCCGGCACGGCTGCTCCCGGCACGGCCGAACCCACGGCATCGGGCAGCGCCGGCCGCGCCGACCAGACCTTGATCGGCGCACCGGGCATGCGCTCGAGCACGGCGGTGGCGCCGGGCACCGGATCGAAGGCGCGCACCCGATCGACGATGCGCCGCGCCGGCTGCGTCCAGTCGATCAGCGCGTCGGCGCGCGTGAGCCTGTGGGCGTAGGTGACGCCCTCGGCGGGCTGCGCCTGCCGGCGCAGCGTAGCGTCGCGCAGCCGCGCGAGCGCAGCGACGATGGCGCGCGCCCCGAGGTCGGCGAGCCGGTCGTGCAGGCTGCCGCCGGTGTCGCTCGCGCGGATCGGCTCGCGCTCGGCGAGCAGCATCGGGCCGGTGTCGAGCCCCTCGTCCATCTGCATGATCGTGATGCCGGTGTGCGTGTCGCCGGCCTCGATCGCGCGCTCGATCGGCGCCGCGCCGCGCCAGCGCGGCAGCAGCGAGGCGTGGATGTTCAGGCAACCGTGACGCGGCATCGCCAGCACCTCGGCGGGCAGCATCAGCCCATAGGCGGCCACGACCATCACGTCGATGTCGAGCGCGCGCAGCCGTGCCTGCAGGGCCGCATCGCGCAGGCTGCGCGGTTGCGCGAGCGCGAAGCCGCGCGCGCGCGCCAGCTGCTTGACGGGACTCTCGTGCAGCGCGCGCCCGCGCCCCGCGGGCTTGTCGGCACGCGTGAGCACCAGCACGATGTCATGGCCGGCCGCAGCGAGCGCAGCGAGCGCCGTGGCGGCAAAGACCGGCGTTCCGGCAAAGACGATGCGCAGCCCGTGCGACGACTTCATTCGCGACGGCCTCGGGGCATCGGGCGTGCGCCCGCCGTCAGGCCACCGCGCGCTCGGCCTTCAGCAGGCGGGTCTTGATGCGCGACTGCTTGAGCCGCGACAGGTATTGCACGAAGACGCGACCGTTCAGGTGGTCGATTTCGTGCTGCACGCACACCGCGAGCAGGCCGTCGGCCTGCAAGGTGAACGACTGGCCGTTTTCGTCGAGCGCGCGCACCGTGACGCGATCGGGCCGCTCGACTTCGTCGTAGATGCCGGGCACCGACAGGCAGCCTTCTTCGTGGACCTTGGTGTCGGCGCTGCGCTCGACGATCTCGGGGTCGATGAACACGCGCAGCTGGTCGCGCGTCTCGGAGACGTCGATGACGATCACCCGCAGGTGCACGTCCACCTGGGTGGCGGCCAGGCCGATGCCGGGCGCCGCGTACATGGTCTCGGCCATGTCGCGCACCAGTTGGCGGATGCGCCCGTCGACCTGGCCAACGGGCTCGGCCACGCGATGCAGGCGTGCGTCGGGATAGCGGAGAATGTTCAATACGGCCATCGGGGTATAGCTACCGTCCGTAGGGTCGCGCCGACAAGCTTGCTTGCGGCCACCAGGCATCGGCGGCAGAATCCGGAGCGTCTTGCAGGGCTTTTCCCAGATGGGGCCGGGTTCGCCCGGATCAAGCCACCGGATAACCCAACGGCCGACCGGCGCACTCGATGAAAAAGTTTAGCACGCAGATTTTCGCGCTTGCCGTGGCGCTGGCCGCAACGCTGGGCGCGGTCGCGATGGCGCAACCGACGCCACCGCTGGAAATCGCCAGGGATGCGCCCGAGCGCTACATCGTGGTCAAGGGCGACACGCTGTGGGACATCTCGGGCCGCTTCCTGCAAAAGCCCTGGCGCTGGCCCGAGATCTGGCAACTCAATCGCGACGCGATCAAGGACCCGCACTGGATCTATCCGGGCGACGTGGTGTGGCTCGACCGCAGCGGCGATACGCCGCGCCTGCGGCTCGGCCGCAAGGTGGGCGGCGGCAGCAGCGCCGATGCCGCCGGCGGCGCCGGGCTGCCGTCCGAGCGGCTGCAGCCGCGGGTGCGCGCGCAGGCGCTCGAGCGCGAAGCGATCCCCACCATCAGCTCGACCGACATCGAGGCGTTCCTGAACCGCCCGCTGATCGTCGACGAGGCCGGCCTGAAGAGCCATCCGCGCATCGTCGGCACGCAGGAGGGCCGCGTCAGCCTGAGCCGCGGCGAACTCGCGTACGTGCGCGGCATCGGCGACGCGGCGACCGCCGACTGGCACATCTACCGCTCGGCCAGGCCGCTGCTCGATCCCGACACGCGCAAGCCGATCGCCTGGGAAGCGATGTTCGTCGGCTCGGCGAAGCTCGAACGCGCCGGCGATCCGGCCACGCTGCGCATCGTCGCCAGCAACGAAGAGATCGGCGTGGGCGACCGGCTGATGCCGGCCGAGCGCGCGCTGCCGATCAACTACGCGCCGCGCCCGCCCGAAGCGCAGGTGGGCGGACGCATCGTGTCGGTGTATCGCGGCGTCAGCCAGGTTGGCCGCAACAGCGTGGTCGCGCTCAACGTCGGCAAGACCGCCGGCCTCGAAGTGGGCAACGTGCTCGCGATCCAGCATCGCGGCCGCACGGTCACCGACCGCGAAGCCACCCGACCCGAACAGGTCAGACTTCCGGACGAGTCGGTCGGTCATCTTCTGGTTTTCCGTGTCTTCGATAAGATCGCATACGGTCTGGTGATGGATGCGTCGCAGCCCATCGCGGTGGGCGACGCCGTCTCGAATCCGTAGCAGCGATCCCGCATGCCCCTGTCCGCCGAGGCGCGCGAAGAGCGCGCCGTCTGGCTTCGTCTCGTCCTCACACCGGGCCTCGGCCCGGCCGCCGCACGCCGCCTGCTCGAGGCGTTCGGGCTGCCCGAAGACATCTTCGCCGCCGGGCGCACAAAGCTGGCGGCGGCGCTCGATGGCGCGCGCGCACAGGCGCTGCTCGAGCACGACGCCGCGCGCCAGGCGCAGGTCGAAGCGTCGCTGCGCTGGGCCGAAGACGAGCGCCACCACCTCGTCACGCTCGCCGATCCGCGCTATCCGGCGCGGCTGCTGGGCATCGGCGATCCGCCGCCGGTGCTGTTCGTGCTCGGCGACCCCGACGCGCTGTCGCGGCCGACGATCGCGATCGTCGGCAGCCGGCAGGCCACCCGTGCCGGACTGGACCACGCCCACGCCTTCGCCCGCGCGCTCGCCGACGCCGGCCTGCAGGTCTGCAGCGGGCTGGCCCGGGGCATCGACGCGGCCGCGCATCGCGGCGCGCTGGCCGGCCGCGCCGGCACCGTCGCGGTGGTGGGCACCGGCATCGACCGCGTCTATCCGGCCGGTCACGCGGCGCTGGCCGACGCGATCGCCACACGCGGCGCGGTGCTCTCCGAGCTGCCGCTGGGCACGCAGGTGCAGCGCGCCAACTTTCCGCGACGCAACCGGCTGATCGCCGGCCTGTCGCTCGGCGTACTGGTGGTCGAGGCGGCGCGCCAGTCGGGCTCGCTGATCACCGCGCGACAGGCCGCGGAGTTCGGACGCGAAGTGATGGCGATCCCGGGCTCGATCCACTCCCCGGTGTCCAAGGGCTGCCACCAGCTGATTCGCGAGGGGGCGAAGCTGGTCGAATCGGCCGAGGACGTGCTGGTGGAACTGCGGGCGCAGATGCCCGCGGCGGCGCCCACGGTCGCACGCACGGCACCGCCGGATTCGTCCGCGCCCGGCGCACCGGGCACGCCCAGCCCCGCTGCCGCGTTGCTGTTGCGGGCGCTCGGATGGGAGCCGGCCGACCCCGATACGCTGGCCGAACGCACCGGCCAGCCGATCGGCGCGGTCGCTGCCCACCTGCTCGAACTGGAACTGGCGGGGCTCGCCGAGCGCTGGGTCGACGGTCGCTACGTCCGCGCGGGTCGCTGAAGCGCGTTTTCAGCCGGGCTGGCCGCCGCAATCCCGCGACCTGGCCGCGCACCCGGACCATCCGGTCGAGACTCTTCGTCGTGCTCCCGGCTTGCTTCCGGTCGCGCGCGCCACTTATGATTGGCGCCCTTTCGAGTGGCGCCACCCCCCCTTGCGCCCCCCCTTGCGCCGCCCATGCGGCCCGTCCCGGGAGACCCAGTGAGCAAGGCCCTGATCATTGCCGAGAAACCGTCCGTGGCGGCCGACATCGCGCGCGCGCTCGGCGGCTTCACCCGGCAGGGCGACTATTTCGAGAGCGACGACTACGTCCTGTCGTCCGCGATCGGCCATCTGGTGGAGATCGCCGCCCCCGAGCAGTACGAAGTCAAGCGCGGCAAGTGGTCGTTCGCCCACCTGCCGGTGATCCCGCCGCACTTCGACCTGCAGCCGATCGCGCGCAGCGAAGACCGCCTGAAGCTGCTCACGCGCCTGATCAGGCGCAAGGACGTCGGACGCCTGGTCAACGCCTGCGACGCGGGCCGCGAAGGCGAACTGATCTTCCGGCTCATCACCCAGTACGCCAAGGCACGCCAACCGGTGCAGCGGCTGTGGCTGCAGTCGATGACGCCAGCGGCCATCCGCGAGGGTTTCGCCCGGCTGCGCGACGACGCGCAGATGCGCCCGCTGGCCGATGCCGCGCGCAGCCGCTCCGAGGCCGACTGGCTGGTGGGCATCAACGGCACGCGCGCCATGACCGCGTTCAACTCGCGCGACGGCGGCTTCTACAAGACCACGGTCGGGCGCGTGCAGACGCCCACGCTGGCGATCGTGGTCGAACGCCAGGAACGCATCAAGCGGTTCGTACCCCGGGATTACTTTGAAGTCCGGGCAACGTTCTCAGCCGAAGCGGGCACTTACGACGGGCGGTGGTTCGATCCAGCCTTCAAGCGCTCGGACAGCGAACCCGACGGGCGCGCCGAGCGACTGTGGCAACGCGAGCGCGCCGCGGCCATCGTCGATCGCTGCCGCGATCGGCCCGGGCGCGCCAGCGAGGAATCGCGGCCCAGTTCGCAGCTGTCGCCGGCGCTGTTCGACCTCACGAGTCTGCAGCGCGAGGCGAACTCGCGCTTCGGCTTTTCGGCGCGCACCACGCTGTCGATCGCCCAGGCGCTCTACGAGCGGCACAAGGTGCTCACCTATCCGCGCACCGATTCGCGCGCGCTGCCCGAAGACTACCTGCCCACCGTCCGGCAGACGCTGGACACGCTGAAGGACAGCCGCCCCTACGGCGCCTTCGCGCAACAGATCCTCGGCAGCGACTGGGTGCGGCCGAACAAGCGGGTGTTCGACAACTCGAAGGTGTCGGATCACTTCGCGATCATCCCGACGCTGCAGACCCCGAAAGGACACGGCCTCTCGGAGGCCGAACAGAGAATCTACGACCTGGTGGTGCGGCGCTTCCTGTCGGTGTTCTTCCCGGCGGCCGAGTACCTGGTGACCACGCGCATCACCGTGGTCGAGGGCGAGTCGTTCAAGACCGAAGGCAAGGTGCTGGTCAACCCCGGCTGGCTGGCGATCTATGGCCGCGAAGGCGTCAGCGACGCCACGCTGGTTCCGATCAAACCCGATGAGCGTGTGCTTACTCGCGAGATCGAGCTTCAGGCGCTTGCCACCAAGCCGCCGGCGCGCTACACCGAGGCGACGCTGCTGGCGGCCATGGAGGGTGCCGGCAAGCTGATCGACGACGACGAACTGCGCGAAGCGATGGCCGAGAAGGGGCTGGGTACGCCGGCCACGCGCGCCGCGATCATCGAAGGACTGATCGCCGAGAACTACCTGGTGCGCGAGGGCCGCGAACTGGCACCCACCACCAAGGCGTTCCAGCTGCTCACGCTGCTGCGCGGCCTGGATGTGACGGAGTTGACGGCTCCCGAACTCACCGGCGAATGGGAATACAAGCTCGCGCAGATCGAGCGCGGCCGGCTCGGGCGCGAGGCGTTCATGCACGAGATCGCCGCGATGACCCGGCAGATCGTCGAGCGCGCCCGGAACTACCAGCTCGACAGCGTTCCCGGCGACTACGCGACACTGGCCGCGCCGTGCCCGAAGTGCGGCGGCGTGGTCCAGGAGAACTACCGGCGCTTTGCCTGCACGAAGTGCGACTTCTCGATCACGCGGACACCCGGCGCGCGCCAGCTCGAGGTGGCCGAGGCCGAGCAATTGCTGCGCGAAGGCACGATCGGGCCGCTGCAGGGCTTTCGCAGCCGACTCGGGCGACCGTTCGCCGCCATCCTGAAGCTCTCCCCCGAGCACAAGCTCGAGTTCGATTTCGGACAGTCGGGCGCCGAAGACGGCGGCGAGCCCGTCGATTTCGGCGACCAGGCGCCGCTGGGCGCCTGCCCGAAGTGCGGCGCCGGCGTCTACGAGCACGGCATGAGCTACGTCTGCGAGAACTCGGTCGGCGCCTCGCGCGGTTGCGACTTCCGCAGCGGCAAGATCATCCTGCAGCAGGAAGTGACGCGCGAGCAGATGAGCAAGCTGCTGGCCGAGGGCCGCACCGATCTGCTGCAGGGCTTCGTGTCCGCGCGCACCCGGCGCGGCTTCAAGGCGTTCCTGGTGCGCGGCGCCGACGGCAAGATCGGCTTCGAGTTCGCGCCACGCCCGGCGCGTGCCGGCAGGCCCGCCGCGGCGACGACAGCGACGGCCGCAACCCCGGTCGTGCAGGACGTCGTCGCCGCACGGCCGCGTCCCGCCGTGAAGAAGACGGCATCGAGGAGGGCGGCACCGAAAGCGGGTGCGCCGGCGAAGGCCGTGGCAAAGAAGGCGGCACCGAAAGCGGGTGCGCCGGCGAAGGCGGTGGCAAAGAAGGCGGCACCGAAAGCGGGTGCGCCGGCGAAGGCGGTGGCAAAGAAGGCTGCGCCGAAGCGGGCTGCATCGACGAAGGCCGGCGCCGGCAAGCGCGTCGCCGCGAAGACCGGCGCCACTCGCGGCGCCCGAACCTCGAAGACCTGAGTGCCGGCGGCCGCTTCGTCATGCCGGCGCTGCCGGCGCTCCCGGCGCGCGAGGATGCGATACTGCACGATCCATCGGACCACCCGATTCACGCCGCACGGGTTCCGACCCCACCCAGGAGTCCTTCGTTGGCCTACGTCGTCGCTGCCCCCGAAATCGTATCGCTGCCGGTGGCGGGCAGTGCCGACCGCTTCCCCGTGCGCCGCGTCTTTTGCGTCGGACGCAACTACGAGGCGCACGCGAAGGAGATGGGTTTCAGCGGACGCGAGCCGCCGTTCTTCTTCCTGAAGCCGGCGCAGTCGGTCGTTCCGGTGCCGGCCGGCACCGTCGGCGAGATCGCCTATCCGCCGCTCACGAAAGACCTGCACCACGAAATCGAACTGGTGGTGGCCATCGGCAAGGGCGGACGCGACATCGCCGTCGCCGATGCGGCGAAGCACATCTACGGCTATGCGATCGGCCTCGACATGACGCGGCGCGACCTGCAGGGCGAGATGAAGAAACAGGGCCGGCCGTGGTGCATCGGCAAGGCCTTCGATCAGGCCGCGCCGATCGGCCCGGTCACCCCGATCGCGCGGTGCGGCGAGCTCACCCGGGGTGCGATTTCGCTCGCGGTCAACGGCGCGCCGCGCCAGGCGAGCGACGTGTCGATGCTGATCTGGAGCGTCAACGAGGTGATCGCGCACCTGTCGGCGGCCTGGGCGCTCGCACCCGGCGATCTCGTCATGACCGGTACGCCCGAAGGCGTGGCCGCGGTGGTGCGCGGCGACCGCATGCACGGCGAGATCGCCGGGCTGGGTGCGCTCGACGTCGTCGTGCGCTGAACCCGGCCGACCACCGGTGCGGCGCAGCACACGGGCCGGCGGCGGCACCGAAGCGCCGCCGTACAACGCCGCACGGCGGCGCACACCACCCTTTGCGCGCGGCAACGGTATTCTTGCCGCCATGGTGTACATGCATCCCGCATCCGTGGCGGTCGACTGGGTGTTCGGCTACGGCTCGCTGATCTGGAATCCCGAAATCGACTACGAGCGCGTCGAAGTCGCGCGCGTGCACGGCTATCACCGGGCGTTTTGCATCCGCTCGACGCGCTACCGCGGGACACCGGCACAGCCCGGCCTGGTGCTCGGCCTGGACCGCGGCGGCAGTTGCGTCGGCGTCGCCTACCGTCTCACCGCGGAGCGCCGCGCCGATGCGATCCACCGCCTCTACGAGCGCGAGATCCCGGACTGGACCGAGCGCGTCTACCTTCCGGTGGTGGTCGAGGCGCGCCTGCCCTGCGGCACGCGCGTGGATGCGCTCACCTTCGCCGCCGATCGCGAACAGCCCACCTACCAACGGCTCGACGACGACGAAATCCTCGATCGGCTCGGGTGCTGCGCGGGCCAGCGCGGCGCCAATCGCGACTACGCGATCAACACCTGGCGCGCACTCGAGTCACGTGGCGTACGCGATGCGCGCCTCGAGCGCATCGCCCGGCGGCTGCTGGCCGCCGAATGTCGCGAGCGCGAAACCGTCGCCGCCTGAGCAGCGCCGTCAGGCCGACAGCGCGCGGTCGGCCGCGTGCAGCCGCGAGTTCGCCGGCACGCCGGCCATCAGGAACTCCATCTGATCGGCGAGGATGCGCCGGTTGCGCAGGATGAAGGCCTCGTGCAGGCTGGGTACGTACGGCACGTAGAGCAGCGGCATGCGCGCCTGCTCGGGCGTGCGATCGCCCTTGCGCAGGTTGCAGGGCTTGCAGGCGCTGACCAGGTTGGTCCAGCTGTCGCGCCCGCCGCGGCTTTGCGGTTGCACGTGCTCGGCGGTGAGTTCGGAGGCGCGATGACGCGTGCCGCAGTACGCGCAGACGAAACGATCGCGCGCGAACAGCATCTCGCGGCTGAGCGCCGGCGTGTGCTCGAAGCGCGCGCGCCGTGACGCATCGCCGCGCACCGCAACGATCGAGCGAAACGTGAGCGACGAGCGCTCACCCGTGGCGCGGCAGATCCCGCCGTGCAACGTGAACGCGTGGTCGCCCAGATCCCAGGCCACCTGGCGCTTGTAGTAGTAGCCGACGGCCTCCTCGAAGCCGATCCAGCGGCGCGGCGTGCCGCCGGCATCGAGCGCGAGGATGCTCACCGACAATGGCTGCGGCCACACGAGAGACTCCCGAAAGCATTGGCCTTGTGGTATGATTGCAACATCATCGCACAAGCGATGACGCTCCCTCAACAAAGGTGTCCCCATGTCAATCCGCGCCCTCTTGCGCGGAGGCAACGCAAGGCACCTGGTCGATACGATCTTCCTTGCGTTCCCCCGCCTGCGTACCCGCGAAACGCGGGACCAACTTCTGTTCGCGCTGCTGAAGACCGCCGCCCCGATCGGGCTGGTGGTGGCCCTGCTGCTGGCAGCCGGCCCCGAACCCGGCCACCTGCTGGCCGCAGCTTCGGTGCCTTGACCGGAAGTGTCTGCGACCGGCGGCAGCGCGCCGCCGGCCGGCGTGTGGGCGCCCCGACCCGGGTGCCTGCGATAATCGCCGTGTCGTTGCCCGCAGCACCAGCGCAGGAGTGCAGGTCATGGTTCACCGCAGCCGTCTCGTCCCGATCACCACCGCGCTGTTCGCAGCCGCCCTGCTGGCCGGCTGTGCTGCCCCGTCGACGTCGGGCCACACCTACACCTCCGGCGAGGCGCGCCGGCCGATGCAGGTGCAGATGGGCGTCATCCAGGCAATCCGCGAGGTTCGCCTGGAGCGCGAGCATCAAACCGGCGCCGGCACCGCGGCCGGCGCCGTCGTCGGTGGAGTCGCCGGATCGAACGTCGGCCGCGGTCGTGGTGCGATCGTCGGTTCGGTGCTCGGCGCCGTGGCCGGCGGCGTGGTCGGCAGCCACGCCGAGCAGTCACTCAGCAATCGCACGGCACTGGAACTCACGGTACGCACCGATGCCGGCCGCATCTTCGCGGTCGTCCAGGAAGCGGATGGCGAGACGTTCTCGCCGGGCCAGCGGGTGCGCATCCTCACCGATCCGGTGCGCGGCACGACGCGCATCTCGCAGTGAAGATGACGGCACTGGGCTAACATCGCGTTCCCGCGTTACCGATCCCCGATGGCACCATGATCGACACCACCCTCGAGCGCTTCAAGGCCGACGTCATCGACGCGTCGATGCAGACTCCGGTGGTGCTCGACTTCTGGGCGCCGTGGTGCGGGCCGTGCAAGACGCTCGGCCCGATGCTCGAGAAACTCGAGCAGCAGTACGGCGGCCGCTTCAAGCTGGTGAAGGTCGACACCGACGCGCAGCCTGAACTCGCGCAGCACTTCCGCATCCGCTCGATCCCCACCGTCTACGGCTTCGTCAACGGCCAGCCGGTCGATCAATTCCAGGGCGCGCTGCCCGAAGGCCAGTTGCGCGAGTTCATCGACCGGCTGCTACCGAACCCGGGCGACGTCGAAGTCGAACAGGCGATGCAGGCGATCGAACGCGGCGACCACGCAGCCGCGGTCGAACACCTGCAGAAAGCGCTCGCCAGCGATCCGGCCAACGACCATGCGCGGCTGATGTACGCGCAACTGCTGCTGCAGGACAACGACGCCGGCGCGGCACAGGCGCAACTCGCGCGGCTGTCGCCCGAATCGCAGCAGGACCCGCAGGTGAAGGAACTGGTCGAACAGGTGCGACGGCGACTCACCGAGGGCATCGCTCCGCCCCCGCCAGGGCTGCTCGGGCGCGTGGCCGACCAACCCGACGACCTGCAGGCGCGCCTCGACCTCGCGCGGCACTACATCGAGCACAAGACCTGGGCGCCCGCGCTCGAGCAACTGCTCGAGATCGTGCGGCGCGATCGCGCCTTCGGCGACGACGCGGGCCGCAAGACGATGATCGAAGTGTTCGGACTCGCTGCGGCGCAGCCCGAACTCGTCTCGGAATGGCGACGCCGGCTCAGCTCGGTGCTGTTCTGACGAGGGGAGCGCGCAGCATGGGCAGTTTCGTCGAACTCGCCGCCGCCGATGGGCATCGCTTCGCGGCCTGGCAGGCCACACCGCAGGGCAAGGCGCGCGGCGCGCTCGTCGTCGCGCCCGAGATCTTCGGCGTCAACAGCCACATTCGCGCGGTCACCGACGGCTATGCGGCCGACGGCTACCTGGCGATCGCACCGGCGCTGTTCGATCGCGTGCAGCGCAACCACGAAACCGGCTACGCGCCCGACGAGATCCAGGCGGGCGTGGCGATCATGCAGCGCATCGACTTCGACGCTGCACTGAAGGACGTGGCCGCGGCGATCGCGCACGGGGCATCCGCGGGACGCGTGGCAATCGTCGGCTATTGCTGGGGTGGCACCGTCGCCTGGCTGGCGGCGGCGCGCCTGGCGGGCCTGGCCGCCGCCGTGCCGTACTACGGCGGCGACATGCCGAACCACGCGGACGAATCGCCGCAGTGCCCGGTGCTGTGCCACTTCGGCGAGCGCGACAAGTCGCCGTCGCCGGCGCAGGCGCGCGCGCTGCTGGCCAGGCACCCGGAGGTGGCCGCGCATTTCTACGACGCCGGCCACGGCTTCAACTGCGACCAGCGCCCCTCGTACGACGCGGCGGCGTCGGGGCTCGCGCGCACGCGCACGCTGGCGTTTCTCGCACAGCACGTCGGCTGACGCGCGGGCGCGCGGCGCACCGACGGGTGCCCAGGCACGGGATCCGCGTCGCGTCATGCGCCGCGCGAGCCGGCGCGCCGTCAGTGCGCGCTGCCGGCCCGCTCCTTGTCGCGCAACTCGGTCTTGAGCACCTTGCCGTAGGCGTTCTTCGGCAGCGCCTCGACGAAACGATAGCGGCGTGGTCGCTTGAAGCGCGCGATCTGCTCCAGGCAGTGCGCGTCGAGCTCGTTCTCGCCGACCGGCGCGTGCGTCACCAGCCAGGCGACGACGATTTCGCCCCATTCGGCATCGGGCGCGCCGATGACGCTGACCTCGGCCACCGCAGGGTGCCGCAGGAGCGCCTCCTCGACTTCGCGCGGATAGACGTTGCTGCCCCCGCTGATGATCAGGTCGTGCTCGCGATCGAGCAGCGTCAGGAAGCCATCGGCGTCGAAGCGGCCGATGTCGCCGGTACGCAGCCAGCCATCGCGCAGCGCCTGCTCGGTGGCGTGCGGCTGGTTCCAGTAACCCTTCATCACGACTTCGCCGCGCACGCAGACCTCGCCCGCCTCGCCTGCCGGCAACGGCGTGCCGTCGGGCGCGCGGATCGACACCTCGACCATCGGCTGCGGATAGCCGACCGAGGCCAGTCGCTCGCGATGGCGCGGATGCGCGCGATCCTCGATCACGTGCTGCGGGAGTACCGTGATGGTCATCGGGCTCTCGCCCTGCCCGTAGATCTGCGCCAGGTGCGGACCGAGCACCGCACAGGCATCCTCGACGTCGGCCAGGTACATCGGCCCGCCGCCGTAGACGATGGTCGCCAGACCGGACAGCGGCCGCGGCTGCCCCCGCGCCCAGTCGACCAGTCGGCGCACCATCGTCGGGGCGGCGAACAGCGAAGCGTTGCCCCAATGGGCGGCGAGCGCCGCGATCTCGACGCCGTCGAATCCGCCGGACTCGGGCAGCACGTTCACCCCACCCTGCAGCACGTAGGGCAGGTGATACATCCCGCTGCCGTGCGACAGCGGCGCCGGGTGCAGCATCGTGTCGCCCGGCGCCACCGGCTGCACCTCGGCGAGGTAGGCGAGCGTCATCCAGCGCAGGTTGCGGGCGCTGAGTCGTACGCCCTTGGGCTTGCCGGTGGTGCCGCTGGTGTAGAACAACCAGGCGTCGTCGTCCTCGCTGCGAACGGCCATCGGCGCCGGCGCGTACGCGTGTCGCCCGGTGGCGGCATCGAGGAACGGATGCCGGTCGATGATCCGGCATGCGCCCGGCACGTGGCCGGCGAGCCGGTCGGCGTGGCTGGCGTCGGTAAAACAGATCGTCGCGGCACAGTCGGACAGGATGAACGCGGCTTCGCGCCCGTGCAGCCGGGCATTGATCGGCACCGCCACCATGCCGCCCCACCAGACGCCCCACAGCAGCCGCAGGTAGTCGGGCTGATTGCCGAGGAAAAAGCCGACGCGGTCGCCCGGCGCCAACCCCTGTTCGTGCAGCCACGCCGCGGCACGCGCAGCGCTGGCGGCGAACGCGCGGTAACTGCAGACGGCAACGCGGCCGCGTGCGATCGCAGGGCGCTCGCCGAACACCGCTGCGCTGCGTTCCAGCCAATGCGCGAGGTTCATCGTCATCTCCCGTGCGAGCCGGTACCATTGATTCTGCCATGCACGACTCGCCCGACGACGCCGAGCGCGCCCGATCCGCGCCCCCGAGGCGGCCGCTGCTGCGGCGCCCCGGGTTCTGGCTGCTGGCCATCGTGCTGCTCGCCGGCGGGTACTGGGCCATCGATCTCGCGAGACGGCCGCCACCGGCCGAGGCGCCCGGCACCGGGGCGCCGGACACCGCTCGCACCGAGGCGCCCGGCGCCGCTCGCACTGACGCACCGGGCGCTGGTCGCGCCTCGACGTCCGGCGCCGGCCGGGGCGGCGAACGCGCGATCCCGGTCACGGTAGCCGTCGTCGAGCGCGCCGACGTGCCGGTGGCGCTCGATGCGCTGGGTACCGTCACGTCGCTGCGCACGGTCACCGTGCGCTCGCGCGTCGACGGCCAGTTGCTGCGCGTGAACTTTCGCGAAGGACAGATGGTCAAGGCCGGCGAACTGCTGGCCGAAATCGATCCGCGGCCGTTCCAGGTGCAGCTCGAGCAGGCGCAGGGACAACTGGCGCGCGATCGCGCGCTGCTGGAAAACGCACGGCTCGACCTGGAGCGCTACCGCACGCTGGTCACGCAGGAGGCCGCCAGCGAGCAGCAGCTCGACACCCAGCGCGCACTGGTGCGCCAGTACGAAGGCGCGGTCAGGTCCGACCAGGCCCAGGTCGACAACGCGCGTCTGCAGCTCGCCTACGCGCGGATCACCGCGCCGTTCGCCGGACGGCTCGGCCTGCGCCTGGTCGATCCCGGCAACCTGGTGCGCGCGGGCGACGCGAATGGCCTGGTCACGATCACGCAGGTGCAGCCGATCGGCGTGACGTTCTCGCTGCCCGAGAAGGATCTCGCGCCGGTGCTGGCGCGCTATCGCGCAGGCACCCCGATGCCGGTGCAGGCGCTCGACCGCGAGCAGCGCGCGGTGCTGGCCACCGGACGCCTGACCACGCTCGACAACCAGATCGACGTGACCACCGGCACGCTGAAGATGAAGGCCGAGTTCGCCAACGCCGACGGGGCGCTGTTCCCGAACCAGTTCGTCAACGCGCGGCTGCGCATCGACGTGCTCGTCGGCGCCACCGTGGTACCCGGCGCCGCGATCCAGCGCGGCGCACCGGGCACCTACGTCTACCTGGCGCAACCGGACGGTACCGTGGCGCTGCGCCGCATCGACCCCGGACCGGTCGACGGCGAGCGCACGGTCGTCAAGCATGGCCTCGAGGTGGGCGACCGGGTGGTGGTCGACGGCGTCGACCATCTGCGCGACGGCGCCCGCGTCGAGGCGATCGACAGGGCCGCGGCGGAACGCAGCGCATCGCGGCCGGCCGCTCGTTCGGCCGCCCAGCCGGGCGGCCAGCCGGCTGCGCAGCGCCGGCCCCAGCCGTCGCGCGCGCGCTGACATCGTGCGTGGCGCAGACGCGGAGCCGCGGCGCGCACCGAGCGAACGCGTCCGATGAACCCCTCGCGCCTGTTCATCCTGCGGCCGGTGGCGACCTCGCTGCTGATGGTCGCGATCCTGCTGGCGGGGCTCGTCGGCTACCGGCTGCTGCCGCTGTCGGCGCTGCCCGAGGTCGACTATCCGACGATCCAGGTCACGACGCTGTATCCCGGGGCGAGCCCCGAAGTGATGACCTCGTCGGTCACCGCGCCGCTCGAGCGCCAGTTCGGCCAGATGCCGGGGCTGAAACAGATGTCGTCGGCCAGTTCGGGCGGCGCCTCGGTGATCACGCTGCAGTTCGAGCTCGCGCTGGCGCTCGACGTGGCCGAGCAGCAGGTGCAGGCGGCGATCAACGCGGCCGGCACGACGCTGCCCGCCGACCTGCCGGTGCCGCCGCTCTACAGCAAGGTCAACCCGGCCGACGCGCCGGTGCTCACGATCGGTGTGGCCTCGCGCACCATTGCGCTACCGCGGGTGCGCGACCTCGTCGAGACGCGCGTGGCGCAGAAGATCGCGCAGTTGCCCGGCGTCGGACTGGTGTCGATCGCCGGCGGGCAACGGCCGGCGATGCGCGTGCGCGTCGATCCGAAGGCGCTGGCCTCGGCAGGGCTGGGCATCGAGGACGTGCGCACCGCGATCACCAATGCGAACGCGAACCAGGCCAAGGGCAGCTTCGACGGCCCGAGCCGCGCGGCCACGATCGACGCCAACGACCAGATTCGCGCGGTCTCGGGCTATCGCGACCTGATCGTCGCGTATCGCGGCGGCGCGCCGTTGCGCCTGTCCGACGTCGCGCAGATCTCCGAGGGTGCCGAGAACGACCGGCTCGCCGCCTGGGCCAACGAAACGCCGGCGATCGTGCTGAACATCCAGCGCCAGCCGGGCTCGAACGTGATCGAAGTGGTCGACCGGGTCAAGGCGCTGCTGCCGACGCTGCGCGCGTCGCTGCCGGGCGCGGTCGAAGTCTCGCTGCTCACCGACCGCACCACCACGATCCGCGCCTCGGTGCGCGACGTGCAGCGCGAGCTGGTGCTGGCGGTCGCGCTGGTGGTGATGGTGATTTTCCTGTTCCTGCGCAATCTCTCCGCCACGGTGATTCCCAGCGTCGCGGTGCCGCTGTCGCTGGTGGGCACCTTCGGCGTGATGGTGCTGGCCGGCTTCTCGCTGAACAACCTCACGCTGATGGCGCTCACCATCGCCACCGGCTTCGTCGTCGACGACGCGATCGTGATGATCGAGAACATCGCGCGCTATCTGGAACGCGGCGAGGCGCCGCTCGAAGCCGCGCTGAAGGGGTCCAGGCAGATCGCCTTCACGATCATCTCGCTCACCGTCTCGCTGATCGCGGTGCTGATCCCGCTGCTGTTCATGGCCGACGTGGTCGGCCGGCTGTTTCGCGAGTTCGCGATCACGCTGGCGGTGGCGATCCTGATCTCGGCCGTGGTGTCGCTCACGCTCACGCCGATGATGTGCGCACGGCTGCTGCGGCACGTGCCGCCCGAGCGCGAGGGGCGCCTGCAGCGGGCCAGCGGCGCGGCGTTCGAGCGCCTCGTCCAGGTCTACGGGCGCCTGCTGAACAAGGTGCTCGACCACCAGCCGGCGACGCTCGTCGTGGCGATGCTCACGCTCGCGCTCACCGTCGCGCTGTACGTCGTCGTGCCCAAGGGTTTCTTCCCGGTGCAGGACACCGGCGTGATCCAGGGGATCTCCGAGGCCGGGCAGTCGATTTCGTTCGCCGCGATGGCCGCGCGCCAGCAGGCGCTGGCACGCGAGATCCTGAAGGACCCGGCGGTCCAGAGCCTGAGCTCGTTCATCGGTGTCGACGGCGTGAACCCGACGCTGAACACCGGCCGGCTGCTGGTGAACCTGAAGCCGCGTGCCGAGCGCGACGCCGACGCCTCCGGCGTGATCCGTCGGCTGCAGCCGCGGCTCGCGCAGCTGCCCGGCATCACGCTGTACATGCAGCCGGTGCAGGATCTCACCGTCGAGGATCGCGTCAGCCGCACGCAGTACCAGTTCAGCCTCGAAGACGCCGACCCCGGGCGGCTCGCGGCCTGGGTGCCGCGGATGGTCGAACGGATGCGGGCGATCCCGGTGCTGGCCGACGTCGCCAGCGACCTGCAGGACCGCGGCCTGCAGGCGTGGCTCGACATCGACCGTGACGCCGCCGGCCGCTTCGGCCTGTCGATGAGCGCGATCGACAACGCGCTCTACAGCGCGTTCGGCCAGCGGCAGGTCTCGACGATCTTCACGCAGGCCAACCAGTACCGCGTGGTACTCGAAGTGGCACCGCAGTTCCAGGCGAGTCCGGCCTCGCTCGAGGCGATCCGCGTGAGCGGCAGCACCGGCCAGCTGGTGCCGCTGTCGAGCATCGCGCGCGTGGTCGAGCGTCCCACCGCGCTGGTGATCAACCACCTCGGCCAGTTCCCGGCGGCGACGATCTCGTTCAACCTGGCGCCGGGCGCCTCGCTCGGCGAAGCGGTCGAAGCGATCCGCGCGGCCGAACGCGGGCTCGGCCTGCCCGCGGGGATCCAGACGCGCTTCCAGGGCGCCGCGCTGGCGTTCCAGGCCTCGCTGGACAGCACGCTGTGGCTGATCCTGGCAGCGCTGGTCACGATGTACATCGTGCTCGGCGTGCTCTACGAGAGCTACATCCATCCGGTGACGATCCTCTCGACGCTGCCCTCGGCCGGCATCGGCGCGCTGCTCGCGCTGATGCTCGCCGGCAGCGACCTGGGGATCGTCGCGGTGATCGGCATCGTGCTGCTGATCGGCATCGTGAAGAAGAACGCGATCATGATGATCGACTTCGCGCTCGACGCCGAGCGCAACGAAGGCAAGGCACCGCGCGAGGCGATCTACCAGGCCTGCCTGCTGCGCTTCAGGCCGATCCTGATGACCACGATGGCGGCACTGCTGAGCGCGCTGCCGCTGATGCTGGGCAGCGGCGTGGGTTCCGAGTTGCGCCACCCGCTCGGCCTGACGATGGTGGGTGGCCTGCTGGTGAGCCAGGTGCTCACGCTGTTCACCACGCCGGTGGTGTACCTCGCTTTCGACCGGCTTGCGCGGCGGCGGGTGCAGGCCGGCGGCGGCCCGCAGGCGGGGGCGCCGCGATGAACTTCTCCGAGGTCTTCATCCGCCGGCCGGTGGCGACCACGCTGATCACGCTGGGCATCGTGCTCTCCGGCCTGGCCGCGCTGCGGCTGCTGCCGGTGGCGCCGCTGCCGCAGGTCGAGTTCCCGACGATCTCGGTGTCGGCGTCGCTGCCCGGCGCGAGCCCCGAGATCATGGCGGCCACCGTCGCCACGCCGCTCGAACGCGCGCTCGGGCGCATCGCCGGCGTCACCGAAATGACCTCGAACAGCTCGCTCGGGCAGACGCGCGTGGTACTGCAGTTCGACCTCGATCGCTCGATCGAGAGCGCCGCCAACGACGTGCAGGCCGCGATCAACGCGGCGCGCGGCTCGCTGCCCAGCGGCCTGGTGCGCAACCCGACCTACCGCAAGGTGAACCCGGCCGACACGCCGGTGTTCATGATCGCGCTCACCTCCGGGTCGATGACGCGCGGGCAGATGTACGACGTGGCCGCGACGGTGCTCGCGCAAAAGCTCGCGCAGGTGCGCGGCGTGGGCCAGGTCACGATCGGCGGCAGCTCGCTGCCGGCGGTGCGCGTGCAGGTCAATCCGCTGCAACTCGACCGCTACGGCATCGGCCTGGAACAGGTGCGCCTGGCGATCGCCGGCGCCAACGCCAACCGGCCCAAGGGTTCGGTGGCCGACGAGACGCGCCACTGGCAGGTGGGCGCCAACGACCAGTCGCGCGACGTCGCCGACTACGTGCCGCTGGTGGTGAGCTACCGCAACGGCGCGGCGGTGCGCCTGTCCGACGTCGCCAGCGTGCGCGAGTCGGTCGAGGACGAGCGCAACGCCGGCTCGGCCAACGGCAGGCCTTCGGTGCTGCTGGTGGTCTACCGGCAGCCGGGGGCGAACATCATCGAGACGGTCGATCGGATCTACGACCTGATGCCGGGGCTGCGCGCGCTGGCGCCGGCGGCGATCGACATGCAGGTGGTGCTCGATCGCACGCCGACGATCCGCGCGTCGCTGCACGAGATCGAGCGCACGCTGGTGATCTCGGTGGCGCTCGTCGTGATGGTGGTGTTCCTGTTCCTGCGCAGCGCAGCGGCCACGCTGGTGCCGGCCGTGGCGGTGCCGGCCTCGCTGGTGGGCACGTTCGGCGTGATGTACCTCGCGGGCTACAGCCTGGACAACCTGTCGCTGATGGCGCTCACCATCGCCACCGGCTTCGTGGTGGACGATGCAATCGTCGTGCTGGAGAACATCGCGCGGCGCCGCGAGACGGGCGAGCCGCCGCTGGCCGCAGCGATCGCCGGCGCGCGCGAAGTCGGCTTCACGGTGGTGGCGATCAGCCTGTCGCTGATCGCGGTGTTCATCCCGATCCTCGCGATGGGCGGCGTGGTCGGGCGGCTGTTTCGCGAGTTCGCGGTGGTGCTGTCGGTGGCGATCCTGATCTCGCTGCTGGTGTCGCTCACCACGACGCCGATGCTGTGCGCACGCCTGCTCGGCAGGCAGCGCGGCGGCGCACCCGGGGACATCGCGAGCGCCGGCGGCACGGGCAGCGACGAGACGATCGCGGCCGAAGGTCGGCTGGCCCGCTTCGGGCGGCGCGCGCTCGAGCGGGTGGTCGACGGCTACGCGCGCAGCGTCGGCTGGGCGCTCGACCACGGCTGGCTGATGCTCGGACTGCTCGCAGCGACGATCGCGCTCAACGTCTGGCTCTACGCCATCGTGCCCAAGGGTTTCTTCCCCGCGCAGGACACCGGGCGCCTGTTCATGTCGATCCGCGGCGACCAGAGCATCTCGTTCCAGGCGATGCAGAAGAAGCTCGCCGACTTCATCGAGATCATCCGCGCCGATCCGGCGGTCACGATCGTCACCGGCTTCACCGGCGGGTCGCGCGTGAACAGCGGCTGGGGCTTCGTCACGCTGAAGCCGCTGGGCGAGCGCAAGGAGAGCGCCGAGCAGGTCGTCACGCGGCTGCGCACGGCCACCTCGCGCGTGCCGGGCGCGCGCGTCTTCATGGTGCCGGTGCGCGAGATCCGCATCGGCGGCCGCCAGAGCAGCTCGGAGTTCCAGTACACGCTGCTCACCGACGACCTCGAGGTGCTGCGCACCTGGGAGCCGCGCATCCGCGATGCGCTGAGCCGCCTGCCGCAGGTCACCGACATCGACACCGACCAGGAAGACAAGGGGCGGCAGGTGTCGCTGACGATCGATCGCGACGCCGCCGCGCGGCTCGGCATCCCGACCCGGCGCATCACCAGCCTGCTCAACGACGCCTACGGCCAGCGGCAGGTGTCGACGATCTACCAGCCGCTGAACCAGTACCACGTCGTGCTCGAAGTCGGCGCGGAGTTCCGCGACAGCCCCGACGACCTGCGCAACTTCAGCGTGCCGAACGCGGCAGGCGTCGCGGTGCCACTGTCGCAGTTCGCCCGCTGGGCCCCCACCCCGGTGCCGCTGGGCGTGAGCCACCAGGGCCAGTTCGCCGCCTCGACGATCTCGTTCAGCCTGCCCGAAGGCGTGTCGCTGTCGCAGGCGAGCGCCGCGATCGAGGAGACGGTCGCGCGCCTGGGCGTTCCCACGAGCCTGTACGGCAGCTTCGCGGGCACCGCGGGCGCCTTCCAGCGCTCGCTCGAGAGCCAGCCGCTGCTGATCCTGGCCGCGCTGGTCACCGTCTACCTGGTGCTCGGCATCCTCTACGAGAGCCTGGTGCACCCGATCACGATCCTGTCGACGCTGCCCTCGGCCGGTGTGGGCGCGCTGCTCGCGCTGATGGCCACCGATACCGAGTTCAGCATCATCGCGCTGATCGGCGTACTGCTGCTGATCGGCATCGTGAAGAAGAATGCGATCATCATGATCGACTTCGCGATCGCCGCCGAGCGCGAGTTGGGCCTCGCGCCGCGCGAGGCGATCCACCGCGCCTGCCGGTTGCGCGTGCGCCCGATCCTGATGACGACGATGGCGGCGATGCTGGGCGCGGTACCGCTGGCGCTCGGCACCGGCAACGGCGCCGAACTGCGCCAGCCGCTCGGCATCACGATCGTCGGCGGACTGGCGCTGAGCCAGTTGCTCACGCTGTACACGACTCCGGTCGTCTACCTGTACCTCGACCGGCTCGCCGCGCGCCTGCGCCGCGGCGCGCGCACCCCGCCTGGCGGCGCAGCGCTACACGGCACGTCGCTGCGCAGCGCGTGGCTGCCGGGCGTCGCCCTGCTGTGCGTGCTGCTCGCCGGCTGCGCGACCCCGCCCGCCTACGAGCGCCCGCACATCGCGGTGCCGCCAGCCTACAGGGAAACACTGCCCGAGGGCCGGCAGGCCGCGCGTCCGGCCGCGCTGCACGATGGCGCCTGGTGGCGCGCGTTCGGCGACAGCCGGCTCGACGCACTGATCGCCGACCTCGACACGGGCAACCAGGATCTGCAGCGCGCCGCGGCGGTGTTGCGCCAGGCGCGCGCCGCTACCGACGCCGCGCGCGCGGGCCTGTATCCGTCGGTCTCGGCAAGCGCCTCGGCGAGCCGCAGCCACCAGGCCGGCACGGACTTCAGCAGCTTCGGCCTGGGCGTCGCGGCGGGCTGGGAAGTCGATCTGTGGAGCCGCGTGCGCAGCGGCGTCTCAGCCGCCGAAGCTGCCGCAAGCGCGAGCGAGGCCGACCTCGCCGCGGCGCGCCTGTCGCTGCGGGCCCAGCTGGCGCAGAGCTATCTGCAATTGCGCATCGCCGAGGCGCAGCGCAAGCTGCTCGGCGAAACCGTCGACTCGTACCGGCGCTCGCTCGAACTCACGCGCAACCGACTGGCCGCCGGCGTGGCCACGCGCGCCGACGTCGCGCAGGCCCAGACGCAGCTGAAGAACGCCGAGGCGCAGCGACTCGAAGTCGGCATCGCGCGCGCCCAGCTCGAACACGCCGTGGCATTGCTCACCGGCCGCGCACCGGTGGCACTGGCGCTCGCCGAAGCGCCGACGCCCGCCGAGGTGCCGTCGGTACCGGTGGGCGTGCCCTCGCAACTGCTCGAGCGGCGCCCCGACGTGGCTGCGGCCGAACGCCGCGTCGCCGCCGCCAACGCGCAGATCGGCGTGGCCCGCGCCGCCTGGTTCCCGTCGCTCACGCTGTCGGCCGACGGTGGTCTGCGCTCGAACCAGCTGGGTGAGCTGCTGTCGCTGCCGAACCGCTTCTGGTCGCTGGGCCCGTCGCTCGCCGCGGCGCTGTTCGACGGCGGCGCGCGCGCCGCCGCCAGCGAGCAGGCCGAGGCCGCGCACGATGCGACGGTCGCGGCCTACCGGCAGACCGTGCTCGCGGCGCTCGGCGAAGTCGAGGACAGCCTGGTCGCGTTGTCGGTGCTGGCCGACCAGGAGCAGGTGCAGCGCGAGGCGCTCGCCGCCGCGCGCACCGCGCTGGAGATCACGACGTTGCAATACAAGGCGGGCACCGTCTCGTTCCTGAACGTGATCGTCGCGCAGACCGCGGCGCTGCAGGCCGAGCGCGCGCTGCTCGACCTGCGCGGCCGGCGCCTGACGGCGACGGTGGCGCTGATCAAGGCGACCGGCGGGGGTTGGTGATGCACGAAACCGTCATCGAACGGGCAAGGGCCCGTTGCGCCATTCGCCGCAGTTCAGCGCCCAGGCTCGACGACGAGTCGGACGATGCCGGTGTCCTTCTTCGCCAGCAGGTCAAGTGCCTCGTTCACGCCGGCAAGCGGGAAAGTCCGGCTCACCGAGCGCGACAGATCGAGCCGGCCACGCGCGACGAGCTGCAGAAGGTCGGCGATGTCGCGCTTGTTCATGCCGAAGGAGCCGATCACCGACTGCTCGCGGCCGACGAAGCTCAGCAGCGGTGGCAGCGTCGGACGCCCCGGCCCGACACCCACCAGCACCGCCCGCCCGCCGGTGTCGAGGCAGCGCAGCGTCGTCTCCACCGTTTCCGGGCGGCCGACGAATTCGAGCGCCAGATCGACGCCACGGCCGAAGTGGGCGCGAATGGCGCGGCCCGGATGAGGTTGCTCGGCGGGATCGATAGCCAGGTCGGCGCCGAACTCGATCGCGCGCTCGCGCGCCTGCGCCTGCGTGTCGAGGGCGGCGATGAAACCCGCCCCCATCATGCGTGCCAACAGGATCGCGTGCGCGCCCAGGCCGCCGCAGCCCACCACCGCGACTGCCTCGCCGGCGCACAGCCGGCCCCGCGAGCGCAGGGCGTGCAGCGGCGTCGCGACGCCGTCGGTGACGATGGCCGCGGTCGCGAAATCCACGGCATCGGGAATCGGGATCGCACCCGCGACCGGCGCCAGCATGTAGCGCGCAAGCGCCCCGTCCTGCGACATGCCGTAGGCCTGCGTCGCCTCGCACAGGGATTCGCGTCCCGCACGGCAGAAGCGACACTGGCCGCAGATCGGCGAAGGAAAGAGTGCCACGCGCTGACCGAGCGTGAAGCCGCTCACCCCGTTGCCGAGCGCCGCGATCGTGCCCGCAGCCTCGTGGCCGAGCGTGATCGGAGTGCGCGCGACCGGAATGTCGCCATCCACCGCCAGATGGATGTCGGTGCCGCACAGCCCGCAGGCGGCCACTTCGAGCAGCAACTGGTCAAACCCAGGTTGCGGGACCGGGACCGTTTCGATCGCGAGCGGCGCACCGGCTTCGTACAACCGCGCCGCCAGCATGGTGGTCGCAATCATGACTGGTTACTCCCTGCTGCCCGTCGAGGCGCCCGGTTGCGCGCTGCGGCATCCTTCGACTTGCCGACTCCGGAAGTTGCATTGCGCGCTCCAAATCCGAACGCACGCTTGACGACGTCGAAGACCCGGGCCCGTGTCTCGCGCTGTTCGCCGCGCGTGCCGTGGCCGAGGTTGGCCCGCGATGCGCCGGCGATCGTCAAACCGAGGAACAGCGACCACAGCATGTTCGCGAGCACGACGCCCGGCGTGGACGGGTCGATGCGCCCAAGGAGGTCGCGCAGACGCCGGAAGTTCTCGCCCGAACGGCGCGCGATCTCGTGCTTGACCTCGGGCGAGACGTTGTCGAGCACCTGCGGCTGCGCCAGGTAGGCCGAGATGACGAAGTAGTCCGGATGCTCGCGATAGACCTCCTCGTGGAACTGCCAGATGGCCTGCAGCAGTGCCTCGGGCGACAGCGACTTCGCGGCCAGCGCGTCCAGTCCTTGCGCCCAGAACGCGATGCTCTCGAAGATCAGCGAGAGCAGGATCTCGTCCTTGTTGCGGAAGTAGAAGAACAGCGTCGCTTCCGAGAGCTCGCAGCGCTCGGCGATCTCCTTGGTGGTCGTGCCGCGCAGACCCTGGCTGAGCAGCACGTCGCGTGCCGCATCGAGAATCTCCCCGCGTCGTGCCGCGCGTTCGCGCTGGCGCCGTTCCGTCACACCCATTTGCCGGCCTGTCGTGATAAATGCCTGAAGATCGTCTCGCGCTGGATCTCGCTGGTACCCTCGCCGATCTCGAGCACCTTGCAGTCGCGATAGAAGCGCTGTGCCGCACTCTCGCGCATGTAGCCCTGAGCGCCGCACAAGTGTAATGCGCGTTCGCAGACATGGCTGCAGGTCTCGGTGGCGAACAGCTTGGCCATCGAGGCGGCGCAGTCGTAGTCACCGCCGGCTTCGATGAGGCGTGCCGCGTGCAGCGCAAGCCGCCAGGCAGCCTCGATCCGGGTCGCCATGTCGGCGAGCGTGAAGCGCACGAACTGGTGACGCGTGATCGGCGCGTCGCCCTGCATGCGGGTCGAAGCATAGCGCAGCGCTTCCCCGAGCGCCGCGCGGCCGAGGCCGACACCGAAGCCTGCCGACGCGACGCGCCCGAGCGTGAGCACCTGGAGCGCCTCGATGAAGCCCAGATGCTCGGTCCCCAGCCGGTTGCCGGCGGGCACGCGCACGCCCTCGAAGACGATCTCGGCCATCTCCGAGGCACCCATGCCGAGCTTTCTGAACGGGGCGCTGACGCGCACGCCCGGCGTGTCACGATCGACGACGAAGATCGACATGCCCTTGAGACCGCGTGCCGGATCGGTCTGCGCGACGACCACCATGAAGTCCGCGAACGGCGAGTTGGTGATGTACAGCTTGGCGCCGTCGATCACGTAGTGCTCGCCCGTGCGGCGCGCACGTGTACGCACACAGGCAATGTCGGCGCCCGCGCCGGGTTCGGCATAAGCCCAGCAGCCGATGCGTTTGCCGGCCAATGCCTCGGGAAGATGGCGCGCCTTCTGCTCTGCGCTGCCCAGGTGCAGGATCGCCGAGGCGGCCAGTGCGGTATGCACGTACAGGCCGAGCGCGACCGCCGCCGAGCCGCGCGCCAGCTCGGCGCACAGGATTGCGTACAGCACGCTGCCGCCACCGCTGCCGCCGACCTCCTCGGGAAATCCGATGCCGAGCCAGCCGAGCGCGGCGGTTTCCTGGAACAGCTCGCGCGGATAGCGCTCCTCCAGGTCCCAGCGCGTGGCATTGGGCACGATACGCCTGTCGACGAAGGCACGTACGCTGTCGCGGAAAGCGACTTCCTCTTCGCCCAGGCCGGCATCGCTCATGGTCGGCGTTCCTCGCCTGTGATTTGCGGATCGGAGGTCGACACGCCGGCTCGGCTCAGGCACCGCGAAAGACCGGCGCCCGGCGCTCGCGAAACGCCGCCACGCCTTCGCGGTGATCGGCGCTCTGCAGGCACTGCACCTGGGCGAAGATCTCGTAATCGAACTCGCCTTCCATGTCGCGGTCGACCGAGCGGCGGATGGCCGCCTTGGTGAAGGCCGTGGTGCGCGGCGCAAAGGCTGCGAGCCTGTCCGCGAGCGCGTCGACCGCGGCATCGAGCTCGGCATCGGGCACCGTCTGGCTGACCAGTCCGATCGCCTGCGCCTCCGGCGCACCGACGACGCGCGCCGTCATCATCATGTCGGTGGCGCGCCCCAGGCCGATCAGGCGCGGCAGGAAGTAGCCGGCCGACATGTCGCAGCCGGCCAGCGCCAGCTTGACGAACGGCGCGCACATGCGCGCCGACTCGGCCGCGACGCGGAAGTCGCAGGCGATGGCGAGGCCCAGCCCGCCGCCGAACACGTTGCCGTGCAGCCGCGCGATCACCGGCTTGCCGATGCGTGCGATGACACGGATCGGATCGAGGTAGTGATCGACGGTGCGCTCCCAGTCGTCGGCGGTGCGGTCGATCATCTGTCCAATATCGGCGCCAGCGCAGAACGACGCACCCGCACCGGCAATCACGATTGCGCGCACCGTGGGATCGCAGCCAGCCGCCTCGAGCGCCCCGGTAAGCGCATCGAGCAGCGGCAGGTCGATGGCGTTGAGCTTGTCGGGCCGGTTCAGCGCAAGACGTAGCACGGCACCACGGCGCTCGGTCAGCAGCGAGTCGGTCATGGGGTTCTCCTGCGCATTGCGTACTGGAAGCTGCCTTCGAAGACGGACTGCCCGCCCGCATCACGGATCACGACGTCCACCGTCAAGGCGCCGCGGCCGCTGGCGGAGAATTCCGCGGCCGGCGCCGCGGTGTCGGCGGCTGGACCAAACCGTGCCTCGGCCTCGAGCGCGCCTTCGGCGCGGCGCGTGTAGTGCACCGTCGCTGCCGCGAGAAGGATGAAGCCTCCCAGCGGTGCGGCCATACCGTCGGCGACGACGCCGGCCGCGGTCTCGGCCAGCGTATACAGCGCTCCGGCGTGCGTCGTGCCGACGTAGTTGCGCAGCTCCGCGCGATCGGGCTGTTCCACCACCACGCGGCCCGGCCGCTCGATGCGAATCCTGTGGCCGTGCCAGGCGACGTAGGCGATCGCGTCGAGGACGCCCTGCGTGTCCCTCACAGATCGAGCCTCAGCGCCCGCAGCAGATTGTCGCGCACGATCTTGCGGTAGACCTTGTCGTCGACGCCGAGCGCCTCGAGCTCGCTCAGCGTGCGGTCGAAGCCGAGCAGCGGGTAGTCGGTGGCCCAGATCACCTTGTCCTGGCCCCAGCCCCTGGCGAAGTCGACCAGCGATTCGGGCCACTGACGCGGTCCACGCGCCGAGGTTTCGAGGTAGACGTTGGGGTGCTTCCAGGCGAGGACCATCATCTCTTCGTGCCAGGGTTGGCCGACATGGCAGCCGAGGATGGCGAGATCCGGGAACGACAGCGCCACCTCGTCGAGGTAGATCGGGCGGCCGCACTCGGAGGGCAGCAGCGGCCCGGTGTGGCCGACCTGGATCGCCACCGCGACGCCCAGCTCGCTGCAGCGCATGTAAACGGGCCAGTAACGCTTGTCGTTCGGCGGCAGCCCGGTCATGCCGTCGCCGTACATGTACGGCTCCAGGCGTAGACAGCGCAGTCCGAGCTCCTTCACCAGGTAGTCGACTTCGCGCACCACCTGCATCGGCTTCTGCATGATGTTCACGGTGCCCGCGCCGATGAAGCGCTCGGGACGCTCGCGCACCATTCCTGCCACCTCCTCGTTGCTCAGCACCCACTGCCCGCCGTAGAAGAAGGCGGAGAGCACGATGCGATCGACGCCCGCAGCGTCCATTTCCGCCAGCATCGCCTCCACCGTCCCGCCCTCGAACATGTTGGGCGGGCACCTGTACTTGCGAAAGATGTGCAGGAACTCGGGCGGCCATTTCTTCGCCCCCTCCGGCGAGATGTAGGTCGCCCATGCGTCGATCGCGATCTTCGGCCTTGCCATGCGGTCTGCTCCTTTCAGTGCCCGACGAAGTCGGGGCGCCGTTTCTCGATGAAGGCGCGTACACCCTCGGCGGCGTCGTCGCTCTGGCGCAAGGGTTCGGCGAGAGACTGCTCGAGCCGCAATGCGGCGTCCATCGGCAGCGCGAGCCCCTGGTAGACCGCGTCGCGCGCAGCGCGCACGGCGAGCGGCCCGTTGGCGGCGATCAGTGCGGCAAGCCGGAACGCGCAGTCGAGCAGCGCCGCTCGCGGCACGACGTGGCTCACCAGACCCCAGCGCAGCGCGGACCCGGCGTCGATCGGCGCGCCGGTCAGGATCATCTCCAGCGCCACGCCCACCGGCAGTGCACGCGGCAGCCGCTGCGTGCCACCGGCGCCGGGCAGGATGCCGCGACACACCTCGGGCAGACCGAAGCGCGCGTGCTCGGCGGCGACGCGGATGTCGCAGGCCAGCGCGAGCTCGAGGCCGCCCGCGAGGCAGACGCCATTGATGGCGGCGATGGTCGGCTTGCGCGGATCGAAGTTGCGCGTGATTGCGCCCAGGCCGGGTTCGCGCTCGCCACGCTCGCGGCGCTCGAACGGCGTCATCGAGCGGTAGAAGGCAGCCAGTTCCTTCAGGTCGGCGCCGGCGCAGAAGGCGTCGTCGCCGGCGCCTGTGAGCACCGCCACGCGCAGCGTGTCGTCGTCGCGAAAGCGCAACCACTCTTCGACGAGCGCCTGCTGCGTCTCGGCGTTGAGGGCATTGCGTGCGGCCGGACGGGCTATCGTCAGGATCAGCACGCCGTCGCGCGTTTCCCGCTTCAGGCTCATCGTGTCACCAGGTTGTTGGCGCGGGCGATCAGCCCGCGCATGATCTCGCTCGAGCCGGCGCCGATCGTCATCGCCAGCGCATCGCGATGCAGCCGCCCCGTCAGGCACTCCTCCATGTAGCCCAGACCGCCGTGCAACTGGGCGCACTCGGCGGCCGTGTAGCGTGCCGTCTCGGTGGCGAACAGCTTGGCCATCGAGATCTCGGACTGGGCCGGGCGGCGGCGCACGTACAGGTCGATGCCGCGCCGCGTCAGGGCTTCGGCTGCCTCGATGCGCGTGAGCACGTCGGCCAGCCGGTGCTGCCAGACCTGGAAGCCCAGCAGCGGCTGCCCGAAGGCGCGCCGGCTGTGGCCCCATTCGCGCGCCTCGTCGAACATCAGCCGCGCATGCGAGCACGCCATCACCGAGAGCACGAGGCGCTCGCCCTCGAAACCCGACATGATCATGCCGAAACCGTCGTTGCCCGCGCCGAGCAGGTTGGCGGCGGGCACACGACAGCCTTCGAAGAACAGCTCGGCGGTGTCTGCCGCGTGGGTGCCCAGCTTGCGCAGACGGCGGCGCTGCAGGCCCCGGGAATCGCCGGGTACGACGATCATCGAAATGCCGTGCGCTCCGGGGCCGCCGGTGCGCACGGCGAGGGTGATGTAGTCGGCGATCGTGCCGTTGCTGATATAGAGCTTGGAGCCGTCGATGACGTACTCGTCGCCGTCGCGCACGGCGCGCGTGCGCAGCGCGGCGACGTCGCTGCCGGCATCGGGTTCGGACACGCCGAGCGCACCGATCAAGCGCCCCGTGGCGGCACCGCGCACGAAGGTCTCGCGCAGCGCGGGCGACCCGTACCGGTCGATCAGCATGGTGGCGAACTCGGCGTGCGCCATCACCGACACCGGCACGCCGATCGAGCCGCAGCGCATCAACTCCTCGAGCAGCACGACGGTGAACCAGAAATCCTGTCCACCACCGCCGTATTCCGTCGAGAGCCTCACCCCGAGAACGCCGAGCCCGGCGAGATCGGTGAACAGGCTGCGCGGCACCTCGCCGGCGGCCTCCCAGGCCAGCACGTGGGGCGTGACCTTGTCGCGCACGTAGTCGCGCAGCGACTGCCGAATCATTTCCTGTTCGTCGCTCCGGTCCCAGTCCACCGCCGCCTCCAGTGTCGAACAGCTTGCAATCGGGGCTTGTTCGAACGATACTCAGTTTTCGTGTATTGATCAAGCACAGTCAGGCACAGCCAGGCGCAGCCATCGAAATCCGTTGCTCCGCTGCGCACGAAGCGCCCGTCCGCGCTTTCGCAGGGAGCCGAAGAGCACCCGTGAATCGAGTCGCCATCGCAGGCATCGGACATACGGCCTTCGGCCGCCTCGACGGCCGCAGTGCGCTCGAACTGGAAGCGCAGGCAGCGCGGCTGGCGGTGGAGGACGCCGGCCTCGCGCCGCGGGACATCGACGGTCTGATCACCGATCCCGGCGTGTCACAGGGCGTGCTGCAGGGTATCGAACCGCATTACCTGCGACTCGGCCGCGCGCTCGGACTCGACCCGGATTTTGCCGCCACCGAGATCCTCGGCGGCGCATCCAGCGTCGGCAGCATTCAACGCGCGGCGATGGCGATCGAGGCCCGGCTGTGCTCGGCGTGTCTGTGCATCTACGGCGACACCGCACTGTCGAGCGCCGGGTCGTACGCCTACGGGCGCGGCGAAGAAGCAGCCTTCGGTTTCTTCGGCGCCGCGGGCCTGCACGCACTGGCCGCGCAACGACACATGGCGCTGCACGGCACGCGCCCCGAGGCCCTGGCCGAAGTCGCCATCGCGGCGCGCGCGCATGCCGGCCGCAACCCGCACGCACAATCGAAGACGCCGCTCGACATGGCCGGCTATTTCGCATCGCGCATGCTGGTGGAGCCGCTGCGTCGCGCCGACTGCTGCCTGGTCTCCGACGGTGCGGCAGCAGTCGTCGTCTGCGCCGCAGACCGGATGCCGGACATGCGCCACGGCCCGGTGCGCATCCTCGGCATGGGCCAGGCGCACAGCCTGGGCACCTACTCGAACCCGACGCATTTCGACACGCTGCCTGCCGCACGCTGCGGCCCGCGTGCGCTCGAACGCGCCGGCCTCACTGCCGCCGATATCGACGTCGCCATGCTCTATGACTGCTTCACGATCGTGGTGCTCATGCAGCTCGAGGCTTACGGGTTCTGCGCACCGGGTGAAGCGGGCGATTTCGTCACTGGCGGAAGGATCGCGCCGGGCGGTGCGCTGGCCGTGAACCCCAGCGGCGGGCTGCTCGCCGAAGGATACGGAGGCGGCATGCTGCACGTCATCGAGGCGGTACGTCAGTTGCGCGGCGATGCCGGCGAGCGCCAGGTGCCGAACGCCCAGGTGGCACTGGTCACCGGCCATGGGCTGGGCATGAACAGCCACGCGACGCTGCTCCTGGGGCGCTGACGATGCGCCGCGCATCCGACATCGCTGCGGCTGCCGCGCGGCATCTCGAGGCGGCGCAGTGCCATGCCTGCGGTCACCTCTTCCTGCCCTTCGGCCCGGTGTGCCCGCGCTGCTGGTCCGACAGGCTGGACAAGCGGGCGCTGACGGGCCTGGGCGAAGTGGCGACCTTCACCGTCTATCGCCAGCAGTATCACCCCGACTTCCCCGCACCTTACGTCATCGCACTCGTCGCGTTGCCTGAAGGACCGCGGATGATCTCCAGCATCGTCGACTGCCCGCCCGAGGCCGTACGCATCGGCATGGCGGTGCGCGTCCGCTTCGAGGCGCGCGGCGAGCGCTGGCTGCCCGTGTTCGTGCCGGAGGCGACTGCCGCCTGCCCTGCCACTGCCACTGCCAACCGAGGATCGAAGCAATGAGCGAACCCCGCGCGCCGCGCCCGCGGCGCCACAACATCGGCGAATTCGTCGCCTCGGACGACTGGAGCGACTACTGGACCACCGCGATCAGCCGCGCCGGCCGCGGTCGCATCCTGGTGCGCGGCTACCCGGTCGAGGAGATCATCGAACGACTCAGCTACACCGAGGTCGCGTATCTGGTGCTGTCGGGCGAATTGCCGGATGCGCGCCAGACCGCGCTGTTCGACCTCGTGCTGCGCAGCGGCGTCGACCAGCAGTTCATCAGCGCCGCCGTCGGCGCCGCGCGCTTCACCGCGTCTGCGTTCCCGGACTCGCCAGTGCCGGCGCTGGCCAGCGGCATGCTGGCATCCGGCTCCGTGACCGGATCGCCGCAGGAGCCGGCCGAGATGCTGATCGAGGCGGTCGGCTGGCAGCTGCCGCAAGCCGAGACCTGCGCGCGGGTCCTGCAGGTCTGGACCGAGCGACGCGGCCGCGTGCCGGGGTTCGGTCATCCGATGCACAAGTCGGCCGAGCCGCGTGCCGTCACCGTGCGGCGCCTGGCGCAGAGGCTCGACGGCTGGGGCGGGCACGGGCGGATGCTCGACGCCGTCGAGGCGCATCTGGCCGCGGCCAAGGGACGCACCATCCCGATCAACCTGGCCGGTGCCCTCGGCGCCGTGCTGGCCGATCTCGGCTTCGATCCGCTCGTCATCGGCGGGCTCGGCGCGCTCGGTTACGGCATGGCCCTGCTGGCCCACGTCACCGAGGAAATCCGTGACGGCGTGCCGCTCAGGATCATTCCCGACGCGCTCGGCGCCCGCTACGACGGGCCCGAGGAACGCCATATCCCGGATCGGAGGAACGGAGCATGAAGCACCCCTATTCCCATTACCCCGCGCGTGCCGCACGGTACTGGCCGAACCTCGTGGCTGCCATCGACGGCGAGCGGCGGCTGAGCTTCGCCGAGCTCGACGCCAGGGCCAGCGGCGTCGCCGCAGCACTGATCGCACGCGGTCTGCAAGTCGGCGAACGGGTGGCCGTCATCCAGCACAACAGTCTCGAGTTCGTGATCGCGGTCATCGCCATCGCGCGCGCCGGCGGCGTGCTGTGCCCGATGCTGGGCGCGCTGACCGAGCGCGAACACCGCTACATCGTCGCCGACAGCGACGCACGCTTCGTGCTCGCGCTCGCGCCCGAGCACCTCGGACGCGCGCGTGCCATCGCGCCGAGCCCACAGGAAGCGCTCGGCCTCGGCGCCTTCGCAGACTCCGCCGACCTGCTGGCCGGCGCCGGCGCACCCGTCACGCTGCCTGCCTTCGACCGCCCACCCGAGACGCTGGCGCAGATCCTCTACACCTCGGGCACCACCGGGCAGCCCAAGGGCGTCACACACAGCTTCGCGTCGGTATCGGCAGCGATGAACTTCTGGGCCACGACCTTCGCGCACCGGCCCGGGGACCGTGTACTCGGCCAGCTTGCGCTCAGTCACTTCTGCGCGCGTGCGATGGACAGCGCGTGGATCGGCGGTGCAGCGCTGGTCATCCTGCGCGACCCATCGCCGAAGCCGGTGATCGAGGCGATCGCCCGCCACCGCATCACCTTCATGCTCGGCGTGCCGACCTTCCTGCGCATGCTGCTCGATGACCCGGCGATCGAGAGCGCCGACCTCTCCAGCCTGCGCAACATCGTCTACGCCGCCGCCCCGGCGGCGCCGACGCTCGTGGAGCGCGCGATCAAGCGCTTCGGCCCGGTGCTCAACACCGGCTTCGGCCAGACCGAGGCCTACGGCCTGTGCACGTACATGGGGCCGGCCGAGCACACGCAGGCGCTGGCCGAAAACCCCTCGCGGCTGACCTCGGTCGGGCGCGAGTTCGCCAGCGCGCAAGTGATGATCCGCGGCGAAGACGGCGAACCCTGCGCGCCGGGCGAGGTGGGCGAGATCTGCATCTGCGCGCCCTGGATGACGCCGGGCTTCTGGAAGAACCCGCAGCTCGACGCGCGACGCCTGAAAGGCGGTTGGCTCCTCACCGGCGACCTCGGGCGCATGGAGAGCGACGGCTACATGTACCTGGCCGACCGCAAGGAGGACATGATCATCAGCGGCGGCTACAACGTCTATCCGGCCGAAGTCGAGCACGCGCTCGCCGCGCATCCGGCAGTCGCCGAAAGCGGCGTCTTCGCCGTACCCGACGACAAGTGGGGCGAGGCGGTGCACGCCTCGGTCGTGCTGCGGCCCGACGCCAAGGTCAGCGAGGCCGAGCTGATCGCCTTCGTCAGGGAGCGCGTCACGTACTTCAAGGTACCCAAGGCGGTGCACTTCGTCGATGCGCTGCCCAAAACGCCGGTGGGCAAGATCATCCGCCGCGTGCTGCGCGAGCCCTACTGGACCGGGCATGGGCGACAGGTTCACGGCGCCGGGTGAGGATCACGCGCGGCGCACGGGTACACACAGGTTGCAGCCGCCGGCTCAGTCCCTGTAATGCATGGATTCGGTCAGCATCACCCAGCGCCCGCTCCGGATCTGCGCCAGCGAAGTGCGCCGCGAGGCCAGATGATCCGTCGACGAGAACGAGATCGGCGCAGTGCCGAAGATGTTGCGATACTCGCGGATGCGCTCGAGCCCGGCGACGAGCGAGTCGACCGTCAGCTCGCGGCCGGCATTGGTGATGCCCATCGCGGTGGTCGTGAGCACGAGGTACCCCACCACGGCCTCGATCGTCGGTTCCTGGTTGAACCTGGCCTTGTAGCGCTTCATCCAGTCCTGCACCTGGGGCGACGCGGTGTCCGCGTAGGGCAGCGGCGTCATCACGCCGGCATAGAGCCCCTCGACCACGTCCTTGCCCAGCGCGGCTACCGCCAGCGAGTAGCCGGCCTGACTGACCAGGAAACCCGGGCTCCAGCCGAGGTTGCGCGCTGCGGTCATTGCGCCGACAGTCTCACGCACCACGGTGCCCATCACCACCAGATCGGCCCCGTCGGCCTTGAGGCGTGCGATCTGGGTCGAGAAGTCGGTGGCGCCGCGCTTGAAGCTCTGCGTCGACACCGGCTCCAGGCCGGTTTCCTTCAACTGGTCCTGCACGGCGCGCAGGATCTCGGCACCGAAGTCGTCATCCTGGTAGAGCACGCCAATGCGCCTCAACTGCCGATTCGCGACGAGATACCTGAGATTCGTGCGCACGTCGTCGTAGTAGGGAACGAAATAGGCGAACTTGAGCCGGTTGAACGGCAGCGCGAACATCTCGGCCGGCGAAATCGGGAACAGGTGTGGCACCCCGCGCTTGAGCACCAGCGGCATCGTCGCCGCGGTCGTCACGGTACCCATCGCCCCGACGACGGCGAAGACACGATCGCGGGTCAGCAGCTTCTCGGTGACGAGCACCGCCTTCCTGGGATCGTAGCCCATGTCCTCGACCACCAGTCGCAACCTGCGGCCGTGGATGCCGCCGGCGGCGTTGATCTCCTCGACCGCCAGCTCCATGCCGTTCTTCGCCGGCAGGCCCCAGAAGTTGATCGGGCCGCTGAGGTCGAGGTCGGTGCCGAGCACGATCTCGGTGTCGCTCACACCCTGGGTCTCGGCCTGCGCCGGACCCGGCGACCACAGCGCCATCAGGGCGGCGCACGCCACCGTCACGAACCTGGTGAGTTTCATCGTCTGCTCCTCTTCATTGCTCCTCGACCACGGCGCCCGGTTCACGCGCGCCACTCATCGCACCCGATTCACGATCACTCTCGTACATGCTGTCGATCAGCGCCCCGTGACGGCGCGCCACGACATTGCGCTTGAGCTTGAGCGTGGGTGTGAATTCCTCGTCCTCGGTGGTCAACTGCACGTCGATCACGCGAAAGGCCTTGATCTGCTCGACGCGTGCGAAGCGGTCGTTGACCGCTTCGACCTCGGCGGCGACGAGGGCCTGAACGTCCTCGTGCGCGCACAGGCTGGCGTAGTCGGTGAACGGAATCGCGTGGTCCTGGGCGTAGCGGGCGACGTTCTCGTAGTCGATCATCACCAATGCCGTCAGGTACGGCCGCGCCTCGCCGATCACCACCGCGTCGGCGATGTAGGAACTGAACTTGAGCTCGTTCTCGATCCCGGACGGCGCCACGTTCTTGCCACCCGAGGTGATGAGGATGTCCTTCAGGCGGTCGACGACGCGGATGAAGCCGTCCTCGTCCATCGTCCCGATGTCGCCGGTGTGCAACCAGCCATCGACCATCACCTCGGCGGTCCTGGCCGGGTTGTTCCAGTAGCCGCCAAAGACATGCGGCCCGCGCACGAGAATCTCGCCCGCCTCCGACAGCCGGATCTCGGTGCCCGGCAGCGCCACACCGACGCTGCCGGGCCGGCGTACGCGCGGGGGCGGCAGCGAGGCGACACCTGCGGTCTCGGTCATCCCGTAGGCCTGCCTCATGTCCAGGCCGAGCGCCAGATACCAGCGGATCAGTTCGGGTGCGATCGGCGCAGCACCCGTGGTGACGTAGCGTGCGCGCTCCATGCCGATGAGCTTGCGCGTGCGGTGCAGGACGGTGCGGTCGGCGAGCCGCCACGCGAGCCCGAGCCACAACGGCACGCGCTTGCCCGCCGCGCGCAGCGCGAGCACCCGGCTGGCCGCGCCGAACGCAAGCCCGAAGGCCACCCGCTCGAACGCCGTGCCGTCGCGCGCGGCGATCACGACCCGCGAATGGAACTTCTCCCACAGCCGCGGCACGGCGAAGAACACGGTGGGCGAGATCTCGCGGATGTTCTGTGGCGCGGTATCCTGATTCTCGGCGATGTTGACGATGGCGCCGTGGAAGATCGGACGCAGCGCGCTGAGCAGCCGCTCGGCGATGTGGCTGAGCGGCAGGAAGGACAGGATCTCGTCGGCCGGTCCGAACGGCATGACCGCGTGCAGCGCAGCGGCCTGGAACACCAGATTGGCGTGACTGATCATCGCCCCCTTCGGCGCTCCGGTAGTGCCCGAGGTGTAGATCAGGATCGCGGTGTCCCCGGGCGCCACTGCCGCGGCGCGCGCGCGCCATTGCGCGGTCCGCGCCGCCAGTTCGGTCGCGCCCCGCTCGGCAAAGGTGGCCAGACTCGTCACCATCGGATCATCGAAGCCGCGCAGCCCTTCCATGTCGAAGACGACGATGTGTCCGAGCGCCGGCACCCGCTCGCGCACCTGCAGGACCTTGTCGAGCTGCTCCTCGTTCTCGACGAACAGCACGTGCGCGCCGCAATCGTCGAGCACGTGGGCCACCTGCCCGGGCGCATTGGTGGCGTAGATGCCCACCGAGACCGCACCCGAGGTGATGACCGCCTGGTCGACGTAGAACCACTCGGGGCAGGTCTCGCCGAGAATGCAGACGCGGTCGCCGCGCGCCACGCCCGAGGCGATCAGCGCCGCCGCGATGCGCCGCACCTGCTCGCCGTATTCGCCCCACGAGATCGAGCGCCAGAGGCCGCGCGCCTTGTGCCGCAGCGCGACGCGCTCGCCGCGCAGTTCGACGGCGGCGAGGAAGGCCGCGGCCAGCGTCGTCGCCGGCCCGGGCTCGATCTCCTGGCCGCGGCCATGGCGCGCCCAGCCGGCGTCGGGCGTGTCGGTCGGCCTCAGCGCCACAGCTTGGTCCTCTTCCAGCGACGCGAGGCGCGTGCGCCGGCCTGCTTCACGCCGAGGTAGAACTCGCGGATGTCGGCTTTCCGGACGAGCTCGGTTGCCGGCCCCTTCATCACGATCCGGCCGACTTCGATGACGTAGCCGAAGTCCGCCACTCCGAGCGCCTTGCGGGCGTTCTGCTCGACGAGCAGGATCGTCGTGCCCGCCTCGACGTTGATACGCCTGATGATCGTGAAGATCTCGCCGACCAGCCGCGGCGACAGGCCCAGCGAGGGTTCGTCGAGCAGCAGCAGCCTGGGGCCGGCCATCAGTGCACGGGCGATTGCCAGCATCTGCTGCTCGCCGCCCGAGAGCGTCATCGCCGGCTGTTCCGCTCGCTCACGCAGGATCGGAAACAATCCGTGCATGCGTTCGAGGTCTGTGTACACGGCATCGCGGTCGTGACGCGTGTAGGCACCCATCAACAGGTTCTCGCGCACGGTGAGGAACGGGAACACCTCGCGCCCCTCGGGCACGTGCAGCAGGCCCAACGCCACCGTCGCGTCGGGCTCGCGTCCGACAAGTTCGTGGCCGGCGAAGCGGATCGTGCCCTTGCGCGGCTCGACGAAACCCGAGATCGACCTGAGCACGGTGGACTTGCCCGCGCCGTTGGCGCCGAGCAGCGTGACGATGCTTCCCGCCGGCACGTCCATGCTGACGCTCTGGATCGCCAGCACCGGTCCATAGCAGGCCTCGACGTTGCGCAGCGCCAGAAGCGGCTCGGGTATCTCAGTCACCAAGATAGGCCTCCACCACGCGCGGGTCGGCCATGATCTGCTGCGGCAATCCGATCGCGAGTACGGCGCCGCGGTCCATCGCCAGCGCGCGATCGGACACTCCATCGACGAGGCGCATGTCGTGCTCGATCAGCAGCACGGTGATGCCGAAGTCGTCGCGGATGTCGCGGATCCAGAACGACATGTCGTCGGTCTCCTCGGGATTGAGCCCCGAGGACGGCTCGTCGAGCAGCAGGATGCGCGGCTCGGCGGCCAGCGCGCGGCCGATCTCCACGACCTTGCGGATGCCGTAGGCGAGCGAGCCGACCGGCGCGTCGCGGTGCGCCTGCAGATCGAGCAGGTCGATGATCGCCTCGACCTTGTCGCGGTGCGCGATCTCGGCCCGGCGGTTGGCCGCAGTAAAGAAGAGCTCGGCCAGCGGCGCGGCGCTCCCCCGGCAGTGACGCCCGACCAGCAGGTTGGCGAGCACCGTCGAACGCTCGAACAGTTCGATATTCTGAAACGTCCGCGCGATGCCAAGCGCCGCCACGCGATGCGGTGCGACCCGGGTGATGTCGAGACCTGCGAGCAGGATTTCCCCCCGGTCGACGTCATGGACACGACTCACCAGGTTGAACAGCGTCGTCTTGCCCGCTCCGTTCGGGCCGATAATGGAGAAGATCTCGCCTTCGTCGACCGCGAAACTCACGTCGCGCAGGGCCTCGATGCCGCCGAAGCTGCGTCCGAGCCTGCGCACCTCGAGCAGGCTCATCGCAGCTGCTCCGATCGGTGATACAGACGCTGACGGCGAAAGCTCGCCCTGCGGTAGAAGGGGAACAGATCCAGGTAGGCTTTGATCTTGACCCAGCGCCCGTACAGCCCCTGCGGCTCGAACAGCGTGAACAGCACCAGCAGCAGCCCGTAGGCACCGGCGTCGAGTCCCGTCTGGTACGCCGAGCTGATCGCCAGCGTCTCGCGCACCACGATGATGAACTGCGGCAGCATGACGATGAAGGCTGCGCCCAGCACCGCGCCGTGCAGCGAGCCCAGGCCACCGACGACGACCAGCACGAGCAGTTCGACCGAGTTCATGATGGTGAACTGGTCGGGCGTGATGAACTGGATCTTGTGCGCGTACAAGGCACCCGCAAGACCCGTGAGCGCTGCGCTCACGGCCAGCACGACCGCCTTGTACAGGGCGAGATTGACGCCCAGGCTGCGCGCCGGAATCTCGCTGTCGCGGATCGCCGTGAGTGCACGGCCGCTGCGCGAACGCAGCAGATTGATCGCACCCAGCAGCACCGCGACCAGAACGACGAGGCAGACGTAATAGAACTGCCATTCGGCATCGAGCGCCAGCGGCCCGAACCGAATGCCCTCGACCGTCATGCCGAGACTGCCTCGGGTGAGCGTCTCCCAGCGGGTCAGCACTTCCTCGACGATGAAGGCGAACGCAAGCGTGCCGATCGCCAGATAGACGCCGGCCAGCCGCGCCGTGAGCAGCGCCAGTGCCAGGCTGAGCGCTCCGGCGATCGCACCGGCCGCCGGCAGTGTGAGCATGAACGGCAACCCCTGGGCGCGCAGGATCGCCTCGGTATAGGCGCCGACGGCGAGAAAGGCGGCGTGACCGAGCGAGATCTGCCCGGCGTAACCGATCAGCAGCATCATCCCGACGCCGGCGATGGCGTAGATCGCGACGAAGCTCAATTGCGACAGCAGGTACTCGCTCAGCAGGGCCGGCGCGAGCAGTGCCACGGCGGCCAGCAGCGCGTACGAGACCACTGTCGCGCGGTCATCGAACAGGCGGATGTCCTGCTCGTAGCGGGTCCGCATCGGTACGTACATCGACTCAGACCTTCTTCCTGACGCTTTGCCCGAACAGTCCTTGCGGGCGCACCGCCAGCACCAGCAGCAGCAGCACGTAGGCGGCGACGTTCTTGAAGCCTTCTGGCAGGTAGAAGCCCGCCAGCGCTTCGGCGATGCCGACGACGAGCCCGCCGACGATGGCACCGGGAATCGAACCGAAGCCGCCCAGCACCGCGGCCGGGAACGCCTTGAGCCCGATAAAACCCATGTTCACGTGCACGAAGGTCACCGGGGCGAGCAGCACGCCGGCCAGCGCCGCCGCGGCGGCGCTGATGGCCCAGATCCGCGACAGAATGGTCTTGACCGGGATGCCGACGTGATAG
>JAANMW010000687.1_pt1 | contig 39613 bp, 35 predicted proteins | sample 7279671 | NCBI WGS metagenome assembly JAANMW01 (sample SAMN14094541, study PRJNA606508) | bioreactor metagenome | isolation source: A lab-scale SPAN reactor treating ammonium-rich wastewater day 247 | place: Ireland: Galway | collected 2017-09-19 | reverse complement strand
ATTCATGCTGCGGCTGGCGACCCCCCCGAAGGGGGGGTTGACGGGGGCAAAGCGGCCTATGCTACGATTTTTTAGGCGTAGGCGTCACGGGAAGAACACGTGGATCGAGGCGGCGTCTGGCCGGAGGCCCGCGGCGCCCGATGGACCCCCGCCCGATTTTACACAGCTGCGGGGGTCATTGAGGGCGCCGCGCAGCACAGGGTGGCGGTGATGCCGGCGAAGCCGGTATCACCGCCTGGATCGGTCGCGGAGACGAGGCTTTCCCCAACGGGCATGTTTGGAAGAGAGGCGGTGTCGCCGGCGCCAGCCGGCGACACCGCCATGCACGAGAAAACGATCCCGCGGCTGGTTGAGGTGACCCCCGAGCCCGTCCTTTTCATTACGCGAGGGGGTCGCCGAGCCAGCCGCCTCGAGCGCGCCGAAGGCGCGCGCCACCTGGTGAAGCACGCCTTTTCAAGCACCTTGTGCCGCATGCTGGCACGTGGGGCTGTGTCACCGGCGCCAGCCGGTGCCACAGCCCTGCACAGGAAGCATTACTCCTTGCGGCCGGTCCCCGGCCGCCGCGCCCCGGGCCGTGCGTCGATAAGTCACCGCGCGCGGCCCGGAGACGAGACTCTCGCCTCTGACGAGGCCCAAAAAAAAGCTACCGCCTACGGTGATCTTCCGCTGCGAAGCGCGCGTCCTCAAGGTTTTTCATGGTCCCTTTCCAGGGAAAGGGCGCGCGCTTCGCCCGCGAGACTTCCGCCTACCCGCGCGCCGCCAGGCGCGCGCCAATGGGTTGAGCATGCCTCTACACGCCCATTGTCTCTTCGGAATGGATGAACAGAGACAAGGGCTTCTGACGGACGCCGGCGGCTTGCCGATGGCGTCCGTCAGAAGCCCCATTCATAGAGTGGCATGGTCACCGCGGGACCGCATGGTGAACTGCTCCGGTTCCTTGAGCGCGCCGAGCATGCCCTTTTGCGCGCCCCTCTAACACGGCGCCGGCATTGCAATGGCAGACGGGAGCCCATACAATGAGCTAGGGAGCAGAGCTAAGCCCCTGTGCCGAGTGCAATTCTTCTTCGGCACCTCAGCCAAGCCACGGAGAGAATGCCTTGGAGACAGAGATCCTATGTAGGGTTTGCAAAGCCAAGAACCGCGTAGACTCGGAACGGCTTCAAGCTGCCCGATGTGGTAAGTGCAAAGCATCTTTGTCTAGCCCGCTTAAAAAGTGCAGGTTCTGTGCAGAATACATTAAGGACGAGGCTCTGAAGTGTAAACACTGTGGGGAGTTTGTTAGTGATAGCGGTCAGCAAGGGATTGAGGCTGCTCGATTAAGGCAGGCTGAATCCGGCGGCTCGGGGTTCTCGAGCTTCTTTGAGCATTTCTTCGGTGGCAAGACGAGCGGCGTTACCCACCAAAAGCACCAAGAAGAATGTCCGAGTTGTCATGGCTCAGGGTTGACTCGGAACGGGGTCTGTCCGGGTTGCGGGGGCCGGGGAACCAAGTAGGCGTGGCTCGATGGAGGGTGCGAGTTGCCCGCAGAAACGTCGTAACGTGCATTGAACGGTGGGGCGAAACAGACTTGTGGGAAGGATTATTGCATGAACGACATTATTCTCAGGCTTGAAAAATTGGAACGGGAGAACAAGCGCCTCAGACTTATGAGTGTCGGGATCCTGGCAGTAGTGACTTGGGCCTTGTTGACTGGACAAGGTCCTCCTCAAAAAGAGCTGCGAGTCGAGAAACTGGTCGCTAGAGAGATCGTCATCGAGGCTTCGAATCACGATCAGGTCGCCTTCTTGGGAGGCTCTGGTAACGGAGGTTACCTGAACTTAATGGGTGCAGGTCAGGGGTTGCGGAGGGTCCATTTAGGATTCTCAGATGCTCAAGACTTTACGGTTCCCAACGCAGCTGACGCTGGTGGTCATGTTATCGTCCGGGATGGCGACAGTCTTGCAGAATTGAGAGTGTCCAACCGGAACTGCTCTCTCTTCATTGGCGAAAGCAGCAGTAGTTGCATCGAGCTCCATCGCCCGTCCCCATTAATCAAGCGGGGCTTGCTGAATACCTATATCAAGGTGGCCGATGGCACGGCCAGTTACCTTACTCCAAATGGGTTAGCCAGATAGGCCCGGAACCCACTTGCTTTCGAGCCAACGGTATCTGGGAAGCTGCATCATTTGGTCGTTGTAACGCATTACGAGCTGCCAGAGAGGTTCAAAACCCTCAAACTCCGGAGCCAGATACTCTTCCGGCAAAGGTTCTGGGCGGAACCCGATTCTTACGACTTTCTGGCGGTCGATAATCCTCTGAAGATATGCCCTTAGCAACTCATTCACTTCGGTCCAGGCGAAACAGGAGTCACACGGGTAGCAACCCTGGTCCCTGAGCCATTCGCAAGTTCCGATGCGGGCATACTTTTTTAGGTGGCCACAGGTCAACAAGTGAGCTCTCTGACTGGTAGGAGCTACCGCTAATAGCTGTTCTCTCGACTTCCAGTAAGTCATGTCCAGGTAACAAAAGAAAGCCGTAGCTCTAGCAGTGGAATACGTGGATGAATAGAGCCACGCCGTGAAGTCGAATGGGATCATCGGTTCTGTTAGTTGATCAGCTGACTCTGTTCTCACTCGAACCCGGTCAAAGTCGGCCTGCAGTCGCTTTGCTGTAGCTGCTGAGACCTCGGTCCAGGCTCGGGTTAAGATCATTGGTCTGGAAGGCTTAGAAGGTCTCGTGGTGGCTGCTATCCCGGCCAGCAGCCCACTTGCCAACTGTTTCCCATGGTGGGCAGGGCAACGGCGGCGGCAAGGCCGGTCCACCTGGCCATGGAACCCCGACCAGCCCGAGGGCTTCTAGAAGGCGACGGACACTCTCGAGGGACCAGGCGACGGTGGTGATGTAAGCCTTGACCTCGTTGAGGTCAGGGGCGGGAGTGGGGGTTGGCGTCGGCGGAGGCTGGGGCGCAAAGAAGCCCTCCAGAGCCTGCGCAACCACCTGACTGATGGGCTCGTTGTGGTCGTCGGCGTACTTGCGCAAGGTGGCCTCGAGCTCGTCGGAGACGCTGACGCTGAACTTGCCCACGGCTAGCTCTTGCGCTTCCGTCGGGTCGGAGGATTGAGCCTTCGGCGCAGCGCGATCGGGGTTCGGAAACGGACCACCTTGCGCGCGGGGATGGTCACATTTTGCCCCGTGCCCGGGTGGACGATCTCCCGCGGTGCCAGGGAGTGCACCTGGAAGATCCCCATCCCGCGGAGCTCGACCCGGCCGGTCTCGACCAGGTCGTCCGCGACCAGCTGGAGGAAGCGCTCGAGGTAGGCGCGGCTGGTCCGGATGGAGAGCTTGAGCTCCCCGGCGATGGCATCGGCAAATTCCTTCTGAGTGCGTCCCACGGCGAGATGAGTTCGGGTCAGTTGTAGTGAATCCTACGGCTCGAACCGGCCTGAGCGGAGAGGGAGCGTGCACGTGGGGGATCTCAAGGACTTCGAGCAGCGACAGCGGGAGGAGCTGAGGAAGAGGCTGTCCGACGAAGACATGCGGTGGCTCGAGCGCTCCATCACCTGGGAAGCCCCCGACCTTCGGGACATCTCGGGCCAGCTGCTCCGCCAAATCTTCCCCGAGCCGAAGCACCCCGAGCGCATCAACGACAACCGGCTGCTCCTTACGCTGATCTGGCAGTCGTGGCTGCTCATCCTGATGGGCGCGGCCGATCCGGTCCGGGGCAACCTGCGGTCGTTCTGGTATCAGGTCGTAGAGCCGTTCTACCGCGAGCATCGGCTTCTAGCACCGACGGAAGGCTTCATGGAACTGGTAGGAACGCTTCCCACCGAGGTAGGAGACGTTCCTACCGGCGTTTCCGACCGTTCCAACCGCGCTGCGCGCGTGGTGGAGCTGATGACCGAGGACCTGGGCAAGTTCGTTAGGCACCGCATCTTCAAGTTCAGCGGGGAGTTTGAGTTCCAGCGACCGATGGACCACCTGAGCTTCGTGGGCAAGGACGACGCCAAGTATCTCTTCTTCACCGAGAAGGAGGGGCTCTGGTGGCTGTGCGAGATGCTCTACGGCGAGCCGGAGAAGTCGATCTCGGTGATGGCCTCCAACGGGCAGCCCTCGTTCCTGAGCCTCGAGTACTACGCTCGCGATCTGATCCGGCGCACCAAGAAGGTCTGGATCGGCGTCTTCAGCGACTACGACCCGTGGGGCTGGTCGATCGCCATCAACGTGGCGGACAAGCTGCGCTTCTTTCTGAACCAGGCGGAAGCCTACTACTTGACCTCACCGGAGCTCTTCACGCCCCAGCAGATCGCCAACGGTCACGACCTCAGCCACCATCCCCAGCAGAGCCAGGTCAAGCATTGGGTGGAGGACACAGGTGGGGTGGAGGGCCGGCCGATCGCGCTCCACATCGACGTGCTCTTGCGCTCCAAGAAGGAGCTGGTGGCGCACGACTTCGTGAAGTACGCCTACTCCGGGAAGCTGGGGCAGCACTACCGGGCCGTCCCGAAGCTCGAGGACGCCAAGTTCTGGCTTGCGCAGATGGGCGTGACGTAAGGAGCAGTAATTACCGCCATATCTGACACAGCTTGCAACGCGTTGCAGATTTTTCCTCCCGGTGTGGCGGTAGTTACCGGCACTTGGGGGACAAAAACCAGGTGGTAGCACGGTTGCACAGCAGGGAGCTAGTGCCAGAGACCGTCAATGCTTTGGCCGTCCACCTCGAGGTTTATAGGGTCGCGCTTGGGCGCCCCCCTTAAGACTCTTCATGGGAGCCGTTCCTGGGTTCAACCGGCGACGTATCAGGCGACGGATCCATTCTGCGGCCGCCTCGAGGTCGTTCCTCGCCTCGATACCCTCTCGTCGGAGATGTGGCTCCATTCGCTTCAGCCAGATGCGCTCAAGCTCTATCCGACACCGAGCCCGCTCAATCTTTGAGTTCCGCGCCAACCATCCCTTGACGAGAGTGGGACTTAGCCCATGCTGCGCACACGCCTCTTGCAGGGATAGCTCTCCTGCCAAGATAGCTCGAGTCAACTCGCGCTTTCGACGTTGGGTCCATCGCATCCCCGATTCTGTTGGCGGGGTTGCCGCAGCGGGCTCTGACGGACGGTGCGGCGACCGACGTACGCCCAACTCAGTAGACACCAGATCGACGATCCAATCCGCTAAGGTTTGGGGCTGCAGAGGCTCGGACCCCTGCAGCATAAGCTCGATGTCCAGTAAGCAGACCTCATCAAGCCAAAGGTCGATGGGCACGTAGCCGCTTGCTCCTAACTTGCCTGCTCGAAACTGGCGCAACCATGAGCGCAGCAACACCAGAGGCACCCCGCTCGTGGCAGCCATCTGCCTCGCAGTAAAGAGCCCGCTCACCACAGACTCGACATAGGCAAGTTTCTCCTGCTCGGTCCAGAACTGCCTCTTGGTCACGGCGTCGGGAACTTCCATCCGATACCGTTCGCGACCGCTTGAAAGAGAACCAAGGCACGGTTCTTATTGCTCACGGCCATCGCGACCAGTGGCTTCTCCTTCTTGTCCCTCAGGACAAGGCGAATGGTCTCGTCCTCCATGCAATTCCACTCGCCGCGGGGAGTCCCGGCGCTATCCGCGAGGTACATCCCGGCACCGTCAGGAGACATGCCGACTGCGACCCGCACCGTCTGCTTCTCGTCCCGGACATACAGCCCGGGCGTATCCTTGAGGATGCGCAGCTCGGTGCGCAGTCCCTGACGCGTGTCGAACAGAGAGATGCCTCCACCCTTCTCCTCGGCGCCGAGCGCAAGCCTGACCCTCCCGTCCGGGTCGAGCATGTGCATCGAGACGGTGTCCTTTCCGAGTGCCAGACGCATTCTCTCCCGGCCGTCCTCGGCACGCAATGAAAGGTGGGGCTCCGAATCGGTTGCGTCGAGCTGAATTCGCGGATGCCCCGTGGAATCCCAGAGTGTGAGCGCGCCGGGCTTAGGGGTGCCGCGTGCAATCGTGATGAGGAGCACGAGCATTACCAGGTTGGTAACCGTGAGCGCCATGCATAGGGAACCCAGCCAGCGCCCTTGCTGCTCCAGGCGAGCGACTCTGCGTTGGATCCGATCATCCATGAGACAGAACCTCCTGACTAACTCGTTCGCTTGCGCCCTCCGTAAGGCCGAAAGTCCGGCGCCGGGCGGGAAGGGACCGCTCCCTCGATCCCCAACTCGCGGGCGACGAGCTCTCGGACCCATCCCGCCAGCAACTCCGGGCTCCGCTTGTCGGAAGCGTTGGTACAACGTCTCTTGATCCGGGCAACCAACTCGGGCTCGAGCACCAGGTGGCACCTCTTCCGCTCGAGCTGGCTGTGTCGATCGACCCATCTCGCGAGCTCCTCGGGGTCAAGGTCAAACTCATAGCAGGCGGCTGAGAGATCGAGGCGCCCGCTGAGAATCGCGCTGACCAGAGTCGTACGTCCCTCCGGGGTCCAGCGGCGTCCCTTCTCGCCTCGCGGCAACAGGCCCAGTCGCAATTCCAGACCTGGCAAAGAACTCTCCCTGGGCAGTCCAGCAGTGTAACTGAGCTCATTGTAGACAAGTTGGAGGACCCACGCGTCTAAGGAGACTTCCTTGCGTAATTCCTCCAGCGCATCCAACCAGGATTCGTCCAACTGGACGGTCAGAAACACACGGGGAGTCACCCCCAACAGGCCCGTCTGGTAAGCGCGGAGCCAAGAGCGGACCGTGGAAGTGTTCAGACCGAACGTCTTCGCCACGCGTTCAAGACGCAAGCCCTGATTAAGGTAGGCCTCGACGAGCGCCAGCTTCTCGGCGTTTGTCCAGGCCTCTTTCACGCAGAGTCTGTCCTTCTCGAAGAACGGCTGTCGGGAATGGGATAGCCGCTCAGCGAGGAGACACGGCCCAGCGTGAGGAGCAGCCAGGCGTCGAGTGAGCCCTGCAGCTTATGCAGCATCAGCCAGTCAATGGGTGCTGGTCGCTCTTGGGCTCGGTGAGAAAAGTGCTGGTTTGGAACCGGGCTGATAAGCGACTCACTCATGGTGTTTTGACCCCCCGTGAATGAGTCTGGCCCGAGGGGTTGAGCCGCTTCACGACGGCACCCTCCTTCTTGCCGTAGGCGATCAAAATGCGATTCCGGTCGGCCTCATCCCGAAGCAGAAAGCGCACGACGTCATTCCCTAGAGCACAGAGCTCAGCGCGCGAACGACCGGATACGTCGCTCAGATAGAGCCCTGGACCATCCGAGCTGACACCCAGCCCCAGACGAATGGTTGCATTGGCGTCACGCATGAAGAGCCCGGGACTGTGTTTGGCGATGCGCCATTCTGTCCTGAGCTGATGTCGTTCATCCAGCAGACCCAGCCCGCAGCCGGTCGGCTCGGTGGCGGCCGTGATCCGCGGTTGACCTGTTCCGTCGCAGAGCTGGAAGACGGCGTCCTCGTTAGGTGCACCGAGATAGACGCGACCGTTTCCAGCCGCATCCCGCAAGGTGAGCTCCGGGCCCCGATCCCCCATCCGCAGGCCCCCTCGCTCGGCACCATCGCCGTCGACGAGAACCAGGCCGCGGACCTTGACGATTCTACCCGCAAAGCACAGGTAGCCAAACAGGCCAAGGTTCAGGCAAAACAAACCCAAGCAGATGAGTTGGGAGTGAAACAAACGGCGCTCGAGTCGAGAGAGTTCTGTCATTCCGCCCTCCCCGACGATGCGTCATCGCCAGCACTCTGCTGCCTTTGCTTGGCAGCGGCCCGTCCAAAGGGTCGCCCGTAGTGGATCGGATGATTCGGGTTTGGTTGCCCGGTTTGCTCGGCCCGTTGCTGTTCGTGCGGGTCGGAGGCTCCTGGCTGTTGGAGCTCCCGAGCGATCAGTCGACGAATCCACTCCACCACGCCCCCGACCCGGCCAGGGCGAGGCTCTGGGACCCCTTCATCGCGGGCACGAGCCTCCATCAAAGGCACCCAGCTTTTGTCCAGCCATAAGCAGTAAGCCTTCTTGTCCTTTTTGGCGTTTCCCAAGCGAACCTCCAAGACTTCGACGCTGCTCTAGCTAGCGAAATGTCGACAGTCGCAGCGCCACGGATCGATCGTCTGGGCGCCAGGTTCTGGCAGGTGCGCAATCACGTCCGCATGAGAATGACCGATGCGGATGTGCGAAGAGACCCAGACGATGAGTCAACCCACCGGGCGGTGGGTGAGACGATCCGGTCTAGGCGGGCGGAGCGCGAAGACCCCCGGCGAGCTCCGCACAGGGGTCAGTGGGACAGTCTTCGGAGTCCCTTTCGACAGGGTATTGGGGGCTAAGATCCTCGAGAACTGAGGCATCCAGAAGGCATGTCTCAAAGAGGAGAGGGCTAAGGCCGGAGACCGGGTTCTTGCTGGCCGGAAAAGGCTTGGAAGTCTGGCAAGCGTCCGGAGCCCCCTGGGTGCAAGGGCAGCAATCCGCTCCGGGTGAGGTCAGCCAGCAATCGAGATCGAGCGACAGACAGAGGAACGAACTGCATATCAGCAGGATCGTCAGCCACTGCCTCAGGGATGCTCGTCTCACGTAACGCAGTTCTGCGGCGTGCTCAAGGACGAGTCCTGCAGACCGGGCAGGAAGTCAGGAGAATCATCGAGGATAACGATACGCCGCTCGCTCTGCAGATCTGCTCAAGACACGTAGAGCGAGCGGCCCAGTGTTACAAGCCAGAAACAGCAGTAACCAAATTTTCATAGTTGAGCAGACCTGGTTGCCCTTCTCCACGCTATGATCGACCAACGGAGGTTGCGATGGACCCACTCAATCCACTGGCTGGCATTCTAGGACTCCAGGGACTCCAGGGAAATGGAATGAGCCCATTTGCCGGTCCGGCCTACGGGAACGCGATGTCGAGGTTGTGCGGCACGAACGACCCCGTTTTGTTACAGCAGCTCTTGTTTCAGCAACAGCTCAATATGATGCTGCTCGGGCTTCTGTTGGGGTTGCTTGGAGCACGAGGCGGCGGAAACGCATTGAACGGCGGGAGTTCTGGGGCGAATTCTGGGGCTTCACCCATCAACACGGGCGGTTCTCCCGACGGCGGTTCATCTGGAGCATCCCAAAGCGGAAGCCCTATGGGCTCAGCCTCCGGCAACATCGTCCAGCGTCCCGGTGGCAAGCTCGATGCCTCCATTGCCGGCAACTTTGACAAGATGGTCGCCGCGGCCAAGCAAGACGGTGTCGATCTTCAGATCGGATCGGGCTGGCGATCGCGACAGGAGCAAGAGCGCCTCTACGCAGCCTACAAGAATGGCACGGGGAACCTGGCCGCCAAACCCGGCACCAGCAATCACGAGACCGGGCAGGCCATCGACTTCGAGAACACACCCGGAGCATTTGACTGGCTCAAGAAAAATGCAGCTCGGTTTGGGTTCCATGGCAACGTTCCTGGTGAGCCCTGGCATTACTCGCCTTCCGGGAACTAGCCGAATCTAAGGGTCCCGAAAGGGAGATGACCGGTCGAAGGGAATGGACCTGACCATGGGTCGCGGTTGGGTCATACTCGTGTTGCTCTGCATGTTCAGCTTCCATGCGATGGATGCCGACTGCATGCGCGATTGCCATTGCACCGTCAGCAGCAATTGCTCGACCCCCTTGACCGGGCCGGTCAGAGAGATGGCAGTCGCGCCCCAGTGCGCGACTGAAGATCTTCCTGTCGCACGGGTCGCTCCAGAGCCCGCCCCCACGACTTCGGACCTCGGCTTCGACCCGGCGCCAGACCCGAAACCAAAGCTACCCGCTTCTCCCCGTCCTCCCCCCGTCTGACCTCGATCGGAGGTCAGATTTGAGGGAGGAGCCACGGCTTTGCGCCTATTGCTTTGCTTGCTCCTTCTGGCAGGGCAACTGGCAGCCCAAGAACCGCTCGACCTCAAGGGAGCGGTTACGGCCGGGGTGCAAAATCACCCCGAGTTCCGCGCGCGCAAAGCACGCGTGGAAGCGGCCCGAGCCTTTGCCGAGGGAACAGGAACACAACCCAATCCCACTTTGACTCTCTCGGGAGTCCTGGGCGACGCTCAAGAGGAGAGCAACAACATCTCCCAGCGTCTGGAAATCTCGGGCCAACCACGCCTGCGATCCGAGATCGCGCGCCTCGAGCTCGAGCGTGAGGAGCTCGGCCTGTTGGCCCTGGAACGTCGTCTCGCCCTGCGAGTCGCCAAGGCATACTACGCCTCCTGGGCCGCCACGCAACGCCTCGAGGTCGCTCAGACTCGCCAGCAGCTCGCCGAGCGGCTCGAGTTTGTGGCCTTGCGACGCTTCCAGGTGGGCGAGGTCTCCCGCAATGAGTACCTGCGCGCCCAACTGGAGAAGGCGCGCGCCGAGGCGGAATTATCCGCCGTCCGGGCCGAGGCGAGGGGAAGCCAGCTGCAGTTGAGCCTGATTCTGGGCAAACCGGGTACACTGCTTTTGCCCACCGGGAGCCTCGAGGCCCCTGAAGCTCTGGCCGGCGAGCAGCCGACCGTTGAGAGTCTTCTCGAGCGCGCTCGCAATCGGCCCGAGGTCCTGGCGGCCGAGCGAAACGTGACTCTCGGGGAGAAAGAGACGGAGCTGGCCTCCAAAGGGAATGCGCCCTCCCTTGAGTTTCTCGCGTACCGATCCTACCTGTTTGGCGCGAATGCCGAGAAGGGCGTGATGCTCAGCCTGACCCTTCCGCTCTTCGACTATGGCGAGGTCGGAGCGGAAACGGCCAAGCGCGCGGGCGAGACGCAAGCCCGCCGGATCGACCGCGAGAGCGTCGTGCTCGAGCTGGACCTGGAAGTGCAGCAGGCGTGGCAGCGAGAGCTCGAATTTCAGGGACGCCGCGACTCGCTGCGGGAGCAGACACAACGATTCAAAGAGCTCTCCGAGCTCAGCCAGCGTGGGTATGACGCGGGCCTCTTGACCCTCGTCGAGGTCCTCGACACCCAGCGCGCTTACCGGGAAGCGCTGCTGGAGCGCATCCAAGCCGAAGCCGAGACCCAGGTCAGCAAGCTGGAGCTGCACCTGGTCTCGGGCGGCGTCTTTCCAGTGGAGGAGAAGCCATGAGAAACCTGATCGTCGCACTGTTTGTTCTGGTCGCGCTGGCGGTCGGCTGGTGGGCGGGCTCGCGGCAGGCGGCCGGCCCGCACACCGCGGAATCCGAGCATGGAGAGCACGAGGAACACGGAGAACACGGGGAAGGCGAGCACGAAGAGGGCGAGCACGAGAAGCACCCGGAGGGGGTTGTCGAGATGACGCCCGAGCAAATCAAGGGTGCCGGGATCGTCGTGGAGACGGTCCGGAACAAGCCGGCGCAAAGCGCCTTCCAGGCCACCGGCACGCTCGTCGCCGACCCGGACCGCGAGGTACACGTCACCGCGCAGATCCCCGGGCGCATCCTGGATGTGTCCGTCAAGGAAGGACAATCGGTCGTCGCCGGCCAGGACCTCCTGGAGCTGGACAGCCCAGAGCTGGCGCGCGCTCGGGCCGAATACCAACGCGCCGTGGTGGAAGTCGAGCTAACCAGTCGGGAACTTGACCGGAGAACGCGCCTTGCCAGGGTAGGAGATGAAACCCGGCGCCAGGTCGAGGAAGCACGCGTCGAGGTGGTGACGGCAGAATCCGCCCTCGCAGGGGCAAGGGCTCGACAGGATGTTGCTGGTCGCAAGCTCGATCGCACCGAGTCTCTCCTCAAAGATGGCATCGCCTCGACCCAACAGGCCGAGGAGGCTCGCGGTACTTTGCGTGAGGCACAGGCTGACGTTCGCAAGGCGCAGAGTGAGCTGACCGCGGCACGGTCTCATCACGAGCGGGAGGTCAGCATTCAACGACAGGGGTTGGTGGCCAACCGCGAGGTCGCCGAGGCGCAGGCCGCGGCCGCCCGGGCTCAGGCCGACCTCCGGCAAGCCCGGGACGCGGTGCTGGCCATGGGCGCTTCACCCGACAGCCAGGGTGCGTCGTTCTCCATCACCGCGCCAATTAGCGGCATCGTTACCCAGCGTGAAGCGACGCGGGGCGAAGCCGTGGCCGCTGGAGACAAAATGCTGACACTGCTCAACGTGGACCGCCTGTGGCTGCTGGTCTCGGTGCCCGAGAACCAGGCCAAGGCTCTGCGTGCGGCCAGGAGCGCGGAATTCAAAGCGAATGGACAGAGTTTCCGGGGGCGCATCACCTACGTCGCGCCGGAGCTTGATGCTGCAACTCGCAGCCTGCGGGCCCGAGCGGAGATCTTGAATTCCCATGGTCTTCTCAAGCCCAACACCTTTGCCGAGGTGAAAGTGCTTGGGCCCTCTGAAGGCCAGGTCCCGGATGTGCCTCCCGATGCGGTCCAGACGGTAGAAGATCAGGAAGTCGTCTATGTAACTGAGGAGCCCGGCCATTTCGTGCGGACTCCGCTCGCCGAGGTCAAGGCGGGCTCCAAGATCGTGACGCGAGGAGCGTTTACAGTGAAGTCCGAGGACCAGCGGGAAACGATGGGGGAGGGCCACAGCCATTGATCGCCTGGAGCCTTTCTCTCCGTCCGCTGGTCATCTTCTTGACCCTCCTGATCGGGCTGTACGGCTTCGTGTCTCTGCTCGATCTCCCCATCGATGCCGTTCCGGATGTGACGAACGTTCAGGTTCAGATCAACACGGAGGCACCGGCCCAGTCGCCTCTGGAGGTCGAAAGTCAGATTACCTTTCCGATTGAGCAGAGCCTGGCCGGATTGCCCGGGGTCGAGGAGGTTCGCTCTCTTTCCAAGTACGGCCTGAGCCAGGTCACCGTCGTATTTAATGAGGACATCGACCTCTTCTTCGCCCGGCAGCTGGTCTTGGAGCGCCTCCAGGAAGCTCGGAGCCAGATTCCCGAGGGAATGGGGGAGCCGGAAATGGCGCCGATTTCCACCGGGCTGGGCGAGATCTACCAGTATGAGGTCCAGGGCAAAGACCTCAGCCTGATGGAGCGACGTTCCATCCAGGACTTTGTGGTTAAGCGCCAGCTGCGCACGCTAAAGGGGGTCGCCGAAGTCAATTCGTTCGGGGGACAGGAGGCGCAGTTTCAGGTCCTGGCTCATCCGGCAAAGTTGCGCGCCTACGACCTTACCCTGCGCGACCTCTTCGAAGCCCTGGAGCGGAACAACGTCAACGCTGGAGGTGGATACCTCGAGTACCGCGGGGAGCAGTACCTCGTTCGTGGATTGGGTCGGGTGAAGACTCTGGACGATGTGCGCGACATCGTCCTGGCGCAGTTCAACGGAACTCCGGTCAAGGTCTCTGATGTGGCGGAGGTCGAGCTTGGCCCGGCCCTCCGACAGGGAGCCGTGACGCGAGACGGCCTGGGCGAGATCGTCACCGGCATCGCGATGATGCTGGTGAACGAGAACAGCCGTACTGTCAGCGAGCGTATCCATGAGCGGATCTCCGCGATCGGTCCGTCCATGCCGCACGGCGTCAAGCTGGACACCTTCTACGACCGGACCGACCTGGTCAACCGGACCATTGGCACCGTGGCCAAGAACCTCCTGGAAGGGGCGGTCCTGGTCATCCTGGTTCTGTTCTTCATGCTGCGTGATCTGCGCGCGGCTCTTATCGTCGCCCTGGCCATCCCCTTCAGCATGCTCTTCGCTGCGATTCTGATGGTTAAGACCGGCATCTCCGGCAACCTGATGAGCCTGGGGGCGATCGACTTCGGCCTGATCGTGGACGGAGCCGTCGTCATGGTCGAGAACTGCGTTCGGCGCATGCATGAAGGGCGCGTCACCGTGCTCGAGGCATGCAGCGAGGTGTCGCGGCCCGTGGTGACCGGGGTCGGGATCATCATCCTGGTCTATCTCCCAATCCTCACCCTGACCGGCATGGAAGGCAAAATGTTCGTGCCAATGGCGGTCACCGTCGTGTTTGCGCTGACCGGCTCGCTCTTGTTCTCGATGACCACCGTGCCGGCTCTCTGCTCGCTCTTTCTCAAGCGAGGCGAGAAGGAGCACGTGATGGGGGCCAGAGTCTATCGCCCGGCGCTTCTGTGGGCTCTGAAGCGACCGGGTCCGCTGGCGATCCTTTCCGTCATCTTGTTTGTCTTGAGCCTTCTTACCCTCAGCCAGCTGGGAGCCGAGTTTCTGCCCGAGCTGGATGAAGGCGCGATCGCCATTCAGGCCACGCGCCTGCCGGCCACGTCGCTGACCCAATCTCTCGAGATGGTGACGCGGATGGAGCAGGCGCTCAAGGAGATGCCCGAGGTGAAGACCGTGGTCAGCAAGACCGGTCGACCGGACATCGCGACCGACCCGATGGGCGTGGAGATCTCCGACATCATCGTCATCCTGAATCCTGACCACGGGAACAAAGCCGAGCTGGTGAAGCGGATGGAGAAGCGACTCAAGGACATCCCCGGGATGAACTACAGCTTCAGTCAACCGATCGAGCTGCGCGTCTCGGAATTGATCTCGGGCGTGCGCTCGGACATCGGCCTGAAGATCTTCGGTGAGGACCTGGCCCTGCTCAAGTCGACTGGAGAGAAGGTGGCGGCGCGGTTGAAGCAGATTCCGGGTGCCGCGGATGTTCAGGTGGAGCAGGTCAGTGGGTTGCCTTACCTCCAGGTTCAGTTCAATCGCCAGCAAATGGCACGGTACGGGCTGAGCGCTCAGGATCTAGGAGATGTCCTGGAGCTGGCCGTGGGCGAGCGCCCGGCCGGCCTCGTCATGCAGGGGGATCGGCGCTATCCCATTGTGGTCCGACTTCAGGCACCATTCCGCTCGGACCCGGAAGCCATCAAGAAGCTCATGGTTCCCCTCCCGGGAGGTGGACAGCTGCCCCTCGAGGAGCTGGCCACCATCCGCCTGGAGGAAGGCACGGCCCAGGTCAGCCGAGAGAATGGTCAACGCCGGATCGTGGTGGAGGCCAATGTGCGCGGACGGGACCTGGTCGGGTTCGTCGCGGAAGCGAAGAAGGCCGTGCAACCCCTTCTGCCGGAAGGTTATTTCACGGACTGGGGCGGCCAGTTCGAGAATTACGAGCGGGCGCGCAACAAGCTGCTGATCGTCGTTCCCGTCGCCCTGGCCATGATCTACTTTCTTCTCTACGCCAGTCTGCGCAACGCGCGCCAGGCTGCCTTGATCTTCTTGAACGTCCCGTTTGCCATCACAGGCGGAGTGGCGGCCTTGGCCTCGCGAGGCCTGCCCTTCTCCATCAGCGCCGGCGTGGGCTTCATCGCATTGTTCGGCATCGCGGTCCTGAACGGTCTTGTGCTGATCAACTCCTTGAACCAGCTGCGCCGTGAAGGCGCACCCCTGGACGAGGCGGTTATCGAAGGCTCGCTGTCGCGCCTCCGTCCGGTTTTGATGACAGCCCTGGTCGCAAGCCTTGGCTTCATCCCCATGGCTTTGAGCCACGGGGCCGGCGCTGAAGTCCAGCGGCCCCTGGCGACGGTCGTCATCGGCGGCCTGATCACCTCGACGTTGCTCACGCTGCTGGTTCTCCCCACGATCTACCGGTACCTCGAGCAGGAGCCGACCCCGGAAACTCCAGAGGACGATACGACTGAATGAAAGAGACGCTCTACTCCATCGAAAAAATGGACTGTCCGACCGAAGAGAACTTGATTCGCAAGCGTCTGGAAGGATACGAGGGCGTCCAGGACCTCAAGTTCAACCTGATGGCGCGTGAGCTGACGGTCGTGCACACGCTGGAAGACGAGACGGCCCTGGACAAAGAGCTCGACGCGCTGGGACTGGGAGCCACGCGAAAATCGCGTGAGGACGGTCGACCGGCGCCGGAGAGCAGAGTCGCACTGTGGTGGGCGCTGGGAGTCTCGGGGCTGGCAGCGACCGCCTCCGAGGTGACAGCCTGGACGACCGGCCAGGAACGCTCCTGGCCGGTCATTGCTCTGGCGGTTTTCTCGATGCTCGCGGGAGGTCGGGACACTCTTCGTAAGGGCCTGGTCGCACTTCGAAACCTGACCCCCAACATCAACCTGCTGATGTGCATCGCCGTCCTCGGAGCATCGCTGATCGGGCAGTGGCCCGAAGCCGCTATGGTAACGTTCTTGTTTGGCCTGGCGGAGTTGATCGAGTCTCTCTCGCTGGATCGAGCCAGAAACGCGATCAAGAGCCTCATGGAGCTGGCCCCGGAAACCGCCTTCGTTCAGGTCGAGGGGGAGTGGCGCGAGGTCCCGGCCGAACAGGTCAAAATTGGGACCGTCGTGCGCATCCGGCCGGGAGAACGGATTCCTCTGGACGGGCGGGTCCTGAGGGGACATTCGTCCGTCAACCAGGCGCCCGTGACCGGCGAGAGCATGCCGGTCGAGAAGGGGGAAGGCGACCCGGTCTTTGCCGGAAGCATCAACGAGCACGGGAGCCTGGAGTTCGAGGTGACGGCCGACCGCGGCCATACGACCCTGGACCGCATCATCCAGGCGGTTCAGGAGGCCCAGGCCGAGAGGGCACCCACGCAACGCTTCATCGACGCCTTCGCGCGATACTACACACCAGGCGTTATCGTCCTCGCGATTCTAGTCGCCGCCGTCCCCCCTTTGCTCGGCTCGCAACCGGCATTCACCTGGATCTACAGGGCCCTGGTCTTGCTGGTGATCGCCTGCCCCTGTGCCCTGGTGATCTCGACGCCGGTCACGGTGGTCAGCGGGCTGGCGGCCGCGGCCAGGCTCGGGATCCTGATCAAAGGCGGGGTCTATCTCGAGGAAGGGCGCAAGCTGGACACTCTGGCACTGGACAAGACGGGCACCCTGACTCATGGGAAACCAGCCCTGACGGACCTGATTCCTCTGCACGGAGAGTCTCGTGCGCGGGCCCTCCAGCTCGCGGCCAGTCTGGATGCCAGCTCGGAGCATCCGGTCGCCCATGCGATCGTCACCGCTCATCAAGAGGACGCCGGCTCGGATTCGAAACTCCTCGAGGTGGACGGTTTCGAAGCGATCGCCGGACGCGGAGTCAAAGGGCGGATCGACGGAAAGACTTACTGGGTCGGAAATCATCGCCTGACTGAGGAAAACGGCGTTTGCGGCCCGGAGGTCGAGGCCGAGCTCGAGAAGCTCGAGCGCGAGGGAAAGACTGCCGTCGTGCTCACCGATGACCAGCAGGCACTGGCCGTTCTGGGAGTCGCCGATACGCTCCGGAAGACGAGCGTCCAGGCTGTGCGCGAATTGCAGAAGGTCGGCGTGAAGACGGTCATGCTCACCGGGGACAACCCCACGACGGCCCGCGCGATCGCTTCCCAGGTGGGGATCGAGGACGCCCGGGGGGATCTTCTCCCGGAGGACAAGCTTCGCATCGTGACAGAGCTGCGTGACCAGGGCCGGGTCGTCGGAATGGTCGGGGATGGAATCAACGACGCCCCCGCACTGGCGCAGGCCAGTATCGGATTTGCCATGGGGGCCGCGGGGACGGACACGGCGCTCGAAACCGCCGACGTGGCCTTGATGCAGGACGATCTGCGCAAGCTCCCGTCCTTCATCCGCCTGAGTCGCCGGACGAGCAGCATTCTCCGGCAGAATATCGCTTTCTCTTTGCTCGTCAAAGCCGTATTCTTTGGATTGGCCGTGATGGGCCGCGCGACTCTCTGGATGGCCGTTTTTGCGGACCTTGGAGCCAGCCTTCTCGTGGTTGCCAACGGACTGAGGTTGCTTCGACGTCCCGCTGAGGAGCCGATCAATGGGGGTTAACCCCTTTCTGTTCGAAAAATTGCCAACTCGAACGGATAAACCTTGACCGGTCGTGGAACCCGGAAATAGACTCCTGTCGATGAGCACGAGAACGATTGTCTTTCCTGGTCAGTCGGTTCCTAATGCCCCCCCCGTCGCGGTCGACCGCGACCTCTCACAAATCATCGGCTCCGTCCCGATTGTTCGGCTGCGGCGCCTGACTCCCGCGTGTTCGAGCCAGGCGATGTACCTCAAGCTCGAAGCCCTGAACCCGGGCGGCTCCATCAAGGACAAGAACGCGGTGCACCTGGTCGACGAGGCTGAAAGCCGCGGCGCGCTTCGACCAGGTGGAACCATCGTGGAGTCCAGCTCGGGAAACTTCGGTGTGGCACTGGCCATGATCGGGGCCTCCCGGTCCTACCGCGTCGTGATCGTGATCGATCAAAAGACCACCCCGGCATTTCGCCGGACTTTGCTGGCTTACGGCGCCGAGCTCGTCGAAGTCCCGCTCGACCAGGCGGACGAGTTCGGCTCGATGCAGCGCGCGAGAATGGCCAGAGCCCGGGAGATCGCCGCCTCCACGCCGGGAGCCTGGTACCCTTGTCAGCACGAGAACCCGCTGAACCCACAGGCTCACAGCGAGTTCACCGCCCGCGAGATCGAAGCAGCCTTTCCGGATGGGCTCGACGCGCTCGTCGTTGGGGTCAGCACAGGTGGCCAGCTCACCGGCCTGGCTCGGTATCTAAAACCTCGTTTCCCCGCTCTTCAGATCATCGCCGTCGACGTCGCGGGGTCTCGGATCCTCGGCACTCCCCCGTCACCGTACAAGATGACCGGGATCGGACTGGCCTTTCGGCCGCCCCGGCTTGATTACCACAGCATTGACGCTGGCTACGTGGTGGAGGAGGCTCTGGCCTACTCCGTCTGCCATGCCCTGGCACGTCGCGAAGGTCTTCTCCTGGGTGCCTCGACAGGGGCGATCGTGGCCGCCGGCCTGGCGCACGCGAGTCGAAACCCGGCTGGCCAAAGGATCTTGATGATCAACCCCGATCGCGGAGAACGTTATCTCGAAACGATCTACAACGATGAGTGGCTCTCAAAGAACAACTTCAGCTTGACTCCGCTCAACGATCTGGATAAGGCTATCCGAAGAATGCAACCGGTCGACCTGGTGCTGGCGCATGGAACACCAATCCTCTAAGCATAAAGAGCCGATGACCCTGAGGGGTTTCTTTGCGCGTCTTGCGCCGCTTTCTCTGTCGGACGTCGTGATGGCGCTCGGGGACCCCCTGCAGGTCATGGCGCTCACCCGTCTGGCCGATCCCACGACGTCACTCGCGACCATGGGGGTCGTCAAGGCCATCGCGAACCTTCTGGAAAGCCCGGTGATCGTGATGCTGCATGCATCGACGGCGCTGGCGAAGCGAGCGGAGTCTCGGGCTGCCCTCTGGCGGTTCATGCTGGCCCTGAGCAGCACACTGACCCTGATCTTCATGCTGCTCTGTCTTCCCGGCATTTACTCCCGCCTCTTGCAAGATGTCTTTGGGGTCGGCCCTGCAGTCACCGATGCGGCCCGGATTCCCTTTTTGATTATGGTGGCGTGGCCCGCGATCATCGCCTGGCGGCGCTACTATCAGGGACTTTTGATCGATGGCAGCTCTGGCCACTGCCTGGGTCTGGCCTCAGGTGGACGCATCCTCACCGTCGTGACAATCCTGGTCTGCGGAGTGGCACTGCGCGGCGACGGGCCGATCGTAGCAGCCCTGGCTCTGATCGGTGGAGTTCTCGCCGAGGCGCTCTTGATCACGTTGTTCGCTCGCGGTCGAGTGGCGTGCGACCCGGTCCAGGCGGATACACCCCCACTGCCCAGCACGATGAGCGAGGTGGCGCGCTTCTATGCTCCGCTGGCGACGAGCATGCTGCTGGTTTGGGGGGGACGAGCTGCCCTGGTCGCTCTCATTGCCCGAACCGAAGGAGGCACCCTGGCTCTGGCCGGATGGCTGGCAGGCTGGGGCCTGGTACTGCTGATCGCCAACGCGACGCGCATGGTCCAACAGATCACGATCTCCACCTGGCGGACGGTTGGCACCCTCCGCCTTCTCGGGTTCTCCAGCGTGGCCGGAGGGCTGTGTTGCTCCCTCCTGGTCCTCCTTGGCTGGTCAGCGGCCGGGCAGCGCATCCTGTTCTTCTTGTGGGGCGGGGATCCCGAGGTGTGCAGGCTTGCGCTTCAAGTCATCCAGATCGGAGCGGTTCTCCCTTGCCTGGTTGCGACCCAGAATGTCTTGCAAGGCGTGTGCATCGCAAAGGGTCGACCCGGGATCGTGCAAAACGCCACCGTGGCGGGAGTCATCGCCGTGCTGCTCAGCGCTCTCCTCTTGTCCTCCGCTGCAGTGCCCGGAGCATTGATGGGCTCCGTTTCCGTGATCTTCGGCCTGGTCATCGAGATCGGCGCACTGACTGCTGGAGCCCGTTACGCGCGGTCTGCCGGCTCAGCCTCCTGAGTTCTTGCGAGACCGGTTCCGCTGGCTTTCCCCTGTGCGGATCTGTCGACGCCAACGGGCAAGAGCAGCCGTCAGGACCTCCCGACTCCTGTATCCGGCCGCCCCGGCCAGCACCTCGAGATGAACCCGGTCGGCTGAACGTGGTTGGGAGCCCAGCCAGGTCTGGGCGAGTTGGAGCTCCTCGGGGCGCAGGCCGCGGCCGTAATCGGCCAGCTTCAACAATGTCACGGCTTTAAGGCCCACGATACCCTGTTGAAAAGCCCGGTCGATCTCCTCCAGCGACGGCCGGTCCTGGGCCGTCTCGACCGGGCCCTCGAGATAGAGCTGCAAGGTCAGCTGGCGGACGACCGCCGGCAGGTCCAGCTGGCCCGCTTCGTAACGCTCTCCAACGGCCTCGAGGAGCTCCCGGCCCCGTTGGCGAGCGAAATGGGCCAGCCGCAGCCCGACGCTCTCCTGTCGACGCACCGACCGATGCAACGTGGGCTCATTGCGCACGTAGCGGCTCAGGCTCTGTTTCGAGCAGAGCCAGGCGAGGGCATACTCCCAGAGGGTTCCCTCGGGAAACCTGGCCAGATCGTCCTCATACAGCGCTTCAGGTGCGGAACGGCCGTAACGGCCCAACAAAGACTGAATGACCGTGACCGCGACCCGTTCGCCCTGCTCGTGATTGCGAAAACCCCGGGTGCGCGACTCTCCCGAGACGCGGGCAAAGACATCAGGATGCTCATGTAGGAGCCAGAGCTCGAGTTGCTCGCGATAAAACCGGTAATCCACGCTTCCTCATGCTCCCACTTGAATGATACACCCCATTTAACCCGGGCTAAACCCCATAAAACGCTGATTTTAAGAGCTTTTTCAACAATGTAGGCCATAATCGAAAAGACGGAGGAACGCTTTTTGTGAACATTAGCCAGAGAGCAACCGTTTCGATTCCGACGACAGCTCATGGGGGTGGCGGGCCGCACAAGGATGAGCCTCACCCGACAGCCGGGGCCTCAGGACCCCTCGACTGGCTCGACCGGTACACTCGCCCGCGTCCAACTACCGATGGGGACCTCCATCAGAGCAGCTACATCCAGCCGATGTTCCACGCTGTGCCGGCTGGATTCGCTTTCATGGGTCTCCGTGGCATCGCTTCAGCTGCTGTAGCCTCTGTCCCTGCCCGGCTGAAATTGACACGGTCGTACACCCGAAATTCGGCCACACTTTCTACCCGGTCATGAACTTGTAGTCGCGGGTCATCAGGCGGATGAACCGCAAGAGCAGCCCGGTTTTCATCTTGTCCAGGCCAAGCAGCTCCTTGAGCCGGTCCCTGAGAGGCCTGGTCCCAGTCGGGCGGCTCTTCCTAGCGGTGCGCTGGCGCTCGACAAACTCGCGATTGGCCAGCTTCACCTCCTCGGCGCGCCCTGCGGCGACCTCGGCCGGCGTCACGTTTCCGAGGCTGGGGCGGGAGATCTCCTCAACCAGCGCTCTGCGCACCATCTCGCACGCTCGTAGGACAGCGGCCAGCTCTTGGCCCTCCGCCGGGCGCTTCATGCGCGACAGCTCGCCGTAGAGCAGGGCGCGGATGTCGCGGTGCCCACGCTCGCTCTCTCCGTTGAACCAGGGTGTGCCGGGCGGGATGCGCACGTGCTCGGTGCGGCCCGCCAGCGCCGCCGGAAACATGCCCTGGTACTGGCTGCCCCGGTCCGTCTTCGTGCAGACCTTTGGTGGACGGCCTCCCCGGCGCGCACAGGCCATCTCGAAGCACTGGGTTACGAACTCGCTATCGGCGGTGCCCTCCACGGCCCAGATCACAAGGTGCTCCTGGTTGAAGACGTCGATGAAGTCGCACACGTGGAACTTCTTGTCCCAGACCGCCAGCTCGCACAGGTCCGAGCCCCAGACCTCGTTCAAGCCCGTAGCCCGCGGAAGCTCGAAGGGCGGGAGAGCGCGGTTTGTCTGGCGCCGGCTGCTCAGCTCTTCGCCGTAGAGGCTCGCGATGGCACGCTTGATGTCGTCGTAGCTGGCCGAGCCGAGCCAGACTTTGCCGGCGTGCACCAAGTTGGCGGCGCCCTTCTTGCCGCCCATCCAGGGATACTCCTGGACCAGTTCGGCTGCGGCTCGCAGCTCGTCCTCGGTCAGATTCAGTTGGGCGCGGCCGGGGCGAGGACCGCTGGCGCCGAGCCAGGCCAGAAGCCTTCGAGCGGCACCATCGAGTCGATCTCGCAGCCAACGGGCGGCCACCTCGGCGGGCTCGAGCAGTTTGTCGAGCTGCCGGCCGAGTCCCTGAAGGGCAGGCAACTGTGCGGTGAAGGCGTTTTTTTTACGATGCCGGCCTCCATCAGCGCGTTCAGCATCAACGCCATGGCCTGCGCGGGGATCTGCCAGCGCCGGACTTCCCGCTCGAGCCGCTTGATACGCTTCTGTGCGTACGCGTCGCCGAGAGGTGCTTCGGGCTCCTCGGTTTCGCACGGGCGACCCGGCTTTCGCTCTCGCCACGTGGCCAGCATTGACGCCTCTGCTTCCCTGCGCAACTGGTAGAGGTAGCTGCGATCCACGCCTACCTGCCGGGCATAATCGGCGACGTTGGTCGCCGCATCCATCCCTCGCACCAGCTCCAGCTTCTGCTCGGGCGTCCGTCGTGGATTCTCCATGCCTGCCCCCAGATTCGTAACAGTCGAACAAAAGGCCGGGAAATCGGGCTTTCGTCGCTGAGTAGAGAATTTTCCTCAACTGATGAACCTCCTTCAACACCCTGCTTCTGGGAGCCCTGAGCCTGAGCATCGCAGCTCGCGTGCCGTGTCAGGCACGGTTTGTCTCCAGCTGCTCCCTGCTTCCGGTTGCCGTCGCCCTCGCGCAGCCTGCATAGCCGGGGCGCCGGCCCCTGTCCAGGCCTTCAGAGCGCCAGCGTGCCTGGACAGGGGTCGGTGGCTCGGCTATCACCGGCGCAGGAGGGCGGCGGTGGCCGGAAGCAATCCTCAATGCGCGCGCCTCCCGGCGAGGAGGCGCAGTGCGGGGTCGGCGGGATCCAGCACCTGCCGCGCCAGCGAGGCCAGGAGCCTCCAGCCCCGGGCCTCGCGTTGCAGAGCCTGGTGGCGTTCCAAAAGCTGACCCAGCTCAGCCTCGAGGGTTTCGACGGTCAGGCGCGAGCGGGCCGACGGACGCCCCGGACGGCGGCTCGACCAGCCCGCCAGCGCGACATCAGCCAATTCCCTGCGCCAGCGGTACAGCGTGGCTGGGTCCAGGCCCTGCCGGCGACAGAAGGCCCGGACGTTGCGGTTCCGGTAGGAGCGTAGCACCAACTCGAGCTTCTGCCCGGGACTGAACCCCTGGCTCATAGCTGCCCTCCGTCCACCGGGTCGCGCCGGGAAAGCGGCTGGCGCAGCTCGTCGTCGAAGAGCACCTGCAACTGGTCCGGGCTCGGGCCGGCGATCACCAGGCGTCGCCCCAAGAAGTTGGCCGTCAGGAAGACGCCCTGATCCGTGGCGGAACGCTCCGGTAAGCGCTTCCAGACCTGCTCCAAAGGCTGAGACAGCCCGTAGAAACGATCGGCCGGGAAAACCCCGCCGATGCCCTGGTGGGGGCGCTCGTAGTTGTAGTAGCCGCGGTAGCTGTCCAGGGCTCGCTGCAGCGTGGCCACGCCCACATAGCCGGTCGGGTCCAGACCCTCCGCCTGCAGCGACTGGTGGAAGCGCTCCACCTTGCCGATCGTCTGGGGGTGCTTGGCGCGGGCCAGGATGTGCTCGGCCTTGAGCTCCTCCTCGACATACTTCTGAAACGCCGTTCGGCCGCGCCAGTGGGCGAACTGGGTGCCGCGGTCGGTCAGCACCCGGTTGGGCCGGCCCCAGCGCGCGACGACCTGCTTGAGCACCTCCAGGACCGCCTTCCCCGTCTGCTCCTCCAGCGCCACCGAGGCCAGCAGCACCCGGCTGTGATCGTCGAGGACGTTGCAGGCATACAGGTAGCCGCCCCCTACTCGGGTCACGTACATCACGTCGACCTGCACCATGTCCAGCGGGGAAGGGGCTTCGAAGCGACGCAGCGGCCTGTCCGATCTGGACGGCGGGGACTCGACCAACCCGCGCTCGTGCAGGTACGCCGCCGCCGCGCGCCTGGAGACCGTCGCGCCATAGTGGCGGCGCACATAGTCCATCAGCGACCTCTGTCGCAGATGAGGGGCGCGGTCCAGCGCCTCGTCGAACAGCCGGCGAAGCTCCGAGCTCACGGCTCTCGGGGGTGCCTTCTCTCTCGCTGAGCGCTCGACGATCGCTGCGCCGGTAGCCTCATAACGCCGCAGCCAGCGCTCCACAGACTGCGCGCTGAAGGTGGAGATCTCCACCGCTTCCTCCTTGGTCCACTCGCCGGACAACACATGTCGGCAGATGAGAGCCTTCAGCTCAGCTGGTAACTGGGTTCTGTTCATTCCATCCACTCCTCTCCTCGGTTACCGGGCGGAGTGTGGTGGAATTTCAGGCCATCAGCCTGTCAAGTTTCAGCAAGGCAGTACATCAGCTTATAAACGTCGGGGGCCTTCAATGGCTCTCCCTCGAGAGTTTGGATGTCGGATGCGATGATTAGGAAGTTTGCCATCCGGCGAGTTTCCAGGCGGGCACCATGAAACCCTATAGTGAAGGAACCTCTCGCTGATCCGACAAATCGTGCCTTTTAACTCAGGCGCTCGCAGGAGGCATAGCTATTGAAGACCATGTCAGCCCGCCCCAGGCAGATGGCTTCTCAGGCATGAGTCTGATCAAGTCCAAGAAGCGCGTCGCCGACCACGGGGAGGTATTTACACCTCGGTGGTTGGTCGAAAATATGCTCAGCCTTGTCAAAGGCGAGACCGAGCGCATCGATGCCCGCTTCCTAGAGCCCGCGTGTGGGAGCGGTAACTTTCTTGTCCCGGTCCTGCAGCACAAGCTGGCGGCCGTTGAGGCAAAATATGGTAAGTCCGACTTCGAGCGGCAGCATTATGCGATGCTCGCCTTGATGTGTATCTATGGCATTGAGCTGCTTGTCGACAACATCGCCGAGTGCCGCGCGAATCTGCTCGAAGTTTTTGCCGACTATCTGAACTTGGACGAGCCGAATGACCTGTATCGTGCGGCATTCTTTGTGCTCTCTCAAAACCTCGTCCACGGCGACGCGCTGACTATGCGCGGGCACGACGGGCAACCGATTACCTTTGCCGAGTGGGGCTATCTTGGTCGGGGCAAGTTCCAACGGCGGGATTTCCGCCTCGACGTTCTCACCGGATCCTCGGCTTTTAGCGCTGAGGGGTCCCTCTTCGCCCACTTGGGCAAACATGAACTTTTCACGCCCACCAAGTCATACCCAGCAATGACCATAAAGGAGTTGGCGGATGCCTGACCAGGCGCAAGCCACTTTTGCCCTGCGAGGCCGCAACCCTGATGTGCTTACGTGCATCGCGAACCTGTCGAACGACGAGGTATTCACACCGCCCGAATTTGCCAACCGTATGCTGGACACTCTAACCGAAGCATGGGCGGCCGATCACAACGGTGCGAACCTGTGGGCGAACAAGACGGTTAAGTTCCTCGACCCCTTCACCAAGTCAGGCGTGTTCCTGCGTACGATCGTTACCCGCCTCACCGACGGCCTGGCCAACGAGATTCCGAACCTTCAGGAGCGTGTCGATCACATCCTGACCAAGCAAGTCTTCGGCATCGGCATCACGCAACTCACGAGCTTGCTGGCCAGGCGAAGTGTGTATTGCTCGAAACACGCCAACGGAGAGCACTCGATCGCTCGAAGCTTTTCTAGTGACGCCGGTAACATCTGGTTCGAACGCACCGAGCACAGTTGGGCGGCCGGTAAGTGCAAGTATTGTGGAGCAAGCCAAAACACACTTGACCGGGGCGAAGAGTTAGAAACCCACGCCTATGCATTCATTCACACCGACAATATCAAGACTCGGGTAGCCGAGATGTTTGGAGACAACATGCAGTTTGACGTGATCATCGGCAACCCACCGTATCAACTCAGTACTGATGGAGCCGGCACGCAGGCCCGTCCCATTTACCAGCAGTTCGTTCAGCAAGCCAAGGAACTAGACCCCCGATTTCTTTGCATGATTACTCCGGCCCGGTGGTTCTCAGGTGGCATGGGACTGGATGAGTTCCGTGAGTCGATGCTTCATGACGACCGCGTGCGTTCAATCGACGACTACCTCACTGCTTCTGATGTCTTCCCAGGGGTCGGCCTTAAAGGCGGCGTTTGCTACTTTTTGTGGAACCGTGACAATCGTGGTCCCTGTCGCGTAACGACGTATTACAAAGACGAGCCACCCTCGACCGCAACCCGTCCACTAATAGAGGAAGGCGCTGATGTCTTTATACGTTTCAATGAAGGGCTGTCTATTTTAAAGAAGGTCATTGCCGTTGAAAAGGGTAGTGACAAGTCTCTGGAGCTACCCTCTGAGAAGAAATTCATGAATTTAGTCAGTTCAATCGGCGCCTTTGGACTGGACACCACCTTCAGAGGCGAAGAGAAGAAGTTAGAAGATGACCTCAAAGTCTATAGAAACGGTGGGTTCGGGTACGTCGCTAGGTCGGCGATTGAAAAGGAACGAAGCGCTTTCGATAAGTGGAAAGTCTTTGTAGGCGCTGCTGCTCCAGGTACCGGCAACAAGGACACCTACCCGCACAGGATTCTCAGCACGCCCTTTATCGGAGAGCCTGGAAGCATTTCTTCCTGGACTTACAACTACATTGGGCCCTTCGACTCAAAGACTGAAGCAGAGAGTGTCTTGTCTTACCTGTCCTGTCGACTGACTCGGCTCCTTATTCTTCTCCACAAGCCATCGCAACATACGAACAAAAAAGTCTACACGTTCGTGCCGACACAAGAGTGGACGAGGAAGTGGACTGACGAGGACCTCTTTGCAAAGTATGGCATCTCTTCCGACGAAATCTCTTTCATCGAAAAATTTGTGCGCCCAATGAATCTCGGTGGAGACACTGAGGATGGCTAAGACTATCGATGAAATACTTGCGCCGAAACCTGAAGCCCGACCTCGCATTTATGCTTACTCGATCGATGACCCAGCGCACCACGGTCTCCTGAAGGTCGGACAAACTACACGGGATGTTAAGCAGCGCATCAGTGAACAAGTAAGAACCGCGGCAATCAAGAATTACACTATAGAACTTGACGAATCGGCCGAGCGCGCGGATGGCCAGATTTTCAGCGATCATCACGTGCGTGCAGCTCTTATCAAGAAGGGTTTTGAGAACGTCGAGTTAGAGTGGATGCGATGTTCGATCGGGGACGTTAAGACCGTCCTAACTGAACTTCGAATGGGCCAAAAGTTCACTGGAACGCATTCCGAAACGTTCCCTATGCGGCGTGAACAGGCGGAGGCCGTGAACAAGACATATGCCTACTTCCATTCCATTTGGGCAGAGGATTCTCACGTCGTTCCGCGTTTTCTCTGGAACGCAAAGATGCGTTTCGGTAAGACGTTCACGACCTACCAGCTAGCAAGGAAACTCGCCGCCAAGCGTATCCTTGTGGTGACGTTCAAGCCCGCCGTTGAGGACGCGTGGCAGACAGACCTGGAATGTCACATAGACTTCGACGGCTGGCAGTATCTCTCCAAATCTTCCGGTCGCGATCCGACAGAAATCCAGTCGGACAGGCCCGTCGTGTACTTTGGCTCCTTTCAGGACCTGCTGGGTCGCGATGCAGCGGGCAACATAAAGCCTAAAAACCAATGGCTTCACAAAATGCAGTGGGACCTAGTGGTGTTCGACGAATACCACTTCGGCGCATGGCGTGACACTGCGAAGGAGTTGTTTGAGGGTGAGGAGGATGCAGTCGCGAGGAAGGAGGCCAAGCTTGAATATGGCCCCGAACTCGAGGGGATCAACGAGGAGTTCACCGTCCTATCCGAGCACGAGTCGGAGTTTCTACCCATAACGACCAGGGCTTACCTCTATCTATCCGGCACGCCGTTCAGAGCGCTGGCTACTGGCGAGTTTATCGAGGAACAAATTTTCAATTGGACCTATACCGACGAGCAACGCGCCAAGGAATCATTTGCAACGGAATACCCAGGCAACTGGAACCCGTACGGCGCCCTGCCTCAGATGCGCTTACTAACATACCAGATGCCAGACGAGTTAGTCGCCATCGCAAGTGCCGGCGAATTCAATGAGTTTGACCTTAACGCATTCTTCGAAGCCAAAGGGGACACAGTCGAAACCGCGGAGTTTAAGCACAAGGACGACGTGCAAAAGTGGTTGGACATTATACGTGGCTCGTACGCCCTCAACGCGGTTGAGCATCTCAAGACGGGGACGCGCCCGCCGTTCCCGTATTCCGACGTGCGTCTCCTGCCTTACCTGCAACACTCGCTTTGGTTTCTCCCCAACGTGGCTGCCTGCCGAGCGTTAAGGAACCTCCTGGCCGAGAAGCACAACACCTTCTGGCACGACTATAAGGTCGTCTTAGCGGCAGGCGCTTCGGCGGGAATTGGACTCGATGCTCTGCCGCCCGTGCGTAAGGCTATCGGCAGTGGGTTCGATTCTAAGACAATCACTCTCTCGTGCGGCAAGCTTACGACCGGTGTCACCGTTCCGCAATGGTCGGCCATCCTGATGCTGCGCAACTTGAAGTCACCTGAGTCTTACTTCCAAGCGGCGTTTCGCGTCCAATCGCCGTGGTCAATTAGGAACCCGAACGGCGACAACCCGAACGAAGAGGAAATACTTAAGCCGGTGTGTTACGTATTCGACTTTGCGCCAACGCGCGCGCTCCGTCAGCTGGCTGAATACGGCATGGGGCTTTCACCTGATGAACCAGACCCAGAAAAAGCCGTTAAGGATCTCGTATCGTTCCTGCCAGTACTTGCCTACGACGGCGCGAACATGACGCAGATCGATGCGGGCGGAATTCTTGACATTGCGATAGCTGGCACATCGGCCACATTGCTGGCGCGCAAATGGGAGAGCGCTCTGCTGGTGAACGTGGACAACGATACACTCCGACGAATTCTGGACAACCCCGAGGCCATGGCCGCCGTGGAGCGCATCGAGGGTTGGCGCGCGCTGGGCGACAACCTCATAGAGACCATCATCAACAAGAGCGAGAAGGTTAAGGACCTCAAGAATAAGGCCAAAGACGAGGCGCTTACAGATAAGGAGAAAAGGGAGCTCACTGAGGAGGAGAAGGAATACAAGTCGAAGCGCAAGCTCGTCCAGGAGAAGCTGATCAAGTTCGCGACGCGCATCCCGGCTTTCATGTACTTGACCGACTTTCGTGAGAACACGTTGCAAGACGTGATCACGAAGCTGGAGCCGGATCTGTTCCAGGCCGTCACCGGCCTGACAGTAAAGGACTTTCATTTGCTCGTTCGACTTAAAGTCTTTAACACGGAACTAATGAACCAGGCGGTGTTCGCGTTCCGCCGCTACGAAGACGCCTCATTGCGATATACCGGTATCGAGAGCCATGAGGGACTCACTCATTACGGGCTCTACGACACTGTGGTGGCAAGGGAGTGAGCCGCCCAGGCTTATCGATAGTTTTTGTTCCGATGATTGTCAGACCCCAACCCCGCCAAACGCGACTTTGCGATCCTCCAAGAAAGCTTCATCACGCGGCTGAGGACCCAGATCTGCTCGACAGCGGAGCAGTCGGCCGAGCTCGGTCGTCCAACTGAGCGTGAGGAGGTCGCCTGAAACCGGACTTGAAGCACCAATGCATCCTGGGTTTCTCCTTCCGGAGGCAGTGTCGCTTTTGTCTACATCTGAGCAAGGATGCGTTCGCTTTTACTACGACGGAGCTGATCAGTTGCACTGTTCAAAGCATAGCGTTACTGAAGCGGAGTGCTTGGAAGTTTTTGACGACACGCTGGAGGATAGAGCTGGGAAGAAAGGCTCACGTGTGGCCATCGGGAAAACCAATGGGGGCAGATATCTGAGAGTCATCTACGTGGCAGAGGAGAATAGCGGGAAGTTCGTGGTTACTGCAATCGAGTTAACGCCGAGAGAGAAACAAGCGCTTAGAAAACGCCTGCGTAAGAAGAGCTCCAAATGAGTCGTAAGAGCGATTTCCCTGAAGGATGGAACGAGGCGAGTTTAAAGGACTTGGCCGAGTACTATGACGAGTGCTCTGTTGAGCAACTCCTGGCCGAGGATGAAGCAGACCAGGATGCCGAGGGAAATCCGTTTCAGCAGTTACCGTTCATCGTGGGAAACCCTTGTCTAAGAGAGCCGCAGGTTGACGGATTTGTAGCGGCTGATGAGTACTTCCTCTCAACTAATGAGAGGGAGGCAAGCATCGTTTTACCCGTAGGTTGTGGCAAATCTGGGTTGATAACTCTGTTGCCTTTTGCCACTGGCGCCAGTCGCGTTCTTGTTGTCGCCCCAAATCTAAGAATTAGTGACCAACTCCTGCGAGATTTTGACTTTTCTAAGGAAACCGACTTTTACACTGCTACCCAAGTGCTTTCCGAGGAGCAACAACATCCTGAGCCTGCGGAGATTCGAGGTAAAAAGTCTAATCTATCGGACCTTCAAGCAGCCCAGGTGGTGATCACGAACATTCAGCAGCTTCAGGGTGAAGAGAACCGATGGCTATCAAAATTGGACAGCGACTTCTTTCAGCTCATCGTTTTCGACGAAGGCCATCATAATGTCGCCGATAGTTGGGAGTATCTGAGGAAGAAGTTTCCTGATGCTCGAATCGTGAACCTAAGCGCCACACCTACTCGGGCCGACGGCCAACTCATGCAGGGTAAAATAATTTATTCCTATCCAATCTTTAAGGCCATTGCTGCTGGCTACGTGAAAAGGATCAAGGCGCTCGTTCTCAACCCCTCAACCTTACGATATGTCAGCCCCAATGGAGGCGCGGAAGTAGAACTCACGCTCGAACAGGTTAAGCAGCTGGCTGCTAGTGATGCTGCCTTCCGTAGAGTCATTGTGAGTTCCAAGGAGAGCCTCGAAACCATAGTGGACGCCTCCATTAGAGAGTTGAACAAGATCCGATCAACGACCGGGGATCGACGTCACAAGATCATTGCTTCTGCCATGAATTTGGAACATTGTATTCAAGTCGCTAAGGCCTACCGTGAGAAAGAGCTTAGGGCGGATTACATCCATAGCCTAGAGCAAAGTAAGACGAAATCTATCATAGATAAGCTTGAGAATGACGAACTGGACGTTATTGTGCAAGTTCGTATGCTTGGAGAAGGGTTTGATCACCGATATCTGAGTGTGGCTGCCATTTTTAGCGTATTCGCGAATCTCTCTCCTTTTGCCCAGTTTGTCGGCCGTATCATGCGCGTCGTTGTCCAGAATGACCCGCACAGCGTACAGAATCAAGGGACTGTAGTATTCCATGCTGGCGCAAATGTAGCCAGTGTATGGAGTGACTTCCAAAAATTCAGCCAAGCAGATCAAGATTTCTTTGACCAGCTTCTCCCACTGGAGGAATTTGATCCTGCGACTGAGTCTAAAGAGGTTGAGCCAAGACCCAGAATCGACTTCGGCCGCGGCTCGGTAACAGCGCAGAGTGAGGTTTTATTAGCAGAGATTCCCCTTCTAGAGGATGACGTGGAAGCCAGACGGGCCATTGAGTACCTGCTTTCTAAAGGATTCTCCGCTGACGACTTTAGGCGGGCTGAAGCAAAGCTAAAGCCGGTAAAAACGAGAAAGCAGGCCGTCAGACTCGCGTCTCAGAAAGAGCTTGACGATCGAAACAAGTTGTTGGCGGGTAAAATCTTACGCCAGCGTGGACTCTCAACTGAAGGACATGATTTAGACGTCAAACGATTAGGTAAGTCCAACTTTGTCATCGTAAAGTCCGCGATAGACCGCGCAACCAACACGCTGGTTGGTCACGGTTTGAAAGATCGTCACAACTTTAGTCAAGATGAGCTAGACACTATAGCCGAGGCTGAGGACGAGATCGTAGCCAGTGTAGAAAAGGAGCTTTTTTGAGTGGCCAGGGCACGTTCTTTCCTCGAGAGCATGACAATAGACCAAGCGGGGAGCAGCCATGATTGTCGCCATGATGCAAAGCACCGAATTTCCAAGGGCGAATTTAGACTAAAAGTGCAGGTCGGCAGATCTTATCAACATTACTGTTTGCAGTGTGCGGAGCGATTTTTAATGAAGGATCTAAAGGTGATAGACGGCCTCCTGAAGGATATTAAGGCTAAGCAGAGTCCCACATGATCGCCAAATCGGCAATTTGGCGATCATGAGCTGGACGGGGCCTGAAAGCGCTGGGACGGCCTGATGGCGCCCTTTGGCGCTCGAGTCGGCGGCGGCCTGGTCGGGGCCGGGCCGGCTCAATTCTCAACAAGCCTCTCAATAAGGGCCGGATTTCACACTCCGGGTAGAGTTTTTGGGGGGCGCGGGCCGGCGTCGACCGAGCTCGCCAGGTGCTCCAGCCCGTCGCTCTGACCTATCTTGCCCTTTATCGCAGCTATGTTTGTCAGGGGCCCTTATCGCGGAACCTGGATCCGGCCCGACTCGATCCCCTCCGCCACGGACTCGAGCACCTTGGCATACATAAAAAATCCGCTGAACCGGCGGCAGAGCTCGTCCATCAGGGCCGGGGTCGTCGTGTCCATAATGCGTTTGAAACCCGGCAGAAAGTCGGCCATCTCCGCGAACAGCCCGGCCTCACCCTCTACGCCTGCGCTGGTTAGCTCCTTGACCTTGGCGTCAATCAACGAAGCCCATTGCAGTTGCTCCTCCGTAAACGGCATGGTCCACTCCTTTCTCCTGGCGCCCGCCGGTTCTCCCGAGAGGCACAGCCCGCCCAGCTGCTTCTCGCTCTCCAAGCTCTGCTTCTACGGTTGTCCGCGACGTGCCACCCGACCTCCTGGAAGGCTACGCGGACACCGGATCGATCGATCCCCTGACGACCTGGTCGACCCGACCGAGCCGGGCGCTCCCCGAGCTCGAGCCGGTGCCTCGAGCGCGCAAACCCAAATCCCGTCATGGTCCAGCCACCGACCGCGCGGAAGGGGTCTAAAATCGATCCTCCAAGCCGAAGAAGCCTGTGGCGCAATGCCAGCAGCCAGAGACGGCAGGCCTGGAGAAGGTCAAGCTTTCAAGAGCCGGCCCTGGCCGGCTGGCTGAAGCCCAGCTGGTCCCAATAGGGCTGGAGGTCGATGCGCTGGTCCACCGGCCGCCGGCCCTCGTGGTAGTCCATCTGCTTGACCAGGGCTCTGAGACGCTCTCGCATGGCCGGATTCTTTGTTGCTTGGCGAGGGGTTTGTTGGTCCAGGGCCGGGATGGGGCTGTCCAGCCATTTACGCATGTGCTCCTCACGTAGCTCCAACAGCTTGGCCTGGAGCGCTTGCTGGACTTCGGGCGGGTAGCTCTCCGGGCGAGGGACGGACGGCTTGCCTCGGTCTTCCCTCATGGCCTCTTCCATCGTCTTGCGAGTGCGCCGGTCCTTCTTGAGGCCGGGATGCAACTCCAGCAGGCGCTGGCGGAATGCGTCCGCGCGCTTCTGGGAGTTGGTCTCCAGAGTGAGAGAATCGGGACCGACGCGGAAGGTGGCCAGGACGGTTTTGCCTTGCTCTTGACCCTGGAATCCGGCCCGGTAGAACCGGCCGGTGAGGGGCTCGGTGCCGGGCTCAATCTCGCCGTCCTCGATGCTCTCCAGGGCGGCCACGATCTGGCCGCGGAGCTCGGCCGGGAAGGTCAGGCGGTCGCGCACAAAGACCATGGAATCGCCATCCGTGTTGCGCAACTCGGGCGGCTTTTGTTGGGCCTCAGCCGCGTCGCGCCAGAGGAAGGTCAGCTCCAGGAGCGGCCAGCCGCGGCGAAGCTTGACCGGGTTGGGCCCGGGATGGCGTCGGAGGTACTCCTGTCGGACTTGATCGGCCACCAGAGGCTGCAGGGGAACAGGATTCACTCCGATCAGGATGCAGGCGTCCTTCAACTTCAGGACCCTGGCCAGAAGCACCAGGTGCTGAAACTTTTGTTCGGCCAGGCCGAGCTCGTGGACAAAGCGCTCGGTGCCCATGAGGAGGTCGCGCAGCTGGATCCCTTTCCCGGGATGGACAGCCTCGACTTCCCATAGCGAAACCAGGGCCTGCTGGTGGGCCTGTAGCAGGGCCAGCTCGTCCTGGCTTAGATAGCGGGCACGCTGCTCCAGGAACTCTTCCAGCACGGTGGGCTCCTCGCCATCCGGCCCTTCGTAGTGATAGAGCAGGTAAGGCATTGACCACTGGCTCTCTGCCTCGCGGTCGGCCGCGATCTCGAAGTCGCTGACGTACACGTCGTATGCATTCAGCAACCAATCCTCCCCGCGTGTCCGCAGGGCGAAGTCCTGCAGCTTCAGCGATAGCTTGCGATCGAGGTCGTGAGCGGAGTGAGGGGTGGGCCCGTCCTTGGTCTTGGTCGCCTCCAGACAGCACTTCTTGTATTTCTTCCCACTCCCGCAGGAGCACAGGTCATTGCGGCTGATTCTCGGCATGGGGAAGAGCGTTTGGCTGGCTTGCGCAGGTTCCCTGCGGAACCGACGTTCGGTCCCTGACGCCCGAGCAGATGCCCGATGAAGTCTTGCTTCGATGGCTACTTGTGTACAAGTCGACATGTCCGCTTGTTGACTCTAAAGAGGTTTCCGGAAAATGGGTAACCATGGGTAACCAGGCTTTGGAAGTGAATGTTCAAGCCATTTTCGTCAGTGACCCATGAGTCACTAGAACGATGAAAGTTACCCATGGTTACCCATAGTACCCATGATCGGGGGTTTTCTCCATGAGAGAAAAATGCATGGGAAAACCCGAAAAGTGGGTACACATGGGTAACTATCGTCTAAAACGCCATTGTAAAGCCATTTTTAGAGATACCCTATGGGTCACTCCCTGATGGTCATGGGTCACTTTTTTGCGGGTGAGAAGGCTGTTTTGAAATGCAGCAGCTATCTACACCAACTTGCGACTTCAACCATCAAGCAGGGTTGAAGAAGCGATCTAGACGATTGGGCGCAGTCCGATTCCGATCCAGCTATGCGCTCCACCGGCTCCACGACGGCGTTCCAGTCCTCGCTCAGTGAGCTTCATTCCGAAGCCTTTCTGGCTGAGTGACGGCTCTCCGTTGGTCTCACACCATTGCGTGTATGCCCCGAACAACTCGTGGGCCGTGGATCTGACATGGGGGCTGAGTTCACACCGAGCGGCCAGGAAGTCCGTGAGAGGGTCCATTTCCACCTGGTAATCAGCAGTAGCCTCGCGAACATCGCTCGGTGGACTGATTCCCTCTCGTTGCCAGGCCAAACAACCACGGACAGCCCAGGTCAAAATCCCGGGCAGCTCCTGTAGCAGCTTGGACGCCAGCTGGCGATCCTGCTCCTCTGGGGGGATGGTTACGGTCCAGGGGATCAGGCGGATCCTCCGCCAGATCGCATGGTCCGTCCCGCGGACAATCGGCTTGTGATTGACCGCCATGAACAACTTGAATTGAGGCTGGAACTCAAAGTAATCCTGGTGAAGGAAGCGCGCAGCGATTCGGTCTCCCCCCGTCAGCTGCTTCACGAGCACCTCCGACAGCCGACGTCCCTCCTCGACTTCAGAGGCAGCTACAAATCGAGCTCCGCGAAGACGAGCCACGTCGTTGGGAATCGCTTCACCTCGTCGAGCCAGGAATGTATCTGCCGGCGCCTGCACCGAATAGTCTCCCAAGAGGTTGCAGAGTGTATTCAGGAAAGTGCTCTTACCGTTTGAGCCGGTGCCGTAGAGAATGAAGAAGCACTGCTCGCGGATATCCCCGGTCAGAGCGTAGCCGACGGCGCGCTGGAGGAAGCTGATCAGTTCGTCATTGTTTCCCATGGCTCGACGAAGCAAACTCAGCCAGTTTGGACAGACGGCTTCGGGATCATACTCTACCAGCACACGCTTCGTGATGAGGTCTTCCTGACGATGCGCTAAGAGCCGACCTGTTGTCAGGTTGAGCGTGCCGTTGAGGCAGTTCAGGCGCATCGGATCCCGATCCAGTTGGTCAGGTAGAACCGGGATGGGAATCTCCGACGCAGCCAGGGAGATCATAGACCTGAGCCGGGCCTCAGATTCCGATTTAAGAGCATGAGCTCCGAGACGACGACGTGCCTCATCATCGGGAGAACGAGCCGCTTCCTCATAAAGGGAGCTGACCGTTTCTTTGGCTCTGCGCATCACTTCGGCGGTATCGTCCGGTCGCCAGCGAGTTCCATCCCAGACCAGCCATTTTGCCCAGGGATGGCAGTAACGCAGCTCGTGACCGTGGCGTCGGACCAGGCGGCGCGTGTTGCCCAGGTCGCTTAGGTGTTCCTCAGGCCCGCGGACTTGCTCCGGAGGCGGGGCGATGGGACGCCACGGTTGACTCTCCTCGACCAATCGCTCGAGATCGGTGCGAGTCCAGCCAGCCTGGAACCAGTCGCTGACATCCCCTTTTTCAGGAAGTCCTGGAAGCTCAATCAGGCGAACCCGGGAGCCAGCTCGGCAGAGGCTCTCAGCGATCGAGAGCGCATGCTTGCGTCCGGGCTCGTCGTTGTCGGGCAAGACCACCACGTCTGCGCCGGCCAGAATCTTGCTGTAACTCTCTCGCCATTTGGTCGCCCCGCCCGGGTTACAGGTCGCTTCCAAGCCAAGTTTTCGAAGGCTCTCGACGTCTTTCTCGCCTTCGGGGATGTAGATGGTACGACCGGATCGAAGTGCCTCTGTCAGCTCAGGCAGACGATAGAGAGTAGGTGCGACATCCCCAAGACCTTTGCGCCACTGGCCTAGCCCTGCAGCCCGATACTGGACGAAGCTTTTCTTCTTACCCTTGAGCAGTTTTAGGATCAGGTATAACGGCGTCCCAGAGGAGTCTGTGTAAACGTAAAGATTCTGGGTCCAAGGCCAGTCGGCCATCTCCTCCGTTCGGTAGAGGCGCTCGGGAGTCGGTTCAACCACCGATTCCCTGGACAAGAACAAGTCCCGCATTGTCAGGTCGAGGGAGTGGACGATATCCTTGGTATCACATCCAGCAAAGCAATGGAGCAGTACGCGTCCATCCGCACCCGTCTGGATAGAGAGACTGGCTTGCCGGTCTTCATGGCAGGGACATCTCGCCATGAAGCCGTTAGGGCAGGGCCTAGCCTCTTCTTTGAGTCTGGCAAGTATGCGTTCCAATGGGGACTCAGCGAGCGGTGGTCGCATGGTCCCCCTGCTCTTGTGGACTTGTCAACTTGTCCGCTTGTGGACAAGTTGGTTGCCCAACAACGTTCTCCGTTGCCGTCCACTTGTGGACTTGTATACAGCTCACCGGAGAGTCTCCGGAATCGCCTGGTTTTGAAGGTGTGCCTCGATGGCCTGGCGGACCACCTCCGAAATATCCAGCTTCTGATGGAAGGCAACCCATTCGATGCGCTCCACCTGGTCGGGCCTTAAGTAATAGGTTTTGCGCTGGAATCGAGCTGCAGAGGCACCCGGTTGCTTGTCCGCATGTCCACTTGTCATCGTGTCCACATGGCCGTTTGTGGGCTTGTTGACTTGTTTACTTGTGGACATGGCCGCTTGTTTGCTTGTCCCCTTGTCCTCAAGTCCACTTGTGTTCAAGTCAACTTGTGCGCTTGTTTGCTTGTCTGGTTGTTGACTTGTTGCCTTGTGCGCAGGGAGCTTGCGCAGATCCGTGAGGCGAGTTGCCATTCCCATTACTCTTCTCCTTTGCAGGCTCTTACAGCGTGGTCAGCAATCTTGCCGCTGATGACCTTGCTCTTGCCGTTGCCGGCGGCAATCAGAAGCGCGTGGTCGCAGATCAGGTTGACCTGACGTGGAATTTGGCTCTCCTTAAAGATGCGCTGCAGAGCCTCGTCACTGAAACGGGCGGTGCAGCCGGACACAGCCAGTCGATGATTGACGTAGCCTTCCAGCTGCTCTTCAGTCAGAGGTCGGAGGATGAGCCGGAAATCGATCCGCTGATCCAGCTGAGGCATGCGCTTCAAGTGAGCTTGAATCTCAGGCTGGGCAAGGAGGATGATGGTCACCAACTTCGAGCTGGGAGTCTCCACGTTCAGAAGAACGCGGATCGTCTCCAGCGCGTTGGTGTTGTACATATGAGCTTCATCCAGGAAGAGGACCAAACGACGGTTCTGGCCCCATTCAGCCAGGGCCAGATCCCGGAACTGCTGCTTCAGGATGAACAGCAGGTTCTTCGGTTCGGTTTCGAGCTCTGTCAGCAGAGTTTTGAGGAAGACTGTTCCGGACGCACGTTTGTCCGGCTCTGCCAGGAAGGCCAGGCGGTAGTTGTCGGTTACCAGTTGCTCGAGAACCATCTGGCTGATCAGTGTCTTCCCGGTACCCGGTAGCCCTTGGATCAGTGCCATTCCACGCCCGTCCTCGATCGCCAGGCGAATGCGGGAGATCCCCTCCTCGTGTTGCTCCGTGCGGTAGAAGTAGCGGGTATCGAGCGTGTTACGGAAGGGTGATTCAATACAGTCGAATATTGAGTAGGCGTTCATTTATTGCTCCCCCAGTATCAAGACTCGAAGTCTCTGGATGTCCTCCTCGGTAAACACACGATAGCCGTTGGCCTGGTTACGCCTCGGCGTGGGGAACATGCCGGCCGCTTCATAACGGAGCATAGTCCTCCTCGAGATGCCTATGCGCTTACAGGCTTCTTGCACGGTGTAAACCGTGGGATATTCTTGGACCACAGGTGTACTGGACATGCTGGCATAGGTTGGCCCACGAAGTTGAAAAATCCTCCAGTCAGCTCGAAAATTTTTCGAACAGGTGAATACCCTGAACAGAATGATCAGGGGTGGCTGCGAAACGGGCTGTCAGGTCCTCGAGGGTTTGTTGTTAACCTCGATGCTAGCCGTGAGACCCCTCTGGATTATCCAGGGGCGAGAGGAGGGTTCGGAGCTCGGAGAGCACCACAGTCCATTCAGGCAGCGTGGCGAGAACTGGGGCGAGAGTTTTGGTCCAGTCCCTTTCAGCTCGAGCCAGCATAGCGGGGGTCAAAAAGGATGCCGAACTGGTGAAGGAGACATCCTTGAGCGCAGCCTTCTCGTGCAGTCGGGTTCGAAAGTCTTGCAATTGGACTACCTCCGGCGTGTCCTTAAGGAGGCACCAAAGGTCATAGTAGTCCCGAGCGCGGGATCGAGCCCAGCCGCGTTCCTCTGTGCGACGGGCGTTCTGCAAGAGAGCTCGGAGCTTCTCGGCAACGATCTCGTCTCGTGAATAGCACCAGGCCGAGGCGTTCATCGGCTCTCCGTATTCGTGTCGGATGGGTACCGTTAGCGGTGCCCAAAGCAAACGCTCCGAGCGGCTGATCTCGAGCAAAACCCGGGTATGGAAGGTGCGTTGCCACGGAAGTTTGGCGAGGATGGTGAAGGCTTCCTGGCCCTCTGGATGAGGATGACGCTCCTGATAGCGCTCGACCTTGAGCTGAATGTCCCCGCTTTCGACCAGGTGCTCTTGGGCGAGCTGGGCGACCTGGTGGACCGCCGCGGCCAGGTCGTCTTCGATCGGGGCCGGGTCTAGAGCCGAGAAGTCCAGGTCTTCCGAGAAGCGTGAGTAGCCGTAGCACTTGCGAAGGCAACCGCCCCCCTTGACGACCAGGT
>JAANMW010000684.1_pt1 | contig 39639 bp, 31 predicted proteins | sample 7279671 | NCBI WGS metagenome assembly JAANMW01 (sample SAMN14094541, study PRJNA606508) | bioreactor metagenome | isolation source: A lab-scale SPAN reactor treating ammonium-rich wastewater day 247 | place: Ireland: Galway | collected 2017-09-19 | reverse complement strand
GCCCGCGCGGCCGAGGTGATTCGCGAAGCCGGCTATACGCCGGAACCGGCCTGAGCGCATATCTTGGGGCGCGCGCGCCCACAGCCGCCATCCCAAACAGACCAAACATGCCGTAGATGATGGACGGCACCGCTGCCAGCAACTCCACCGCTGTGCCCAGCGGGCGGCGCAACCACACAGGGCAGGTTTCTGTCAAAAAAAGCGCAATACCAAAGGCCAGGGGCACGGCAATCAACAGCGCAATGCCCGCACTGGCCAGGGTTCCCACGATCGCGATGGCTGCACCAAACTCTTCATTGACGATGTCCCATTCCACGCGCCAGATGAACTGGGCACCAAACTTGTGAAACGTCGGCCATGCATAGATGAAAAGCGACACGATGATGCCCATCAGCGCAGCCAGCACCAGCAGCGATAGACCCTGGGTCAGCCGATGGAAGAAAATATCCTGAAGACGCTGCCGCTGGGCAATCGACACCATCGCTTTGGCTGGTGCATGCGCCGCATCGGGCATTGTTTGTGCGCTCATCGTGATCTCAACACTCATGTGGGTTTCCTTGGGGCATCTTCTGCCAACACCAGCCCTCTGACAAAAGACACCCCGGAAGTCTCCGATTACTTGCGGATCTGCGACCAAATCTTGGCACGGATCTCAGCAGTCAGGCTATCGGGAAGCGGCACATAGTCCAGCTCTGCAGCCATCGCCTTGCCATTCTTGAAAGCCCAGTCAAAAAACTTCAAAACTTCAGCAGACTGCGCCTTGTCGGCTGGATCCTTGTACATGAGGATGAACGAGGCGGTACTGATAGGCCAGCTCTCGGCGCCCTTGGCGTTGACCATTGAAATCCCCATGCCCGGCATACTGAACCAGTCTGCACCAGCCGCAGCAGCCGCAAAGGACTTGTCGTCAGGACTCACGAACTTGCCGTCTGCATTTTGCAGTTGCAGGAAATTCATGTTGTTTTTCTTGACGTAAGCATACTCAACGTAGCCTACAGCGCCCTTGATGCGATTCACATTGGCGGCAACGCCCTCATTACCCTTGCCACCGACCGACGACGGTGCCGGCCACTTCACGGCAGCGCCCTTGCCCACCGAATCTGCCCACTCTTTGCTGACAGCGGTCAGGTAATCCGTGAAATTGAACGTGGTTCCCGAACCATCAGCCCGGTGTACCACGGTGATGTTCTGGTCGGGCAAGGTTTTTCCGGGGTTCAGCGCTGCCAGCTTGGCATCATTCCATTTGGCGATCTTGCCTAGAAAAATATCTGCCAAAACGCCACCGCTCACACGCAATTCGCCGGGCTTAAAGCCTTCCAGGTGAAGCACTGGCACCGTACCGCCAATGATGGCGGGAAACTGCACCATGCCGTCCTTATCGAGATCGCTGCCTGGCACCGGCGCATCGGTCGCGCCGAAAGCCACCGTCTTGGCACGGATCTGACGGATCCCCCCCGAGGATCCGATCGACTGGTAGTTCATGCCCGTGCCCGTTTCTTTTTTATAGACCTCAGCCCACTTGGCATAGATCGGGAAGGGAAACGTTGCACCCGCGCCAGTGATATCGGCAGCAAACGCACTGCCCATAGTCATGGAAGCCAACGTGACAGCGACGATTTTCAGAAATGTGCGTTTCATTCAGTACCTTTCAGTAAGCGTTAACAGGAACAAAACGAACTTTAAAAACCTTAAATGACAAACCTGTGACATACACAAAAAGTTTTCCTGAATTTTCAAGAACATCCTCACGCAGTCACTGCGCTGACACGGTGCTGAGACACAATGGGAAGAATTTTCCAACCACAAGAGTATTCGTCTTCGCATCGCCCACCATCGGCCGGGCTCATGTTGCCTATCGTCTCGCAACAGCCCCCCCGGAAATTCAGTCTCTCACGTTACCTTGCCGCACGAATCCTCTTTCAAAAACCCATGCAGAACGGCACACACCTCGCCGCCATTGATCTCGGCTCCAACAGTTTTCGTCTCGAAATCGGTCGCTACGAATTCGGACATATTCAGCGTATCGAGTACTTGAAGGAAACCGTGCGCCAGGGCAACGGCCTGGATGAAGAGAACAACCTGAGCACAGAAGCCATGCAACGCGGCTGGGACTGCCTGGCCCGTTTTGCCGAACGATTGGCCAATTTCCCCCGCGCTCAGGTGCGCGCCGTTGCCACACAGACCTTGCGAGAGGCTCGCAACAGCCACGTTTTTCTGCAACGCGGTGGCGAGGTACTAGGCCATCCGATCGATGTGGTGTCAGGGCTGGAAGAAGCTCGGCTGATCTACCAGGGTGTCTCGCGGCTGCTTCCAGAGTCTGGGGAGCGACGTCTGGTTGTTGATATTGGAGGGCGATCCACGGAGCTCATCCTGGGCGAGCGTTTTACATCCCACGCTGTCGCTTCATTCTGCGTAGGCAGCGTGGCCTGGTCCACACAATTTTTCCCCAATGGTCGGTTGTCTGCATCGGCTTTTACAACCGCCGAAATCGCTGCCAAAGCGGTTCTGGACGAGGCACTGGAAACCTATCGTCCGAGTCATTGGGATGTAGCCTATGGATCATCAGGGACTGTAGGGGCGGTGCGCGACGTGCTTGTTGCCGCTGGTCAGTCTGCGGGGGAAACCATCACCCGCAGCGGACTGGACTGGCTGCGCGAGCGTTTGTTGCGTGCGCAAAGTGTCGATCGCATCCGGCTGGATGGTCTCAAAGACGATCGCCGTCCCGTCATCGGCGGAGGGCTCAGCATACTGAGAGCCGTTTTCGATCTTCTGGACATCCATGAAATGCAAGTGGCACAAGGGGCCCTGCGCCAGGGCGCCCTGTATGACCTGCTGGACCGCGAACAACCACAGACAGATCTGCGAACCGCATCAGTGCAGGGGCTGGCACTCAACTTTGCCGTAGACCTTTCTCAGGCCGAGCGTGTGGCAAAGACCGCCTGCTTTCTTTTCAAGCAAATTTCACCCAGGCCCTCCGAATCCGTACTGCGCAATCTGAACTGGGCCGGTCGCCTACACGAAATTGGCTGCCGCATCTCCCACAGCGATTACCACCGCCACGGCGCCTATATTCTCGAGAACACAGACGTTGCAGGCTTCGCCAAACATGAATTGCACGGCCTGGGATCCTTGGTGCTGGGTCATAGGGGAAAGGTCCGCAAGCTACAAGCCGATATAGATGACCCCATTTTTATTTTTCAACTGATGGCCCTTCGACTTGCGGTGGCTTTGTGCCACGCCCGGCGTGATCCCGACTTGGAAGGATTTACGCTGTCCATCAAAGGACAGCGCTTTAACCTTGCAGCGAACCCTGGATGGGCGACCGCCTACCCTCAGTCTGCCCACCTGCTGCGTGAAGAAATGCTCGCATGGCAACGCACCCCTTGGGAACTGGAAACACACCTGCCTTGATGCCCATACGATGACCGCTTCCGTGCATCTGGCCGAATAACGCCCCTCAGGACCGACAAAGGATTTCAAAGAAAATCTGGTGACAAGACAGCCAGCAAAGTTGTTTCACTGCGCTCCACGCTCTGGCGCTGTCGCAACCACCAGACCGATCCTTTTCGCACCGCACATTGGTTCGAATGGATCTCCAGCAGATGGGCGATGGTTTGGCCCAATACCGGTTGGTGTCCGACCACCAGAACGGCTCCTCGAGAACGCGGCCATTGCACCAACTCCAAAAGATCCTGTGCAGTGCCATCGGGCAGCAACTCGGCGCGTAACTTGTATTTGCGCCCCAAAGCAGTGGCCGTCTGCTCTGCGCGCCGCGCCGGGCTCGATAGCACCCTCAGCCCATCAGGTAGCTGCCTTTCGAGCCATGCTGCCATACGAGCGGCCTGTTTTTCCCCCCGTGCTGTGAGTGGTCTCGACAGGTCATCCATGTGCGCTGCACCCATCTCTGCCTCTGCATGGCGCCACAAAATCAGATCCATGCTGGACATTCGGATCAGCCGTTGTGCGGCGCGACAATCGACACACCATACCGCGCCATCAGTGCATTCTGTGCACCCTGCCCGCTGGTAGGTTTTGCAGCACGCATATAAGTGCCATCAGACAACAACTCCCAAGCGTCTCGGTCATCATGCAGACAGGACACCAGGCACTCATCAATAATACGTTGACGCAGGATCGGGTCCGTCACAGGCCAGGAAATTTCCACTCGCCGCAGCATGTTGCGGTTCATCCAGTCAGCGCTGGAGAGAAACAGCTCCTCCTCAGCGCCCTTGCCAAAATAAAAAATCCGGGAATGTTCCAGAAAGCGCCCGATGATGGAGCGAACACGGATATTTTCAGTGAACCCAGGCACTTGCGCGGGCAAGATGCAGGCGCCACGCACGATCAGGTCAATTTTCGCGCCGCGCTGACCGGCGAGCACCAGCGCACGGGCCAATGCCTCATCCGTCAAAGCATTCATCTTGGCCACAATGCGCCCGCCCTCACCCCGGCTTGCCGCCAAGCCAACCTGCTCGATCTTCTCCAGCATGCGGCGATGGAGCTGGAACGGTGCCACTAGCAAGCGTCGCATGCGTGGGAGCCGATTCTGGCTGGCGAGATGGTTGAACACATGGTCCATGTCGGCCGTCGTTTCCTCATCCGCGGTGAGGTAGCTCAGATCGGTATAGAGACGCGCTGTGCGCGGGTTGTAGTTACCGGTGGACAAGTGGCCATAACGGCGCAGCTGCTTGCCTTCCTTGCGTGTCACAAGCAACATTTTGGCGTGCGTTTTCAACCCAACAACGCCGTACACCACCTGGGCACCCACCGACTCCAAGGCTTCTGCCCAGTTGATATTGGCCTCTTCATCAAACCGTGCCTTTAGCTCCACCACGGCCATGACTTCTTTGCCGCGGCGTACCGCCTCACGCAGCAATTCCATCAGTACCGCATCGGAACCTGTTCGGTAAATAGTCTGCTTGATGGCCACCACTTGTGGATCGTTCACAGCTTCGCGCAGAAAAGCCAAGACACCATCAAAGCTCTCAAAGGGGTGATGGATCAGCGTATCGCGCTGTCGCATCTGGGCCATGATGGATGTGCCCAAAATCAATTGACTTGGCCAGACAGGCCGCCAGACTGGAAACAGCAGTTGTGGGTCATCGACCAGATCTACCAATTGCGCCAACCGCACCAGATTCACAGGTCCATGCACCCTGTACAGGGCTGCCGCAGGAAGATCAAATTGGCGCAACAAAAAATTCGACAGGTAGGCGGAGCAACTGCTGGAGACTTCCAAGCGTACGGCCTGTCCAAAATTACGCTGCTGCAAGCCCTGGCGCAGCACCATGCGCAGGTTGCGCACATCCTCTTCGTCTACTGCAAGATCCGAGTGTCGCGTGACGCGAAACTGCGAGAACTCAGTGACTTCGCGTCCTGGAAAAAGATCGGACAAGTGCGCTCTGATCACGCTGGAAACACTAACGAAATTCTTGCCCTTGGGTGCAACTCCCATCGGCATCCGGATAAACCGAGGCAATGCCCGTGGAACCCGCACAATCGCAATGTCGTTTTCTCGCCCAAACGCATCAGCACCCTTGAGTCGCACAATAAAATTGAGCGACTTGTTGGCGACCTGCGGAAAAGGATGCGCGGGGTCCAAACCCACAGCAACCAGCAGTGGCCGGACTTCTCGGGCGAAATAGTCGCTCACCCAGCGCCGCTGCGCACTGCCGCGGTCGCCATGTGCCACGATGCGCACCCCCTTCACTGCCAGCGCAGGCACGAGGGCCTCGTTGTACAAAGCGTATTGACGCGCCACCAATTCATGCGCTTTGGCTGTCAGTGCGGCCAGCGACGCTTCACCATAAGACCCCTTGGTTTCGCCATTGCGTGCAGCCGTGATGTGCGGCTCGGCACGCACTTCAAAAAATTCATCCAGATTGGACGACACGATACTCAAGTAGCGCAGCCTTTCCAGCAACGGCACATCTGCACGGGCTGCCCAGTCCAACACCCTTTCGTTGAACGCGAGGATGCAGTGGTCACGATCCAAAAATCCTGAAACACCTGGAGCCGTCAGACAAGGCGCAAGAATAGCCAACGAATTGTCCAACGCTTGAGGGCCCCGTTCAGCCGAGACTGCAGCCTGTGCGGTGTTCTCCAATACGCCCGTTGTGTAGGGCGCAATCATGTTTATTTCACTGAAGACGGGGGACATGGGCACGTTGGGATACTGATCAATCGATAGCGAAATATGGATTGGATGCGTGACAGCTTCGTGACACAGCGGTCTTTCATCACACCACGCAACCAGCCCCATCACCCCAAAAAGTGCTTGCGGTAACGCACGGGCAAATCGACCAGTCGCATGAGCATGGGTAGGTCTGCGGTATTGAAATCGGGGTCCCAAGCGGGTGCTCCCAGCACGCGAGCACCCAGGCGCAGGTAGCCCTTGATCAGGGCCGGTGGCTCGACATCCAGGCTCGCATCCAGTCGCTCCACAGGCAGCGGCAGACGGGGATGCACCTGGTACTCCATAGGAGCCATATGGGTTTCACGCAGCTTGTGCCAAATGCTGGCAGCGGCATTGCCGCATGCAGCACCGTTGTGCTGCATAGGAATGCTGGCACAGCCCACCATGGTGTCGAGTTGATTACGTGCCATGAAATCGGCCAACGCACCCCATAAAGCCATGATGACGCCACCATGGCGATGCTGTGCATGCACGCAACTACGGCCCAACTCCACCATTCTCGGCCGCAATTCGCTCAGACGGGTCAGGTCAAACTCGGTATCGCTGTAAGTGCAGCCGGCACGCCGTGCCTGCTCGGGCGTCAGCACGCGATAGGTACCGACGACCTGCCCTGTGCCAAGGTCGCGAACCAGAAGGTGCTCGCAAAAATCATCAAAGATGTCGATGTCGTGGCCCTTGATGGTGGGCTTTAGCCGCGCCCCCATTTCAGTCGCAAAAACTTCGTATCTCAGGCGTTGCGCCTGCCGGACTTCGTCGAGGTGTCGCGCCCAAACCACCTCCACACCCCCACCCGGCACAGAGTGCGCCACCCCATTCGAACGATAGGGGCGATGAAGCGACCCCCGAGGCAACGATACCGGCGACAAGGGGCGCGTTGGGTTTGGCAAATCACTCATGGAAACTCCTTTGTATGAGGACCACCGCGAAACCGCAGTAGCAGTAGCACGCCAGCACTGCAAGCGCTACGGGGCAACCTCCATGGCAGTCTGGCCTCCATGCATGACGCACCCAAGTCAGGCCTGTGAACAAACCATGACGAGCTTTCCGCCACCCGCACCTTGGACAGGGCCGAATTGAAAACCACAGAAAACCCTCGTCCTTCAAACATGTTCCATATTTCTTTCCATCCACCAAGAACGTACAATTTCATACAATTAGCTGATGGAATCGGGTTCTGCTAGGCTTGTCCGCTGCGGCTCCCTTTTCAAAAATTTCACATTTGCTCTCTCCTGCCCACCGTCCCACCACATCACTAGAACGTGCCCTGCGAGAACAGCAAACCTTGCTGGACAGCGCTGGCGCGGGCATTGCGTTCATCCGCAAGCGCCAGGTGGTTCGCTGCAATCTGCGTTACGCGGAAATTTTTGGCTACAGCACGCCTGAACAACTCATTGGGCAACGCAGCGAGGGCTTTTATCCCGACCTGCAGGCCTATCGCGAACTGACCCGTGCGGCCTATCCCGTGGTGGCGGCCGGAGACACTTTCCGCACTGAGCGCAGCATGCGCAGGCGCGATGGCTCACAGTTCTGGGGGCGCCTTACGGGCACACTCATCAATCCGCAGGACAGCCTTGAAGGCTCCATCTGGTTGATTGACGACATCGATGAACAAAAAGCAGCGCAAACCCAGCTCCATACAGCGCTGTGGGAAAAAGAGGTTTTGTTCGATAGCGCCATGGTGGGCATCGTCTACCTGCAGAACCGAACTCTCACACGCTGCAACCGGCACTTCGAGCAGATGCTCGGCTACGGCCCGGGAGAACTGCAAGGGAGTCCATCCCGGCGTTGGTACACCAGCGACGCCGACTGGGAAGAGGTCGGCCATCGCTCCGCCCCGGTACTTTCACAGGGCCAATCCTTCCAGGGCGAAGTCACACTCGCCCGCAGAGACGGCACCCCCGTGGTGTGCGATGTGCGCAGCAAGGCGATTGACCCCGCCAACCTTGCGCTCGGATCGATCTGGATCTGCATGGACATCACGGAGCGTCGCCAGGCACAGGCTGCACTGATCAAAGTGCACGCAGAGCTGGAGTCGCTGGTAGCCCAACGCACACAGCAACTGCGAGAAACCGTCGACAGCCTGCACCGCGAGATGAACGACCGCAAAGCCGACCAGGAGCGTATTTACTGGCTGGCGCACTACGATCCTCTCACCGGCCTGCCCAATCGCACCTTGCTGGCAGAGCGCAGCATCCAGGCCATTGAGGTGGCGCGCCAGACGCAAACCCCGCTCTCCGTGATCTTCCTAGATCTGGACCATTTCAAGCATGTCAACGACTCGCTCGGCCACCAGGTAGGCGACACCTTGCTGGTGGCCATTGCCCGGCGCCTGCGGGCCGTGGTGCGCGACAAGGACACTGTCTGCCGACTCGGTGGTGATGAGTTCATCTTGCTGCTACCCGGCGCCAATGCCAAGGGTGCCGAACGGGTAGCCGACAAGCTGCTGGAAGCGTCGCGCCAGCACTACCAGATCGATCACCACGAATTGACGATCGCCCCCTCCATGGGTATCGCCGTGTTTCCCGAAGATGGTGATGATTTTGACTCGCTGAGCCAATCGGCTGATGTTGCGATGTACCGCGCAAAGCTCGATGGCCGCAATACCTATCGCTTCTTCACACGGGAGATGCAGGCCCATTCGGTGCGGGCGCTGCAATTGGAAAACGCGCTGCGCCGCGCCCTTGAGCGCCAGCAATTCACCCTGCACTACCAGCCCAAAGTATGCATTGCCACCCGCCAGGTGCTGGGGATGGAAGCCCTGCTGCGCTGGCAGCACCCAGAACTGGGGGCGGTATCGCCGGGTGAATTCATCCCCATTGCAGAAGACAGTGGTCAGATCCTCGCCATTGGCGAGTGGGTGTTGCGCACTGCGCTGACCCAGATGCGCGACTGGCATGCCCAAGGACTAGCGTTGCCGTCCATGTCGGTCAACCTGTCTGCCGTCCAGTTCCGCGAGCCCCGGCTGCCGGAACTGATCACGCGCATCCTGGAAGAAACCGGCGTCCCCCCCGGCGCGCTGGAACTGGAGTTGACCGAAGGTGTTGCCATGGAGGACCCCCGCAGCGCCATTGCCACCATGCGCGAGTTGCATGCGCGTGGCGTGCGCTTGTCGATCGACGACTTCGGCACCGGCTATTCATCTCTGAGCCAGCTCAAGCAGTTTCCCGTCAGCACACTCAAAATTGACCAGTCTTTTGTGCGCGATCTGGACAACGGCCCCAGCGACAAGGCCATCGTCAGCGCCATCATCCGCATGGCCCAGGCCTTGGGTATGCAGACCGTGGCAGAAGGCGTGGAAACACGCGGGCAATTTGACTTTTTGCATGCGCAAGGCTGCCATCAGGCGCAAGGCTACTATTGCGGCCACCCCCAACCCGCGCCGCAGTTGCAAACCCTGCTACAGGCCCTGCACAAGCCGCAAACGCCACAATCACGCACTCCCATCGATGCCACTGAAGCGCCTTGCAGGGACCGGGAATGCTGAGCCGTATCATGAAAAATTACTATCAAAACAGGCTCTAGCGCTTATCAGTAAAGCGCTATATGCTATTAATTAAGTAGCAATTATCCTTGTCGTGCAGCCTGTGCCAGCCGTTCTGCGCAAGAACTGGCTTGGGCAGCGTCACGCGCCTCCACCATCACGCGCAGCAAAGGCTCGGTGCCACTGGCACGAATGAGCAATCGCCCCGCCTGCCCCAATTCTGCTTCGACGGCCTGGGTCTCGCGGGCCAGCAAAGCGTTGGAACGCCAATCTGTTCCCGGGGGCAGACGCACGTTCAATAGCACTTGGGGGAAGAGATCCACGCCATCAAGCAACTGCGCCAGGGTCTGTCCATTGCGCACACAGGTCTGAAGCGCCTGCAACGCGCTAACCAGGCCATCACCCGTGGTGTGCTTGTCCAGCGCCAGCAGGTGGCCAGAGCCTTCGCCGCCCAGAATCCAGCCATGGCGGGCCAGCTCTTCGAGCACATAGCGGTCTCCGACCTTGGCTCGCACCAGCTTCACGCCACGCGCCTGCAAGGCCAGCTCGATGGCCATGTTGGTCATCAACGTGCCCACCACACCGGGGACATGCTCATCGCGCGCCATGCGGTCGCGCACCATCAAATAGAGCAGCTCGTCGCCGTTGTACAGGCGCCCCTGCGCATCGACCATCTGCAATCGGTCAGCATCGCCATCGAGGGCAATACCAAAGTCGGCGTGGTTGGCCCGCACGGTCCGCACCAAGGCATCCGGGTGCGTGGCACCCACCTCATGGTTGATGTTCAGGCCATCGGGCGCACAGCCAATGGCTACCACATCGGCGCCCAGCTCATGGAACACCTTGGGAGCGATGTGGTACGCCGCCCCATGTGCCGCGTCCACCACGATCTTCAGTCCCTTGAGCGTCAGGTCCTGATCGAAGGTGCTTTTGCAAAATTCGATATACCGTCCCGCTGCGTCGTCGAGCCGGCGGGTTTTACCCAGCGAGGCCGAGTCGGCCCATACCGGGGGTTCATCCAGCGCGGCCTCGACCGCCAGCTCCCACGCATCGGGCAGCTTGGTGCCCTGGGCACTGAAGAACTTGATGCCATTGTCAGGAAAGGCATTGTGGCTGGCCGAAATTACCACACCCAGGCTGGCGCGCTGGGCGCGTGTCAGGTATGCCACGCCTGGCGTAGGCAAGGGTCCCAGAAGCACCACATCCACTCCGGCCGAGTTGAAGCCCGACTCCAGCGCGCTCTCCAGCATGTAACCCGAAATACGGGTGTCTTTGCCGATCAGCACCGTGGGGCGGTCCTCGGTCTGGCGCAGCACCCGGCCAACGGCATGTGCCAGGCGCAGCACGAAATCGGGCGTAATAGGCGCCTGCCCCACCGTGCCGCGAATGCCGTCGGTTCCAAAATATTTTCTTGTCATTCCCGGTTTCCTAAAGCGCTGGTTCGCTGGATTTTGAAAGTAGCCCGGACGCAAGTGCACGCACGCGGACGGCGCCCATGGAGACGATGGATCGGTGGCTATCCCTCGTGATCGCCACCCACCAACCCACTCCGCACACGACGCCTGGCTATTTTCGCATCCCCTCAAAGCAAAAGCGCCCTGACCCATTTCAGGGTCAGGGCGCAGAGGCAAGTAAATCGCTTACTGTTTCGCGTTCTTCATCAGGAATTCCAGTACGAGCTTTTGCTCACCGTCGTCCAGACCGGCGCGTGGGAACATGCTTTGCGTGATGCCCAGCCACTGCTTCTTATTGAAGCCGCCCGGGTCCCGCGGGCCGTGGCAGACGGTGCAACGCTGGTAGAAGATTTTTTCACCCGGACTGAGCGAGGCCGTCGCCTTTTCGCGCAGCGTTTGCGCACGCTCCAGGCCAAAAAACTTCTCGTCAAATTTAATGTCTTTTTTGACAACGATCTGCGGTGGATCGAACGCCTTGGTGCCTCCCGCGTCCGCATCGGTGCATTTGCGCAAAGAAGCCATGCAGGTGTTAGCCGTCGTAGCCTGGGACAGGCCGCTGGCACCTCGGCTGGAGGTCAGGAAGTTCACCTGGCCATTGTTGCAGCGGCCCTTGCTGTCGAGTTGTGGCCAGGCGCCTTCGTAGATGCTGACCACGCCGGGCATGATTTTGTCGGACACCCGTGCACCCACCACCAGGGAGCCGCGGTCGTTGTACAGCTCCACCAGATCACCGTCTTTGATGCCGCGCTCGGCCGCATCCTACGTACTGATCGTCAGCGGCTCGCGCGTCTGCACCGCATAGCGCTTGCGCAGCGGCTCCGCGTTGTTCATTTGTGAGTGCAGGCGGAAGTACGGGTGCGGGCTGACCACATGCAACTGGCCCTTTTTGCCATTGCCCAGATATTCACCGGGCTCCAAAAATTTGGGCATGGGCGGCATATCGGGCAGTTTCATCTTGTCGATGCTGGCCGAATACATCTCGATTTTGCCGGTGGGGGTATGCAGCGCGTTTTTCTTCGGGTCCTTGCGGTAGTCGGCGTGGCGCACCCACTTGCGTGCTTCCTTGGGTACCTTGATCGGGGCCATGCCCTTTTCCCAGAATTCCTCGAAGGGCATGCTGCCCTCGGCCGAACTGGCGGCGAAAGCTTCCTTGACGTAGTCCATCTGTGTCTTGCCTTCGGTGAAGGCGTATTCGACACCACACACTTCCGAGAGGCGGCGGAAGATCTCGAAGTCGTCGAGCACGTCGCCCACGGGCGCCACCACCTGGCGCATGGCAAACACCTTGTCGATGTTGTAGGTGCCGCCCGAGGAAATATCGTTGCGCTCCATCGTGGTGGTCGCGGGCAAGACGATGTCAGCCATGCGGGCGGAACCGTTCCACCAGCAATCCTGCACGATAACGGTGTCCACGACTTGCATGGCACGCGCCAACTCGTTCAAGTCCTGCTGGTGCGAGAAGAAGTTGTTGCCCGCGTTGTAGATCAGCTTGACCTTGGGAAAGGTGTAGGTGCTGCCGTTGTAGGTGAATGCCTTGCCGGGGTTTAACAGCATTTCATTGATCCGCGATGCCGGGCAGATTTTCTTGATCGGATTGCGCCCCTGCGACATGCCGCGGGGTGCGGTGCCGCCCGATTGCGCCGTTCCACCGCCACCGTAGTGCCACGAAAAACCAATGCCCTGGCCCGGCAGACCGATATTGCCCAGCATGCAGGCAAAGTTGACGATGGCCCAGTAAGGCATCTCACCGTGGTGCGCGCGCTGGATGGCCCAGGAACCGGCAATCTGCGTGCGCTTGCTGGCCATGAGCTCGGCCAACTCCCGAATTTTGGCCGCCGGAATGCCCGTAATCTTGCTGGCCCACTCGGGCGTCTTGGGCGGCGTGCCGTCAGAGTCCTTGCCTTCCAGATAGGCCAGAAAGCGGTCAAAACCAACGGTGTACTTGCTGATGAAGGCCTTGCTGTACTTGCCCGTGCGGTACAGGTGGTAGCTCATCGCCAAGAACAGCGCAGTGTCCGTGTTGGGGATAATTCTCACCCACTCGGAGCCCATCTGCTCATCGGTGGTAGTGACCTGCGGGTTGATCGAGATGAACTTCACGCCCGCTTTCTTGATGGCATCGAAGTTGGGATACATCTCGTGGTCGCACACCGTGTATTCGATGCGGTTGTTCTTGTCGGGGTCGCAACCCACAACGACAAAGACCTCGGTGTTGTCACGTACCTGCTCCCACGAGGTCTGCGCCGAATAGACTTCCAGGTCGCCAATGATCATGGGCATGATCACCTGCCCGGCCCCAGCAGAATAGTCACCGGCCGTCATGGACGAGCCGCCCAGCAGGTTGAAGAAACGCCCCTGCAACACATTGGGCCGAAAGATGCCGCCATGCGACCAACCGCCATAGCTGCTGCTGAAGCACCCCTCGTTACCGTGCTTCTCAATCGTATCCAGAATAGCTTTGGCGCTCAGGCCGATCGCTGTATCCCAGCTCACTTGCACCCAATCGTCCTTGCCGCGCAACTCGGGCTTGCTGCTGCCACCGTTTTGCACAGCTTCCAAATACGACTTGCGCACCATCGGCCCGGCGATACGCGTCTTGTCGTAGGTGCGCGCCAGCATGCCTTCGGTCAGCATGGGGGTGGGACGCTTGTCTGCAGCCGTCGGCGTGACCTGGGTCAACCGCCCATTGGTCACCGTGGCAATGAAAGGCCCATAGTGGTCTGCATGCGCCACCGTACCTGTCCAGGAAGCCAAATCCACCGCCGCTGCCGCCGGTGCGGGCGTCTGTGCAATAGCGCGGGCCACTGGCCCAAGCGGGAACAAGGATACTGCCAGCCCAGCCGAGCCCAATGCTCCGGTAGCACCGAGCAAATTGCGTCGTGTCAGTCGCATATTTACCTTTCAAATATTATGGTTATTGAAGGGTAAACCCTGATATATTAAAGGTCAATGGATATTTCCAATATTCAAATTCATTTGACAGCGCAATGACCTGGCGCAACAAGTGGCGGTAATGCGCGGGTATTACGCAAATGAATGACGCATTCAAGCGCCTGAAGTGCACCGCAGCACTTTTTAAGGGGCCCGTAGAGCATGAATGGCGAGGCTTCACGGCTTGCCGTGCGGATGGAAAATGTCGGCTTGGCAGAGCATGGCGGCAGCGCCGTGCAGCAGTGAAACACGCCCTTGGGAAGGCCGCTGAAGTTCAGAGCCCCTCTGATCGCATCGCCTTCCACACAGCCAGCGCCTGCACAGTTTCACGCACATCGTGCACACGAACCACACGCGCGCCGCGCTCCACGGCCAAAAGGGCTGCAGTGACGCTGGGTATCAAGCGCTGGTCGACATCCAGCCCGGTCACGGCACCCAGCGAGGACTTGCGGGACCAGCCCGCCAGCAGCGGGTAGCCCATGGCAAGCAATTCATCCTGGCGGGCCAGAAGGGCAAAATTTTGCTCCACAGTTTTGCCAAACCCGATGCCGTAGTCCAGCACAATTCGTTGCCGATTGACCCCTAGCGCCTGTAAATCAAGCGCAGCGCGCTTCAAAAATGAGAGCACCTGCAGAACTGCGTCTCCCTCCATCGGTGCAGACTGCATGGTTTGCGGATCACGGTGCATATGCATCAAACAAATGCCGCACGCCGGGTGGCGGGCCACCACTTGTGCGGCGCCTGGCTGGCGCAGCGCCCACACGTCGTTGACGATGTCAGCACCCAGGTCAAGTGCATGCTGCATCACTTCAGCCTTGCAGGTATCGATCGACACAGGCACGCCCAAATGCACCGCTTCGCGCAGCACGGGCAGAACACGGGCAAGCTCATCCTCCAGCGCCACCGGAGGGCTGCCGGGCCGCGTCGATTCACCGCCAATGTCCAAAATATCCGCCCCCTCGCGCACCAACTGCTCGCAATGGAGCAACGCCTGGCGGGCCGTGGCATGGCGCCCGCCGTCTGAAAAAGAGTCGGGCGTGGCGTTGACGATGCCCATGATCCGGGGCCGGGACAGGTCGATCGCAAAACGGGTGGTGTGCCAGATCATGTGCAGTGGTCAAAAATGCCAAAAAAAACGGGGCACAAAGGCCCCGTTTTGACACCCACAGGCCCTTCAGGCCACAGTGGGTGCAGGATCGGTGCTCACGGCAGGTGTGCCACCCGTGGGGCCATCGCCCGACGGTGGAATACGCGGCGTCCAGTCCTTGGGCGGGCGCGGTGGCTTGCCTGCCATGATGTCGTCAAGCTGGTCGCTATCGATGGTTTCCCATTCCAGCAAGGCCTTGGCCATGGCGTGCATCTTGTCACTATTTTCTTCGATGAGCTTGCGTGCCAAGGCGTACTGCTCGTCGATGATCTTGCGCACTTCGTCGTCCACCTTCTGCATAGTGGACTCACTCATGGTGGTGGTCTTGGTGACCGAGCGCCCCAGGAACACTTCGCCTTCGTTCTCGGCATAAACCATCGGGCCCAGTGCATCGGTCATGCCGTAGCGTGTGACCATGTCGCGCGCAATGGAAGTCGCTCGCTCGAAGTCGTTGCTCGCGCCTGTAGTCATCTGGTGCATGAACACTTCTTCTGCGATACGGCCACCAAACAGCATGCTGATCTGATTCAGCATGAACTCCTTGTCATAGCTGTAGCGGTCTTGCGAGGGCAGGCTCATCGTCACGCCCAGGGCACGGCCACGCGGGATGATGGTGACCTTGTGCACCGGGTCGCATTTGGGGAGCAGCTTGCCAATCAGCGCGTGGCCGGACTCGTGGTAAGCCGTGTTGCGGCGCTCTTCCTCAGGCATGACCATGCTCTTGCGCTCGGGGCCCATGAGAATCTTGTCCTTGGCCTTTTCAAAGTCCTGCATCTCGACGGTGCGCGCATTGCGGCGCGCAGCCATCAAAGCGGCTTCGTTGCACAGGTTGGCCAGATCGGCGCCCGACATGCCGGGCGTACCACGGGCAATAACGCCCGGATTTACGTCCTGGCTCACCGGGATTTTGCGCATGTGCACATTCAGGATTTGCTCACGGCCACGGATGTCGGGCAGCGTGACATAGACCTGGCGGTCGAAGCGGCCCGGGCGCAGCAACGCTGCGTCGAGGATGTCGGGGCGGTTGGTTGCAGCCACCACGATCACACCCAGATTGGTCTCAAAGCCGTCCATCTCAACCAGCATCTGGTTGAGCGTTTGCTCGCGCTCGTCGTTGCCACCGCCCAGGCCAGCGCCACGCTGACGGCCCACGGCGTCGATCTCGTCGATGAAGATGATGCAGGGGGCGTTTTTCTTGGCGTTCTCGAACATGTCGCGCACACGCGCTGCGCCCACGCCGACGAACATCTCCACAAAATCAGAGCCCGAAATGCTGAAGAAAGGCACCTTGGCCTCGCCAGCAATGGACTTGGCGAGCAGCGTCTTGCCGGTACCGGGAGGACCCACCAGCAGCAGGCCACGCGGAATGCGGCCACCGAGCTTTTGAAAACGCTGCGGGTCTTTCAGAAAGTCCACGACTTCCTTCACCTCTTCCTTGGCCTCGTCGCAACCGGCGACGTCGGCAAAGGTGACGGTGTTGTTGTTCTCGTCCATCATGCGTGCCTTGCTCTTGCCAAAGCTGAAGGCGCCGCCCTTGCCGCCGCCCTGCATCTGGCGCATGAAATACACCCACACGCCAATCAGCAGCAGCATAGGGCCCCAGCTCACCAGCAGGGTCATCAGCAGCGAACCTTCTTCGCGTGGCTTGACGTCGAACTTGACGTTGTTGTTGATCAGGTCGCCCACCAAGCCCCGGTCAAGGTAAGTGGCCGTGGTGCGGAGACGGCGGTCGTCCTGGGTGACGGCCACAATCTCGGTGCCCCCCTGGCCTTCCTGGATGGTGGCGCTCTTGATGCGGTTGTTGCGCACTTCTTCCAGGAATTCCGAATAGCCGATATGGCCCGCAGCCCCTACAGCGCGGGTGTCGAACTGTTTGAACACGGTGAACAGCACCATGGCGATGACAAGCCATACGGCAACTTTTGAAAACCACTGATTGTTCAAGCGGAGCTCCGGTGAGGGTGGCGAAACGATTTCACGTTCTTAAATGGGACTGATTTTAGGCGTTTCAACCCGGCAAGGTTGGGCAATACCCCTTGGCACCCATTGGAAGATCAAGGGTTTACAAGAAAAAAAGCTGCACTGCCCCGCCCAAAGATCCTCAGGGTGATTTTTTCAGACCGATGCCGACCAAAAAGGTTTCCGACGATTTGTCGCGCGAAGCCTTGGGCTTGACGGGCTTGACCACCCGAAAAGTTTCGCGAAACAACTGCACCAACTCTGAATATCCTGCCCCATGGAACAGCTTGACGACCAGCGCCCCCTCGGGCCGCAAATGGGCACAAGCAAATTCCACCGCCAACTCCACCAGATGCGTAATGCGCGTGGCATCTGTCGATGCGATGCCCGTTAGATTGGGCGCCATGTCCGACACCACCACGTCCACAGGACGGGCTTGCAAGGCATCTTCCAGTTGTGCCAGCACCTCGGGCTCACGGAAATCACCCTGCAGATAAGTGACCCCCTCGATCGGCTCCATGGGCAGAAGGTCGAGCCCAATGATGCGGCCGTCGAGCGTACCTGCTGCCGCCCCGGCCGGGGAGAGTCGGCGGCGTACGTACTGGCTCCAGGCCCCAGGCGCGCAGCCCAAATCCACCACGGTGGCACCGGGCCGCACCAAGCCAAACTGTTCATCGATCTCCTTGAGCTTGTAGGCCGCACGTGCGCGAAACCCCTCTTTTTGTGCCAATTTGACGTAGGTGTCGTTCACATGGTCGTTCAGCCATGCTTTGTTGATTTTTTTGCTCTGGGATTTGACTTTCATGCTTCTTTCGTCCTGCCTCGATAATACGGCCCATGCCCCAAATTGAACTCACCTCTGCCGAACGCCGCGAATACCGCGCCGAGGCCCACCATCTCAAGCCCGTCGTCCTCATTGGCGGCGATGGCTTGACGCCCGGCGTGCGCAAAGAAATCGACGCCGCGCTCAACGCCCATGGCCTGATCAAGATCCGTGTCTTCAGCGACGACCGTGCTGCGCGCGAGCTGATGTACCAGGAACTGGCCGCCGAATTGGGCGCAGCCCCCATCCAGCACATCGGCAAGCTGCTGGTGCTGTGGCGCCCGCAGCCCGAAAAAGTGAAGGCACCGGACGAAGACCGTATGCCGGGCCCGCGTGACGTCAAAGTGATGAAGTACAGCAAGCGCGGCGGCCAACGCCCCGAGATCAAGCAGTTGCGCGTGCTGGGAAACCAGCGCCTGACCTCTGGTGGTCAGGTCAAGCGCGCCAAAAAGCGCAAGCCGACCTCGGTAAAAAAGCGCCAAGCCAGCTGACGCGATGACCGGTACCGCCGCCACGGCGCGCCAGCGCCATGTCATCTGCATGAAATGGGGCACCAAATACGGGCCCGAATACGTCAATCGCCTCTATGCCATGGTGCGCCGCCATCTCAGCGGCGATTTCCATTTTGTCTGCCTGACGGACGATGCCGAAGGTATCCGCCCCGAGGTGCAATGCCTGCCCATCCCGCCATTGGACCTGCCCGCGGGTATTCCCGAGCGCGGCTGGAACAAGCTGGCCACTTTCACTGCCGATCTGCATGGTTTGCGCGGCACGGCACTGTTCCTGGATGTGGACGTGGTGGTCACCGGCAGCCTGGACGATTTCTTCACCCAACCGGGTGATTTTCTCATCATCCACGATTACAAACGCCCCTGGCGTATTACCGGCAACTCTTCGGTCTACCGGTTTGAACTGGGCGCGCACCCCGACGTTCTGGAATATTTTCGCGGGCATTTCAACGAAATTCGCCAGCAGTTCCGCAACGAACAAGCTTATCTGTCGGACTTCCTGCACAAGCAAGGCAAGCTGCAATACTGGCCAACCGAATGGTGCCCCAGCTTCAAGTACGACGGCATTCCCACCTGGCCGACCAATTACTGGAAACCACCTTTTGTTCCCGCAGGTGCGCGGGTGGTGATTTTCCATGGTGAATGCAATCCGCCAGACGCACTGGCAGGACGGCGCAACCGGCGCTTTCGCTTTATCCAGCCCGCCACCTGGGTGGCCGAGCACTGGCACGAGTAAGAGCGGAAAAAAACCGTCCTCAGGCGGGCAGTGGCCGCGTCGGGCCGCGCAGCGTATGCCACAGGGTTGCCAGCGCACAGCCCCATTGCAGGGCGTACATGAGCGTCCCCACGCTGTGCCATAGCCGCAGATCCTGCCGCGCCACGATGCGTGGCGCCACGCCAAATTGCACCAAAAGCGCCAGCAGGAGGCCAAACACTATAAAAAGTGTAGCTTCTCGCGCCCATGGATAAAGCGTTACATCCCCTTTTGGCCTTGAAACCAGCAGCAAGAGCACGCAGCAGACCACGGACACCCAGGTCTGGGCCGCAAACAGCCGTGCCGCCATGCTGCCCGCCATGGCCGGCGTGGGCAGGTACACAAACAGCAAGGGCACAGCCAGAAAGCCAATGGCCCCCAGGCTTCCCCACCAGAGCGCAGCAAGCAGTGCAGGAAAACGGGCAGTCATGGCGCAGGCCTGGGCCGGTCAGACGTAGCTGACGCCCACGATTTCATAGCGACGAATACCACCCGGCGCCTGCACTTCGGCCGTGTCGCCCTCTTCCTTGCCGATGAGCGCACGCGCGATGGGACTGGAAATGTTGATCAACCCCAGCTTCAGGTCAGCCTCGTCCTCGCCCACGATCTGGTAGGTCACAGCGTCGCCCGTGTTTTCGTCTTCCAGCTCCACGGTCGCGCCAAAAACCACCTTGCCTTCGGCATCAATGCTGCCGGGGTCGATGATCTGCGCGGCCGACAGTTTGCCCTCGACGTCCTGGATACGCCCCTCAATGAAGCCTTGGCGGTCCTTGGCCGCTTCGTACTCGGCGTTTTCGCTCAAATCGCCCTGCGCGCGCGCCTCGGCAATCGCCGCTATGACCGCTGGACGATCTACAGTTTTGAGTCGATGCAGTTCGGCTTTAAGTTTCTCGGCGCCGCGCTTGGTAATGGGAATGGTGGCCATTCTCTCCGTCTCCATGGGTGTATAGGGGTGCCGCGCATTGCGCGACTGGTTCTGCGCGCCACAACGATGTGGCGACGCCCAAAAGCAAACCGCCGCACGTTGCCGCGCGGCGGTTTGGGTTCATGCGGCAATTATGCCGTGTTTGAAACCGGTCGCGAACCCCGCGGGGTTCGGCCTCCAGTTCTTAAGTCGCTGGTACGAATTCAGGCCTGCAGTTGTGCGTGCATCTCTTGCACAGAAATAACATCCAGTTGGTCCATGTGCTTCATACCCTCGACAGCGGCCTCGGCACCGAAAATGGTCGTAAAGGTGGTGACCCGTGCCTGCAGCGAACTGGTGCGGATGGCACGCGAGTCGGCAATGGCGTTGCGGCGCTCTTCCACCGTGTTGATGACCATGACGATTTCGTTGTTCTTGATCATGTCCACGATGTGCGGGCGCCCTTCGGTCACCTTGTTCACCACCTGCACTGGCACCCCGGCAGCGGCGATGGCAGCAGCCGTGCCCTTGGTGGCGACGAGCTCAAAGCCCAATTCCACCAATTGGCGCGCAATGTCCACGGCGCGCGCCTTGTCGGCGTTCTTCACCGTCAGGAACACCTTGCCCGAGGTCGGCAGTTTGGTGCCAGCGCCAAGCTGGCTCTTGACGAAGGCCTCGCCGAATGTCTTGCCCACGCCCATGACTTCGCCGGTGGACTTCATCTCGGGGCCCAGGATGGTGTCTACGCCCGGGAACTTGACGAACGGGAAGACGGCCTCTTTCACGCTGAAGTACGGCGGCGTCACCTCCTTGGTGATGCCCTGGCTGGCCAGCGTCTGGCCGGCCATGCAGCGCGCGGCCACCTTGGCCAGCTGGATGCCGGTGGCCTTGCTGACGAACGGCACTGTGCGGGAGGCACGCGGGTTCACTTCCAGCACGTAGATGATGTCCTGGCCATCGACTTCCTGGATGGCGAACTGCACGTTCATCAGGCCCACCACACTCAGGCCCTCTGCCATGGCCGCTGTCTGGCGCTTGATTTCGTCCACCGTGGCCTTGGAGAGGTAGTACGGCGGCAGCGAGCACGCCGAATCGCCGCTGTGCACACCCGCCTGTTCAATGTGCTCCATCACGCCGCCAATAAAGACCTGGCCAGCCGTGTCGCGCACGCAGTCGACGTCGCATTCGATGGCATTGGAGAGGAAGCGGTCGAGCAGCACGGGCGAGTCGTGGCTGACCTTGACGGCTTCGCGCATGTAGCGCTCAAGGTCACGCTGCTCGTGCACAATTTCCATGGCGCGACCACCCAGCACATAGCTCGGGCGCACCACCAAGGGGTAGCCCAGGGCCTCGGCTTTTTCCAGGGCCTCGGCCTCGGTGCGGGCCGTGGCGTTGGGCGGCTGGCGCAGGTTCAGCTTGCCCAGCAGTTGCTGGAAACGTTCACGGTCTTCCGCCGCATCGATCATGTCCGGGCTGGTGCCGATGATGGGCACACCTGCCGCTTCCAGGTCCAGCGCCAGCTTCAAAGGCGTCTGCCCGCCGTACTGCACGATGACGCCATGCGGCTTTTCCTTATCGACGATCTCCAGCACATCTTCCAGCGTGACTGGCTCAAAGTACAGGCGATCCGAGGTGTCGTAGTCGGTGGATACGGTTTCGGGGTTGCAGTTGACCATGATGGTCTCGTAGCCGTCCTCGCGCATGGCGAGCGCTGCGTGCACGCAGCAGTAGTCGAACTCGATGCCCTGGCCAATGCGGTTGGGCCCGCCGCCCAGCACCATGATCTTTTTCTTGTCGGTCGGCTCCGCCTCGCACTCTTCCTCGTAGGTCGAATACAGGTAGGCGGTGTTGGTGGCAAACTCGGCCGCGCAGGTGTCCACCCGCTTGTAGACCGGGCGCACATTCAGTGCTCGGCGCTGGTCGCGCACGGCCTTTTCGGTGGTCTTGAGCAACTTGCCCAGACGCCGGTCAGAAAAACCTTTTTGTTTCAAAGTGCGCAGCTCGCTGGCATCCAGCGCCGCCAAGGCGCCCTCGCCTTTCTCGGCGGTCAGCTTGTCGATGTCAAGCTCGATTTTCACGATCTGCTCGATCTGCACCAGGAACCAGCGGTCGATCTTGGTCAGTTCAAACACCTCGTCCACCGACAGCCCCATGGCAAAGGCGTCACCCACGTACCAGATGCGCTCGGGGCCGGGCTCGCCCAGCTCCTTTTCCAGCACTTCGCGGTCCTGGGTTTTTTCGTTCATGCCGTCCACGCCCACTTCCAGACCCCGCAGGGCCTTCTGGAAGGATTCCTGGAAGGTGCGACCCATGGCCATGACCTCGCCCACACTCTTCATCTGTGTGGTCAGGCGGCTGTCGGCTGCAGGGAATTTTTCGAAAGCAAATCGTGGAATCTTGGTGACCACGTAATCAATCGAAGGCTCGAACGACGCCGGCGTAGCACCACCCGTGATTTCGTTGCGCAGCTCGTCGAGCGTGTAGCCCACCGCCAGCTTGGCGGCTACCTTGGCAATCGGGAAGCCCGTGGCCTTGGACGCCAGCGCCGACGAGCGCGACACGCGCGGGTTCATTTCGATGACGATCATGCGGCCGTCTTTGGGATTGACGGCGAACTGCACGTTCGAACCGCCCGTATCCACACCAATCTCACGCAGCACCGCCAGGCTGGCGTTGCGCATGATCTGGTACTCCTTGTCGGTCAGCGTCTGCGCGGGTGCTACGGTGATCGAGTCACCAGTGTGCACGCCCATCGGGTCGAGGTTTTCGATCGAGCAAATGATGATGCAATTGTCCGCCTTGTCGCGCACCACTTCCATCTCAAACTCTTTCCAGCCCAGGAGCGATTCTTCAATCAGCAGCTCGTTGGTGGGCGAGGCTTCCAGGCCGCGCTTGCAGATGGTCTCGAACTCTTCGGGGTTGTAGGCAATACCACCACCGGTGCCGCCCAGCGTGAAACTGGGGCGGATGACGGTGGGAAAACCCAGGGTTTTCTGCACCGCCCAGGCTTCATCCATGTTATGGGCAATGCCGGAGCGCGCCGAATCCAGGCCGATGCGCGTCATCGCATCCTTGAACTTGAGGCGGTCTTCGGCCTTGTCGATGGCCTCGGGTGTGGCGCCGATCAGCTCCACCTTGTATTTGTGCAAAACCCCGTTACGCCAGAGATCCAACGCGCAGTTCAACGCGGTTTGCCCGCCCATGGTGGGCAGGATGGCGTCGGGGCGCTCCTTGGCGATGATCTTCTCGACCGTCTGCCAGGTGATGGGCTCGATGTAGGTGACGTCGGCCGTGGCCGGGTCGGTCATGATCGTCGCGGGGTTGCTGTTGATCAGGATGACCTTGTAGCCTTCTTCCCGCAGCGCCTTGCAGGCCTGCACGCCGGAGTAGTCGAACTCGCAGGCCTGCCCAATCACGATGGGGCCGGCGCCGATGATGAGAATGCTTTGAATGTCGGTGCGTTTTGGCATGGGAAATCAATGGTTGGGTTCGCTGGGCACGTCCGCCTCGGGTCTGCGGCGGCGCAGGTGCGCAAGCAAGACGGCGGCGCGTTCGGCGGGCAGATTCTTCTGCATCAGCTGCAGCAGGCCATCGCCCTGCACAAGCGGGCTGAGCACCTCTGTCTCGGCCTCATGGAACGTCACATCCCATTCGGCCAGTGTTTCTTCGAACGTGGCGTCGTCCCAGGTCTTGCCTTTGGCGATCAGGGTGACGAGCGGGAGCGCCTTGCGTTCCACAAATGCCTTGCGATACGGTTTTTGTTGCCAGCGTTCGCCGAACCACTCGCGATGGTTCGGAGCCAGGCTCAGAATACGCTTGTGGATCGCCTTCTCGAGCGCTGCAGCAGGAAAGCTGAAGAGCTTCATGCGGCAGTGGCCTTGGTGCGCGCATCACGCATGGTGTCGACAAACCGGTCAAACAGCCCATCAATGTCGGAGGTACCGGGAGAGGCCTCCGGGTGGCCCTGAAAACTGAAGGCGGGACGGTCGGTGTACTCCAGCCCCTGCAGCGAGCCGTCGAACAGGCTCAGGTGCGTTGCCCGCACCTGCGCAGGCAACGAGTCAAGCTGCACTGCAAAACCGTGGTTCTGGCTGGTGATGCTCACGCGCCCGGTGGCAAGCTCTTCCACAGGATGGTTGGCGCCATGGTGGCTGTTGTCCATCTTGAACGTGCTCGCGCCCGCCGCCAGCGCCATGATCTGGTGACCCAGGCAAATGCCGAAGGTGGGCTTGCCCGTTTCGAGCAGCGTGCGCACCGCCTCAATGGCATAGGTACAAGGCGCTGGATCGCCGGGCCCGTTGGAGAGAAAGATGCCGTCGGGCTGCAGCGCGAGCACCTGCGCAGCAGGCGTCTGTGCCGGCACCACGGTGACCTTGCAACCGCGCTCGGCCAGCATGCGCAGGATGTTGTATTTGACGCCGAAATCGTAGGCCACAACGTGATATTTCGGCGCCGTCTGCACGCCGTAGCCACTGCCCAGCGTCCATTCGGTCTGCGTCCATTCGTAAGATTTTTCGGTCGTCACCACCTTGGCGAGGTCAAGGCCTGCCATGGAAGGTGCGCCGCGCGCGGCGGCAATCGCCTGGTCAATGCGCTCCTGCGTCACCGATTCACCCACTGCGAGGCCGACGATGGCACCATTTTGCGCACCCTTGTCGCGCAGCAGGCGGGTGAGCTTGCGCGTGTCGATGTTGGCGATGGCCACGGTGCCTTCGCGCACCAGGTACTCGGGCAAGGTCGCGGTAGCGCGGAAGTTGCTGACAAGCAGCGGCAGATCTTTGATGACAAGGCCTGCAGCCTGGACTTTCGGGGATTCGACGTCCTCCGTGTTGACACCGTAGTTGCCGACATGCGAGACCGTGAGGGTCACGATCTGCTGGCAGTAACTGGGGTCCGTGAGGATTTCCTGATAGCCGGTCATGGAGGTGTTGAACACCACCTCACCGACGGTGGAGCCAACGGCTCCAATCGAATTGCCGATAAAGACCGTGCCGTCTGCGAGCGCCAGAATGGCGGGCGGGAATGTTCCCTGTAGAGACAAAAGCACTGGGTTCTCCGGATGGTTACGGTCGCCCGGCGCCTGCAGGCCCGCTGCATCAAATGCCTGCGGCTGCTCTCAGATGGGTTATTGCTTTGGGTGCGGTCGGGCGACGCTGTTGCGAGAAAAGCCCTTGATTATAGCGCTGCGCGTTCTGAGTACGCACCGACGCAGATTCCGCAAGAACTTGTCACGCAAGCACATGTTCCGTGTGTTGCAAGCAGCAGCGACGCACCTGGCCTGTCGGACTTGGGAATCGTCGGCTGCCCATCGGCCCCAGCCCGACAGGCTAGGCCAGGTGCACTGCCAGTGTGCATCGTGCATGAAGATTCGCGTGGCAAACAGCCCAGTAGCCTTCTGCAGTACCGGAAAAATACGCCCGACCAAGGCGATTTTGTGCGCAACCAATAACACCATGGGCGCTTTTTCAGCGCATGGCACCGCTGGCGTGCAGGCAGATGGCCGCTGCAGCCGCCACATTCAACGACTCTTCTCCTCCGGGCTGCGCAATGCGAATGCGCAGGGCGGCCCTCTCCTCCAAAGCAGCAGAAACACCCTGCCCTTCGTGCCCCATGACCCAGGCGCAGGGCCAGGGCAGTTCGGCGCGGTGCAGGAAGTCGCCTTCGTGCACATGGGTCACCAAGATCGGCACCCTGAGTGGCCCAAGGTCTTCAAGGCCCGCCGCTTCGATCAGGTTCAGCGCGAAATGCGCGCCCATGCCTGCCCGCAAAACCTTGGGCGACCACAGGGCGGCACTGCCCTTGAGGGCGACCACCTGCCTGAAACCAAACGCAGAGGCGCTGCGCAGGATGGAACCCACGTTGCCTGCGTCCTGGACGCGGTCGAGCACCACGGTCGCCTCGTCCGGCTGCAGAGCCGTACCAATAGGCACATCGATGATGAAGCCCATCTGGGCCGGTGACTCCAGGCCGCTGATGTCGGTAAACAAGGCATCGGCGAGCACTATTGATTTACTAGCTGCTTGCGCCCATTCCACGGGCGCTAGAGGCCAAAAAGACTCAGAAAAAACCGCGATCGACACGGTTTGTCCACGCGCCAGCGCCGCACGGCAGAGGTGATCACCCTCCAGCCAGACACGGCCTTGCTTGCGGTACGCCGTGGTGTCCTGCGCCAGGCGCCGCAGATCCTTGACGAAAGTGTTGTCCCGGGAATGGATAACAACCACGGAGGGCGAAGTCATCGGCACACCGCTTCACGCAGGTTCAGCGCAACAGGCGCAAACGAGCGCCGGTGGTGCATGCACGCGCCATGCTCCTGCAGGGCGGCCATGTGCGCAGCGGTGCCATAGCCTTTGTGCCCGGCAAACCCGTATTGTGGAAACTCTGCGTGCACCTGCGCGCACCAGCGGTCACGGTGCACCTTGGCCAGAATGGATGCCGCCGAGATGGCGGGGACCAACGCATCGCCCTTGACGATGGCCTCGGCCGGCATATCGAGTCGGGGAAGTCGGTTGCCATCCACGAGCACCAAGGCCGGTTTAAGGCGCAGCCCCATCACGGCCCGCTGCATGGCCAGCAGCGTCGCCTGCAGAATGTTGAGGCGGTCGATCTCTTCCACGGAAGCCTCGGCAATGCTGCAGCACAGCGCCTTGGCACGGATTTCGTCGTAGAGCTTTTCGCGCCGCAGCGGCGTGAGCTTCTTGGAATCTGCCAACCCGGCAATCGGGTGCAAATCATCCAGAATCACTGCGGCGGCTACCACCGGGCCGGCCAATGGGCCACGGCCGGCCTCATCCACCCCGGCCATCAGGCCGGAGGGATGCCATGGCAGGCAGGCTTGTTCAGGCCGTGGCAGCAAGGACTTTCTGGATGGCATCGGCGGCCAGTTGAGGGGTGTTGCGCCGCAAGGTTTCATGCAGCAAGGTAAAGCGCTGGTGCAGCGCCATCATGCGTCCAGGGTCGTGTTTCAGCGCATCAAACCACTGCAGCACTGCGGCTGCCAGTGCCTGCGGCGTGGCATCGTCCTGAAGGAGTTCGGGCACCACAAAATCATTGCACAAAATATTGGGCAGCCCCACCCAGGGCTGTAACTGCTTGCGGCGCATCAGCCGCCAGCTCAAGGGGTGCATGCGGTAGCCAATGACCATGGGGCGCTTGAACAGCGCTGCTTCCAGGGTGGCGGTGCCGCTGGCAATCAGCGTCACATCACAAGCCGCCAACGCGGTGTGGGACTGGCCAGGAATGACCTGCAGCACATGGCCCAGACCGCAGTCGCGCGCCGCTTGTTCGATGCGACTCTGCAGCGCAGGTACTGCGGGAACTATCATTTTAATAGCTGGTAGCGCTTGATGGATAAGCGCTGCAGCCTCAAAAAACCTTGGAGTGATGTACTGCACCTCGGCCGAGCGACTCCCGGGCAGGATGGCCAACACCGCACCACTGTCCTGCAAGCCCAGTTGGGCGCGGGCCGCGCTGCGATCGGGCGCCATGGGAATCACACCTGCCAGAGGGTGGCCCACATAGGTGGCTGCAATGCCATGGCGTTCGAGCAGCGCGGGCTCGAACGGGAAGATGCACAACACATGGTCGGCCGCACGGCGGATTTTCTCAACGCGATCGGCGCGCCAGGCCCAGATCGATGGGCAGACAAAATGCACGGTCTTGATGCCCGCAGCGCGCAAATCCGCTTCGAGGCCCAGGTTGAAATCAGGGGCATCAACACCGATGAACACACCCGGGCGCTCACGCAGCAGGCGGGCCCGCAACTGGCGGCGGATATGGATGATTTCACCCAACCGCCGCAGCAACTCAAAGCTGTAGCCATGCACCGCCAGTTTTTCGCTGGGCCACCAGGCTTCAAAGCCCCGGCGGGCCATCTGCGGGCCACCAATGCCATGGCTGGAGAGGCCGGGCCACACATCGCGCAAGCCGTCCAGCAGCAACCCGGCCAACAGATCACCCGAGGTTTCGCCCGCCACCAGGGCGACGCGGGGGCTATGCTCCATGGCCGTCAGCGCACGATGCCGCGCGTGGAGGCATCGAGAAACGCCAGCAGCAGAGCAATGTCGGCTACGGCCTGTGCATCGGCCTGGGTGCTCGCCAATTCGGCAATCGCGGTGCGCGAGGCTTCCAGCGTGAGACCCTGGCGGTACAGCAGACGGTGCATCTGCCGGATGGCGGCCAACCGACCAGCCGAGAAACCGCGCCGACGCAATCCCTCCAGGTTCAGGCCGCGCACGGTCAGGGGATTGCCATCGACCATCATGTAAGGCGGCACATCCTGCGAAATATGGCTACCAAAGCCCGCCATGACATGGGCACCAATCTTGACGTACTGGTGCACTCCCGTCAGCCCACCGATGATGGCCTGGTCACCCACCTGCACATGGCCGGCCAGCGTGGCATTGTTGGCCAAAATGGTCTGGTGGCCCACCACACAGTCGTGCGCAATGTGCACATAAGCCATGACCCAGTTGTCGTTGCCCACCGTGGTGACCCCCCGGTCCTGCACGGTGCCGGTGTTGACGGTGCAAAACTCGCGAAAGGTATTGCGATCGCCAATGCGCAGTTCGGTGGGCTCGCCTGCGTATTTCTTGTCCTGCGGAGCAGCGCCCAGCGAGACGAACTGGTAGATGCGGTTGTCCTGGCCAATGGTAGTCCGGCCTTCGATCACGCAGTGCGGCCCCACCGTAGTGCCCGCGCCAATGCTGACATGCGGGCCAATGACGGCATAGGGCCCCACCGTGGCAGTGGTATCGATGCGTGCCTGGGCATCGACAACGGCAGTGGGGTGGATGTTATTCACGGCGTACCGCGCTCCTTCAGCCCACGGCGCGCATGGTGCACATGAGTTCGGCCTCGCAGGCCACCTCCTCGCCTACCCGGGCCACACCCTTGAACTTCCAGATGCCGCCACGCACGCGGTCGATGGTGATGTCCAGGACCAGTTGATCGCCAGGTTCTACGGGGCGTTTGAAACGAGCCCCGTCGATGCCCACAAAATAGTAGATATTGTTTTCGTCCGGTACCTGGCCCATCGCATCGAAGGCCAGCAAGCCCGCCGCCTGGGCCAGAGCCTCCAGGATCAACACCCCTGGCATGACAGGATGCCCCGGGAAATGCCCCATGAAGTAAGGCTCGTTGAACGTGACGTTCTTGATGGCCCTGATGCGCTGGTTGCGCTCGAGTTCAAGCACCTTGTCCACCAGCAGAAAGGGATAGCGGTGGGGTAGTTGCTTGAGAATTGCGTGAATATCCATCATGGGCGTTCAATCTTGTTGTTCTGTAGAAGGCTTTCGAGGGCCTTGATACGCTCGCGCAGGCTATGCAACTGCTTGAGCGTGGCAGCGTTTTTTTCCCAGCGTGCATTGTCGTCGATGGGGAACATCCCTGTGTACTGACCGGGTCGTGTCAACGACCGCGTCACCGTCGTGGAGGCCGATACGTGCACATGGTCCGCCAGCGTCAAGTGCCCCAGCACGATGCCGCCACCGCCGACAGTGCAGTGGGCGCCGATCGTGGCGCTGCCGGCCACGCCAACACAGCCAGCCATGGCCGAATGCCGGCCAATATGCACGTTGTGGCCAATTTGAACCAGGTTGTCGAGCTTGACGCCGTCTTCGATCACGGTGTCCTGCAGCGCACCACGGTCAATGCAGGTATTGGCACCAATCTCCACATCGTCACCAATGCGCACGGCGCCCAGCTGCTCGATCTTGACCCAGGTTCCGCCCTCGGGCGCAAAACCAAAGCCATCGGCGCCAATGACCACGCCAGCATGCACGATGCAGCGCTCTCCGATATGACAGTCTTCACCCAGTGTGACGCGCGACTTGAGCACCGTACCCGCACCGATGCGGGCGCCGCGCTCGATCACGCACAAGGGCCCCACCCAAGCCGTGGCATGCACCTGGGCCTCGCTGTGTACAACAGCGCTGGGGTGCACCCCCGGCAACACCGGCGGCGCATGCCGCTTACGCCAGAGCTGCGTGGCCCGGGCGAAATAGGCATAAGGATCATCAGCCACAATGCAGGCGCCCCGCGCCATCGCGACCTCGCGCATTGCAGGCGCCACAATGACACAGGCCGCCTGGGAGGCGGCCAGTTGCTGCTGGTAGCGCGGATTGCTGAGAAAACTCAACTCCTGCGCCTGTGCTGCCTCCAGCGGGGCCAGCCGGGTGATCTCGGTGCCGGGATCACCCTCCAGCGTTCCACCCAGTGCCTCGATGAACTCGGCCAGGCGCAAGCTCACGCGACGTCCACCTTGTGGCTGCTGTAGTTACTTGGTAGGCGCAGCATTCAGCGCTTTGATCACCTTGTCGGTGATATCGTGCTTGGGACTGATGTAGACGGCTTGGTCCACGATGATGTCGTATTTTTCTTGCTCAGCCAGCTGCTTGACGATCTTGTTGACGCGATCACTCATCTGGTTGAGTTCTTCATTCTTGCGGGAATTCAGATCTTCCTGGAATTCGCGGCGCTTGCGTTGAAAGTCACGGTCCTGGTCCACCAACTGACGCTGGCGCGTCTGTCGCTGGCTCTCGGACAGCGTGGGAGCATCGCGCTCGAATTTTTCGGTGGCCGACTTCAGGGTCGCGCCCAGATCATTGATTTCCTTGTCGCGGCGGGAGAATTCTTGCTCCAGCTTGGCCTGCGCCGCCTTGGCCGTGTTGGCCTCGCGGAAGACGCGATCAGTCTGGAGGAAGCCCGCCTTGAATTCCTGCGCTTGCACAGGGAGCGCAGCACCAAAAGAACCCAGCAGTATCGCCAAGGCGATGGGACGAGAAAAATGTGTCATTAGAAGGATGTTCCGATCTGGAATTGCAGTTCTTGGATTCTATCGCCAGCAAACTTACGCACAGGCTTGGCGTAAGCCAGGCGCAATGGGCCCAGTGGCGAAATCCAGCTCAGCCCGATGCCCACGGAAGCGCGCATTTCGCTCAGGCGCATTTTTTCGCCGTCGCCATACACGTTGCCCACGTCGAGGAAAGTAAAGACGCGCAATGTCCGGTCATTGCCAGCTCCCGGGAACGGAGCGATGAGTTCGGTATTGAAAGTAAGCTTCTTGGGACCGCCCAACGAAGCCCCGGTAACGTCGCGCGGGCCCAGGGTTCCCTGGTCAAAACCACGCACCGAGCCCAGGCCACCCGAGTAGAAGTTCTTGAATACCGGGAACGGCCTGCCGCCCATGCCCTTGCCCAGGCCTACCTCGCCATTGAAAGCCAGGGTGAATTTTTTGCTCAGGGGCACATACTGCTGGTACTGGTAATTGGCGCGCACATAACGCGCGTCTCCCGCCACCGACCAATCCGTATTGAGCCGCTGGTAGCGGCCCGTGTTGGGTGCCAGTGCGCTGTCACGGCTATCACGCGACCAGCCAATGGTGAGCGGCACCGCTGAACTGGATGCACCGTAGCGATCTGCATAGCTAAGGTAAGCCGCCGGGATATTGGTGCCGGCCTTGATGCGGGTTTGCTCCAGGGCACCACCAAAAAAGACCGTGTCGGTCTCGCTGAACGGCACGCCAAAACGGATACCAGCCCCGGTGGTGATGAGCTCGTAATTGCCGCCCTGGTCCTCGTAGGGTTTGTCAGAGCGGTAATACAGATCCAGGGTGCGCGAGATACCGTCCTTGGTGAAATACGGATCGGTGGTGCTGAACACCAGCGTACGCTTGAACTTGCTGGTGTTCAGGTCTACACCCAAATAATTGCCCGAGCCAAAAATGTTTTCCTGCTTGATTGCGAAGGAAAAAGATATTTTTTCTGCACTGGAAAAACCTGCTCCTAGCTGCAGGGAACCCGTAGGCTTTTCGGCCACGGTGATCAAGAGGTCCACCTGGTCAGGCGCGCCGGGAACCTCCAGCGTCTCGATGTTGACCTCGGTGAAATAACCAAGACGATCCACGCGATCACGGGAGATGCGGATTTTTTCTCCGTCGTACCACGAGGCCTCGTACTGCCGGAACTCGCGCCGGATCACTTCGTCGCGGGTGCGGTCATTGCCTGCCACACTGATGCGGCGCACATAGGCGCGGCGCACGGGTTCGGCCTGCAGCACCAGGGCTACGCGGCCATTTTCGCGGTCGATCTCAGGAACGGCTTCGATGCGTGCAAACGCAAAACCAAAATTACCGAAATGCTCGGAGAACGCCTTGGTGGTTTCTGCCACCTGGTCGGCGTTGTAGGGTTCGCCGGGACGAATGGTGACCAGTGACTTGAATTCGTCTTCGCGTTCCAGGAAATTGCCTTCGAGCTTGACACTCGACACGACGAACCGCTCGCCTTCGGTGACGTTGACCGTGATGGAGATGTCCTGCTTGTCTGGAGAAATCGCTACCTGGGTCGAATCAATGCGGAATTCCAAATATCCCCGCTGCAGGTAGTACGAGCGCAAGGTCTCCAGGTCGGCATTGAGTTTGGTGCGCGCATAGCGATCCGACTTGGTATACCAGCTCAACCAGCCGCCGGTATCCTGGTCAAACAGGCCTTTGAGCGTAGACTCGCTGAACGCCTTGTTGCCAACAATGCGGATGTCCTTGATGCGCGCTGTATCCCCCTCCACCACCGAAAAGGTGAGGTTGACGCGGTTGCGCTCGATGGGCGTGACGGTGGTGATCACCTCGGCGCCATAGAAGCTCTTGTTGATGTACTGGCGCTTGAGTTCCTGCTCGGCGCGATCGGTGAGCGCCTTGTCGTACGGACGGCCATCGGTCAGGCCGATGTCGCGCATGGATTTTTTGAGCACGTCCTTGTCGAATTCACGCGAGCCGACAAAATCGACGTCGGCAATCGTGGGGCGCTCCTCGACCACCACCACCAGGACGCCCCCCGTCGCTTCAAGGCGTACATCCTTGAACAAGCCCAGACCAAACAACGCGCGAATGGCAGCGGCCCCCTTGTCGTCGTTGTACTCATCGCCCACACGCAAGGGCATGGAGGAAAAAACGGTTCCGGGCTCCACGCGCTGCAGGCCCTCCACACGAATATCCTGCACCTTGAAAGGTTCCAGGGCCCACGCGGCCTGGGCAGCAAAAATCATGGCAGCGACAGCTGTCACGGTGCGTGCACCGAAGCGATTGATATGTTTTTTCATGAATGAAGCCGGTGCCACCAATGCGCAGGCATGGTGGCCAAAAGGTTAGCCAAAGAGCCGGGAGATATCGTTAAACATAGCGATGGACATCATCAACAGCAGCACAGCGATTCCGCCGCGCTGCAAGCGCTCCATCCAGGCATCCGAGACACCCCTGCCCGTCACGCCCTCCCAAAGATAATACATCAGGTGCCCACCGTCGAGGACGGGCAGCGGCAACAGGTTCAGCACACCCAGACTCACACTGATCAAGGCCAGAAAGGCCAGGTACTGCGTCAGCCCCATGCTGGCAGACCGCCCCGCATAGTCAGCAATCGCCAGGGGACCGCTGATGTTCTTGAGCGAAGCTTCTCCGATGACCATGCGGCCCATCATGCGCAAGGTCAACACCGACACCTGCCAGGTGCGCGTGACACCGCTCCACAGGCCTTCGAAAGGCCCGTATTGCACGGTAGTGAACTCTGGCCGTGCGCCCACATAGGCGCCCACGCGCCCGATCAGCTCGCCCTGGTCCTGCTGTACCTCGGGCTGCACGTCCAACGTCAGGGCCTGCGTGCCCCGCTGGATGCGCCAGGGCTGCGAGACAGGCTTCCCATCGTGCACCGATCCACGGATCAGCGCACGCAGCTGTTGGCCATCAACCACCTCCACGGCGCCAATGCGCAGCACCACATCACCCTCGCGCAGGCCTGCACGCTGGGCCGCACTGTCGGCCATCACTTCGCCCATCACTGGGCGCGTCCACGGCCCCACGATGCCGATCATCTGCATGAGGCGCGCATCGGCTTCCCGGGTATCCAGTTGATTCAGGGCAAGCACTACCGTGCGCTGGCTGGCCCCCGACGTAGGTTCAAGCTCCAAGCGCACCGGAGTCGCTTCTAATGCGCCGCGTGTGAGCAACCAGCGCAGGTCTTCAAAGGACCGCACGGGCTGGGGCTCCTCGTTGCCAATCGCCGCATTGCGCACCAGCTCCCCGCCATGCAGGCCTGCCGACTCGGCCACAGAACCCGGCACCGGTCGTGCGAGGTAGGCCATGGGCTCCTGCACCCCCATCCAATTGACCGTGGCATAAAGCAGCACCGCCAGAACAAGGTTGGCCACTGGGCCCGCAGCCACGATGAGCGCCCGCGAGCGCAGCGACTGGGTATTAAAGGCCAGATGGCGCTCTTCGGGAGGTACCGGCGCTTCGCGCTCGTCCAGCATGCGTACAAAACCGCCCAGCGGAAATGCCCCCAGCACAAACTCGGTGGGAGAACCCTTGGGCTGCCAGCGCAGCAGTGGCTTGCCAAAGCCCACCGAAAAGCGCAGAACTTTCACGCCGCAAGCCACCGCCACACGGTAGTGGCCATATTCGTGCACGGCAATCAACAGCCCCAGGGCCACAAGAAAGGCAACAATGGTCAACATGCGTATCCCCGTGAAATCAGGTGGCAGCGCCTAGGCTGCCAACCGCAAAGCGATCTGTTGCGCAACTGCACGCGCATCGGCGTCCAACGCCAGCAGGTCTGCGAGCGAATCGGGATTGGAGAGAGAGACGGCAGACAAAGTTTCCAGATTCAGCGCATGGATCTGGTCAAAACGGATGCGCCGCTCCAGGAATGCCGCTACCGCCACTTCGTTGGCGGCATTGAGCACCGCCGTGGTACCGGCAGGAGCCTCCAGCGACTCCCACGCCAAGCGCAGTCCCGGAAACCGCTCAGGATGGCCATGGTTGTCAATGGATTCAAATGTCATGGCGCCCAGGGCATGGAAGTCCAGTACGGCCGCGCCGGACTCCACGCGCTCGGGCCAGGCCAGGCCATAGGCAATGGGTACCCGCATGTCTGGCGTGCCCAACTGCGCCACCACCGAGGTATCGCGGTACTGCACCATGGAATGGATGATGCTTTGCGGATGGATCACCACATCGAGTTGCCGGGGCGACAGCCCAAAGAGATAACGCGCCTCGATCACTTCCAGCGCCTTGTTCATCATCGTGGCCGAATCGACCGAGATCTTGCGCCCCATGACCCAGTTGGGGTGCGCACAGGCTTGCTCAGGCGTCACATCGCGCAGGCTGCCAGGCGATCTCTGCCGAAACGGCCCCCCCGAAGCGGTGAGGATGATCTTTTCCACGCGCCGCGACCAGGTGGCAGGGTCTTCGGGCAGCGACTGAAAAATGGCGGAGTGCTCGCTGTCGATGGGCAGCAAGGTCGCCCCACCCTCGCGCACCGCACGCAGAAACACCTCACCCCCCACCACCAGCGCTTCCTTGTTGGCCAGCAGAAGGCGTTTGCCCGCTCGGGCCGCAGCCAGACAGGGCGCCAGCCCGGCTGCCCCGACGATGGCGGCCATGACTATATCGACCTCTGCATGAGATGCTATTATTTCAATAGCTTCTGGCGATTGCAGCACAAGCGTTGGAAGGTCATTTTGCTTAATTTTTTCTTGTAGCACCCGGCCATGCTCTGCACTGGCCATGACGGCATAGCGCGGAGTAAAACGGGCACACTGGGCCAGCATCAGGTCAACCTGGGTGGCGGCACTCAGCGCAAAAACCTCGAAACGTTCGGGGTGGCGCGCCACCACATCGAGCGTACTGGTGCCGATGGATCCTGTGGAGCCCAGCACCGTAATGCGTTGTTTCATGTCTTTACCAGTGTCATCAGCATCATGGCCAGCGGCAATGTGGGCAGCAATGCATCCACACGGTCGAGCACACCCCCATGGCCGGGCAGCAGGTTGCTGCTGTCTTTCACACCGGCACTGCGCTTGATGAGCGATTCAATGAGATCACCCACTACGCTCATGGCGGCCATGAACAGCACTCCCAGCACCAGCACCCACCAGCCCTGGTTTGCCAGGCGTGTATACAGGCTGGCCACGGGTGCTTGCAGACGGGCATCGGCCACAACCCAGCACACTGCCAGCAGCAACACACCGGCCACACCACCCCAGACCCCCTCCCAACTCTTGCCCGGACTGATCGAGGGGGCAAGCTTGTTGCGGGTGAAGCGCAGGCCGAACGCCCGGCCCGAAAAATAAGCCGCGATGTCGGCCATCCATACCAGTGTCATCACCGACAGCAGAAAGTTGATGCCCTCGATGCGCGCCTGCACCACGGCCAACCAAGCCAGCCACAACACCAGCACCCCTGCCAGCAATCGCACCGACCCGGGAATGCGCGGCCAGCCAGGAACACCCGCCCGCAGCAACCACGTGCCACCCAGCACCCAGAAGGCACCAGCCGCAACCCACAGCGCGCCCATCGGTCGCTCGGACCAACCCAGTGCCCACGAAGCGGCACACAATGCCACGCACACCGCCCCCACGGCCACCGAAGCCACAGGGCTGCAGCCATTGAGCCGACCCCATTCCCAGGCCGCGCCGGCCATCAGCACGAGCACGACGGTGGTAAACGGTACCGGCGAGGGATAAAACAGGGCTGGCAGCAAAATAGCCAGCAGGACCAGGGCGGTGATGATGCGCTGCTTCAGCATGGAGCCCTTTCAGGCACGCACCAGTCCGGGGCGCGCAGGCAGAATTTGTTCAGACGTCTTGCCAAATCGACGTTCCCGGGCATGGAAGGCCGCAATAGCCTCATCCAGCGCAGCATCATCGAAATCCGGCCAAAGCTTCTCACTGAAATACAACTCTGCATAGGCGGCTTGCCAAAGCAGGAAATTGCTCAGTCGCATTTCACCACCGGTACGGATCAGCAGGTCGGGGTCGGGCACATGGGCCAGTGCCATGGCGCTGTCCAGGCTGGCTTCGGTGATGGGTTCACCACGTGCCGCCAAGGCGGCTGCAGCCTGCGCCACATCCCAGCGGCCACCGTAATTGAAACAGACGTTTAACACAAGGCGGGTGTTGTGGGCCGTAGCGGCCTCGCCTTGCAGCAATCCGCTTTGTACTTTCTCGGAAAGCCCATCCCGCGCACCGACGAAATGCAGTTGCACACCGTCCTTGCACAGTTGCGGTACTTCGCGCGAAAGCGCTTTGGCGAGCAACTCCATCAGGCCTGAAACTTCATCAGCAGGCCGATTCCAGTTTTCGGAGGAAAACGCAAACACCGTCAGCACGCCCACGCCACGCTGGGCACAGGCCTGCACGCAACGGCGCAGCACATCCACGCCCTGCTTATGCCCTGCAAGGCGCGGGAGGAAGCGGCGCTTGGCCCAGCGGCCATTGCCATCCATGACGATGGCGATATGGTGGGGCGGCACCAACTCCTGAGTGTTGGAAATGGACATGCGGACGGTCTTCAAACCGCCATGATTTCCTGCTCCTTGGCAACCACCAGGGCGTCGATCTCGACAATGTGCCGATCGGTCACCTTCTGGATGTCTGCCTCGGCGCGCTTTTGGTCGTCTTCAGACGCCAGCTTGTCCTTGACGAGCTTCTTCACGGCTTCATTGGCATCGCGCCGCAGGTTGCGCACGGCAATCTTGGCCGACTCTCCTTCGTTGCGTGCCAGCTTGGTCATTTCCTTGCGGCGCTCTTCGCTCATGGCCGGCATGGGAACGCGGATCAGATCTCCCAGGGACGCCGGGTTCAGTCCCAGGTCGCTCTCGCGGATGGCTTTCTCGATCTTGGCGCCCATGCCCTTTTCCCAGGGCTGCACACTAATGGTGCGCGAATCGAGCAGAGACACGTTGGCCACCTGCGACAGCGGCACCATGGACCCGTAATAGTCCACATGTATCGTGTCCAGCAAGGCGGGGTTGGCACGGCCCGTGCGAATTTTTTGCAGGTTATTTTTAAAAACCACGATGGATTGATCCATCTTGGCTTGCATGTTTGTCTTGATGTCGGCAGTCATGTTTTTTCCTCTGGGCACCAGGCAGCAAGGGCGGCCCGTTGCCGTCAAGCGTAAACCAGGGTTCCTTCGTCCTCGCCCATGACCACGCGCTTGAGCGCCCCCGGCTTGAAGATGGAAAACACCTTCACGGGCAGCTTTTGGTCACGGCACAGGGCAAACGCTGTGGCATCCATGATGCCCAGGTTGCGCACCATGGCCTCGTCAAAGCTGAGCGTGGTGTAGCGCGTGGCAGAAGGGTCCTTGTGCGGGTCGGCAGTGTATACGCCATCGACCTTGGTGGCCTTGAGCACCAGTTCGGCACCGATTTCGGCACCCCGCAAAGCGGCAGCGGTGTCGGTGGTGAAAAAAGGATTGCCTGTGCCAGCCGCAAAAACCACCACCTTGCCTTCTTCGAGGTACTGCAGTGCTTTGGGCCGCACATAAGGCTCCACCACCTGCTCGATCGAGATGGCGGACATCACCCGGGCCGTCAGGCCCTGCTTGTCCATCGCGTCAGCCAGGGCCAGAGCATTCATCACGGTGGCGAGCATGCCCATATAGTCCGCCGTCGCGCGATCCATCCCTTCAGCGCCGCCAGCGACGCCACGGAAGATGTTGCCACCACCGATCACCACGGCCACCTCCACCCCCATGCGGGTCACCTCAGCAACCTCCTGCACCATGCGGACGATGGTGGAGCGGTTAATACCGAAGGCGTCATCCCCCATGAGCGCCTCACCCGACAGCTTGAGCAAAATGCGCTTGTAGGCTGGCGTGGCGATGGTCATGGAAGTTCTCCGTAGGTCTGGGGGATGGGGCGGCAAATCAGGGCTATCAGTGGATCAGGCAGCGGCCTTGGCAGCGGCCACTTGGGCGGCCACTTCAGCAGCAAAATCGTCCACCTTCTTCTCGATGCCCTCACCGACTACGTACAGGGTGAAGCCCTTCACGGTGGTACCAGTGGCCTTGAGCATCTGCTCGACGGTCTGCTTGTCGTTCTTCACGAAAGCCTGGTTGAACAGCGAAACTTCCTTGAGGTACTTCTGCACGCCGCCTTCGATGCGCTTGGCAACGATTTCGTCGGACTGCACAGGCTTGCCTTCGGCCGTAGCCTTGGCGGCATCTTCCGCAGCCTTGGCGGCAGCGACAGAACGCTCTTTCTCGATCAGTTCGGCGGGAACGTCGGCACTGGTCAGGGCCACAGGCTTCATGGCGGCGATGTGCATGGCCACGTCCTTGGCAGCGATTTCGTCACCTTCGTACTCGACCACCACGCCGATGCGTGTGCCGTGCAGGTAGGAGGCGAGCTTGCTGCTGCTGCCAAAGTACTTGAAACGACGGAACGACATGTTTTCGCCGATCTTGCCGATTAGGCCCTTGCGCACATCTTCCAGCGTGGGGCCAAAGCTGTCCTGTTCGTAAGGCAGTGCACCCAGGGCCGCGAGATCGGCGGGATTGTGCTTGCCCACCAACTCCGCTGCAGCCTGTGTCATGGCCAGGAAGCTATCGTTCTTGCTCACGAAATCGGTTTCGCTGTTCACTTCGATCAAACCGCCGGTGTTGCCAGCGATGTAGCAAGCAACAACGCCTTCGGCGGTGATGCGCGAAG
>JAANMW010000675.1_pt1 | contig 39877 bp, 36 predicted proteins | sample 7279671 | NCBI WGS metagenome assembly JAANMW01 (sample SAMN14094541, study PRJNA606508) | bioreactor metagenome | isolation source: A lab-scale SPAN reactor treating ammonium-rich wastewater day 247 | place: Ireland: Galway | collected 2017-09-19 | reverse complement strand
GGCCGTAGCGTGTCACCGACATCGGGTCTTCGGTGAACGTCCACAGCCGCACCTCGCCGCGCAGGCCATGCGCGGCGCCGATCCGGGCGACGCAGACGCGCGCCGTCATGCCGCCTCAGCCTCAGGACTTCGCGGCGGCTTCGGCCTGCGCCTTGCGCTCCTTGCGCGGCACCGCCTTCACGGGATTGTTGCGTGGTGTGCGCTTCTTGATGCCGGCGGCATCGAGGAAACGGGCGACGCGGTCGGATGGCTGCGCGCCCTTGGCGAGCCAGGCCTTGACCTTGTCGAGGTCGAGCTTGAGGCGGTCGGCATTGTCCTTCGGCATCAGCGGATTGAAGTGGCCGAGCCGCTCGATGAAACGGCCGTCGCGCGGATAGCGGGAATCAGCGGCGACGACATGGTAGACCGGGCGCTTCTTGGTGCCGGCACGGGCGAGGCGGATCACGACGGGCATAAGGTTCTCCTTCTTGAGGCTGTCTGATGAGTTCGTTGTGTCGTTAAAGCAGCGGCGAAATGTGTGAGGCCGTTCGTTTCATTTCTTCTTCCGGGGAAAACCGAGACCGGGCAGCGTCGGCTTGCCGGTCAGTCCGGTGAGACCGGGCAGATTCGGCAGGCCGCCGCGTAATCCGGCCGGCAGCTCCTTCGGCAATTGCGGCAGGCCATCGGCGCCTTTCGGCATTTTGTCCGCGAGCGCCTTCATCTGTTCGGCGCTGGGCATGCCCCCTCCAAATCCCATGGCCTGCGCGATGCCGGCGAAGGGGCCGCGCTTGCCGGCGCCCATCATCTTCATCATGTCGGCCATGCTGCGGTGCATCTTGAGGAGCTTGTTGATCTCCTCAACCTTCTGGCCCGCGCCGGCGGCGATGCGTCGCTTGCGGCTGGCTTTCAGGATGTCGGGATGCTTGCGTTCCTGCCGCGTCATCGAGTCGATCACGGCGACCTGACGCTTGATGATCCTGTCGTCGAGGCCGGCCGCGGCGATCTGGTTCTTCATCTTGGAGACGCCGGGCATCATGCCCATCAGGCCGGAGATGCCGCCCATTTTGGACATCTGCAGCAACTGCTCGCGCAGGTCGTTGAGGTCGAACTGGCCCTTGCGCATCCTTTCGGTGGTGCGCGCGGCTTTTTCGGCGTCGATATTGGCCGAGGCTTTCTCGACCAGCGAGACCACGTCGCCCATGCCGAGTATGCGGCCGGCGATACGGGAGGGGTGGAAATCCTCCAGCGCGTCGGTCTTCTCGCCGGTGCCGATCAGCTTGATCGGCTTGCCGGTGACCTGGCGCATCGACAGCGCGGCGCCGCCGCGGCCGTCGCCGTCGACGCGGGTCAGCACGATGCCGGTGAGGCCGACGCGCTCGTCGAACGATCGCGCGAGATTGACCGCGTCCTGGCCGGTCAGCGAATCCGCGACCAGCAGCACTTCATGCGGGTGGGCGGCGGTTTTGATGTTCGCCGCCTCCGACATCATGTCTTCGTCGAGCGTGGTGCGGCCGGCGGTGTCGAGCAGCACTACGTCGTAGCCGCCGAGCTTGCCGGCCTCCAGCGCGCGCCGCGCGATCTGCTCCGGTTTCTGCCCCACGACGATCGGTAGCGTCTTGACGTCCAGATCGCGTCCGAGCACCGCGAGCTGCTCCATCGCCGCCGGACGATAGATGTCGAGCGAGGCCATCAGGACCTTGCGCTTGTCCCGCTCGGTCAGCCGCCGCGCCAGTTTCGCGGTCGTGGTGGTCTTGCCCGATCCTTGCAAGCCGACCATCATGATGATGATCGGGGGCACGGCGTTGAGGTCGATGGTCTGGCCATCGGAACCGAGCGTGGCGATCAGCTCGTCATGAACGATCTTCACCACCATCTGGCCGGGCGTCACGGATTTGACGACGGTGGCGCCGATCGCCTGTTCGCGGACCTTGTCGGTAAAACCGCGCACCACGTCGAGCGAGACGTCGGCCTCCAGCAGCGCCCGGCGAACCTCGCGCATGGCGGCGTCGACATCGGCTTCCGTCAGCGCGCCGCGCCGCGTCAGCCGATCGAGAATGCCGCCGAGCCGTTCCGACAGATTGTCGAACATGAGCGTTCCTGTCTTCCGAGGGTCCCGCGAGACGCAAGCCCAAAACACGTTTGCGCCCGAGGGCGCACAGCGCTGTCGGGCGTTGACCTCCGGCCCCTGCGGCCGGTCGGCGGGTCGAAAAGATAGAGTCTTTCCGAGAATTCCGGCGGATTTACAGGCACCGGCCCGCCCGAGTCAAGCCGATCGGCGGGCCACGCTTTATGGCGCGCCCTTGATCTCCCAGAAGATGCCGACCCTCACACGAAGCGTTTCCTCGCCGGGCGCGATGGCGGCCTCCGCGGCCATCGGCGCCGCGGCACGGCGGTACAATACCGGTACCGCGCTGCCGTGCTCCGAAATGCTGAGCGGCGCGCCGAGCGAGACGCCCGCGGCCTTGGCGTAGATTTCAGCCTTGCGCCGCGCGTCGGCGACCGCCTCGGCGCGGGCGTCGTCGAGCAGCTTGGATGCGTTGGAGACCGCGAAATTGATGCCGCCGATGTCGTTGGCGCCGGCGGCGGTCACCGTATCGATCACGCTGGCGAGTTTGCTGATGTCGCGCAGCTTGACGGCGACCCGGTTGGTGGCGCGGTAGCCGGAGAGGACGCTGGGGCCTGAGCGATTTGGATTGGTATATTGCGGCTGCAGCGATAGCCGCGATGTCTGAAAGTCCTTCTCGGCGATGCCGGCGTTTTTCAGCGCGGCCAGCACCTTGCTCATGGCGGCATTGTTGGCTTCGGACGCTTCGCGCGCCGTCTTGGCGTCGGTCGTGACGCCTGCTTCGATCTGGGCAAGGTCCGGCGGCGTGGAGATCGTGGCCTCGCCCGTTACCGAGATCGTTGGCGGCGGCCCATCGGCTTGCGCGGCCAGCGGGATCAGGGCGGTGATGGTGGCGACGGCGATGGTGAGCGGGATCCGGTTCTGCATGACGGTTCTCATTTCAGCGGGACATAGACATCGATGACCAGGTTGTCTTCCTCGGTCTTCAGGGGATCGGTCGTGTATTCCTCGATGAAGGTATCCTTGGCTTCAAGTTTCCTGTCGTCCAGGGTGTTCGTGATCGCCTCATAGGTGTTGTCCATGTTGTCATAAGAGCCGCGATGCACGAACTTCAGCGCCTTGCCCTCCGGTGATTTGCCCATGCTCATGTTCTTGGGCAGGTCCTTGATCTCCTGATCGACCGGGATCTCCGCCAGGAACGAGAAGCCATTATCGTCTGTCGAGGTATAGACGATCATCATGTTGCCGGCGGGCTTGACGCCCCGCTTGTCCAGCAGGGCCGCGAGCGACTTGAACGAATCGATCAGCGTCTCAAAGGCGGTGTCCCAGGTGGCGGTGTTTCGCAGTGACAGGACGGTCTTCGGGGTCAGGGTGTGTTCCTCGCCGAAAGGGTCGGCCGTTTGCACGGGTGCGGTCGCCGGCGGCTTCGGGGCTTCCGCGGTCGGGTTTTCCGGTGTCTGCACCTCGGCCGGGGGCGGAGTCGGCGTGGCAGGGGCGGTCGTTCCGGGCGGGGCCGGTGCGGCTGGCGGAGCCTCGGCAGCGGGCGCCGTCGCGCCGGGAGGCGTCGCAGGCGGCGTCTCGGCCAGCAAGGCGGATAGCCCCAGCAGCAAGACCCCCGGAATGGCGGCTATCCCGAGGGGGAAAAGGAAGCGAAGGCGGTTCATCGAGGAGGGTCTCCCTGGTCGTGCTGACCGATGTCCGCGAGACCCGGTCCTTGGCCGCTGGTGCAGGTGGAGGGATGAAGGTGCTGGATACGCGACTCTGACGCTCGTCCCATGACAGAACAAGACTAATATGTCATGCCGCATCGTGGCGGGCATGGGGCGCTTGCGGCGGACTTGTGTGAATTGATCACGGGAGTTGTGGCGCTGGTCAACAACCGTGCGCCACCATATAACGCGGCGGAGATGGAGCCGGGGGCTGATACGGAAACTGGAACCGATGAGTGTGCTCGCAAATCACGCTTTCAGCAAGATGAACGGTATCGGCAACGAGATCGTCGTTGTCGATCTTCGCGACAGCCCCGCCGTGGTCACGGCCGGGGAGGCGCGTGCTGTCGCATCGCCGGCCGGCATTCCTTATGATCAGTTGATGGTTCTGCAGCCCCCGCGGACTCCGGGCACCGAAGCCTTCGTTCGAATCTACAATAACGATGGTTCGGAAGCCAATGCGTGCGGCAACGGCATGCGCTGCGTCGCGCGACAGATCTTCGAGGCGACAGACAAGACCGCGCTGACCTTCGAGACGCGCGCCGGGCTTTTGAACTGCTGGCGAGGCTCCGCGCCCGGTCTTTACAGCGTTGACATGGGATCGCCGAAGTTCGGCTGGAAGGATATTCCGCTGGCCGAGGAATTCCGCGATACCCGCTATATCGAACTCCAGGTCGGGCCGATCGACGCCCCGGTGCTGCATTCGCCGTCCGTTGTCAGCATGGGCAATCCCCACGCGATCTTCTGGGTCGACGACATCGATGCCTATGATCTCGCCCGTTTCGGGCCGCTGCTGGAGAATCATCCGGTGTTTCCCGAGCGCGCCAACATCACGCTGGCCCATATCGTTGATCGCGATCACATCACGATGCGAACCTGGGAACGCGGCGCGGGCCTGACCAGGGCTTGCGGCTCGGCGGCCTGCGCGACGGCGGTGGCGGCGGCGCGGCTCAAGCGGGCTGAGCGCATCGTTCATATGACGCTTCCCGGCGGCAACCTGACCATCGAATGGCGCGAGCGCGATGATCATGTGCTGATGACCGGTCCGGCCGTATTCGAGTATGAGGGCACCTTCGATCCGGCGTTGTTCGCGTCGGTGGCCTGATGCCGGTGGACGTCGCCACCTTTGGCTGCCGGCTCAATGCCTTCGAATCCGAGGTCATCCGTCGCAATGCGGAAGCGGCCGGCCTTGAGGATGTCGTCATCGTCAACAGCTGCGCCGTGACCAATGAGGCGGTGGCGCAGGCACGGCAATCGATCCGCCGCTTGAAGCGCGAGCGGCCCTCGGCGCGCATCGTCGTCACCGGATGCGCCGCGCAGATCGAGCCGGCGATGTTCGCGCAGATGGCCGAGGTCGATCGCGTGATCGGCAACGATGAGAAGATGCGGGGCGAAGCGTGGCGCGCCGCGCGGGCCGCTTTCGCTGCGCTGGATGTGACGATCGCGGCGGAGAAGAAGATCGCGGTCGCCGACATCATGGCGGTGACCGAGACGGCTCCGCATCTCGTCGATGGCTTTCAGGGCGGCCTGCCGCGCGCCTTCGTACAGGTGCAGAACGGCTGCGATCATCGCTGCACCTTCTGCATCATCCCTTTCGGACGCGGCAACTCGCGCTCGGTGTCGATGGACGCCGTGGTCGATCAGGTTCGCGTGCTCACTGAAGGCGGTTATGCCGAGATCGTGCTGACCGGTGTCGATCTCACAAGTTATGGCGCCGATCTTCCGGGCGGGCCGCGACTGGGCGGGCTTGTCAAGCAGATCTTGCGGCAGGTGCCGGAGATGAGGCGGCTTCGCATCTCCTCGATCGATTCGATCGAGGCGGATCGCGATCTGATGGACGCGATCGCGAACGAGGAGCGGCTGATGCCGCATTTGCATCTGTCGCTGCAATCCGGGGATGACATGATCCTGAAGCGGATGAAGCGGCGGCACGCGCGCCGCGATGCCGTCGATTTTTGCGCGCAGGTGCGGCGGTTGAGGCCGGACATAGCCTTCGGCGCCGACATCATCGCCGGCTTTCCCACCGAGACCGATGACATGTTCGCGCGGTCGCTGGATCTCGTTGCCGAATGTGATCTCACCTTCCTGCATGTCTTTCCATATTCGCCGCGGCCGGGAACGCCTGCGGCGCGGATGCCGCCGGTCGCGGCTGAGGTGGTCAGGGATCGGGCCGGGCGGTTACGGGCGGCGGCGGGCGCCGCGCTGCGGCGGCGGCTTGCGGCGGAGGTCGGCGCGACGCGCCGGGTGCTGATCGAAAGCGGCACACAGGGGCGCACCGAGCATTTCGTGCCGGTCGCAATGACGGGAGACACGCCGGGCGCCGTGCGGACGGTGCGGGTGGCAGGGCAGGACGGTACGCGGCTGCTGGCGTGATCCTGCGGTGCCCAAAGACTGGCGGCCGTCCACAGGATCAAGCCCGTGCCTTGCGGTGCAGCCATTTCCCTTCTGATGGACGCAGAAGTCAGGCTCCGTCGTGTCGATCTGACATAGTTTCTTCGTGCGAACCGGCACCCACGTGTAAGCCGGAAGACATGCATCGCTCGAAAACGCGATGAGCGGCGCATGGTCGCAGACGAATCCTCGCGGCTGAATCTTTCACCCGTGTGCACTGAAAGATCAGTTAGCTGGACTCCGTTAACGATCGTTTCCGGCTTTTGTATCTGGCCGGGGAACCAGGCTGGCGCGGCATGATTGATGTGGTGCATGGTCAGGGCGGGGCGCTGTTGTTCATGGTAAGGCCGGCCAGTGTTGCGAATGGTTTTATTCTCTTGATTTCCGGGTAGGGCGCGTGGTTCGGCTGGGTTTTGTCATTGGCTTTGTCGCCGTCATCGGGATTTTTCTTTCCGGTCTGGCGGCGTGGCGGGCTCATGATCAGGAGCTGGCGATCGACAGGATTGCGCTGTCGCGCGCGATCGACGTTCATGCCAGCCTGGTTCAGGAGCGTCTGATCCAGCGAGAGCTTCTGGCGCGGGTCGCCTCGGGGCTGTTTCGTTCACCCTCGGCGATGCAGGCCAACATGCTCCACCCGTTGCGTGCCTCCATCTATGCCTTTGAGACCGATTTCGTCCTTGCCGCCTGGGTCGCGCGCCTTGAGGCCGGTGAATTTCCGCAGGCTCGGGATGCCCTGGCCGCGGCTGGATTTCCAAATCCGCAGATCAGGAGTTTTGATGACGCCTCGCGCGATCTGTCGTCGCTCGACAAACCGATCGATGTGATCATGGATGTCGAACCGCAAAACGCGCAAACCTCCGTTTTTCCCGGCCGCTCGCTCGATCAGCATCCGATCCTGGGGCCGATGTTCGCCCGAGCGATGCAGACCAGGACGTCCGCCGTGTCCGATCCGCTCAACCTGATGGATCGGGAGGGGCCGATCGGGCTGGTCATCGCAACGCCTGTTTTCCAGGAGGGAAACGAGACCGTCGCCGGCTTTATTACCTTTTCCTACAAGTTGGCGTCGCTGATGCTGACCAACGACGAACTGTCGCTGTTTACGGTCGTGCTGAAAGATCCGCGCAACCCCGCTTTGGAACTGGTGGTTGACGATAGCGGCGATGTCGCCTCGCGTCCCGGACAGACGGCTGATCCCGCTCCGCCGGTGTTTCGGACGGTGACCTTCGGCGGCAGGGACTGGTCGCTGGGCTACTATCCGAAAACCAATGCCGCGCATCGCGCGCAGAAACTGGCCGCGGTGGTGGCCGCGATAGGTCTTGCGCTGACCAGCATCATTTGCGGTCTGTTCGGATATGTCGCTTACAATAATTTGCGGCTAAGCCGGGAAATTCAGGTTCGGATCGGCTTCGAGCGGCGGTTGACCGCCGTCATCGATGAACTCAATCACCGCGTCAAAAATATTCTTGCAGTGATTCAATCGATCGTCACGCGTACGCTGCGGCACGGCTCCGACATCGAAGTCGCCCGCGAATTGCTGATCGGCCGGATCCACGCCATGTCGAACGTTGTTTCGCTGCTCAGCGAGAGTCAGTGGCAGGGTGTCAAACTGAGGGGGCTGTTCGAAGCTCGCGCCATCCCTCACGTCGACCGCATCGCGATCCATGGTCCTGATATCACGGTCAGCGCGCGGGCGGCCCAAAGCCTCTCATTGCTGTTCTTTGAACTGGCGTCGCATTCCGACGAGGGGCTTTCGCTGGTCGGCAAGCATCCGCATATTGTGGTGAATTGGGAAGTCGAGGGCGAGGGGGAAGAGGCGCTGTTTCGCTTTCGATGGGAAGAATTCAATACCAGCGCGGCGACCCGACGCGAGGACAGCGATTTCGGCATCATCCTGCTGGACCGTGTTGCGCCGGAAGCGCTGGGCGGTATCTCCAAGCGATACTTCACCGAGGTGAGTTACGTCTACGAACTCGCCGCTCCCATGGATACCGTGGTGGACTTGACCGAGAGAGATCGCACGATGCAGATCTCCACGCCGCTCAAGCATGGAGCTTGAGCACACGACACCCCCAACACGCCCCACTCAAGAGGCCCGCCGGCGCAAAGCCAAACGAGTTTTCGGGCAAGCCCGCGCTCAATCAAAAACAAACAGAGCTTCGCTCTACGCGATTGAATCTCGCGCACCAGACGCCTTTCCGCTTCTGACGGAATCAGAAGCGGGCTTTCTGCGCGGCTCCTCGATCGTCGAGCTAGCGGTTGCCGATCACGGCCCTGACAGTGTCGTCCGGACCAAAATCCTCCGTGCCCTCGACATATAGCAGGGCGCTCAGCTTGGAGCGTGCGCGGTTGACCCGGCTCTTGATGGTGCCGACCGCGCATCCGCAGATCTTCGCCGCGTCCTCGTAGGAGAACCCTGAAGCACCCACGAGGATCAGGGCCTCCCGTTGGTCCTGCGGGAGTTTGTCGAGCGCCGCCCGGAATTCCTCGAATTCCAGATGGGCATTCTGACTCGGCTGCGATTTCAGCGTTTTCGCATAGTTGCCGTCTGAATCCTCGACCTCCCGCCGCCGCTTGCGGTAGTCGGAGCGGAATAGGTTGCGAAGGATCGTGAACAGCCATGCCGGAAGGTTCGAGCCTGGCTGAAACGAATCGATGTTGGCAAGCGCGCGCAGCAAGGTTTCCTGCACGAGATCGTCGGCTCGGTCGCCATTTCCGCTCAGGGAGATCGCAAAAGCGCGCAGGTTCGGCACCGATGCCAGAATTTCGTCGCGAAGTGAATCTGTGAGAGGCATTAGTCCCTCCCGTCATTTTTGACGTCGAGATCGCCCCTTGGGGTTACTTGTGGTGTCCCGGGTTCGGATGCATCGAGCTTTCGAATTAATTCAGCGAACCGGTCCGGGATGCCTTGCCTCACGACGTCGTCATACATGGCGCGGAGCTGGTGCCCGATCCGGGATTGAATCTCGGCGTTGAGGCCGCCTTTGGCGAGGGGTGGTTTTGAATCTTTCATGACAGTCGCGCCCGAGTTGCAAAACATTGAAAATACTGAAAATTCCTGTGCTTCGCGCCGCTATCACGGAATTTGTATGAAGCCTAATTCAATGCCGAAGTGAAAGTTCCGGGGCGCGGGAACTTTTCTCGTGCTCGGGCGTAAACTGGCGAATGGCGGGCCTGGATTTTGCCGTTTGGCGTGTTGCGCAGACGGTGAGTGCTCCCCCAGCGATGAGCTACCTCAAAAAGGATGGATGGGAATGTTTCGATCACAGGTCGTTGCCGAGCATTTGCCGCTTTTGCGCCGTTATGCCCGCGCCCTGACGGGAAGCCAGGCTTCCGGTGACGCTTATGTGGGCGCCATGCTGGAGGCGCTGCTACAGGATCCGACGCTGCTCGATGAACAGCATGGCGCGCGCGCGGGTCTGTTTCGGCTGTTTACCCGAATCTGGAATTCGGTCTCGGTGAACGGAGGTGCGGACGAGGTGCCGGCCCTGGCGCCCACCGAGCGCCGGCTGACGAATATCACACCGCTTCCGCGACAAGCCTTCCTGCTGCTGTCGCTGGAAGGATTCTCGGAGGATGAGGCCGCATTCGTTCTTGAGGTCGATATCGCTGAAGTGCGCAGGCTGAGCGGTATCGCAGGCCGCGAAATGGCGGCGGAAATTGCAACGGACGTGCTCATCATCGAGGATGAGACGTTCATCGCGATGGATCTGGAAAGCCTTGTGAAGAATCTTGGACATCGTGTGATCGGTGTTGCCCGCACCCACGCCGACGCGATCGCTCTCGCCAAGACCAAGGAGCCCGGCCTTATTCTGGCGGATATTCAGCTCGCTGACGGAAGTTCCGGATTGGACGCGGTCAACGAGCTTTTGCGCGTGGTCGAGGTGCCCGTTGTGTTCATCACGGCCTATCCCGAGCGCTTTCTGACGGGCGAGCGGCCCGAGCCGGCGTTTCTTATCTCGAAGCCGTTCCAACCCGCCATGGTTTCCGCGGTTGCAAGTCAGGCGCTGTTCTTCCAGCGGAATTCGCGCAATCGTGAGCCTCGCGCCGCCGCGTCGTGACACTTACCGCGAGCCGAGCGGAGTCTGATCAGCGATATTTCCGCGGCTGGCCGGTCAGGGACGTTTGGCCGTCGTGGCGGCGCGTGTGCTGACCAGCATTCCGCTCGTGTGGTTTTTCAGGATTGCGGTGAACGATATTCCCCGCTCGGCGTTGATGCAGGGCGGCGGGGATCCGCGAGCGTCATGCGCGGCTTTCGGAATCGATGCGGCTTGAGGAATAGAGGCGACTGGAACGATGTTGCAGGTATCCGCGGGATTTCTTGCCGGGTTGGCGGTGACCCTGTCATTGGGCGCGGTACATCTGGAATCGGGTGATCAGCATGCGGCCGTTTATGACGCAGCGGCCGCCTCTGTGCATCGAGCCGTCAAGTCGGACCTCGGCATTATCCACGCCCCAAACGCCAGCGGCAGAACTGTTTCCGTTCGCCTGCAAAGCCTGCCAAGCATGTCGATCGTATTCCGGCTTCCGGACCCGGGTCAGGAAGCGCGCGATCGCGGCGCAAAGCGAGGCTTGCAGCGCTCTCCCGCCGCGCGGGTCAAGCGAACGATCGCATGCGAACCGGTAGTGAGCACGCTGACGGATGTTGCGAAGAGGCTCCAGCCCGGTCGCTGTGTGACGTGAGAATCGCCCTCGGAAAATTCAATCTTCCTTGCGGCTTCGGCCTCCCGCGAACAATCCCAGCGCCAGGCCGCCGATCGCCACGATCGGAATCAGCTTCTTGACGCCGACGGCGCGGACGAGCTGAAGTCCCGCCGCCACCACCATCGGATCGGCGAGAAAGTTTTGCGTTGCGGCTTTGGCATGCTGGGCCGCGCGTTTCTTCGCGGCCTTACGCCGGATCAACAAAGTGACGACTGTGATTAAGGTGATCAGGAAGAAGATCGCCGCTCCGCTCAGACACGCTTCGATCAGGCCGTAGTTTTGAAGTACGAAAACGAACGCGGCCGCGCAGAGGAACACGATCGTCACAAAAGCTGCGAAAGCCGCGACCAGCGCCAGACTCGTCAGCTGCACCGCGCTACCCGCGCTTTCCTTGAAGTCATCGATTACTCGCTGAAACATTTACCGCCTCACCCGAAGCGCCTCATCCGAAGCGAAGTCATTTGTTGAACAGATGTTGAAAAATAAAGGATTGCGAGAGCGGAGATCGGCCGGATGCGGCAGCAAGCTGCCACGCTCCACTCCTATCTCCGGAATATAAGAAATATCCAGCATGATCCGGACCCGAAGGGCCGCGCCAGCGCAATGGACACCGGTTTTTGGGGAAGATCATGCTCAACAAAAAGATAAGCGACGAGTCTGGTTCAACGCAGTTGAAACAGCCTCCAGAGTACCCCTCGCTTCTGATTGAATCAGGAACGAGCGGTAGATCGTCGTTCTGAGGCGTTTTGCTCACGCGAAGGGGCCGCTCGAAAACGCCATGGAATGTCACCGGCGCCAGGTGACGCCGATCAGAAATCCGAGACCCATCGCAAGTGCGACCGTGGCGAGCGGGCGCTGCTGGATCGTGTCCTCCAGGGTTTCCTCGATGGTCGTTACGGCGCTTTGAGCTGCGTCAAGCGCTGCATTGCCGCGTTCGGAGACATCGGACAGAACGGAATCGACATTCGCCTTCGCCTGCCTGTATCCGCGACGGGCTTGCTTCCTGGCCGTGCCGGTCAACCCACTCAGCGCGTCCGAGACCTGGTCGGCAAGGGCGGAAATCTCGTTCTTCACCGCCGACAGGTCTTTCTCGAGCCGGTCGTAGGTCGCCTTGTCGGTCAGGTTTTTGATCGCATTTTCGCCGTCGCTCGCCATCCAACGCTCCTGAAAACTTGAGAAATACGCTAGCCAACGTGCTGTCGTGCTTAAAGTTCCGCACCGACATGCCTGCCGCCAAGGCGTTGAGAGATAAGACGTTGCGGGAGGAAATGCCAGGGTCGGACAGCTTCGGGCGTAGGGCCCGGCGGCCAACGTGATCGTTTGCGATGGCTCTCCAAAGAGCAGGGCCCCGGCTGCAAAACCGAGACACGCTTTTCCCCATCCCGCACGATCGATCGCACAGCGCTTTGTTTAGGAACTTTCAAACTTTGTCAGCGATTGGCTCGCGCGCCAAATGCCGTAAGGGCGCTTTCTCTAATTCCCGCTGTCAATGTGAGGAAGCCGAAATGCTCATCAGCGTCCTGATTACATTTTTCATCGTTGTTCTGGTTCTGTATTTTATCAGCGTCGCGCCGCTCGACATCCGCGGCAAGCAGATCGCTCGCGTCGCCGCCATCGTGATCGGCGTCGCTTCGGCGTTGAGATTTGTGCCGATGTTCTGAACGGATAGCCTGCGGCGCTGGTGCTCGCGCCTGCGCCGTGGCGTTGCCGGTCACGGATCAAACCGTCAGTTCCGATCGAGTTGAATCGGATCATGCTGAAAAACTATTGTCTGGTCGTATCTTCTTGCGGTGAACCGGTATCCACTTCGCCGGAAAATACTCTGGCCGCCTGGACCTCGAGCTTGGCCTCGCGCCGCCTCTCGGTCAGGATGTATTCGGTATAGCCGTTCGGCTGCTCGCGGCCCCTGAACACCAGATCACAGGCCGCCTTGAAAGCCACGCTGTCAAAACCCGGCGCCATCGGCGTGTAGAGCTGATCGCCCGCGTTCTGTCCGTCCACGATGACAGCCATGCGCTCGAGCGAATCCATCACCTGATCGCGGGTAACGACGCCATGATGCAGCCAGTTCGCCAGATGCTGGCTGGAAATCCGCAGCGTGGCGCGATCCTCCATCAGGCCGACATCGTGGATATCAGGCACCTTCGAGCAGCCGACGCCCTGATCGATCCAGCGCACCACGTAGCCGAGAATACCCTGACAATTGTTGTCGATCTCCTGCTTCACGTCTTCGGGCGGCCAGTTCGAATGAGACACCGGGATCGTGAGAAGATCGGACAGCCTGGCGCGTCGCCCGCTGGCCGTCAGTTCCTGCTGGCGCTTCCGCACGTCGATCTGGTGGTAGTGCAAGGCGTGCAGCGTCGCCGCGGTCGGCGACGGCACCCATGCGGTGGAGGCGCCCGCTTCCGCGTGGCTGATTTTCTGCGCCAGCATGTCCGCCATCCGGTCGGGCGCGGCCCACATGCCTTTGCCGATCTGGGCGCGGCCGGGCAGGCCGTCGATCAGGCCGATGTCGACATTCCAGTCCTCATAGGCCTTGATCCATGGCTGCGTTTTCATCTCGCCTTTGCGGATCATCGGGCCCGCTTCCATCGAGGTGTGAATCTCGTCGCCGGTGCGGTCGAGGAAGCCTGTATTGATGAAGCAGACGCGTTTCGATGCTGTCTGGATGCAGGCCTTGAGGTTGACCGTGGTGCGTCGTTCCTCGTCCATGATGCCGATCTTGAGCGTGTTCTCCCGCAGTCCGAGCATCGCCTCGACACGGGCGAATAATTCGCAGGTCAGCGCGACCTCGTCGGGGCCGTGCATCTTCGGCTTGACCAGATAGAGCGAACCGTTGCGGCTGTTTCGCCTTTTCGAAACCCCGTTGATGTCGTGAATCGCGAGAAGGCCCGATACGGCTGCATCGAGCAGGCCCTCGGGAATCTCGGCGCCGCGCTGGTCGAGCACCGCGTCGGTGGTCATGTGGTGACCGACGTTGCGGATCAAAAGCAGGCTGCGTCCGTGCAGCGTGAGTCGCCCACCGTCCGGCGCGGTGTAGACGCGGTCCGGGTTGAGGGCGCGGATGACGGTTTTCCCGCCTTTCTCGAAAGTGTCGGTGAGGGTGCCGTTCATCAGGCCGAGCGTGTTGCGATACACCAGAACCTTGTCGTCGGCATCGACGGCGGCGACGCTGTCCTCCATGTCGAGAATCGTGCTGATGGCCGCTTCGATGATCACGTCGGCGACGCCGGCGGGATCATCCCTGCCGATGGGGTGGGCGCGGTCGATCTGGATGTCGATGTGCAGACCGTGATTGACGAGCAGGATCGCGGATGGAGCGTTCGCATCACCCTGATAGCCCGCGAACTGCGTTTCCGTCTTCAGACCGGTGGTGTCGCCGTTCTGGAGTGTGACCGACAGCTGCCCGTCGAACACGCTGTAGCCTGCGATGTCAGCATGAGCGCCATTCGCAAGCGGAGCTGCCGTATCGAGGAAGGCCTTTGCTCTCGCAATCACCTTGTCGCCGCGCGCCCTGTCATAGCCTTTCGCCTCATTGGCTTCGTGCGCAATGGCATCGGTGCCGTAGAGCGCATCGTAGAGGCTGCCCCAGCGCGCGTTGGCGGCGTTCAACGCGTAGCGCGCGTTGGTCAGCGGCACGACCAGTTGCGGGCCGCAGATTTTGCCGATCTCGTCATCGACATTGGCGGTCTCGATTGGCCGTGTCTCCGGCTCCGGTTCCAGATAGCCGATCTCGGTCAGGAAGGTCGCGTAGGCGCTGATGTCGAACGACGTGCCTTTATGAGTGCGATGCCAGTCGTCGATCTTGGCCTGCAACCTATCGCGCACCGCGAGCAATTCGCGGTTTCTCGGTCCGAGATCGCGCACGATCGCTGCAAGTCCGGCCCAGAACGCATCGGGTTTGATGCCGGTCCGGAGCGTAGCTTCCCCGTTGATAAAATCGAACAGGACGGGCGCGATCTTCAGTCCGTGGGCGTCGATTCGGATCATGTCGGCGGCTTCTCGCGGGAAGCGCGACCATGCGCTGTTTCAAGGTAGAGCGACCTAGAGCATCGGACCCGAAAGTGGGAACCGGTTTCGGGTTAAATCCGATGCTCAATCAATTAACTGGAGCGGCGGCGCTGATTCCATTTGACCGGCAGCCGCTCTAGAGCATTATCGCTTCTGATTCTATCAGAAGCAATAATGCTCTAAGGTTCGAGGCGAGCCAAACCACCGCCGCGTAAGGTTCGCAGCGGTGGGGCGGTCGGCCTCGGTAGCCGCAAGGCTCAGATATTGGCGGCGATGTCCGTCACTTCGTCGAACAGAACACCGGTTCTGATCAGCATCCGCTCGATCTCCTCAGTGGCATCGCTGACCGTGCAGGACGAGGTATCGATCGTCAGTTCCACCGACTCCGGGGGCTGATAGTCGTTTCCGATGCCGGTGAAGCCGTGCAGGACGCCCGCGCGCGCCTTCGCATAGTGTCCCTTCGGATCACGGTGTTCGCAAACGTCGGCCGGCGTCGCGATATAGATCTCGCGGAAGGTGTCGTCGGCGATGCGCCGCGCCGCGGCGCGATCCTCACGTGACGGGGAGACCGCGGCGACGATCGCGACGTGACCATTGCGTGCGAGATGCGTGGCGATTTCCGCGAGCCGGCGGATGTTCTCGGCACGGTCCTCCGGCGAGAAACCGAGGTCGCCGTTCAGTCCGGCGCGCAGCGTGTCGCCGTCGAGCAGGATCGGCGAGCCGCCGTCGCTGAACAGTTTTCGCTCCAGCGCGCGGGCCAGCGTTGATTTGCCGGAGCCCGGCAAGCCTGTCAGCCAGACCACGGCGCCGTTGTGACGATAGCGGGCGGACCGCTCCTCGAGCCGGAGCGCCGATTCCACCGGCACGATGTCGACCGGAATCGCGCGCTGTCCCGCATCGACGCTGAGCACGAGCCCGCCGCCGGCGATACGGCCATTGACCTCGATGACGAGGCGGCCGGTGCGGGGATTGTCGACATAGGGGTCGGCCGCGAGCGGCTGCGACAGCGAGATGTCGATTTCACCGACGTGATTGCGCGCGATCGCCTTGGCCTCGGCGCTCGAAAGTTCGCCTGGGTCAACAGCTTTCTCGATGGCGACGACAACGGCCCGCGTTTCCTTGTTGCCAAGCCGCAGCAGGATGGACGCGCCGGCCGTGAGCGGTTGCTCGTGCAGCCAGAAGATGCGCGCCCGAATCCTTCGGGTGTCGCGCGGGGCCGATCCGACATGAGCAATGACATCCCCGCGCTCGACGAACAGTTCGCGATCGAGCGTGATGCCGACCGAGCGGCCGGCGCCTTGCGCGCCCGTCGGACTGGAAGGCCAGCCTTCGACGCTGCGAATCTTTGCAATCTTTCCGGCCGGCATGATGACGATCTCGTCGCCCGCGGTCAGGCCGCCCGACTCGATACGCCCGGCTACGATCCGGCGATCATCGAACTTGTAGATCGCCTGAACGGGCAGGCGCAGCGCCAGTTCGTCGAGCGGTCGCGCCGGTTGCAGCGCGTCGATGGCTTCGACGACAACGGGACCGTCGTACCAGTCGATCTTCGGGGTTCGTTCGGCGACGCCGTCGCCGTCGCGCGCCGAGATCGGGATGACGGCTGTCGGCGCGAGGCCGAGACCGGTCAGGTGCGCGGTAATTTCGTCCCGGATGGCGCCGAAGCGTTCGGCGCTGAAATCGACCCGGTCCATCTTGTTGACGACCACGGCGACCTGTTTGACGCCGAGCAGGTGCAGCAGGTAGCCGTGCCGCCGCGTCTGGTCGCGCACGCCTTCCAGCGCGTCGATGATGAGCACGGCGCCGTCGGCCTGCGCCGCGCCGGTGATCATGTTGCGCAGGAACTCGGCATGGCCCGGCGCGTCGATCAGCACCACGTCGCGCGAGCGCGTACGGAAGCGGATCTGCGTGGTATCGATGGTGATGCCCTGATCGCGCTCGGTCTGCAGGGCGTCCAGCAGGAATGACCATTCGAATGGCATGCCGCGCCGTGCGCTGACCGCTTTCAGCATCTCGAGTTTGCCGTCAGGCAGGCTGCCGGTCTCGTGCAGCAGCCGCCCGACCAGCGTCGACTTGCCATGATCGACGTGGCCGACGATGACGATGCTGACCTGGGGGCGGGTCGTGCCGTTGGGCGTCGCGAGGGCAGCGTTCGACGCGAGGTTGGATGCGATCACGTTCATGGGAAAAGCGCTCGTTCGATTCAGACGATTCGGATCAGAGATAGCCGGCGACGCGAAGCCGTTCGAAAGCGTCCTCGGTCTCGTGGTCGAGCGCGCGTCCGGCGCGTTCGGGAATCTTGGTGCCTTCGAGTTCGATCAGGATCTCGTCGATGGTTGACGCGGTTGAAGGAACGGGAAAGGTGATGTCGGCGTCGCCGAGCGAACGATAGCGTTTGCCATCCTTCGCCAGATAGAGCGGAATGATCGGGATGTTCTCACGCTTGGTGTAGGCCCAGATATCCGCCTCGGTCCAGTGCAGGATCGGATGGATGCGCAAGTGAGCGCCGGGAGGCGGCGAAGCGTTGAACTGGTCCCAGAATTCGGGAGGCTGGTCGCGTACATCCCATCCGCCCTCAAGGCCGCGCGGCGAAAACACCCGTTCCTTGGCGCGGGTCGCTTCCTCGTCGCGGCGGATGCCGGCGATCAGCCCGTCGAAGCCATATTTGTTCAAGGCGAGTTTCAACCCCTCGGTCTTGCGCGCCGCGGAGCGCGCCGCGGGCGGCAGGGTCGGATCGATCGCTTCGACCGGTGGGCAATAATCAACCTTGAGGTCGAGGCCCCACTCCTTGGAGTAGTGATCGCGGAACGCGTACATCTCGGGGAATTTCTTTTGAGTGTCCACGTGCAGCGCCGGGAACGGCACGCGGCCGAAGAAGGCCTTGCGCGCCAGCCAGATCATCACGTTGGAATCCTTGCCCAGCGACCACAGCAGCGCGAGCTTTTTCAAGCGGGCAAACGCTTCCCGGAAAATATAGATGCTCTGCGCTTCAAGCGCATCGAGGTGGTCCATTCCAGGCTGCATGGCCTGCTCCTTAACTTCGTTCGCGTCGTTCACAGTCGACAGCCATGCCGCTGGCGGTTGAGAGTCCAGCGGCAGCCAGGATTACGGATGTCGGGGTTGAGAAGATGTATCTCCCCGGGCAGTCTTTCGCAGTAAGAAATTCTATACTTTGGTCTCTAGATAGAAGAAATAATTTTCTATTCTGTGACCTTGTCAGATACATAAATAGAAAATAATTTCAGTCAACCCTGCTCATGGGTATAGAAAACGCTAGATGAACGCCACATGAAATTCCTCCCGATCTTTCTCGATACCAGTCGCGGCCCGATCCTTCTCGTCGGGGCGGGCGACCCGGTTCGGGCCAGATTGCGCCTGTTGCTTGCGGCGGAAGCGCGGGTGCGCTGGCACGCGACCGACGGCGACTTCGCGGTTCCCGGTCTTGGCGCGGCTGCGGCGTCGCGGATCGAGCGAGAGGAATCCGATCCGCGAAACGCGGATCTTGGCGGCATCGTCGCGGTGTTCTGCGCGGGCGCCGGAGCGATCGGCGAAAGCGTCGCGGCGCGCGCGCTGACGGCCGGTGTACCTGTCAATGTGATGGATGATCCCGCGCGTTCGAGTTTCATCGTCCCTGCGATCGTCGATCGCGGCGACGTGGTGGCGGCGATCGGCACCGGCGGCGCGTCGCCCGTGGTGGCGCGGCGTGTTCGCGAACGCATCGAAGCGGTCCTGCCGGCGCGAATTGGCGACCTCGCGACCATGATCGGGCGCTGGCGCAAAACGATTCATGACCACATTCCAGACCTTCCACTGCGTCGTCGGTTCTGGGAGCGCGTGATCGACGGTCCGATCGGCGAGGCGGTTCTCGCCGGCCGCGCCGATGAGGCCGAAGGCTCGCTGAAGTCGATTGCCGATCCGTCCGCTTATGCGGGCGCATCTGTTCCGGGTGATGTCGAAGGATGCGTCACGCTGGTCGGCGCGGGGCCGGGCGATCCGGACCTGCTCACCGTTAAGGCGCTGCGGGCGCTGCAGGACGCCGACATCGTATTCTACGACGAGCTGATCACGCCGGAGATCCTCGATCGCGCCCGCCGCGACGCGGTGCGCGTGCCGGTGGGCCGCCGCGTCGGCAAGCCCGGCATCGGGCAGGACGCCATCAACCGGCTGCTGATCGATGCCGCCGGATCCGGCCAGCGCGCCGTCCGCCTCAAGGGCGGCGATCCCTTCATTTTCGGCCGCGGCGGCGAAGAGGCGGAGGCGCTGCGAGAGGCCGGTGTCCGCTGTTCGGTCATTCCCGGGATTACGGCCGGGCTTGGCGCGGCCGCGGAATCCGGGGTGCCGCTCACCTACCGCCATGAAGCGCTGCGCGTCACCTTCCTGACCGCGCACAAGGCTCACGACGCTTCGAACGTCGACTGGTCGACGCTGACCGATCGCAAGATGACCGTCGTGGTCTATATGGGAATCACGGCGGCGCCGGCGATCCGCAGCGGGCTGCTGGCGGCCGGGCGCTCGCCGGAGACCCCGGTCGGCGTGTTCGCCCGCGCCACCCGGCCCGATGCCAGAACCGTCGTTGGCATACTGGACCATCTTCCGGCGCTGGTTCGCGACGTCGAGGGCGGCCCCGCCATCCTTGTGATCGGCGACGTGGTGTCGCACTCCGCGCGATGGCGCAACACGAACTCCTTCCTCCAGACACTTCAGATGGCCGCAGAATGACATCTCCGCTCGAAGAAAACAGCGTCGTCCCTGGCAGGGCGGTGCAATCTGCCGCGGCGGCAGAGACCCCTGCATGGCCTGCTGCGGCCGCGCTGAACGAGTCCCTGCGCGATGCTTCCCCTGCGGAGGTGATCAGTGCGGCGCTGCGCACGGTCGGTCGCGACAGGCTGGCGCTGGTCTCGTCATTCGGCACCGAGTCGGCGGCGCTGCTCAAGGTGATGGCGGATGTCGATCCGGCCATTCCGGTCATCTTCCTCGATACCGGATGGCTGTTCGAGGAGACGCTGGCCTATCGCGACACGTTGATCGCCGCGCTCGGCCTGAAAGATGTTCGCTCCATTCCACCGTCCGAGGACGCGTTGAAACGGGAGGATCCCGATCGGGAGTTGTGGTTTACCGATCCCGATTCCTGTTGCCGGATACGGAAAGTGGAGCCGCTTGCGCGCGCGCTTCAGCCGTTCGCCGCATGGATCAACGGCCGCAAGCGGTTTCAGGGTGGGCTGCGCGCCGACCTCCCGATGGTCGAGGATGACGGTGCCCGGCTCAAGTTCAATCCGTTCGCGAACGCCTCGCGCGAGGACATCGAGGCGATCTATGCGTCGGCAAAGCTGCCGCCGCATCCGTTGGTGGCATCCGGTTTCCGCTCCGTCGGATGCATGCCGTGCACCAGCCGCGGACAGGCCGGCGAGGATGCGCGGGCCGGCCGCTGGCGCGGCAGAGCCAAGACGGAATGCGGCATTCACACGATGAAGATTTCGTAGGGGAATGACTCTGCGCCGCCGCAAACATTGAAACGCCGTTCCGTTGACTTAAGCATGTCCTTTGACGAGGTTCATTCATGGGCTTTCGTGGGCTTTGGCGCTGACGGTCGTCGCTCGAGCGGGCCTTATGGAGATTGGAATGCTTCGTCGAATCTTAACGGTTTTTGCCGGATTGATCTGGGCCGGTTCTGCCTACGCGGCCGATGTGTCGTTGCTGAATGTCTCCTACGATCCGACTCGAGAGCTGTATGTTGATTTCAACAGGGCCTTTGCGGCGCATTATCAGAAAGAAACCGGCAAGAGCATCGAGATCAGGCAGTCTCACGGCGGCTCCGGAAAGCAGGCGCGCTCGGTGATCGACGGTCTGCAGGCCGATGTGGTGACCCTCGCGCTCGCCTATGACATCGATGCGGCGGCGGATCACGGTCTGCTGGCGAAGGACTGGCAGGCGCGGTTGCCGGAGAACTCATCTCCCTATACGTCAACGATCGTCTTCCTCGTGCGTACGGGCAATCCCAAAGGCATCAAGGATTGGGACGATCTGGTCAGGCCCGGCGTCAACGTCATTACGCCGAATCCAAAAACCTCCGGCGGCGCGCGCTGGAATTATCTCGCGGCATGGGGTTATGCGCTGAAGAAGTGGGGCGGCGAAGATAAAGCGAGGCAGTTCGTCGCCGATATATACAGCCACGTCCCCGTGCTCGACACCGGTGCGCGCGGCTCCACCGTCACCTTCGTCGAGCGCGGCGTCGGCGACGTGCTGCTCGCGTGGGAGAACGAAGCCTTTCTGGCGCTCAAGGAGTTCGGAAAAGACAAGTTCGAGATCGTGGCTCCCTCGATCTCCATTCTCGCGGAGCCGCCGGTTGCTGTCGTCGACAAAGTGGTGGACAAGAAAGGAACGCGCGCCGCCGCCGAGGCGTATCTGAAATATTGGTATACGGAGGAAGCGCAGGATATCGCCGCGCGAAACTATTACCGGCCGACCAATCCGGGACTCATCAAGAAATATGTCGATGCGTTCCCCAAGGTCGAACTGTTCAGGATCGACGAGGTATTTGGCGGCTGGACCAAGGCGCAGAAGGTGCATTTCAGCGAGGGCGGCATCTTCGATCAGATCTACAAGGACTGATTTAACTTCAACGGGGCGGAGCGGGACGACGTGAAAGGAGGATCGGGACGACGACGGACTTTGCCGGGATTCGGCCTCACCATGGGGCTGACGCTGACCTGGCTTTCGATCATTGTCCTGATCCCTCTTGCCGGATTGTTTCTCAAGTCATTTGAACTGAACTTCGCTCAGTTCGTCGACATCATCACCAGCCGCCGAACGCTGAACGCGCTGAAGATCTCATTCGGGCTCGCGTTTCTTGCCGCGCTGGTCAATCTGGTGATGGGCAGCATCATCGTCTGGGCGCTGGTGCGCTACCGGTTCCCCGGCCGTCGCATCTTCGATGCAATCGTCGACGTGCCTTTCGCATTGCCGACAGCGGTGGCCGGCATTGCCCTGACGACGCTGTTTGCGCAGAACGGCTGGCTCGGCGCGCCGCTGGCCGAACTCGGCATCAAGGTGTCGTATACGCCGCTCGGCATTTTTCTCGCGATGGTGTTTATCGGGGTTCCTTTCGTGGTGCGCACGGTACAGCCGGTGCTGATCGATCTCGATCCTGAGATCGAGGAAGCTGCCGCCAGCCTCGGCGCCAGCCGGTGGCAGACAGTGTGGCGGGTCGTTCTGCCAAGCCTTTTCCCGGCGCTGCTCACGGGCTTCGCGCTCGCATTCGCGCGCGCTGTCGGAGAGTATGGCTCAGTGATTTTCATCGCCGGCAACCTGCCGAATGTGTCGGAGATCGCGCCGCTGCTGATCGTGATCCGCCTGTCGGAATTCCGTTATGCCGATGCGACCGCGATCGCCGTGGTCATGCTTCTGGTGTCCTTCCTGGTGATCTTCGTCATCAATCGCTTGCAGCGCTGGGCGCGGGCGCAAGAGCAGGCGTATTAGAGGTGACGCTGATGTCCGAAGCCGCTTTCGCGATTTCGCGCGACCGCAATGATGCCCGCTCCGAGCCGCGCTGGGTGCGCGCATTGCTGATCGGCCTTTGCATCCTGTTTCTCACGGTGTTCATCGTGTTGCCGCTGACGATCGTGTTCGCTGAGGCGTTCGCCAGGGGCGGACAGGTGTATCTCGCGGCGCTTGCCGAACCGGAAGCGGTGTCGGCGATCAAGCTGACGCTGACGGTCGCGGCGATTTCAGTCGGTCTCAATCTGGTGTTCGGTTTGATTGCCGCATGGGCCGTCGCCAAGTTCGAGTTTCCCGGAAAGACGCTGCTCATCACCCTGATCGACCTGCCGTTCTCGGTCAGCCCCGTCGTTTCCGGCCTGGTGTTCGTGTTGTTGTTCGGAGGGCAGGGTTTTCTCGGGCCCTGGCTGCAGGATCACGACATCCAGATTCTGTTTGCGCTGCCCGGCATTGCGCTGGCGACGACGTTCGTGACCTTTCCCTTTGTGTCGCGGGCGCTGATTCCGCTGATGCAGGAGCAGGGGACGGCGGAAGAAGAAGCCGCGCTGTCGCTCGGCGCTTCCGGATTGCAGACCTTCTTTCGGGTCACGCTTCCGAATATCAAATGGGGCCTGCTCTATGGCGTGCTGCTTTGTAACGCGCGCGCGATGGGCGAGTTCGGTGCGGTCTCCGTGGTTTCCGGTCACATCCGGGGTGAAACCAACACGATGCCGCTACTGGTTGAAATCCTGTACAACGAGTATCAGTTTGTGGCGGCGTTCGCGGTGGCATCGTTATTGGCGTTGCTCGCATTGATCACGCTGATTGCGAAAACGATTCTCGAAGGGCAACTCGACGAGGGGCGGCAGACGCGTGAGCATTGAGCTGAAAAATATCGTCAAGAGGTTTGGCGCGTTTTCCGCGCTTAACAACGTTGACCTGACGATCGGGGATGGCGAACTGCTGGCGCTGCTGGGTCCGTCGGGCTCGGGCAAGACGACGCTATTGCGGATTATCGCCGGGCTCGACTGGCCGGACAGTGGTTCGGTGTCATTCGACGGCGAGAACGCGCTGGCGCGCGGGGCAGGTGAGCGGCAGGTCGGCTTCGTATTTCAGCACTACGCCCTGTTCCGCCATATGACGGTCTTCGAGAACGTCGCGTTCGGACTGCGGGTGCAGCCGCGTGCCATACGCAAGGACGAAGCCAGCATCCGCGCGCGGGTCAAGGAACTGCTCGATCTGGTGCAGCTCGACTGGCTCGCCGATCGCTATCCGAGTCAGCTTTCCGGCGGCCAGCGTCAACGCATCGCGCTTGCCCGGGCGCTGGCGACCGAGCCCCGCATCCTGCTGCTGGACGAGCCGTTCGGGGCGCTCGATGCCAAGGTGCGGAAGGAGTTGCGTCGCTGGCTGCGCTCGCTGCACGAGGAAATTCATGTCACTTCTGTGTTCGTGACTCACGATCAGGAGGAGGCGCTCGAAGTCGCAAACCGCGTGGTGGTGATGGACAAGGGCAGGATCGAGCAGATCGGCAAGCCGGGTGATGTGTATGACAGTCCGGCGACAGCGTTCGTCCATGGTTTTATCGGCGAGTCCATTGTTCTGCCGGTCGATATCCAGGATGGCGTGATCCGGCTCGGCGGCACGCCGCTGAATATTGCCGCGGAATGCGGTGCGTCGGGGCCGTCGAAGCTGTTCGTTCGCCGCCACGATATGCAGATCAGCCCGCCGGGCTGGGGTGGCCTCGAAGGCACCGTGCGGCGGGTGCGGAGCTTCGGTCCGATCCAGCGCGCCGACATCGCATTGTCCGACGGTCAGGGTGAAACGATTATTGAGATAGATGCGCCGCGTGACCGCGAGCTTCGCGATGGCGAGGTCGTCGGATTGCAGCCCCGGCGCTATCGCATTTTCGCCGACCGCACCTAGAGCATGATCCGATCAAGTTGAATCGGACCATGCTCTAGAAATGGTTGTCTGGTCGCATTGCGGCGAACCGGTATCCACTTCGCCGGAAAATGCTCTAAGTATTTCGTTTCTGATACCGACGTTCGCATCCAAGGTTGCGATAAAGACGTGCGAGCGCGGGAAACGGACACTCGGGATCATTCATCTTTCAGCCACTGTTGATGTGCAACAACTGCGCTCATTGCGGTTGGTGGCCCGATTCCGACATTCGCATCCCGTTTCAGCCTATCCCTTGCGATAGCTGGAATCGAGGACCGCCAGCAAATGCAGGCTGCTCGTGTCCTTTCGAATCCGAAGTTCGCTACGGAGGGCGCAGTATGACGAGGCGAACTTCGGATTCGGGACACCAGGATGATCCGCACTTTTGCCGCGCTTCTCGGCCTGCTGCCTCTGGCCGGATGCGTGACGGAAAAGCCGGCGGCCAAGGAGCAGCCGGCGTTCTATCTCGACATGGCGCACGGAGGAGCCAAGCTGGATTCCGTGATGGCGGCCTCGATGATTTCCGGCTATCGCGCCAACAACGGCCTCGGTCCGGTGACGGTTGATCCCGAACTCATGAAGATTGCCGAGACGCAATCGATGGCGATGGCCAAGCGCAACAAGATGGATCATGACATTGCCGGGACGCTGCCCAAGCGGCTGGCGGCGGCCGGCTATCCGGCAACGCTGGCGGTCGAGAATATCGGCGCGGGTTACCATACTCTCGCCGAGGCGTTCTCCGGCTGGCGCGATTCGCCTCCCCATCGGGCGAACATGCTCAAGAACGGCGTCACGAAACTGGGCATCGCCGCGAGCTATGCTCCGGACACCAAGTACAAGGTGTTCTGGACGCTGGTGTTGGCATCCACGGGCGAGCGATAACGATTGCCTGAAGGGGCATCGCCGTGCGCGGGTGGACTTGAGCGCGAAGCTGCTTGATCGGCGGATGTTGCCGGTGCTTTGACGCCGGCGCCGCAACGTTGAGATGATCCGCTGTTCCGACAGGAGAGGGTGATGACGAACTTGAAAGGCCGGACCGCGGTCGTGACCGGATCAACCAGCGGCATAGGTCTGGCCTATGCCCGGGCCTTCGCCAGCGCCGGAGCCAATGTCGTGATCAACGGACTGGGTGTCGCGGCTGACATCGAGAAGGCGCGCGCCGGCATCGAGGCAGAGTTCAAGGTCAAGGCGGCCTACTCGCCTGCCGACATGACGAAGCCCGCCGAGATCGCCGGCATGATCGAACTCGGCGAAACAACCTTCGGCTCGGTCGATATTCTCGTCAACAACGCCGGCATCCAGTTCGTCTCGCCGGTCGAGTCGTTCCCTGTCGAGAAGTGGGACGCGATCATCGCCATCAATCTTTCGTCGGCCTTTCATGCCATCCGCGCCGTGGTTCCTGGCATGAAGAAGCGCGGCTGGGGTCGCATCATCAATACGGCATCGGCGCATTCGACGGTGGCTTCGCCGTTCAAATCGGCCTATGTCGCCGCCAAGCACGGCATCGCGGGTCTCACCAAGACGGTGGCTCTTGAGCTTGCGCCGCACAGGATCACCTGCAACTGCATCAGCCCGGGCTATGTCTGGACCTCGCTGGTGGAAAAGCAGATTCCCGACACCATGAAGTCGCGCAGCATGACCAGGGAGCAGGTCGTCAACGACGTGCTGCTCGCCGCGCAACCGACCAAGCAGTTCGTCACCGTGGAGCAGGTCGCGGCGCTGGCGCTCTATCTTTGCGGCGACGATGCCGCCCAGATCACCGGAAGCAACCTGTCGATTGATGGCGGCTGGACGGCGGCGTAACCGGATCGAGCTGAACAGCCTGTCTTCTCGGTATGCCCCGGAGCTTGTCCGGGGCATCCACGTCTCCGCGGAGTTTCCATTGGAAAGACGTGGATGGCCGCAATAAATCCGGCCATGACGAATATGTCTTTTACGTCGAGGCCGACCCCTTCCCGAACGCCAGCACATGAAATCCGAGCTTGCGGCGGACGATCCAGAACAGCAGCACCGTTTCGAATGTGAGCGAGATCGACGTCGCGGCGGCGGCGCCGTGGCCGCCGTAGCGCGGGACGAACGCGAAGCACAGCACCACGTTCATGCCGAAGGCCAGCGCATACGCGGCCGCGCAGGCATGCTGATGGCCGAGCATGTTGAGCAGCCGCTCGACGGGCCCGATCGCGGAACGGACCACGAGCCCGATCGCGGCGACGAACATGATGCTGTAGCCGGTGACGAATTGCGGACCGAACAGCCACAGCATCGGTTTGCCGAACGCGAGCAGCAGCAGCGTTGCCGCGAGCGAGGGCCAGAAGGTCCATTTGATCGCATAGGCGAGGTAGGCCGCCAGCCGCTCGCGGTCGCCAGCGGCATGATATTCCGTGAAGCGGTGCGCCGTCGTCGCCGACATGGCGTAGTGGATGAAGGACACCAGCGCCAGGGTTTTGACGACGGCGAAGTAAACGCCGACTTCTTCCGAAGACCGAAACTGCTGCAGCACGAGCACGTCCGTGTAGGACAACAGCAGATAAAAGCTCTCGACCAGAAGGATCGGCAGCGAGACCGCGAGCCAGCCGCGAAAATCGTGGACTTTGGGTCCGGGCGTGACGATCGTGCGCAGTCTGCGATTGAGGACGATCATCTGGCCGATCATGGCGACCCACACCGCCGCGACACTGGCCAGCATGGCGACGGTGGCGCTGAGGTGAAATCCCAGCACGAAAGCGCCGGCGGTGAAGCCGATGATCAGCGATTGCCGTACGATGAATTGCGGCATCAGTCCGAGCCGCATCCAGTCGTGGGAACGCGCAATGCCGTCCTGGGTGTTGGCGACCACGAACGCCGGTAGAGTCAGGCAGCCGATATAGAGCGGAAGCACCGTCGCCGCATCGATCCACGGTGACAGCACTTTGACCAGGGCCGCGAGCGATGCCGAGATCAGCGAGGCGACGATGAACGTCATCCAGCGGCTGCCGCTCAGGAAACCGCGCAGCCGTGCGTCGTCGCCGCTCGCGCGATATTCCGGAATGATCTTCTGCGCGGAAACCGAGATTCCGAAATCCATCATGCTGCCGAGCAGCAGCACCCAGGTCCAGACATACACGTAAACGCCGTAGTCGGAACCGCCCATCCAGCGTGCGAGAAGGATCTGCGCCACGTAGGCGAGCCCGGCGCTTATCACCCGGATGATGAAGATGGTGCCGGCGAGCCGCCTGGTGAGCGAAGCCTCGCTTGAGCCGCCCATTATCGCGCGCAGCCGTCCGATCAGCATGGGCGATCGCTTCGCAGGCGCGGAGGGGGCGTCCGTAACGGCCACGGCGGAATCCTCGACGCGGGATGCGCCCCATGCTCCGAATTTACAACCTTCCCGCTTCTGATAAAATCAGAAGCGGGCTCTATGATTTTGTTTTGACGCGTTTTCTTCACGCGAACAGGTCATCCACTTCGCTCGAAAACGCTATAGCAACCGTTCCTTAAGATTCAGTTGGGCGGACCAGATACCCCTGCCTGGCGTCTCCGGTGACGACTTAGCCATCAATCCAGATTGATATTGAATTCATAGGCCTGCTTGCCGCCGACCAGCGTCAGTTTCAGCGCGGCGCCTTCGGCTTTGGCGTTGTCCGGAAGGCCGTCGAGCTTGAATGAAAATTGCTTCACCCCGCGCGGCGCGCGCTCGTGCCGGGTCGGGATCGGCAGCGCCCAGTCCGGTGTCGGGCCTTCGACGAACAGATTGACGTCGTCCTTGGGGTTGTCGGTCGCGACATCGACGGTCACGGTTGATTCTCCCTCGCGCCTGACGTTGCGAATCGTCAAGGGATTGGGATCGCCGATCCGCGCCGGCTTCGGCACCATATCGAGCGCGGCGGCCAGCGTGCTGTCCTCGGCGCTCGCGACGCTGGCGAAGGCCAGCTCCATGCTGGCTTCGGCGGGAATGCACAGCTTGGCGCATACCGCGAAACTGACGGTTGCGCGGAGCGTGATCGGCCTGTCGGCATTGGTGGCTGCGATCCGTAGCGGCAGCACGACCTGCTCCTTGTAGCCGAGCGAATGGCCACCTGCGCCGTCGGGAAATTTCGATGGCGCGGGCCACAGAACAGTCACAGCATCGACATTGTCCGACTTTGAAAAGTCGAAACGCGGCGGCACGCCCGAGTCGCCCGGCGTGCGCCAGAAGGTTTTCCAACCCGGTTCGAGCTGAAACGCGATGCCGCCGAGCAGCACCGCACCGCTGCGCGAGCCCGCGAGCAGGCGGACGGCAGCGTAGCTGCCCTGCTGCCATGGCGAGGCGTCCTGGCCCGTCGCGGCGGTCGAAAGCGCGCACGCCAGCAACGCGACCGCAACGCCGGGCAACGCGTGAAGAGGAACCTTGATGATCATGCGAGCGTCTTTTTATCGGTTGCGCGCGGGCCAAACTATTGAATTGCTCGTGATGCGCTGTTTAGCCATGGCTCGGGAAGGTTGATTGACAGAATGAACACCCAATATCAGGATGGAAGGGCAACATGAGGGTCATTTGCTGATGAAACCAGCGCGTAAAGGGCCTGGCAGGGACCGTCGTCACGCTGACGATGCAGACATGGATACTGCGGACACGGATATCGACGATCGCAACTATCTGGATGGTCAGTTGCTGATCGCGATGCCGGTCATGGAAGACGAGCGGTTCGCACGTTCCGTGATCTATGTTTGCGCGCACTCGCCCGAGGGCGCGATGGGTATCATTCTCAATCGCCCCGCCGGAAGCGTCGACTTCACCGATCTGCTGGTGCAACTCGACATCATCAAGCGAGCCGACCTGATCAAGCTGCCGGAAACCGCCGAGACGATGAAAGTGATGAAGGGTGGCCCGGTCGAAACCGGCCGCGGCTTTGTTCTGCACTCGAGCGATTTCTTCATCGAGGACGCGACGCTGCCCATTGACGAGGGTATCTGCCTGACCGCGACGCTCGATATCCTGGAAGCCATCGCCAAGGGCGCCGGTCCGAAACATGCTATCCTGGCGCTTGGTTATGCCGGATGGGCGCCGGGTCAACTGGAGACCGAAATCCAGGACAATGGATGGCTGCACTGCCCTGCTGATCAGGACCTGATCTTCGGCCGCGATATCGAGGACAAATATGTTCGCGCGCTGCATAAGATCGGAATCGATCCCGGCATGTTGTCGAACGAGGCCGGTCACGCCTGAGCGGGCCGGGTTCCGCCAGCCGAGCGTTGCGCGCTGAGCGGTTTCAGCTTGCCGCCTCGAGCCGCACCTGGGCCAGCAGCCGCATCGTCGCATCGACGTCCATCGGCTCGCCGAAAGCAAAGCCCTGGGCGTATTCGCAACCCATCTGATAAAGTTCCACCGCATCGGAGTCGGTTTCGGCGCCCTCGGCGACGACATCCATGCCGAGATCGTGCGCCAGCGCGATGATCGACTTGAGGATGACCGGCCGCGTGCCGCGGGTCGAGGTGCGCACGAAAGACTGGTCGATCTTGATGGTGTCGAGCGGGAAACGCTGCAGGTATGACAGCGAGGAATAGCCGGTGCCGAAATCGTCAAGCGAGAGCCCGACGCCGAGTTCGCGAATCCGTTGCAACATTTGCGCTGCATGTTCAGGATTTTCCATGACAAGCGATTCGGTCAGCTCAAGCTTCAGGGTGCCGCGCGCGATCGATGAGCGCGACAGCACGGAGCGGATGTCGTGGATCAGATCGTGCCGTAGCAACTGGCGCGAGGAGACGTTGACGCTGGCGAAAATCGGGGGCTGCGACCGCATGGCGCGTTGCCACACTGCAAGCTGGCGCGCGGTCTGATCCATCACGAACGTTCCGAGATCGACGATCAGGCCGGCTTCCTCGGCGATGGTGATGAATTCGTCCGGCGCCATCCGTCCGAGCTTAGGGTGATCCCATCGCGCCAGCGCTTCAAAACCCGCGACCGAGCGGTCCTCGAGCCGGACGATGGGCTGGTAGAGGACGGTGATCTCATGCCGCTCGAGGGCGCGCCGCAGTTCCGCCTCGAGCGATAGCCGGTCATTCTTCCGGGCGCGCATCGCGGGCTTGTAAACGTCGATCCGATCGCCGCCGATCCGCTTGGAATGGTACATCGCAAGTTCGGCGTCCTTGATCATCTGGTCCGACAATTGCGTCTGAGGGTCGCTCAGCGCGAGGCCGATCGACGCGGTCAGGAAGATTTCACGGTCATTGAAGGCGATCGGGGCACGGATGGTCTTGCGGATGGTTTCGGCGAACGCGGTGATGCGGGGCGGATCCTGTTCCGACATCAGGATAAGGCCGAACTGATCGCCGGAAAGCCGCGCCAGCGTATCCTGGGCTTTAAGGATGCGCGTAAGCCGTCGCGCCAGGGTCAGCAGGATCGAATCTCCCACCGCGACGCCAACGGAATCGTTGACCTGCTTGAAGCGGTCGAAATCGATCACCATCAGCGTCGGCCTCAGGCCCGGCATGGTCTTGGCCAGCGTCGCGACCGCGTTGAGACGGTCAATGAAGAGCTTGCGGTTGGGAAGGCCGGTCAGGTTGTCGTGCACCGAATCGTGCAGCATCCGCTCCTCGGCCTTCCTCGTTTCGGTGACATCGGTGAGAGTTCCGACCACGCGCGACACCTCGCCATCGGACCCCACCACCGGGCGCGCCTTCAGGGCGAACCACATGAAGTGGCCGTCGGACGCGCGCAGCCGGAAGTCCTGCACCAGCCGGCCCCGGCGCTGTTCGAGCACGCTGTCCAGCGCCGCGCGGAACCGGTCCTGATCGAGCGGATGCAGCACCTCCAGCCAGCCTGCCGCCGGCCCTTCGAGCGTGCCGCGTTTCAGGCCGAGCAGGCTTTCGGTCTCGGGACTGGTGAAGACCTTGTCGGCGGAGACGTCCCAGTCCCAGACCAGATCGCCCGCGCCGGTCAATGCGAGCGCGCGGCGTTCGATATCGGATACGACGCCCGAGGCGCCGCCTCCGCCGGCGAAGGCGTGCTGCATCACCGTGAACCCGATCAGCATCACGATCAGCACGAGGCCGCCGAGCAAAGCGGGGCCCACGATGTCGTTGACGACCTTGCCCTCGATCGCCATTCCCGCGGCGGCGACCCACACCACCAGCAGGAACCAGGTCGGGATCAGCAAGACGGCGCGATCGAAGCCGTGAACCGCGAGATAGACGATCAGCCCGAAGCCGAATACCGCGATCAGCGCCAGCGATATCCGGGCGATGCCGGAGGCGACCGCCGGATCGAACAGGGCAAGCGCCACCAGCGAGCCGAGAAAAAAAAGCCAGCCGAGAGTGATGTGCGAATAGCGCACATGCCAGCGACTGAGATTGAGATAGGCGAACAGGAATACGAGCAGCGTCGCCGCGAGAATCGCCTCGCCCGAGGCGCGCCAGATTCGTTCAGCGCCGGCCGGCATGTCCAGCACCTTGCCCCAGAAGCCGAAATCGACGCCGATGTAGACCAGCACCGCCCAGGCAAGCGCCGCGGCGGCAGGAAACATGATGCTTCCCTTGACCACGAACAGGATGGTCAGCACCAGCGCCAGCAGCCCGGAGATGCCGATGACGATGCCCTGATACAAGGTGAAGGAATTGACCTTGTCCTTGTAGGCGTCGGGCTCCCAGAGATAAAGCTGCGGCAGCCTGTCGGTGCGCAGTTCCATGACGAAAGTGATGACGGCGCCGGGATCGAGCGTGATCTGGAAGACGTCGGCGGTCGCGCTCTCCTGCCGCTCCGGGCGATCGCCGGTCGATGGCGTGATGGTGGCGATGCGCGATTGCCCGAGATCCGGCCAGAGCAGTCCCGACGACACCAGGCGGTAATGCGGCGCGACGATCAGGCGGTCGAGTTGATCGTCGGTGTTGTTGGCGAGCGCGAATACCACCCAGTTCTGGCCGCCTTCCCGCGCGCGCACCTCGACGCGGCGAACGATGCCGTCGGTGCCGGGCGCGGTCGAGACCTGAATGCGGTCGGAATCGCTGTGCTGATGATCGAGGATGGCGGTGAGGTCGATGGCGGGCGCGTCGCTGCGGACGCTGACGGCGTCGACTGCGCGCGCCGGCGATGCCGCGACGAAAATCATGAGGGCCAGCGTAAGCCACGCGAGCCGCCTGACCAGGTGCAATGTCGTTTCCTCGCGTTCAACATGCAGTCCCGCCGACCGCGCGAGATAGATGACATAATCGCGAAAGAAATTATAGGCTTCAGCAGGACGCGGGAATCTAAATCGTCAACACAATTTTGCCAACATGGGCGCCGGTTTCCATCCGCCGGTGCGCGTCCGCTGCCTGCTCAAGCGGGAAGCTGCTGTCGATCAGCGGCTTGATTCGTCCCTCCCGCATCAAGGGCAGCACCCTGGCTTCGATGGCGGCGACCATCGCGGCCTTGTCGGCCACCGAACGCGGCCGCAGCGTCGAGCCGGTATGATGCAGCCGTTTCATCATCAGCCTGGCGAAATTAACGGTTGCCTTCGCACCGCCGAGAAACGCGATCTGCACGATGCGGCCCTCGATCGCGGCGGCGTCGTAATTCTTCTCGATGTAGTCGCCGCCGACCATATCGAGGATGAGATCGGCGCCGGCGCCGGCTGTCGCGGCCTTCACCTCCGCGACGAAATCCTGGAGCTTGTAGTTGATGGCGTGATCGGCCCCGAGCCCCAGACAGGCGTCGGCCTTCTCCTTTGATCCGACGGTGACGATCGTCCTGGCGCCGAACGCCTTGGCGAGCTGGATGGCCATGGTGCCGATGCCCGACGAGCCGCCGTGGATCAGCAGCGTCTCGCCGGCCTTCAACGCGCCGCGCTCGAACACGTTGTGCCATACCGTGACCAGCGTTTCCGGCGTGGCGCCGGCTTCCATCATGGAGAAGCCGGTGGGGACCGGAATCGCGATCGATTCATGCGCGACGCAATATTGGGCGTAGCCGCCGCCCGAGACCAGCGACATCACCTTGTCGCCAAGCCGGTACTTGCCTGCTCCCTCGCCCAGCGACACCACTTCGCCGGCGACTTCCAGGCCGGGCAGATCGCTGGCGCCCGGCGGCGGCGGATAGCTGCCGGACCGCTGCAGGACATCCGGCCGGTTGACGCCGGCCGCCGCGACCTTGATCAGGATTTCGCGCGGGCCGGGCGAGGGGACCGGGCGGAACTGCGGCACCAGCACTTCCGGGCCGCCGGGCCTGCTGATGCCGATGGCGGTCATTCGCGCGGGCGGCTTTTCCATGGTGGTCACCGGGCAAGCTTGGAAAGGAGGTCGGACCCTGATTATAACGTACCGGCGCGCGTGAGTCGGCCGCGAACTGGAAAAGAAAACTCGCGGGGTTGAGGGCTCTTGAGCCGCAGCGGGACAGGCGCATGACCATTGACGGCGACGAACCCAGGAAAGAGCTCACCCATGAGATCGGACAGGATCTCTCGCTGCTTTCGGTGGATGAACTGAACGAGCGAATCGCGCTGCTGACGGAGGAGATTCAGCGGCTGCGGACGGCCGAAGTGAAGAAGCGCGCCTCGAAGGATGCGGCTGACCGTTTTTTCAAGTCCTGAGATTTCAGGTCTTCAGATTCAGGTTTTCAGGTTGCAGGTCGTGACCGAGTTCTTTGTTCCTTTCAAGGATCGGCAGGCGCGAAACCGTCCGCCCGGGCGTCGCATCAGCCCGGCCGTTGGTTGAAGCCCAATTGCGCAACGTGAAAGCAACTGGCCTGCGGGGGCGGAAAAGCCTTGCGGCGCCCAAATTGCAAACGAAAGCTGAAGAAATTCGTTCGTTTACGATTGATTAAGCTTTCCTGACTATGACTGGAATGTCCTTCATTGGACACCGAGTGGCTTCCTGTCCACTCTGTTTGACGCCTCCCTGTTATCAACTTCAGGCCGCCGGCAACGGCGGCTTTTTTTTTGCCTCGCGTCATCCTGTTTTGGCCTTGAATATTAACCCTTATTAACCGTTGCCGTTACTTGGCGCTGGACTCCCGCTTCCCGGGCGGGCAATGATTTGTTCATCATAAGCCGGCGCTTTAAAAAAACGGCGGAAGGCTCAAACGCGTATCGCAAAAGGTGAAATAAAAACGGCCGTTGCGAGAATGCGCACAAGTTGTTGATTGAAAGTATTTTCTTGCAGCTAAATGGATCCACCTGGCGGATAATGCGCTGGTTGCGTGAGGCATGAACCTATGTTCGATCCATCGGCAGGCGGCTCCGGTCTGGTGCAGTTCAGCGAACGTCTTGCGGGCTCTTCCGTGTTCACGGCCCTGTTCCGGGAAGGCATGGATCTGGTCGAGGAGACCGCGGCCTATCTCGATGGCGACGGGCGCACCGAGGCGAAGACACTCGAACGTGCCGTCAGCCTGACTTACGCCACCGAAAGCATGAGACTGACCACGCGGCTGATGCAGCTTGCGTCGTGGCTTCTGCTGCATCGCGCCGTCAAGGAAGGCGAGATGACGCTGGCGCAGGCCAATCGCGAAAGGACCAGGGTGAAGCTGACCGCGGCGGATCCTGGTCCGCACGATATGATCGCGAAACTGCCGTGGCAGCTGCAGGACTTGATCGAGCGCTCGCTGAATTTGCAGGCGCGGGTCCGGCGCCTCGATACCACCATTCACGCGCCGCCCGTGGAGCGCGGAACGGCCGGTAATCCGCTGGTGTCGCAGCTCAACCTTCTTCGGGAAGCCTTTGAGCGTCGCGGACCGGCGGAGCGGGTCCGCGGTCCCCGAGGCTGATGTCGCGGGAATTGATGATGCAGGAGCTGATGGTAAGGCTCATGCAAAAACGCTCCTGCGCAGCAGGAGCGTTCGACAAGCGGAAGCGTTCAACCAGAAGCAGGGGTAGCCTCAGCCCTTCTTGAGGAAGCCCGAAAACTTCTTCTGGAAGCGGGAGACCCGGCCGCCGCGATCGAGGATCTGCTGGGAACCGCCGGTCCAGGCCGGATGCGACTTGGAATCGATGTCGAGATTCATGGTGTCGCCGTCCTTGCCCCAGGTGGAACGGGTAAGATACTCCGTGCCATCGGTCATGACGACCTTAATTGTATGATAATCCGGATGAATTTCGGCTTTCATGATATGTCCTTGCAAGGCGGAAGGTTTTGGGCGAATTCGGACCGCTCTATATCGCACCAAGGTTTGACCGACAAGCGCGCCTGCGCATTTGCCAGCGCGCGCAGGGGGGCATATGACGTGCTTTATTCAGCAATAGCGTGGTCAGGTGATGAGTTCGGTAGAAGTGCGTGAGAATACGTCGAAGGCGCCGGCCATTGCGCTGCCGCTCGATAACTCCCCGAAGGCCGGAACCGGAGCGTCGGAGCCTGCCGCGCCGGATCAGCCTGCGCCGTCCGCCAAGGATGCCCGCCGCCTCCGGCTGCGCCCGCTGCTGGCGCTCACGCCGTATATCCTCCGCTATCGCGGCCGGGCGCTGCTCGCGCTTGTCGCGCTGATCGTCGCCGCCCTGACGACGCTGGTCGTGCCGCTCGCGGTGCGCCGGATCATCGACTTCGGCTTCACGGCCGAAGGCGTCGCGATGATCAACAGCTACTTTACGATGATGATCGGCGTCGTGGCCGTCCTCGCCGGCGCCAGCGCCGCGCGTTATTTTCTGGTGAACACCACCGGAGAGCGCATCGTCGCCGACCTGCGGCGTGACGTGTTCGCTCACCTGATGTCGCTGTCGCCGGTGTTTTTCGACACCGCCCGCAGCGGTGAGCTGATCTCGCGGCTGACCGCCGACACCACCCAGATCAAGTCCGCGGTCGGCTCCTCGATATCGGTTGCGCTACGTAATGTGGTGCTGTTCGTCGGCGCGGCTTCGATGATGGTCATCACCAGTCCGCGCCTGTCCGGACTGGTGCTGGCGGCGATTCCGTTGATCATCGTGCCGCTGGTCGCGTTTGGACGCTGGGTCCGCCGCCTGTCACGGAGCGCGCAGGACAATCTCGCGGACGCCACCGCCTATGCATCCGAACTGGTCGGCGGGATCAGGACGGTGCAGGCTTACACCAACGAACGGCTTGCCGATGCGCGTTTCGGCGGCGAAGTCGAACATGCCTATCTGGCGGCGCGCAATTCGGCGCGTGCCCGCGCCGTGCTGACCGCGATCATCATCTTCATCGTTTTCACCAGCGTGGTCCTGATTCTCTGGATCGGGTCTCGCGACGTCCTTGAGGGCGACATGACGCCGGGCCGGCTCGGCCAGTTCGTGCTGTATGCCGCGTTCGCCGCGACCGGTCTTGGCCAGCTCAGCGAGGTCTGGGGCGAGGTCGCCGCCGCCTCCGGTGCGGCCGAGCGCCTGTTCGAGCTTCTTCGCGTCAAGCCGGTGATCGCGGCGCCGCCAACGCCGCGCGCGCTACCGGAGCCGGCGCGCGGCGATGTCACGCTGGACAATGTCAGCTTCGCCTACCCCTCGCGCCCGGAAGTCACGGTGCTGGACGGCGTCTCGCTGGCGGTGAAGGCGGGCGAGAAGGTCGCCATCGTCGGCCCGTCCGGCGCGGGAAAAAGCACGCTGTTTCATCTGCTGCTGCGGTTCTACGATCCTGTCTCGGGTACCATCTCCTTCGACGGTGTTCCGTTGCGCGCCGCCGATCCGCGGGAGGTTCGCGCGCGAATCGCGCTGGTGCCGCAGGAATCGGTGGTCTTCGCCGCGTCCGCCCGCGAGAATATCCGTTTCGGCAGGCCGGATGCGTCCGACGCCGAGGTCGAGCGCGCCGCTGAACTGGCCCATGCCACCGAATTCATCCGCCGCTTGCCCGGCGGCTTCGAGGCGCTGCTCGGTGAGCGCGGCGTAACGCTGTCCGGTGGCCAGCGCCAGCGCATCGCCATCGCCCGCGCGATCCTGCGTGACGCGCCTCTGTTGCTGCTGGATGAGGCGACGTCGTCGCTTGACGCGGAATCCGAGACTCTGGTGCAGACCGCGCTGGAAGAACTGATGCGCCATCGCACGACGCTGGTGATCGCGCATCGTCTCGCAACAGTCCTCTCCTGCGACCGCATCATGGTCATGGATCGGGGACGGATCGTGGAGCAGGGGACGCACGCCTCGCTGGTGGCGGCGAATGGACTGTATGCCCGCCTGGCGCGGCTGCAGTTCGAGGGGGCATGAAGTAGCTATAGTTCCCTCACGGTTTCCATTCCATGCGCTTGACCGACCGCCCCGATGTCGGATTCACATCCTCGCCTGCGTGCAGAAATCCGTTGCGCGCGTAGAAGCGGATGGCGCGGACGTTGTCGGCGTTGACCAGCAGCGTGATTCCCGACGGCGACAGCCGCTTCGCCTCAAGCATCAGCGCGTTTGCGATGTCGCCGCCCCAATGCGCGGGGGCGACCACGAGCTGGTCGAGATAGCCTGCTGCATCGATGGTGATGAAACCCGCCAGCTCGCCGGATTGCTCGGCGACGATGATGTCGGCGTTGGGGACGAGTTCATTGCGCCAGCGTTCGCGCCACCACGGCACGCGCGCCGCGAAATCGATCGCGGGATAGGCTTGTTGCCACGTCGCCCGCCACAGGGCGATCGCGGCGTCCTCGTCGGAGGCGTGGTAGGAGCGGAGCTGAAACGAGGCCGTCATTCAAACATGGCCGTCATGCCCGGGTTCATCCCGGGCATCCACGTCCTGAGAGTCGGATTCAAGGAAGTCGTTGGATGGCGGGGCCGCCAGCGCGAAGACACGCTTCGCGCTTTTGCCCGGCCATGACGGGACATACGGTCTCGACATATCCATCACATCACCGCTCCGTCAGCTTCAGCTCGATGCGGCGGTTGCGCTTGTAGGCCTCTTCCGTTGCATCGGGATCAAGCGGCTGGAATTCACCGAAACCCGCGGCGACCAGACGTTGCGGCGGCACGCCGAGCGACGCCAGATACTGCACCACCGAAATCGCGCGCGCCGCCGACAGGTCCCAGTTCGACTTGAACACCGGGCTGTTGATCGGCCTTATGTCGGTATGGCCGTCCACGCGCAGCACCCAGGCGATCTCGCTGGGGATCTGCTTGTCGAGATCGGTCAGCGCGCCGGCCACCTTGTCGAGCTCGGCTTTTCCTTCCGGCAGCAGCGTCGCCTGCGCGGTATCGAAGAAGACCTCCGACTGGAAAACGAAGCGATCGCCGACGATTCTGATATCCGGCCGGTTGCCGAGAATGGCGCGCAGGCGCCCGAAGAATTCCGAACGGTAGCGGGACAGCTCTTGCACCCGCTTCGCCAGCGCGACGTTCAACCGCTGGCCGAGATCGGCGATGCGGTTCTGCGAATCCTTGTCCTTTTTCTCGGAGACGTCGAGCGCGTTCTCCAGCGCCGCCAGTTGCCGGCGCAGCGCGCTGATCTGCTGGGTCAGCACCTCGACCTGCGCCAGCGCGCGCGATGAAATCTGCTTCTCGGAATCCAGCGCCTTGTTCAACTGGCTGTTGCGGCCCGCGGCATCGTTCCCCGCGCCGGCGAGGCCGTCATAAAGTCCCTTGATACGATCGCGCTCGGCCTCCGCCGAGACGAGACCCGCACGCAACTGGCTGACCTCGTCGCCAAGGCTGACCTTGCCGAGCTTTTCCAGCGACAGCAGATCGGTCAGTTGAGCGATCCGGGCGTTGAGTTGTTCCAGCGCCTTGTCCTTGCCGGTGACTTCCTGCGACAGGAAGAACTGCGTCACCAGAAACACAGTCAGCAGGAACACGATCGCGAGCACCAGCGTCGAGAGAGCATCGACGAAGCCTGGCCAATAGTTGAATCCGCTCTCGTTCCGGCGCCCGCGTGCTAGGGCCATGATGTTTCTCTTAAGATCAGGGCTCTCCCTCTGCCGTGGGAGCCGGCCGCGAAGCGGCGGTCGAGGTAAACGGGATGGTCAGGTGGTCGTCATCCGGCCGCTGGGCAAGGTGCTGAAGCAACTTTTTGATCTCGCGGTTCTGCTCGCCCTGTTCGTCCGCCCATTCGCGAATCAATTGCTGTTCGGTCCGCATATGACTGACGAGCCCCTGAATGGCTTCCGCGAGGCTGGCCATCGCGGAGGTGGTTTCATGGCCGGATCCCGTCTTCTCGACGGTTGTGCGAAGCTGCTCGATCGCAGACTTTATCTCGGCCGCCGGATCGGGCCGGGTCTTGCCGCTGTATTCGCGAACGGTGGTGGCGAGCCAGTCCTCGAGGTCGGTATAGAAACGGTTCTGCGCCTGGCTGGATTGCAGATCGAGAAAGCCAAGGATCAGCGATCCGGCGAGGCCGAACAGCGATGACGAAAACGAAATCCCCATGCCGCCGAGCGGCGCGGCGAGGCCTTCCTTCAGCGTCTCGAACAGGGATCCGGTGTCGCCGCCGACCTGCAAACCGTCGATCACCTTGCCGACGGAGCCGACGGTTTCGATCAAGCCCCAGAACGTGCCGAGCAGACCCAGGAACACCAGCAGGCCCGTCATGTAGCGCGAGATGTCGCGGGCTTCATCGAGCCGGGTGGCGATGGAATCGAGCAGATGCCGCATGGTCTGCTGGGAGATCGACACGCGACCGGTGCGTTCGCCGCCGAGGATAGCGGCCATCGGAGCCAGCAATCGCGGTCTTCGGTCTGGTACCCGGCCCGCATTGGCGATGCGGAAATTGTTCACCCACGCGATTTCCGGATAAAGCCGGATCACCTGCCGAAACGCGAAAACGATGCCGATCGCCA
>JAANMW010000674.1_pt1 | contig 39887 bp, 34 predicted proteins | sample 7279671 | NCBI WGS metagenome assembly JAANMW01 (sample SAMN14094541, study PRJNA606508) | bioreactor metagenome | isolation source: A lab-scale SPAN reactor treating ammonium-rich wastewater day 247 | place: Ireland: Galway | collected 2017-09-19 | reverse complement strand
CTGGCCCTCTCCCCATTGAAATGTTTTCTCCCCACAACCCTCACCCGGCTTTGCCACCCTCTCCCGTTCCCACGGGCGAGGGACAAGCGGAGAGGGAATCGCCTTTGGCCGCTGACTGCTTGCTCAACGCCGCTCCTGCCATCGCCGCTACACAACATTTCAGAAAAACAGCGAGCGATTCTCCTTCTCCCGGGGGAGACTTGAGCCGTTTGGGAAACGGCGCAAGGAATTTGCCGGAAGCGAAGGCCAGTAGGGCCGAACGAGCGGGCGCGAATGAGTCCACGCCGGGATGAGGGCGAGCGGCAACATTGTCCATCTCCTTGCGGAACGGCGGGCTTGAGCGCGCTTCATTCAGTTGCTACAAACGACGCATGGGGTTGACCATTCACTGGACGCTTTCCACGCAGCGGGAGCTTTCTGACGCTGTGGTGAAGGAGCTGGCCGCGCGCACGAAGGCGTTCGCCCAGAAGATCGGTTGCAAGAAGGTAATCGGCCCCAAGCGCGGCGGGCCGGATGAAATCAAACTTCGCAAGCTTCCCAATGGCGATACCACGGGGGATTTCATTCCGGCGGAATCGGGCTGGAGCGTGATGGTGTTGCCCGGCGCTGGTTCTGAACCGGCGGAGTTGGGATTGTGTCGGTATCCGGGCCGCCCGCACTGGAAGCTGACTGGCGCATGCAAAACCCAATACGCGGCCCAGCACGGCTGGGAACATTTTCTGATGTGCCATCGGCGCGTCATCAGTCTGTTGGATTTATGGCGCGACTTTGGAGTGGAGGTGAAGGTAACTGATGAAGGCGAGTTCTGGGAGACGCGTTCGGTGGAACGCCTGCGCGAGCGGCTCGGCACTTACGACCGGCTCGTGGCGGCGATGGCAGGCGCGCTCAAGGATTCGCTCGGCAAAGGTCCGCAAGGGGTGCAGGCGGAGATTTTCAACGACGCGCGCTTCGAGCGATTGGAGGCGGAAGGTCGCGCCGAGTTCGCCGCGAAGATTGAGGAAGCGCGCAGAATCATTCAGGGCGAGGCACTCGGTGGTGAACGGAGTCACCCGGGAGTTGATTGATTACGATCCATTCTGCGGCATTCCTGGTGAGATAGGCAGGGACAGCTGACGGGGCAGGCCAGCCCGCGCCCGCCGCTTTCAGTCCGGCATCAGCACGGGAATGACCTTGTTACCATGCCGCCGATAGATGCGGAAGTCCGTGTCGAGGGTGAAAATCACACCGCCGGGGTGCAATTCCGCGAGTCGGACGAGACAAGCATCCGCCAGCGACATGGGACGATCCCGATAGCGGCGCATCAAAGTTCGCAAGTCAGGCAGTTGATCTTCAATCTCCAACCCGATGCGCAGGACGCCGCGTTCCAACAGGACAAAAAGCGCATCCGCTTCCCGGCCTTCGCGCTTGAGCAGAAAAGCGGCTTCGGTCAGCACCGGTTCACAGGTGATGAAGGGTGGATGCAGGCGCCGCCATTGCTCGCAAACCCAATCGTGGTGCTTTAACCCGGCCGCGAGGAATGTGACCAGCGGGCCAGTATCGAGAATCGTAACTGGTTTCACCGGCCAAAGCCTTCCATGTGCTTCGGATTGGTGGCCAGATCGCGCGGCAAGCCTTTTACCGAGCCCGCCAAATCCCGCGCGAGATCGTAACAGGTGGCTTCACCGCCGGGGGCGCGAGGGGACAGCGTCTTCTCCAGAGCTTCACGCACCAGGGATGACTTGGTGGTGCGGCGCATGCGGGATTCTTTCTCCAGCAGTTCCAGCAAACGTTCCGGCAGTTTGAGTGAAATCGTACTCATGCGCTACACGGTAATACGCTCCGCGCTAGCGTGCAATACCCCGTTTATGCCCCCGCGCCGCGCCGCGCGGGTATTGCGCCTGCCGAATCGGTCGGCAATCCCGACGAAGTCACCGTGCAGGACATGAAGAAGGCGTTGGATAATCCGAGCCTCGGCATCAAGGTCATTGACGTGCGCGAATCGGACGAATACGAGATCGCAAAAGTGGACGGCGTGCCGTTGCTGCCGTTGAGCCAGATCAACGAGCGCTTTACGGAACTCGATCCGAACACGCAATACTATCTGCACTGCAAAGCCGGCGTGCGTTCGTTGAAGGCGTTGAACTTTCTGCGGCAGCAGGGTTTCAAATATCTCAAGAGCGTCAAAGGTGGGATCACCGCCTGGAGCGAGGAGATTGATTCCAACGTGCCGCGGTATTGAAGACGAGAACTAAAAGGTCAGTTTTAGTTCGCGGATCATCTGGAGAAAGTTGATGCAGCGGATGTTCCTGGCTTGGCAGACATCGGGAATGCGCGGCTTGTCCATCTTGCCGGTGAAAGGTTCGCCTGTAACTACAACTGCGCTTCGATGGATGGCTGTTGCGATTACAAACGGGTCCGCTTTCGATCTTCCTCTCAACGTGTCAACAAGCCGGGGAAATTCAGCGAGCAGTTCTGCGGCGTGCAATTGAACCGGCTCGTCCAGTGGCACAAGCATGTGTTTGCGCGACTTCATCCAAGTGTGAAGTTCGTCTGCCTTGCGCTCGATCTCGATGTAAACCTCCTCGGTGGAGATGATCTCTCCAGCGGTAATGAGATCGTCCAACTTTGTCCAAAGTGACGGGAATATATCAGGCGGGTAATGCCTTTGCCAACCATCGAGCCAGCCGCTTGTATCCACGCTGTAGAGCATAGTTTACCCGAAGGCTCCGCCTGGTTCGGGCATCAATTGCCCCGCGATTTTTGTGAGGTGCTTCAACTGGACTCCGAGAAAATCCACAACGTCGGAACTGCTCACGGCATTGCGCTGGTAACTTTCCAAAACCAGAGAAGCGAACGGGCGACCCACGGAAGAAACCACGCGAACTTCAATTGGTGGGCCTCCTGCAGCTTGTGGCGGTGAGTACCAAGGCTTTTGTTGCCAGCCCTTACGCTTCACCCGATAAACGGACGCCGGAATCTTCTGGAGCGACAACAACCGGCGCAGAATCGCTTCTGGACTCACCTTTATGCGGTTGGCAAAACGACGCAGATGGTCATCGTCACCAACTAGCACCCCGGGGAAATTGTGTGACTCAGCCAGGAATTCTTTTGCCGGCAGCAATGCAGCGGCTGCAAACCGATTGCTGGCTCGTTCGAGAAGTTGCTCCTCTGGCATTCGTTTCCCGTCCATGGTGCTGGTTTGGTGTCCGCCATTTGCCAGCAGAATGTGCGCAAACTCGTGCAACAAGGTGAAGATCCGCCCGTGGGGCGCATCAGCATTGTTGAGAAGGATTACGGGCAACGGGCCGTGCGGAATGCTAGTGCCACGCATCTCATTCAACTCAACATCACCGGTTTGAAATACCAATATACCGTGTCGCTCTACTGCTGCTCTCCAAGCGTTCAGCGCGGCATATGGCCCAGACCAACTCAACTGGTCTTTCCAAGAAATCCTGAGCAGATCGCGAATTCTCTGCCCTACCGTTTCATCCTGTTCATGTGGATGAGCAACCGTTGTGCAGATTTGAACAGTGTCTCCCAACTGCTCATACATTTCTCTCGCAGCCTCGCGGCGAAAGAGCGCCATGCGCAATGCCAGCCGAAGTTCAGGAGTTTCGTTCTGGGGCGCTAGTCCTGCCAAACGACGAAATTCGCTCTGTGGATCAAATCCTATCGGCGGTTCTGGCAGGAAGAAAACAGCCAACGGTCGTTTATAAGCCTCGCCCAATTTTCGCAACTGAGGGATGGATGGGTGATCGAGTCCGGCTTCCCAAGAACGAAGCGTCTCGACTTCATTGCCAGCCTTCTCGGCAGCTTGCTCCAACGAAAAGCCCGCCCGTTCTCTTGCCCAGATAAGGAGAGATGGCTTAACCAAGGCTGGAATTCCACGCGGCACAAAGAAACTTAGCCTGCAATCGTCTGAATGTTCAAATCTATTTCCGGCGCGACTATGAACGCCTGTTCTGCGTCGGACTTGAGCATCGTTCTGCCAGTTGCTACAAACAACGCACGGGCCTGACCATTCACTGGACGATTTCCACGGAGCGGGAACTTTCCGACGCCGTGGTGAAGGAATTGGCCACGCGCCAAGGCGTTTGCTCAGAAGATCGGTTGCGAGAAAGTACTCGGGCCAAAACGCGGCGGGCGGGATGAGATCAAACTGCGCAGGCATCCCAATGGCGATACGACGGGCGATTTCATTCCGGCGGAATCGGGCTGGAGCGTAATGGTGTTGCCCGGCGCAGGAGCAGAACCGGCGGAGTTTGGATTGTGTCGTTATCGCGGCAATCCGCACTGCAAGCTGACCGGCGCGTGCAATACTCAGTATGCGGCGCAGCACGGTTGGGAACATTTTCTGGTGTGCCACCGGCGTGTCATCAGCCTGCTGGATTTGTGGCGCGATTTTGGCGTGGACGTGAAAGTGACCGACGAAGGCGAGTTGTGGGAGACGCGGTCGGTGGAACGGCTGCGCGAGCGGCTCGGCACTTACGACCGCCTCGTGGCCGCGATGGCGGGTGCGCTCAAGGATTCGCTCGGAAATGGTTAGAAGGAAAAGCAATCGCGGCCCGACACCCTGGCTTTCACCCCATCGGACCGCGAGCGCGAGTGCGGGAGCGTCCACCCCCGTTTTACCCTGATTGCCCCAACGACCCCGGACCACAAAACCGCAATCGCACCTCTTTTCTCTCACGATATGGCCCGGTCAACCACACACCCATTGTCATTCATTGAACTTTTTTTGCGGTGCGGATCGAGCCGGTTGCACCTCAATCCGGCGGCTTGAACCCGGACTCTGAAGTGGAGTCACGCACCGCGAAAGGAGCGCGGCCAATCATGCATGCAGCGGCGGTTGATCGTTCCTCACATGGCCGTAGAGCTGGTGTCCGCGAAGACAGAGCGTGGCCAAGGCTTGCGCACTGAACCCGCAAGTGCGGCCGTACCAAACAAACTCCTGATCTGGCACTCGACCTATCGTCCCGATCGGTGTGCTGTAGCAACCGCTGCGTCAAGGGCGGCGTGGCGCGCAAGTACGTCCGTTCTGCGCCCAGGCGGAGACAAAATCCCGGGAGTATTCCCTGCCGCTGCAAAGGGCGTTGACCGAATCTGGCGCGGTAGAATCGTTTGGGATGGACGGCGTGCCAGATTCGACTGAACTGATCGCCGGCACCGATTCCAACTCCCGACTCCGTCTTCAAAGCTTCCACGGACATCCAATCCGCTCCCGGCGGTGGCTTAATTGTCAAGTGGTCCTGTGTGGCGGGAAAGGCCTATGCCATTCATCGCGTCACGGATTTGAACTCGGGCATTTCGCCATTGGCCGCAGACCTTCCCGCCACCGCCCGGCAGAACCAGTTCACCGATTCCAGGGCTACTGACTGGTGTTGCAGCCTGGCGAGTTTCTGTGAGCTTGCCAAACCGTGCTCGCCGTGCGCCGATGCGTCTGGCAGACTGGGGCATGGACTCGCAGAAACGGCAGGCGTGGTTGAAACGTGCGGCGCGCTGGCTCGTTCTGCTTGGCGTCCTGTATTTCATGTGGCGCTGGTTTGAACACAATCAAGTTTATCATCCGTATCGCGCGCTGGAGGCGTCGCCGGCGGAGTTGCGGCGTGAATTCACGGATCCGCGCTTCACGACGGACGATGGTGTCGAGTTGCATGGTTGGTTTTTTCCCGCGGACACCAATTCTTCGCGGGCGCATCTGGCGTTTTTGATCTGTCATGGCAACGCCGGTAACATCAGCCACCGTCTCGACCTGTGCGCGGCGCTGCTGGAAACGGGCGCGGCGGTGTTCGTGTTCGATTATCGCGGGTACGGGCAGAGCCAGGGTCGGCCCGGCGAACAGGGAACGTATCGTGACGCGCAAGCCGCCCATGCCTGGCTGCGGCAGCGGGGCTTTTCCGGTCGCAACATCATTGCTTACGGTGAATCCTTGGGTGGCGCGGTGGCCACGGAATTGGCCCTCCGCGAATCGCTCGGCGGCCTGGTGCTCCAAGGCACCTTCACAAGCATTCCTGACATCGGCGCGGAATTGTTTCCCTGGTTGCCGGTGCGTCGGCTCACGCGCATAAAGTACGACACCCACACGAAGCTGCCACGCGTAAACGTGCCCGTTCTGGTCATGCACAGTCGCGAGGATGAAATAGTTGGCTTCGCCCATGCGGAGAGGAACTTCGCGGTTGCGCCCGAGCCGAAGTGGTTTTGTGAATTGCGCGGCGGACACAACGATGCTGCGTGGTTGCAGCCGGCATTTGGCGAAGCCATCGAGAACCTCCTGAAATCAATCGAAGCCCGAACGGATAAGCCTCCCGCGGCGGCGCATTGACTTGTTCAAGCTGCGCACTGCGTGGCGAGTCGTCCGCCCATTCCGTGTTCGGCAAGTCAAACACCGCTTGCTTCGGTTCGGCAGTCCAGGCTTACTGCTGACCACTGTTATCATGAAGGCAAACGTCCTCTCCCGCCTGGGCCAACGTACCGGGGAACCTCCAATTTCCTGGCTGATGAGTGCGGCGCTGGCGCATCCCGGGCTTATTTCGCTGGCGGCAGGTTTCACTGACAATGCTTCGCTGCCCGTGGTGGAAACGCGCGCGTTGCTCAACGAGATTCTGCGGTCGCCCCGCACCGGCAGGGCGGCGTTGCAGTACGGCACCACCCTGGGTGATCCGCTTTTGCGACGACTCACCGCCGGACATTTGCAGCAACTCGACCGGATCGGCGGCCAATCTGCGACATATTCCCCGGACCGGTTGATCATAACCAGCGGCTCGCAGCAGTTGCTGTACATGACGACGGAGGCGCTGTGTGATCCAGGTGACATCGTGCTGGTGGAAGACCCGACCTACTTCGTTTATGCCGGCATTCTGCAAAGCCATGGCGTCAGCGCACGCGGCGTGCGGCTGGAACGCGACGGTCTGGATTTGGCGCACTTGGAGCGGGTGTTGGACCGGCTCAAACGCGATGGCAAGCTGACTCGCGTCAAGCTGCTCTACCTGGTGACGTATCATCAGAATCCAACCGGGATCACGACCAGTCTGGCCAAGAAGCGGGCGGTCCTGGCGTTGCTGAAGAAATACGAGCGAGCTGCGCGGCATCCGATCTATTTACTCGAGGACGCGGCGTATCGTGAATTGCGTTTCACGGGGGTGGAGGTGCCCTCCGCTCTCGCCATCAAGGGTTCTGCCGGACGCGTGATACTGGCCGGCACTTACAGCAAGCCATTTGCGACCGGCATCCGCGTGGGCTTTGGGTTCCTGCCACAGCCGTTGTTCACGGCAGCGACGCGCATCAAGGGCAACCACGATTTCGGCACCTCCAATCTCTTGCAGCAACTGCTCGCCCGCGCCTTGAAGACGGGCGACTATGAGCGCCATCTTGTCGTGCTGCGACGGCGTTATGCTGACAAGGCGCGGGTGATGGCCGTGGCGCTCAAGGAGCACTTTCCCGCCCAAGTGGAATGGTGGCAGCCGGACGGCGGGCTGTATTTCTGGGCCCGGCTGCCGCAACGCGTGGCCACAGGCGTGAACTCAAAGCTGTTCCAAGCGGCGCTGGCGCACAATGTGTTGTACGTGCCGGGAGCGCTTTGTTACGCAAACGATCCGACGCGACGATACCCGGATCGCGAAATGCGGCTCAGTTTTGGCGGGGCCAGTGAAGCGGACATCCGGGAGGGCATCAAACGACTGGGCGAGGTGTTGCGGAAGGTTCTTTAACGGCGGAACCGCGCTCGGCATTGGGCCGGTGGGGAAGTCGAACTCATAATGTCCCGCTTAACCTGGCGGCCACGCCATTTTGCGCCCGCCGAGAATATGACAGTGCAGGTGTGGCACGGATTCGCCGGCATCCGGGCCGTGATTGAACACCAACCGGTAGCCCGTCTGCTGCAAGCCCAGTTGCGCGGCGACCTCCGCCGCCTTGAGCAGTAGGTGGCCAACCGTCTTTTCATCGGCCGGTTGCGCCTCGCCGATGCGGGGGATCGGTTGCTTCGGCACAATGAGAACATGCGTGGGTGCCTGTGGGTTGACATCGCGGAAGGCGCAGACCAGTTCATCTTCATAAACGATCTGCGCGGGAATTTCCCGGGCGATGATTTTCTCAAAAATGGTTTTGCTCATGATATGTGAGTCGTTACGCGCTATTCGGTCACCAGCCCGGCCGACGCCGGAGTGCGATCATTACTATTCCACCACCAAGGTACATTCCGCGGATTGCGTTTCGGCGCGGAGACACTTGTTGAGGTACTCGAGAATCTGATCATGCATCCGCTCGCAACGCGGACTCCAGCGGCGGGCGCCTGTGAGTTGCTTGACGCACCGGCGCAAGCCACGAAAACGCACCAGGCGCGGTGATTGCCGAAGCTGCGCGCGGAGTTGCTGTCGTAACTGCGGGTAAAAGAAAAGCTCGTGCGCGCCGCCGGCTTCGTCCGCCAGTTCGCCCAAGTCGGCCAGGCTGGGAGACTGCTCGGGTTCATCAGTTGCCGGGCGCACCTCGACTCCAAGACCGCGCAGCACTTTTTCCAGGGCGCCGGCGAATTCCGCCACGGTGATGGTTTCGCGGCCAAGGTCGTGCTTGTAATGATGGAACACCGATGCCGCGGCGTGCTTGACGAATTCCGATTCAAACATGTCGGCTGCCTCGCCCATCAATTCCACCGAGATCATTTCGGCGGAGAGCGGGATGCTCTCGCCCGACGACAATTCAAAGAGCAGGCAATCTGAGGCGAGCAGGATCATTGTTTGGCCTCCAATTTCTTGACTTCCTGGACGAAATCCGTGGCTTCTTGAAAGCGGCGATACACGCTCGCAAAGCGCACATAAGCCACGTCGTCAATCTCGCGCAGTCCGTCCATCACCTGTTTGCCGATGAATTCGGCGGGCACTTCGCGCTCGTACTTGTCGGTGACGGTGTCCACGATTCTCTCGACCAGGTCTTCAATGAGTTTCGGGCTGATGGGCCGTTTCTGGCAGGCTTTGCGAATGCCGGAAAGCAGTTTTTCCTTGGAGAACTCCTCACGCCGGCCGTCGCGTTTCAGGATCATTAAACCTTCGTGCTCAATTTCCTCGTAAGTGGTGAAACGCTGACCGCAAGCGGTACACTCGCGGCGACGCCGAATCGTGGCCCCTTCGCGCGAGGCGCGCGAATCTACGACCTTGTCGTCCTGGCAACCGCACTTTGGACAGCGCATAGTGAAACCACAGCTAATTGTGGCAGGCACACTTGTAGCACGCTAAATCTTGGGGCGTCAAGCGTCTGGCCGCACTGAACGTTTTAGAAAACTTCCGGCACCCCTTCCTCCAGGATGTGGACTTTCTCGCCAAGCTTTTCTTCCTGCGCAATTTGTCGCAGCCAGCGTGGCGGCTCGTCCAGTGCTTCAAACGCCAGCCGGAAGGTGCCGTAGTGCATGGGCACGAACCGTTGGGCGCCGAGGTCGCGGAACGCCTTCACGGCCTCATCCGGCCCCATGTGGACGTTGCGAAAGGATTCCGGATGATAGGCGCCAATGGGCAGCAGCGCGACTTCCGGTGCGAGCCGGCTGCCGATTTCCTTGAAGCCATCAAAGTAGGCGCTGTCGCCCGCGTGATAGATACGGCGGCCCTGATGCTCCAGCACAAAGCCGCCGTAACCGCGGTGATGATCGTGCAGCGTGCGCGCGCCCCAGTGCTTGCTCGGCGTGAAGGTGACCTTCCAATCCTCGTGGGCAAATGACTCCCACCACTCCAGTTCGATGACGCGCGCGAAGCCGAGATTGTGCGCGAGGTCGCCGACGCCCCAGGGCATGATGCCGATCTTGGGATGCGGCAGCCGCCGCAGTGTGGGTTTGTGGAAGTGATCGAAGTGCGCGTGGGTGAGCAGCACCAGATCAATCGGCGGCAGATGTTCAAGGCGCAGCCCGGAGCGTTTGATGCGTTTGAGGAGGAACAGCCAGTTCGCAAAATTGGGATCCACCAACACATTCAGATTGGTGAACTGGATCAGAAACGAAGCGTGACCGATCCAGGTCAGCGCGATTTGTCCAGCCGTGAGCTTCGGGAAAACGGGTTGGCGATGCTGGCCACTGCGGCGCGTGAGCAACGCTTTCCAAACCAACTCGCGAAAAAACGTGCGCGGACTGAAGTGATTCGACGGCGTCAAGTCCTTGAAAGACTTGGGCAGTTTTCGTTTCGTCGGTGACGGACGTTGAGGCGCGGGCCGCGTCATATTCCGAGGACACTTTTACTCGGAAGGCCCCTTGAATAAAACGCAAATCGTCCCGTCTCATCCCCAAGTTTGGACAACGAAAGGCCAAATATGAAAAAGATGATACTAGCCGTAACCCTCCTGGCAGTGGCGGGGGCAAACCTTCAGCCCTCGCACGCGGGCGATCGTGAGTGGGCAACAGCGGGAAAAATTTTGACAGGGGTAGTTGCTGGCGCCGTTCTGGCGAACGCGGTGAGCGCACAACCCGTGACCTACTCGGCGAGTTACTACAGTTATCACGCACCGGTCTATGTCCACCCGGCGCCGGTTTACACCTATTGTCCGCCGCCACCGCCGCCGCGCGTGATCGTGATGCCCGCTCCGGTGGTGGTCGCACCCTCGCCCGTCATAGTGTATCGCACGCCGGTGCGCGTTGCGCCGCAACCTGTGGTGAGTATCAATTTGGGTTACCACAAAGGCCCGCCCAAGGGACATCCCCATGGACGCAATCATCCCCATCATCGGTAACTTGTCGGAGGAACTGGGGGAACCCGTCTCGAACTTTTCGAGGCGGGTTTTTTGTTTTCCAAGTGATCCGTAATGGTGTTAACCAAGGGCATGGGAAAGCTTGAAACGCAACTCGACACTTTTCTGCGTAAATCGCCTCGCCTGGGCGAACACGTTTACATCGCCCAAAGCGCCGTCGTGCTGGGCGACGTGAATCTCGGCGATTTTTCCAGTGTGTGGTACAACGCGGTGTTGCGCGGCGACATCAACCGCATTGTTGTCGGGCACCACACCAACATCCAGGACAACGCGGTCCTGCACCTGGCGGATGAGTTCCCCTGCCTGGTCGGCAATCATGTGACGGTGGGCCACAGCGCGATTGTGCATGCCTGCCACGTGGGTGACGAGGTGTTGATCGGCATGGGCGCGGTGATTTTGGACGGCGCAGTGGTCGGTAAACAGTCGCTCATCGGCGCGAAGGCCGTCGTGACCCCGGGCATGAAAATTCCGCCCGGCTCGATGGTGCTGGGCACGCCCGCGAAAGTGGCGCGCAAGCTGACGCCGACGGAGCGGAATGGGTTGAAATACTGGGCCAACAAGTATGCCGCCAACGCTGCTTATTGCCTCAAGCATGGAATCAACGTGGGCGCGCCGTTGCCGACTTGATCGGAACGCATCCATCACCGCCGCACACGCGAAACTGAAAGCTGGGAATCCGCATCACCATGAATGAGCAACCCTTGAATCGCCGCCAATTTCTGCGCGCCGCGGCAGTTACCACCGTGGCTGCCGCCATGCCGAACAACCTCCTCGCCGAAGGCAAACCGCCACGAATCCCGGTTGGCTTCCTTGGTCTTACCCATTCGCACGGACCGGAAAAACTCCGCCTGCTGCTCAAGTCGCCGGACTTTGAGGTGGTGGGGGTTTCTGAGCAGGATGCGACCGCTCGAGGGCTGTGTCAGGATCTGGGCGTGAAGTTGCTGGCCCAGGGCGAGTTGCTGGAGCGCAGCCGGGTCATCGCCGTGGAGAGCGCGGTGCGCGACCATGCGCCGCACGCTTTGCTCGCACTTCGGGCGGGCAAACATGTTCACGTGGAAAAACCGCCGGCCACGAACCTGGAAGCCATGCGCGAGATGGTGGATCTGGCCCGCGAGAAAAAGTTGCTGCTGCAAAGTGGCTACATGTGGCGTTACCACCCCGGATTCAAGGCGATCATCGAAGCTCGACGCGAGGGATGGCTGGGGCAGATCTTCATGGTGCGCGCCAGCATCAGCAACAATCTGGCCGCCGCGCGCCGGCCCGAGTGGGCCGAGTTCAAGGGCGGTGGGATGTTCGAGCTTGGCTCGCATCTGGTGGACGCCGTGGTGCGCCTGATGGGCAGGCCGAAAGCGGTCACGCCGTTTCTGCGCCAGCATGGCCGGTTCAACGACAGCTTGAAGGACAACACACTGGCCGTGCTCGAATTCGACCGCGCTCTGGCCGTGATCACCAACTCCACGATGCAAGCCTCGGCAAATCCGGCGCGCAACTTCGAGGTCTTGGGCACGAACGGCTCGGCCATGCTGCAACCGATCGAACCGCCGGGGCTGAGATTCGATCTCGCCAGCCCGGCTGGGCCTTATCCGAAGGGGCTGCACACAGTGCCGCTGACTTACTCGCGTTACGGGGGTGACTTCGTCGAACTGGCTGCCGCCGTGCGCGGCGAACGGAGCTTGAGTGTATCGCTCGAGGAGGAGTTGCTCATCCACGAAATGGTGTTGAAAGCGAGTGACATGATATGAATTGCATCGCCTCCCGCAGGATTCAGGCGGCAAACCAGAACGAGGCCGTGGGACAGGCGTCGCGCCTGTCTCTAGCTCCCAAGCCAGGGGTCTTGAAAGATGAATTGTCTCGAACAGACTCCCACCAAGCCGTGAATCCCCACCGTGGAGATGGAGACAGGCGTGACGCCTGCCCGACGCATCCAGGCCCACTACCTTCGGCGACTCCGATTGCCCGGCTTCGATCAAGTTTGGTAGCTGTGGCTTTCGTCGTTTTCAGTTTCACGCTAACTGCAAGCGCCGAGCGTGTGCCTCTGCTTCCAGTCACCGGTGCAACGAACGGCCACGTCACCATCCAGTATCGCTCGGAAGACAGATTGGTTTTCGCCGCCTCGCCCACCGCACCCGCGGGAGTTGAGTTGCTTCAACCGGGCGTGCCACCCGCACCGGTGCTCTTCCCGACCAGTCGCGCAGGCGGCGACGCAATTGAACTCGGCCCGACCAAGATGGGTTCGTTGACCTTCCGCTTCCGAATCGTGCGCAAAACTCCGTCGCTGGTGGAACGCACCTTGGAGGTGACGGCAGATTCGGCGCAGCAGTTCGCCGTGACGTTTCCGTTGGAAGCTGCGGTGGAAGGTGAGTTCGCATCGTTCACCGGACCGGAGACGGCACGCGCGCTTTATGACACCGTCCGTGGCTCGGCCAGAACCGAGACTTTCCCGGTGGTCATGCTGCGCACCGGTGGGCGCGTCTATGGCCTCATCACGGACTCACCGGGTCTGTGGGAAAATCGTTGCCAGGTCTTGATTGATCCACCGGCACTCAAACTGGCGGCGCTGACCGGTGATGGCCGTGATCCTTATCCGCTGATCATAAAACCGCCGGAAGACGCCCGCGACACTTACCAGTATCAGATGGACGGCTGGCAATCGCTCGCCCCGGGAGAAACGCGCCGGTTCACCACCTGGGGTTTTGCCAGCGCCGCGCGCAACCACTACGACGCCCAAGTCGCCGCCCATCTCGCCGTCGCCAACGCCAAGGGTTGGAACTCCTCGGCACTCGAGGCCATTCTGCGCAACACGTCCCTCTTCTTGCTGCGACGCAATCTCGCGCTCGACGCAAACAACCAACCGCGCGATGGCCGTTACATTTTCATCTCCGGCCCCGGCTACGGTTGGAAGCAATGGGTCACGGATGGTTTTTATACAGCGTTGGGCCTGGACGACCCGGAGAAAACCATTGAGGCCAATCGCGCCGTTTTCTGGACGCGCATGGATTACGAAGACAACGCGCAGTATTACCTGATCTGGGCCGTGTTAATGAAGCGTGCCGGCGGTTCGGTCAACGAAGCCCTCGTGCGCCGGGCCTATGAATTCATCCGCACTCACGAAAAGGACGGGCTTTACATCCCGCCGCCGTTGCCGGGCGCGCCCAATCCCAAAGGCTGGAAGACCTACCACGACGTGCTCCTTTACGATGATGGCGATTGCCCCGCCAGCAACCAGGGATTCCATTGCGGCGCGTTGCTCGCGGCCCGGGAGCTGGGGCTGGACGTCACGGATCAGGACGTCGAGCGAGCCATCAACGGGTATCGTTCGTTGTTCAACGTGGAACGCGGTTTCATGCCGACCAGCCGGATGCAGCGCGACACCCTCGGACAGGACACACTGTATGGCGCCACGCTGACGTACGCGGCGTTTGGCAAGAAGTTGCTCACGGACGAACAGGTGCTGACGCATTATCGCACTTCGGAAAAAGTGAAGACCCCTTTCGGGTTGCGAGTCATTTCCCAAGCCGACGGTTCGCTGCTGCCCGGTCACAGCGGGGTGTATTGCTACGGCGGCTCGTGGTTTTTGAACGATGCCGCGAATTATCTCCTGGCCGGTGCGCATGGCCTGCCCGCGGCCGAAGTGGACTCGCTGCTGGTCGAACGCATCGAAAGGGAGATCGCCCGCGTGCCGGCGTTCAACGAATCCATCAGCACCGTGGACGGCCATCCGCACGGCCACATCCTCTACTCGTGGAACTCGGGCTTCTGGTGGTTGCGCAAAGAAATTCGCCGCCGCCTCGGCCAAGCCGGCCCGGATCCGGTGGGCGTGGCGATTGACCGCAAATTGGGAGTCGTTCGCGAAGACGGGGTGTTAAGGTTAAACCCGTAGCGATTCAGCAAGCGCACTTCATCAGCCTTGCGGAAACCGACCGATGTTTCGCGAGCCGCGTGTAACGCAAGGACGCGAAGTTTCACGCCAAGGGACAAAGCCATCTGCCTCCGCGTCCTCTGCGTCAGACGCTATCCTTCTTTGACTTCCACGAACGGATTGATTTCGCTCATTACCTCAACCCGCGCACGCCACGCTCCGCCTCGGCGGTGCGTTTGAGTTCCGCGTAAAGGGATCGCGCCTGCGTCACGCGCTCCAGCAGCAGGTCGCCTTGCAGCGCGAGTTGTTTGCGATAGCGGTCATTCTCCAACCTGCCCTCCGCGTCGAGGCGGCGCGCTTCAGCGACAAGCTGTTCGATTTGATCGAGACTGGTCTGCCGCTTGGCGAATAACTCGTCGAGTCCGTCCATCTTCCAGAATCGCAGCCCTTCCCGCACCACATAGACCGGTGTCGTGTGAGCGCTCGTGCCGTCGCCACCGCGGGCGCGGGCGGCGACCCAGCAGCCGAATCCGGCGTCCACAGTAAAGTCGAGTTCAACCTCCGGACGTTTCGCGTCGCTGGACTCGGCGGTGCGGATGACTTCGCCGTGGCGAACGATCTCGAGTTTGACTGGCGACATGCGTTTCGGATCGCCCCAGGCCTTGGCACGGATGCGGAGTTTCTTGTCTGCCTTGAGCCGGATTTCATCGCCGGGCAGGGCGTTGTCCACGCGGAATTCAATCATCGGCCCGCTGGTGGTGAAGGTGCGTCCGCGACCGAAAGCCTCGAACCAGGCATCCGCGGAAAAGGGCTTTCTCTCCAGGCACGCATAAACGCGAACTTCGCCGACCGTGCCGCCCCATGGCACGTCGGAACCGCTGGACGCGGTAAGTTTGCAGCCGAGGTTCAGAAAATCGTAGTAGAGGTCGGTGCCGAGTTGGTTGAACTGAAGAATCTCGGCGAAGTCCACCTTCTGCCGCGGCACATTCAAGGTCATGTCGCGATGCACATGAAAGATGCCGGAGTTGATGTGCGCATAACCGCTCAGCCCGCCTTGCGCATGAACAGCGTCGAAGACTTCGTCGTACAGGAAGTAGCGGTCCGTGTTGCGCACCATGCTGGTGATGTTCATGGCGAGCGTGTGACCGATCTGGTCGTGGGTGCGCGGACATTCCTGGCCGGGCGACAGAACGAATTCACCATCCACCACGCGGTAGTCGGGGCCGAAGCCGCGTTGCTCGAAGTAGGTGCGGTAGATGTCGCCCATCTTGACGATGTTGGCCAGATGGATGTCCTCCGCCTGAATCCACGCCATCAGGTTGCGGGCATCGGCGTCGGAGAGAATCCGGCCATGCACGTGATCGTCACCCGACCACCAGCCACGCTGGCGCATGTCCACCCACCGCTTGGGCCGGTAAGTGCGTTCCAGGCTTTCACCTGATCGAACCGTGACATCCTCGAAAACAACCTCGTGCTCGACGCCGCGGCGCACGCCGATGCGCCAGTCGCCGGGCGCGAGCGTCATGTCGAACGGCTCGGGCACGCACCAAAACGCATCGGCGAGGCCGGGCAGGTTGGCGTTGCGCGCGCCGCTCGCTTTGCCCTGCTTGTCGAACTGCAGGCCGAATTCGATGCCGTTGGCGGGTTGCCGGACGCCACCGTCCTGGCGCGAGAGCAACTGCACCATGGCGGGCGCGGGTTTGCCGGTGTCGTCGGAAAGCACGGTCAGTTTCAACCGCCCCGGTGGTGGCGTGGTGACGTCGAGTGGCAAACGCACCGCCGGCTTGCCGGGCCGACGAAATTCAACCGCCAAAGTCGTGCGGCCGCAGGGAAGCTTGTCCAGCCCAAGTACGGCGTATGTCGTGCCGTTCGCACCGACCTCTATTGACGCAAGACTCGATTCACCTGGCGGCAGCGACAAATCAAGCATCGCCGTGCTGTAATTCACGCCATCGCCGCCAGCCACGACCTCGAACAACAATGCGCCGGTGTCACCTGGTATTTCGAATGGACCGGCTGGCGTGAACACGGGCCGGGCGGCTGCCAAGTCCACTCGCAACAGCCGCGGGCCGGCTTTCACCTGTTCCAGCAGGCGGTTGGCCGCCGCCGCACTGCGCTCCGTGGCGGCCCGTCGCGCCTCAGCATCCCGGGATCGGTCGAGTTGCTGCTGGGCTTCGCGTAACTCGCGGTTGATCGCTTCCAGATCAGTGCGCTTCTCCTGGCCCAGGAGATACCAGTGATCGCGCGCCAGGCGTCCGGCAAAATCCACCGCGCCAGGCGGCAAGGTCGCTGCGCCATCGGCGCAATTGGCTGGCAGCGCACAGCCAAGCATGGCAATGGTTGCGGCTACGTACTTCACTGATCGGCGGATGGATTGAGTTGTATTCATGGTGTGGAACGGGTCGTCAAGTGATCGGAGTGATGCCAAAAAGTTGCAGTCATCGGCACAGCAGATTGCGTATGCGAATCTCGAACAGGCCTCGTACCGGGGCGTAGGACAGGCGTCGCGCCTGTCTCCATCGTGGAATTCCTGGCTGATGATTCGATCAGTGTGGATTGACTACTTGGGTTGGCCCTTGAGCCAGAATCACCGATGTTAGAGACAGGCGCGACGCCTGTCCTACGCAGTTGGCGCACTTTGGGCGCAGACTCCACTGACCTTGCGGGAGGAGGATTGACCGGGGTCGCCTTGGGCGACGGCGGCTGCAGGCAACGGAACTTGAACAACCGTTTCTCTTCTGCTGGACGAGGGCCGGTTAGCCCTGCATCCACCGAAACCACGGTAGTCAACTTGCAGCCATCGCGTCCTTCGCCCTGCGGTGTGGCGAGAGCCTTCGCTTCCGGCCAGAGGCGGTCTTCGATCAGAATCTCATCGCCGGGGCGCAATTCCGGTGTCGCGACAAAAAAGAACAACCGCAGCCGATGATGCGCCGAATGAACCTCGTTGTCGGCGAGCAAGTCAACTTCTGGATCGTAGAGCAGGACAAGCGGCAGTTCGCGGCCGGCGACACGCAGCGTCACTTGCCGGGCAAGTTGCGGCGTCAGGCGCTTCAGATAGCTCGCGCGTTCGGCTCGGGTGATGTCGCCGCTGCCATCGGCATCCATTACCTTGCGTTCACGAGCGGACCACTCTTCGAAGAATGTCAGGTCCACCGTCACGTCAATGTGCTGCGCACCTACCGTCAATTGAATCCCGTGTTGGATAAACTCGCTGAGGAAGTTGTGACCCCGTGCGGAGCGCGTCACCCCAAGCCCGACGCCCGCGCATAGAAGCCAGACCAGACAAGCTCTTCTCCACCCACCACGCCCAGTTTGGCGATCGTTGCTCACACAAGACTCATTCAGCCGACATTCTACTCCCTTCCAACAGCAAAGGGCATGGGTAAAAGGCTTACACGCTATGTCGTTGATTTGGCGCTGCTTCCCCTTCAGGGATTCCTCAGAGTTGCGAGGAATTGTCTCTCTTCCTGAATCTTGGACGAGTGACTGGGATTCGTCGCGGCGAAGGTGTCGAGAATCTGGATTGCCTCACGAGTACGACCCGTCCGCGCGAGCAGTTCAGCAAGCTGAATTGCCGGTTCAGGTATTGTCGGAGCAAGCTCGGCAGCAATGCGGTAAGCCTGCTCGGCTTCGCCGGGCAGGTTCCGGTTCGCAAACAGGTTCCCCTGCGCGGTAGCCATGTGAGACCAGGTCGCGCGCACGTCTGAAGCTTCGGACAATGCGGGATCGCCGAGGAGTTGTTGCGCCGTTGAGTGCCAGTAATCGAGCGACCGAGCGGCATCTTCCGATGTCAACCTCTCCTGCGAGTTCAGTTCCATTATGGGGCCGAGTGGCGTGGCATTGACATAGGTAGAAGGCAGCGGGAAGGATTCTTCCATCGCAAAGGAGTATTCCGGGTTTTTCGTTATTAGCGTCGTCAGCAGTTGTTCATTGATGGCCATTACTGCCACCTGACCGGAAACTTGCACGCGATTCTCGATCATCCGAATATCCTCGCCTCTCCGAATCTGTTTCGGTGCGTCGGGTGATTGCTGGTCGTGCTGCAAACGGCGCTGCGCGTCTGCCATATACTCTTGGAAAGCGCCTTGGGAATCCTCAGTTGTCAATCCGTTGAGTCGTTCGCCGTAAAGGAAATTCACATACCGCAGATACGACGAGTTAGCAAACGCGTTTTGCGTCAGTATAATGTGCCGTCCGCCATCACTGGTTTCGTTCAAAAGCGTCGGAATGAACCGACCGGCATCAGTGCCGCCTACGTAGACCATGTCAGGTCGCAGGGAATTCAGCACCGCCTGACCGTAGTCGAGGAGCCGCTGCGCGGGCCACTTTTGTGTTTGCTCAACGACGTGAAAAGTTTCTTTTACGGCTTGCCACAGGGGCCATTCGTCTTCTGTACGAGGGGCTTTTTCCAACTCCTTGAAGAGCGCCTGCAACTGCTCCAAGTCCCTTGCCTCGGCGAGCTTGAAGAACAGTTCGTATTTCTCCGGTACACTCACCTTGAAATGTTCGGCCATTTGCCTGACGAATTCGCTCCGGCTCTGGACGAACAGCGTGACTTTGTTCGCGACAATATCTTCTGCCGAGAGGGGGAGCTCAACCGCGGTTGATAAACGTCGGGAGTGGGCACGCTCGACTTTACCTTGGTCTTGAAAGGTCGTGCCAGTAGCTGGCGGAGCTTCGTAGCCCACAGGTTCGACTGGACGGTTGACGAGGGTAAACAGCAGCCCCAGCAACGTCACCCCCGCGCAACCAGCCACAACGCCCCACAACCAACGCGAACTTGCATCGGATTTCCGAAGCACTTCCTGATTAGCGAATGACTTTTTCATAATTCACGAAATATAACTGTTCACTTATACTGACACCACCGCCCTTCGATTTGTATAAAAAAAATCCACAAGAGACGCCCACGCGCGCCAAAGAACTAAGTCGCTTGAAAGACCGGGAAGCGTCCTCTACTCCTTGCCGATTCGGTACAGGTGCGTATCCGTCCGCAGGAAAATGGTGCCGTCTACGATGGCTGGCGTTGCCACCACGTCGCCTTCGAGCAAATTATCGGCGAGCTTCTCGAATTGTCTGCCGGCCTTGATGACAGTGGTTTTTCCGCCCTTGCCGAAGAAGTAAATGCGGCCTTCGGCCAGCAGCGGCGACGCGAGATGCTGTTGATTCATGCGTTCCTGCCAGTGAACTTCGCCGCTGCGGACATCGGTGCAATTCGCAATGCCATCGTCGGACGTCCAGTAAAGCTCCTCGCCGAGCAAAACTGGCGACGACATGATGGGCACCTGGCGCGTGGATTTCCATTCCGCGTGGGTAGCGGTAACATCACCCTCGCCGTCCGCGCGAATGGCCCAAAGCTCCGGCCTCATGCAGCCGGTGCTGAAAAACGCCTTGCCGTCGCTGAACACCGGGCACGAGCCGATGGAAAATCCGTTGCCATGGCGCGCGCGCCAGAGTTCCTTGCCCGTCGAGGGTTCGTAGGAAACGACCCAGTGCGCACCGGGGGAAATCAACTGCGTCCGGTCCGTGGCTTTCACCAGCAACGGAGTCACGAACGATTTCTTGAGGTTGGGACTGGAAGCAATGATGGGCGGGCGTTCGGTTCGCCAAACCTGCGTGCCCGTTTGCTTGTCGAGCGCCGCGACGTATTGGGCGTCGCGGCCATCGCGGACCAACACCAGCAGGTTCTCGTAAACCACCGGCGAACTGCCGGGCCCGACTTGGTGGTCCAACGGCAGCCGCGTTTTCCAGAGGACCTCGCCAGTCTTCGGATTCAGACCGGCGGTGCCGAACGTTCCGAAATCGCAGTAGAGCCGGTCCGGATCAATCACCGGCGTGGGCGTGGCCCAACTATTAAACCAGTGGACTGGGTCGGGATTTTCCACTTCGAACAATTTGGTGTGCCATTGAATCTTCCCGTCCGTGCGGTTCAGGCAAACGACTTCCAGGGTAATGTGCTCGGTGGTCTGCATGTCGTCTGGTCCGATGCGCTCGCGGCGCGTGTTCTTTTCCACGGCGAGCGTCAGCCAGAGATTCTCTCCCAGTACCACTGGCGAGGATCGCCCCCGTCCCGGCACGCTGACCTTCCAGACGAGATTGTTGGTTTCGCTCCAGGTCAACGGGACGTCCCTGGCAAGGCTCGAACCGTCGCCCCGCGGACCGCGGAACTGTGGCCAGGCCAGTTCGGTTGCCGCCGAAACATGAGCCAGCATCGCCGCCGTCAGAGCCAAATGAATCGTGCGCATCGTGAGTAGCTCACATTTCATACGGGTATGGCTGGTTTGTCCAGCAAACTGCAAGCCCCGGCGAGGAATGACTTTGGATAGATGAGTTCGAGGACAGCGCGCCGCCGGGCGGATTTTGAACCCAGGCTCGTGCGCAGGGCGATCCATCGTTCCGGGCGGCAGAATGCGGCCCTCTACGGCAACCACCGATGGTCGGTGCCGCATTGTTCACGGCTGCAACGGCAGTTTCGCGCCGAAGCCTCGGTGTTTGCGCCGGACATGACGAGCCTGGTGCGGAGATGCCACCCCTTTGATTCGATTCAACTCAGGGATAGGTCAAGCGGTAAAAGCGCGTGGGATGGAGCGGGGCGTCGGGATCCGTGAACTGCAACTGCCCGGCCGCGTTGGCGGCGGCGTTGCCCAGGAAGGTCCAGACAACGGGGGTGATCAGGTTGGTGGTGGCTTCGACGCCGTAAGTGGCGTGGGGCACGACTTGGGCGGTGAGTTGAAAAACGCCGTCCGGCAGCATCCAGCCGCCGGTGATCTGGAGCGCCCCGCCTGCTGGCTGCTGCACGAGCACCACGTCGTTGCCATCGCCGCCCTGGTACGTGATTTGGAACACGACGCCGTTGTTGGTGAGCATTGCGCCTTCCGGCAGGCCAGTGAAGCTGCCAGTCACGGGGTTGGGACCATCGTTCCTGATGATGACATATTCGTTCCCCGCCGCGCCGGTGGTGTTCACTGTCAACTGAAGGGTGCCGCCGATCAGGAGGAGGTTACCGAGAACCTGCAATTGATCGTGACGGCTGCCAGGCGTCGGGCCATTGATTTCAATCTCCAACAAATTCTCCGGCGTGAACGTGGAGTAGTTGCTGCATACCAGGATGCCGGCGCTCGCGCCGGGGGCGACGTGGCCGTTGAGACCGCTGATGTGGCCGACGCGCCCGCTGCCGCTGAGACGGCCACCTGTGAGGATGGAGACGGCGCTTTGGGGTTGCTCGCCCATCACCATGAGTGTGCCGTCCGTCACGGTGGTGACGCCGGTGTACAGGTTGTTCCCGGTGAGGGTGAACGTGCCGGAGCCCACCTTGGTCAACCCGCCGCCGCCGAGAATGGTGCCCTGGAAGGTGGTGGAGGTCTGGTTGCCGCCCACGGTGAGCAAACCCGTCTGGCCGCCGGATTGGAAGACGGCGCCGTCGCCGGCCAGCGAACCGATGGTTTCACTCCGGCCGTCGAGCGCAATCCACCCGGTGTCCTGCAAAACCACGGGGCTGTTGTCAGCGATCTGTTCCGACTGCAACAGGCGCACCAGGCTGGCGCTGTTCGGTCCGGTGATGGTGAGCAGGCCGGGCACGGCGACGACGTTGGTCTTGCCGAGTTCGAGCCTGCCGTCGGCCACGAGCGTGGGACCGGCGTAGGTGTTTGCCTGGGAGCCGAGCAATTGCATCGCGCCCGGACCGTGTTTGGTGAAGCCGCCCGGACCACCGACCGCGCCGGTCAAGGTGAGCAGCGCATTGGTTTCCGTGTGGATGACGGCGTCGGCCGCGAGCGTTATCGGGCCGGTGAAGGTATTGGTGCCGCTGATGCGGAGCGCGCCCTCGTTCGCATGGCCGTTGCCCGCCAGCGAAAGGGGCTCGCTTGTGATGATGGAGATGGGCGCGAGCGTGCCGCCTTGATGGACGATGGTCGGTCCGGCCGTCGTGCCGAACGGTTGCGCGCCGCCGGCGTACACCGTTCCCGAGTTGATGGTGAACGAACCGCTGAACGTGTTGCTCCCGGACAGAAGGAGCGTGCCGGTGCCGGTTTTGGTGAGGTGCTGGGTAAAGGGGTCTTCGCGGATGTCGGCGAACACCCAGCAGACTGCGTTGCTGCGCACTTCAAACTGATGATCGCCGTCGTTTCCATAGAGCAGGGTCATTTTGCCGAAGAAATACGAATTCCCGGTCCCCGCTGCCTCGACGGTCAAGTGGCGGATCAGGATCAGGTCAGCGCCAATGGCATCCACCCAGCCGTCGCGTAGTTCCAAGTTGCTGATGGTTTGGTCGTAGGTCCCGGAGAAGAACTTGCCGGTTGGGTTGACGGTGACGCGCTGGTTGGGAAAGCCAAAGCTTTTGAACTGGTAAGGACTTTGTGCCTCCACGGTGGCGGCGGGCGCGCCGTTGGTCGGAAGGCCGATTACCAGATCACCGGGTACCGCCGTCACCGTGCTGAATTTGTTCAGAATGAGATTGCCCGCGTCGCAATGAAGCGGACCGGCGAAGGTGTTGTCGGTGTTGCCGCCCAGAATCAATGTCCCGTCGCCGGTATGATTCAATCCGCCCGGGCCGCTGATGGCGCCGAGCAGGGAAAGGCGGGCGACAGGCTCGGCCTTGACGGTGACGGCGCCGTGGAGTTCCACCGGACCGTTCCAGACATTGGTTTTGTGATACGCGAGCGCCACGCCGTTGCCGCCGCCGTGGAGCACGAGTGTTTCGTTCGTCACGCTGGTGCCGTTGAGCTGGAGCGCGCCGTTCGCCTCGACGGCGGTGCCCGCGGCGGTTGAACCTGGCCGGGCATTGGATTCGAGGGCCAGTGTTCCATCCTGTACCAACGTCGCCCCGGAGTACGTGTGCGGACTGATGAAGCGCAATTCGCCGGGCCCGGTCTTGGTCACGCCGCCCGCGCCGGACCAATTGCCACCTGCCTGCAACGTGCTGCCCGCGTCGCAGTGAATCACGCGCGTGGTCGTCAGTGCGATATTGCCATTGAGATAGCCAATGCCGTTGGTCGAAAGCTGATTGGTGACGTTGCCGGCCAGCGTCATGGTGCCGATGGCGTAGAGGATGCCTCCTTTGAGCTCCACCGGACCGATGGTCTCGGTGATCCCACTCTCGGTGGAGAGCGAGCCGCGGTCCAGCAAGGTGATGGGCAGGGAATTGGGAATCTGGTTGATCTCCGTGATTTCGACGAAGGTCCATTGGAACGGTTCGCCTTCGCGACCGATCACCAGCGGGCCGGACAGCGCCGGCGCCGAGGCGCTCTTGCTCAAAAAGGTCCAGCCTTCCTGGCAGTACAACCCGCCGGTGAAGGTGTTGCCGCCAAAACCGGTGAAGCGGAGATTGCCGTTGCCGGTCTTGCGCAGGCTGCCTGTGCCGCTGATCACCCCACCGAGGGTGAGGTTGTGAGTTTCGCCGAACCAGTAGTCGTTGTTCAACCAGCAGTTGCCGTTCAAGGTGATCGGGCCGGAACAGACATTCGATCCGCGGAACGCCATCACGCTGCCGCCGCCGCCGCCGTTCAACGTCAGGGACTCTGCCTCGAGGTTGGCGTTTTCGAGATAGAGTTGGGCGTTGGCGGAGACCGTGGTGCCGGCGTTCGTCGCGCCCAGCGGGGAAACGCCGCCCGAAACGTGCAGCGTTCCCTGTTGGACGAGGGTGGAACCGATGTAGCTGTTTGTGATATACATGAACTGCAAGTTGCCCGAACCGGTCTTGGTGATGCCGGGATTAAAGATGCTGCCGCCCGATATGTTCGCGTAAACGCGCAGCCAACTCTCCACGTGAAAGGTCCGGGTGAACAGGCCCAGGTCCAGCACGCCGTGGATGCTGGCGTAACTCGCGTACGGCGAATTCGTGCAAGTGACATTGCCCAGCAGCGTGAGCACGCCCGGCGAACTCGAACCGCCGCCCACGCCGGTGGTGATCTCCGCCCCGTCCCGCATGGTGATGGCGCCGAGCGTGTCATTCTTGCCGTTCAACGACAGTCGGCCGTTCTCGTGAATCATCACCGGTTGCGCGTCGGCGATCTGGTCGTTCTGGAGCAACCGGACCTGTGGGGCGAGGCTCATGTTCGTGCTGCCGATGACCAGCGGCCCCGCGATGGCGACGTAGGTGGCCGCGGGGAAGAGCGTGCCGTTGTTCAAATCCAGCGTGCCGTCGCTGACGGTGGTGGTGCCGGAGTAGGTGTTGGCCGCGCCGGCGGCGTAGCGCAGCGTTCCGGGATTGAATTTCGTCAGGCTGCCCGGCCCGCTGATGCTCGAAAGAACGCTCAAGACCGCGCCACTGGCCACGCTCACGGAGCCGCTGTTGCTCAACACCAGCGGCGAGGTGCCGGCGAAATAGTTGCCGTTGAGACTGGCAATCACGCTCCAGCCGCCGAGACTGGTGCTGTAAAACGTCAGCGGGTTGCCGGCAGGTTTGCCATGCACGACGTAATTCGACCCCTGAAACCGAATTGCCGCCACACTCAAGCCCACAAGGTCGTTGGTGGTGACCTTCGGCGCGGAATTGTTGGGGAAGACGATGGTGACGTTTGCCTCACCGGGCGACGGGGCGGCGAGGCCGGCCCAGTTGTTGGGATTGCTCCAGAGAAAATCCTGGTTGCCGAAAAAACCCGCGCCGGTCCAGGTGTAGGTGGCGGCGTGGCTCGCCGACAGCGAGAGCCACAACGCGAGGATGACGCGGCGCAGCAGAGTAGTCATTTTCATAGGCGGTTATGATTGATGAACGTGTTTCGCGCGCTCTTTTTACGCCCGAGGTGCCAGATTGAAAATAGACCGGGAGACCTAGGTCAGAAGTCCTAGCCGGCGGCGGTCAGCCAACGCCGGGTGGATGATGGTTTTCAACGCGCCCGCGCTGCGTTAGCCTTGCCGCCGTGTTTCGCAACTTTCATGGCTCGATGCCGCGCGCGTCAGGAAGGCTGGTTCGCCCGGGCGGGGCGGGCGTGGCGGCCTGTGGGTAAGCCTTCAGCCATGGCGGTATTAGGTCGAAAGTCCTATGGGATGATTGCTGCGCCCGTATTACTCTCGCGGCTTGCGCGAGTCTCCTGACATGAATTCCACCACGCAAACGCGATGGGGCGGCGGCTGGCCGCTGGCTCTGGTTTGGGCCCTCGGATGCGGATGGACACCGGGAGTCGGCGCGCAACCCAGCGACCTTGTCTCCCGGGTGCAGCAATACCCGGTGCTCCCTGGACAGATCAGCGACGCCCCGCAACATTTCACGAATTCCGTCCGCCTGCGCATCGAAGGCACGGTGACACTCGTTTTCGCTCCGGGCGCTTTCTTTCTGCATGATGAATCGGGAAACATTCGCGTGCAGACTCTGGGAACGAATCGCGTCGAACGGGGTCAGCGCGTGGAAGTCACCGGGCTGCCGCGCCTCGTGGAAAACGCGCGCTGGCTGCAATATGCAGACGTGCGCCCGATGGGCGAAGGCCGCCTGCCGGCGCCCCGCGTCGTCACCGCCACCGCCGTGCAAAACAACCTCCACGATGCGCAATACGTCACGCTCACCGGCCGGGTCCTGGGCGCGGGCACCTACACGTTGCGCGGCGTGACGAATGAGTCCTTGTTGTTTGACTCCGGGGGGGTGTTGGGCAAGGCCCTGTTTCCACCGGGGACGGACGCGGCGAAGCTTTTTCCCCCGGACACCGTGGCGGCCTTCACCGGCATCTGCCGGTTGGGCGCGCGCATCGAGGAAGGCCGCCAGCGGTATGTCCACATTCTGGTTCACGACCCGGGCGAGGTGCGGGTGATTGCCCGCCCGCCGCGGTGGTCGCCCGTCGTGGTTGGGCGTCTCGTAATCGGATTCGCGCTGGTCGCCATCACCGGGCTGGCTTTCATCCTCTGGCAGCGCCGCCGAATGCGGTTGCTGCTCGCCGCCGAAAATGCGCGGCGTCATTCCGAAGCAATCACGCAGGGCATCAGCACGTTCGCCACCTCGTTGCTGGAACAAAACACGGAGGATGACATCCTCTGGGACCTCGCCAGGAATTGTATCGCGCAATTGGGTTTCGTGGATTGCGTGGTGTACCTGCTGGACCGCGAGCGCGGCGTGTTGGTGCAGAAGGCCGCGCTGGGCCCGAAATGCCCCGGCGGTCGGGTCATTCTCAATCCCATCACCCTCCCGCTCGGTCAGGGCATTGTGGGCACCGTCGCCGCCACCGGCCACGCGGAATTGATTCGTGACACCAGTCTGGACTCCCGTTACATCGTGGACGACGAACGGCGTTTTTCCGAACTGGCCGTGCCCATCGTCGCCGATGGCGAGGTCCTTGGCGTGATTGATTCCGAGCATCCCGCGAAGAACTTTTTCACCGTGGACAATCTCAAGATGCTCACCGCGATTGCGTCGCTGTGCGCGAACAAACTCGTCCGCGTCCGGGCCGAAGCGAAACTGCGACAATCCCACCAGGACCTGGAACGCCGCATCGCCGAGCGCACCGCCGAACTCGTGGCCGCCAACGAACAACTCACGCGTGAGATCGCCGAGCGGACCCGCGCCGAGAAAGTCCAGCGCGCCCTGTACGCCATTTCCGAGGCGATCCACAACGTCGCCGACCTGCCGAGCCTCTACGCGCGCATCCATGAAATCATCGGGACTTTGATGCCGGCCAAGAACTTTTACCTCGCGCTTTACGACGCCGGGACGGACACGGTGAGTTTTCCGTATCATCGGGACGAGATGGACCCGCCGCCGCCGGCGCGCAAGGCCCGGCGCGGCATGACTGAATACGTCCTGCGCACGGGGCGCGCGGCCCTGGCCGACCTGGAGGAGATTGCACGACTCAAGGCCGCCGGGGAATACGTGCAAAGCGGCGCGCCGGCCAAAATCTGGCTGGGCGTTCCTTTGACGGCCAGCGGTGGCCGGCCCTTCGGCGTCATGGCGGTGCAGGATCACCACAACGAACGCGTGTATGGCGAGGAGGAAAAGCAAATCCTGAGCTTCGTCGCCGGCCAGACCGCGCTGGCCATCGAGCGCAAGCGGGCTGAACACGATCTGCGGGTGGCCCTCGAAGCCGAGAAGGAATTGAACCAGTTGAAGAGCAGCTTCGTTTCCATGGTGAGCCACGAATTCCGCACGCCGCTCGAGGTCATCCTCTCCTCCAGCAACATCCTGGATCGCTATCTCGACCGGCTGCCGCCCGAGAAGCGCGCCGCCCAGTTGCGCGCCATCCGCAAGTCCGTGCATCGCATGAACGACCTGATTGACGACGTGCTGTTGCTCGGGAAATTCGACGCCGGCGCGCTCAACTGCCAGCCCGCGCCGCTGGACCTGGTCGCGTTCTGCCGGCGGATGACGCGGGAAATCGAGTCCGCCTCCGCCCGCGAGGACTTCATTCGCTTCACCGCGGAGGACAGCTACGCCGACGCCTGCGCCGACGAAGGTTTGTTGCAGCACATTTTGACGAACGTCCTTGGCAACGCGGTGAAGTATTCGCCGCCGGACCGGCCCGTCGAGTTCACGCTGGCGCGGCGCGGCGTGGACGCGGAATTCATCGTGCGCGACCACGGCTGCGGCATTCCCGCCGCCGACCAGGCGCGGCTGTTCACGGCCTTCTACCGCGGCAGCAACGTCGGTCAGAAACCCGGCAGCGGCCTCGGCCTCGTCATCGCCAAACGCTGCGTGGACCTGCATGGCGGCGAAATCCGCTGTCGCAGCGTCGAGGGCGCGGGCACGACGTTCTGTGTGACGCTGCCCTTGTTTGACGGCACCCGGGTTTTCCGCCGCCGGTTCAACGGCGGTGACCAACCCTCACCCGCGTTTCCATCCTGAAACCCAATCCAGATTTATGACCCGGCTCCTTGTGATTGATGACGACGAACAAACGCGCGAGAACCTGCAAATCATTCTCGACATGGAAGGCTACACCGTGAGCTCGGCGGGGAATGGCCGCGCCGGCCTCAAGCTGGCGCAGTCCGAGCGGCCTGCGCTGATCATTTGCGACGTTTCCATGCCCGAAATGGACGGCCATGAAGTGCTCCGCCAGTTGCGCAACGACCCGAAGACGGCGGAGATTCCGTTCATCTTCCTGACCGCGCAGGGCGAGCGCCATCAGCAGCGTGCCGGCATGAACATGGGCGCGGATGATTACCTCTGCAAACCGCTCGATGCCGAGGACCTGCTGGCGGCCGTGCGGGCGCGGCTGCAACGCAAACGCGAGAATCGCGACGCCGCGCTGGCCGACGCCGGGCCGGACTTCAGCTCGTCCACGCCGCTCGAATCGCTCGGCCTTACCGTCCGCGAGGCGGAGGTGCTGCTCTGGGTCGCGCAGGGCAAGGCCAATGCCGACGTGGCCACGATTCTCGGCATGAGCGAGAAGACGGTGAAGATTCACCTCGGCCACATCTTCGAGAAGCTGAATGTCGAGACGCGCACCGCGGCGGCGATGATCGCGATTGAGAAGCTGCTGCGCCCCAGCGGCACCGTGGGACGTTGAGACGGGCTGGTGGATGACCGCAGAATTGCGGCGGTGAAGTCATCTGGGTTCGTCCGGAGCAGCCGGCGTTTCGCCCTGGTCCTCCACTGCAACGAGCCGAAGTGTGTCGGCTGCCACCGAGAGCCCCCGGGACGGATGACCTGTTTGTGCGGAGCGCGGACGCCACCTCGGATCTCATGGCTTCGGTGGCGTCAGAGCCGCCTGCGGGTGAACGAGGCGGAGGAAACAGGTCGGTCGGTTGAACGTCATTTCATTCACGCCGATGTTTGTGCCGTCGTTGAGGCCCGAGAGCGGCCCGGCGGGCCACCAGACGCCGCTGGCGAGATTGGTGCAGTATTGCAGTTGATAACCCGAGGCGTAGGACGGCCAACTGAGCGTTACGCAGTTGGCGTCGTTGGGCTGAAGGGTCAGTTGCACGGGATAGGAGTTGGTGGTGGGGGTCCATTGGCGCAACACCACGTCGTTGCCGGTGCCGCCCTGATACGTGATTCCTTTTCCGCTTGGAGACGGATGCGGGCACGGAAGTCTTTCCTGAGTTTTCCACCGACCTCCAAAACTGGTTTCCGCTTCCGGGTAAACCACAAACGTTGCCGGACGGTTCCCGTGAATGGACCGATCCCGAGCCGCCGACCAGCATGCGGTTTCATCGTGTGGTGTTCTACCAAGAGTGAGACAACCAGCCGGTGCTGCATGTGCCTGGAGGATCGAACCGACGCCCGGCGGCCCGCGGAGGTGCAGCCAGTTGGTTTCCAATGCGGCGGCAGCCCGGCCAGCAGTAACACACGTGGATGGGAGCCACGAACGCATGGAGGCTCTGGTGCTCGATATCCCTTGGACCGGCCATTATTCTGGCTGGCGAGAACTTGACCGAGGGCAGAACTCCTGCCATCGCGGTTGCAGTTGAGTTCAATTTGTCGCCTCGTCCGCGTCCAGTCGCCAGCTTGCTCGCGACAACGGAGGCTCGCTTTTGCGAACACCGTTCCACACAGTGTTCTCGCGGTTATGGAACTACGTGAATTTGCGGAGCGTGTCCTGTTCGCCACGACGCTGGAGGAAAAACTCCAGTGCCCGGACGTGATCACCGATGAACGGCCAGGCGAGGCGATTCTTTCGCCTGACGCCCCGGGTCGGCCAAGGCCGTTGCGTTTCAAAACCCACGGTTCGGCGCGGTCGGATTTCCCCGGTCTGCATCGCCTCGAACAGGAACGCGAGCGCGGCAAGCTCCTGCACTTCTTCGCGAATCACGAACTGCTGGCCACCGAACTGATGGCGTTGGTGCTGTTGAAGTTTCCCGACGCACCGGTCGCGTTTCGCAAAGGCGTCTTTCAAACGCTCAAGGATGAACAGGAACACACACGACTCTATCTGGCACGCATGAAATCCTGCGGCCTCGCGTTCGGTGAGTTGCCGGTCAGCGGTTACTTCTGGCGCTGTGTCGCGCCGATGGAGAACCCCTTTGATTATGTGGCCGGGCTTTGCCTCACGTTCGAGCAGGCGAATCTGGATTTCGCCCGGCACTTCGCGCGAGGCTTTGGCCAGGTCGGCGACGCGGAAACGGCCAGGCTGCTTGAGCGAATCTATCGCGACGAGATTGGCCACGTCGCTTATGGTTTGAAGTGGTTCCGGCGCTGGAAACAGCCGGACGAAAGCGACTGGGAATCTTTTTGCCGCACCCTGAAATTCCCGCTCTCGCCGCAGCGCGCGAAAGGTTTTTCCCTGAATGTCGAGGGCCGGCGCGCCGCCGGATTCGACCCAGAATTCATTGCCGAACTGAACGTCTATTCGCAATCCAAGGGCCGCACGCCGGATGTTTACGTCTTCAACCCATTTGCCGAGGGACGCATCGCGGAAGGTTGGGCGTTCAACCCCACGAATCATCAGGCCCAACTGGCGCGCGATCTGGACAACTTGCCGCAGTTCCTCTGCCGCCAGGACGACATCGTCCTCGTGGAACGGCGACCTTCGGTGGAGTTCCTCAGCCGCATCAAGCAGGCGGGCTTTCCGCTGCCGGAGTTTGTTGCGTTGTCGGAGCGCGGCCACTTAAGCCGTGGCATTCGGCTTGCACCGAAGCCAGCGGCATTAACTGAAGTGTTTCCGGGCGGTGAATTATCTGCGGCTCGCGCCGCCGGGATCCGGGAACTGTCGTCTCGCAAACTTGGCCGCCTGCGCCCTTGGGCGTGGTCGCCGGATAGCGTGGAGTTGCTGGCCCCACTCTTTGCCAATCTCACTGCGGATAACCGCCCGCCCGAACAGCGGTTCAATCCCGGCATCGCGCAGCTTTACTCCAAAGCCTGGAGCGCCGAGTTGCTCCGCAGGCTTCTCACTGACACGAGGGGCGATGACGATCCTCACTCTCGCGAATCAGCAATCGGCCATCGGCCATCGCCAATCCAGAACTGGCTTTGCACGGAACATGAAATCGGTGTGTCAGTGAACTCAATCGCCGCCGCGCTCGAAGCCATTGCCACCATCCGCGCTCGCGGCCACCACAAAATCGTTGTCAAACAGGCCATTGGCCTCGCCGGCAGCAACGCGGTGCGGCTCTTTGAGCCGGTCGTGCTGGAGTCGCATCACCGCTGGATGACTCGCACGCTGGCGCGTGGCCAAACTTTGATCATCGAACCGTGGCTGGAGCGCGAACTCGATTTCTCCGTGCAACTGGAAATGACGCCCGCGGGTTTGAAGCTGTGCGGTTACACCGGGTTGCTCAACGACGCCAAGGGGCAGTTTGCTGGCAATTGGGCGGAGCCGCATTACCGCACGCGCATTCCCGCCAAAGTGGTGGCGCGGTTTCACGAACCACCCGACATCTCACGGCGCCTGCTGCGACTTTACGCCGACATTGTTGTGTTGCTTGAGACTGAACTACGGCGCGCCGATTATCTTGGCCCGCTCGGCATTGATGCCTTGGTCTATCGCGATGCCGCGGGCGCGTCCCGCCTCAAGCCCATGGTCGAGATCAATCCCCGTTACACGATGGGGCGTTTGGCTGTGGAATTGATGCGACAAACGTGTCAAGGCAGCACCGGTTGGCTGCGCCTGATCAACCGCACCCAACTGCGGGTCGAGGGCTGCGCGGATTTCGCGAGTTACGCCAAACGACTGAGCGAACAACTCCCCCTGCGCCTGGAAGGCGAACCCACCCCGCGCATCCGCGAGGGCGCCCTGTGCTTGAATGACCCGGCGCAAGCGCAGGTTTGCCTGGCAGTGTTTCAGGTGCGGAAGACGTGATCGTCACCAGTATCGGCAAACTGCGGACGACTGCGGCCAGTGCCGCGGCTCTCGCAATTACCTCTGAGGGTCTGGACGCAGCCCTGGCTTGATCACTTGGGGGACTGCAAACCGATCATGTCCACGGATTGCGCCTCCTTCTTGTCACCGCACCCGGAGAGGCTCACTTCGTTAGCATCAGCAAAGTGGCCACATCTACCATCACGTCTGGGAAGGCCTGCGGACTGGCTTTATCACCGGTGCGTAGGATTATGGCTGCGCCATAGCCGCTGAAGTTCGGTTCGCGATAAACTTCAATCGTCCGTTCGTTGAGGTTCACAATCCAGACTTCAGGAATTCCGGCCTGACCGTAAGCGGGTAGTTTTTCCTTCCGGTCAATCTCAAGGGACGTGTCGGAAACCTCGATCAGGAGCAACACATCCTGCGCCTCCGGGTGTTTGGAGGTGTAAAAATCCGGAGAACGCCGTACGAGCATGAGGTCCGGTTCCGGTTCGGAATAATCACCCAAGCGTACCGGATCCTGGACAACAACCAGCCAGCGATCGTTTGCCACCCGGGTAAAATAGTCGTTCAGACGTTTGACGACACCTCCGTGAAACGGGCCGATGGGTGACACATCAATGATCTCTCCGTTGATCAGCTCCACACGGGCATCCGGCTTGAGCACACCGGTTTCCGCCATGCGGTAATATTCTTTCACGCTGAAGCGATGTTTCGTTTGCGCGAGCATGGTGGAACACTATCCGACTACTTCGGCATCTGCAAACCGATCTTGGCCGCGGCTTGCGCCACGTCTTTGTCGCCGCGACCGGAGAGGTTCAACGTTTCAGCAATTCGGCCACATCCACGGCAGCGTCTGGAAAGGCCAGCGGTTTGGCTTGGTCGCCCGCTCGGAGAATCGTCTTGCTGGCGTAGCCGGTGAAGTTCGGTTCGCGGTAGATTTCCACCGTTAGGTCGTTGAGGTTCACAATCCACACTTCCGGGATGCCGGCGTGCCCGTAGGCGGGGAGCTTGTCTTCCTGATCCGCCGCCAGCGTCGTGTCGGAAACCTCGATCAGCAAGTAAACATCCTCCGGTTGCGGGTGTTGCTGGCGATAAGAGATTGGCTTTGCCAGGACCAAATCGGGTTGTGGCTCGGAATGCTCGTCAAGCCGCAGGGAATTTTGCACACGTGTCCGCCACCGGCCCATGGATGCGGCAACAAAGATTTCGTTGAGATGATCGGTGACGTCTCCGTGAAATGGGCCAATCGGTGACATATCAATGATCTTTCCGTCGAGCAATTCCACCCGCGCATCCGGGCGCAACACCCCAGTTTCCGCCATGCGGTAGTAATCCTTCACGCTGAAACGATGTTGGGTCTGAACCGACATGGGCTGACTCTAGCCTGTCACTTCGGCATCTGCAAACCGATCTTGTCCGCCGCCTGCGCCACGTCCTTGTCGCCGCGACCGGAGAGATTCACGATGATGACCTTGTCCTTGCCCAGCTTCGGCGCTTGGACGATGCACTCGGCCACGGCATGCGAACTTTCGAGCGCGGGGATGATGCCTTCGAGCCGCGCGAGTTTCATGAATGCTTCGAGCGCCTTGTCGTCGGTGGCGTAGGTGTAGGCCACGCGCTTGGCGTCGTGCAGGAACGCATGTTCAGGCCCGACGGCGGCGTAGTCCAATCCCGCGCTGACGCTGTGCGTGAGTTGAATCTGCCCGAAGTCGTCCTGCAAGATGTAGCTGCGCGTGCCTTGCAACACGCCAAGCGAACCGCCGTGAAACCGCGCCGCGTGTTGCTCCGGTTGGATACCAAGGCCGCCCGCTTCCACGCCGATCATGCGCACACTCTTATCGTCGAGGAACGGATAGAACAGGCCGATGGCGTTCGAACCGCCGCCAACGCACGCGATGAGCAGGTCGGGCAAACGCTCTTCCTTTTCGAGAATCTGCGCGCGGGCTTCGTCGCCGATGACGCGCTGGAAATTGCGGACCATCACCGGATACGGATGCGCACCGTAGGCCGTGCCGAGAATGTAATGCGTGCTGCGGATGTTCGTCACCCAGTCGCGCATGGCTTCGTTGACGGCTTCCTTGAGCGTCTTCTGGCCGGCATGCACGGGCACGACTTCGGCGCCGAGCATCTTCATGCGATACACGTTGAGCATCTGGCGTTCGCAATCCACCGCGCCCATGTAGATGACGCATTTCAAGCCGAACATCGCGGCCACGGTCGCCGTGGCCACACCGTGCTGGCCCGCGCCGGTTTCGGCGATGATGCGGGTTTTGCCCATGCGCTTGGCCAGGAGGATCTGGCCCATCGCATTGTTGATCTTGTGCGCGCCGGTGTGATTGAGGTCTTCGCGCTTGAGATAAATCCTCGCGCCGCCGAGTTCCTTGGTCAGGCGTTCGGCATAATAAAGCGGCGTGGGGCGACCGACGAATTCCGTGAGGTAGTAGGAAAGCTCGCGCTGGAATTCCGGGTCGTGCTGTGCGCGGAAGTATTCGGCCTCCAGTTCCTGCAACGGATGCATCAACGTCTCGGGCACGTAACGTCCGCCATAGGGGCCGAAATGGCCTTGGGCATCGGGTAAATTGTCGGCAACAACAGCAGTGCTCATGGCGGCAACGGTAGTTGAAATGACCATGTGGAGAAAGCGGGAAAGTGGAAGCCAAATCCGGAAGGCACCGAATGGCTAATTAGTTCAACGGCGAAAGGCGAGGAAGGTATACGCGTTGGGATTATGCGTCTCCTGACAACCGACGCGGTGGCGGAGATACGATCCGATATGCAGCGGCTGAACCGCAAAACCGTGCCGGACGCAGAGCGCTTCCGTCTTTGCCAGACTCAGCGTGTTCACGTGATACTCGCCGACGACCCGCACAAGGTGGTCCGGCATTTCGTCCATCTGGAAGAAGTTGATGCACAGTCCGTGCCGCGTGACACGGCAGAGTTCCGCGATGGCGCGCTCCAATCCCGCCAGCGAGAGATGCTCCAGCAGATCGTGGGTGAAGCACAGGTCAAAGGATTGGTCGGGCGCGGCGAGGTCAAAGACATTGCCGGTCTCGAAGCGGGCGTTGGGAAACAGGGCGCGGGCGTTGGCAATGTTCGTTTCGCACAGATCAAACCCGGTGTAGTCAATCAAGCGCGCGATCCCGCCGGCGGCCAGGAAGCGATAATCATTGGCCGAGCCGCACGCCGGTTCGAGCACAGAGAGAGGTTGCGGCGATTCACCAGCCAGCGCCTCGCGCCAGAGATCGAGAAACGCGTCGCGCTCCTCACCTACGGGCTTTGGCTGCGACTCGCTGGATGCCTCGGCAAGATAGTTTGCGATGTAGTTGGGAAAGGGCAATCCGGCTGGATTTGCGGGCAGCGCGGCAAATGTCCGGGTGACAAAATGAGGTATGGGCTGGCCCTCGGCGTTGTCGGCGTGGTGTCGCAACGCATGCAGGATCGCACCACGCTCCCCCGAGCCGGCGGCCTGTTTGTTCAACCAGTTCATCACGGCCGCAAAGCGCAGTTCATGGAGCATCAATTCCGCAAACCGGCCGGGAAATAATTCGGCCAGCAGGAAGTGTCGGGACAGAATGCTCTGGATGTTGAGGCGCGGGTCTTCCACGTCGGCGACCAGATAATCGCGCAGGAAGGAAGCGTCGTACTGTGCCCAGGAGCGAACGAGCTTTTCACTTTCGAGTCGGAGCGCGTCGTTCATCGCAGCCAGAAGGTTTCGGGCAGGCGGAATCAGCCGGCTTGTTTCGCGGCCGTGATGAAGGCGCGCACTTTGCCCAGGTCCTTGCGGCCCGGCGCGGTTTCGACCCCGCTGGAAACATCCACGCCGAAGGGTTGCACTCTGCGCACCGCATCGGCGACGTTCTCCGGGGTCAGGCCGCCCGCGAGAAAGACCGGCCGGCCAAGCTTCCGCGCCGCGATGGCCAGTTCCCAGTTGAAGGTCGCCCCCGTGCCGCCAAGCTGGCCGGCACTGTAGGCATCCAGCAGCCACGCATCCGTGTGATAGGCCGGCAGAACATCCAGCGAAGCCGCGTCCCGAACGCGAAGCGCTTTCATGCTCATCACGCCAAACTGGATGCAGAACTCCGGCGTCTCGTTGCCGTGAAACTGGAGCACACTCAAGCCACATTCACTGCTGGCCCGCCTGACCAGTTCCTCGGGCGCATCCACGAACACGCCCACTTTCGCGACGGAAGCCGGCACCTGGCGCGCGATCGCAGCCGCCACCGCTATGGGGACATGGCGCGGGCTTCGTTCATAGAACACAAAGCCCAACAAGTCCGCGCCAGCCTCCGCGGCGCCCAGGGCATCAGCGGCATTGGTGAGGCCGCAAATTTTAACTTTCACACTCATCGGTAGCCTGATGCAGGCTAAAGTACGGTCGGGTGACTTACAAATGTTTCGGCATGCCACTCGCCCGGGCGTGGTTGGGTTGCTGGTGCCTGTGGTTGGTTTTATTCGTGTGCGTCGCGGCAAGGCCCCAGGCGGGAACGGAACGCAGGTTGACCGGTGGCGCGAGGGTCACAGCCCTGCCGGTGGTTGGTCAGCGGAACGGTGCGGCCAGGTCAAAGTTGCAGATCAATTGCAGGCCAGTGATAAATAGAATCGCGTAGATCAAGTTCACAAAGGCGGTTTCGGAAAAGCGACGGTTCAGCCACACACCCAGCCAGACGCCGAGCGGCACCAACGGAAAGAACTTCGCGCTCGTCAGGAGGGTGGCCGGAGTGATCAACGGCTCCGCGGCGAACACCGGAAGGTTCACCAGCGAACGATCCACACAGAAGAACGGAAGTTTGATCCAATTCACGAAGGTGAAGACCAGGACGCTGGTGCCCACAAAGACTTCCTTGGGCAAGCGTTGGGGGATCAGGAACATCGCCGCCACCGGCCCGGCGCCGTGGGCAAAAGTGGAGGTAATGCCCATGCCGATGCCGCACGGCACCCCGATGCGATGATTTGGAGCGAACGCACCTTCCGCCCGGAAAATACGATCTTGGATGACTTGGAAGACCACGAACAGCACGGCGATCAGGCCGATGGCCAGATTGAGCTGGCGCGGCGAGAACTGGCCGATGAGTTGCACGCCGATGACGACACCAACCGCCACCCCCGGCAGAAGATACTTGAGGTTCTCCGCACGCCACCGCCGCCAATAGTGGTAGAGGGAAAAAACGTCGCCGGCACACAACAACGGCAGCAGGACCCCGATGGCGGTTTTGGGCCCGAAAGCGAGCACGCACAGCGGCGTGACCAGCATGCCCAGTCCGCCGCCAAAGCCGGCCTTCGCGACGCCGATAAACAGCACCGCGAATCCAGCCAGTAAAAGTGCCGGCCACTCCATCTCGCGCACTCGTGTAGGCGGAGCAGTGAAGGAAAGCGAGGCAAAAGCGATGGCTCAACTAATTCGCCGGCAGTCTGCTTGACTTCGGCGACCCATCTCAAACCGAGGGTTGTGGCACGGCGGCGCATCTTTACCATGCCGCAAGTGAATTCAACCCGAGAACTGGTTTGTGGCGGCCTGCAAGGCTTGCGGTTTGCAGGCTGGGCGCCGATTTGGAAACGCCTCCCGACCGTGGCGCTGGCTGCGCTTGTTGGTGGATATGTTGAACCTCCGGCGGCGGAGTTGGCAGTCGAAGAAGTTCCGCTACCACCGCTCCGAATCCAGGGTCAACCTGCCAGCGCGCACACGCAAGGCTTGGAAATAGTGGATCGCAAGTACTTCGTCACTGCTCGCCGGGAGGACGTTTTGCCCAAGCGCGCCTTGTTGTTGCGAACTGACTTGACCGCCAAGAACTGGGACGTCTGGGACATCACGCCGCTCGACGCCCAAGGCGGTCTGACCGCTCTCGATCATCCCGGCGGACTGCAATCGGACGGGACGCGGCTCTGGATTCCGCTCGCGGAAAGCCGACGGAACGGCCGCAGCCTCCTTCGCGCGTATCGCTTGGAAGACCTGACCGCCGGCCGACCGCTCAAACCAGAGCTTGAGTTTTCCGTGAATGACCACATCGGCGCTCTGGCTGTTTCAGTGGAACGCGGATGGTTGTTGGGCGCCAATTGGGATACGGAAAAAGTCTATGTGTGGAATCTCCAGGGTCAGTTGCAGCAGACCTTGACCATTCCTGAACTCAGGCTGCGGGAGCTTGGTGTACAGGCAGGTTCCGCACCGTGCGCCGGCGTCGCCGTGCAAGATTGGAAACTGATTGGCGGCCAGCTTTATGCCTCCGGCCTTTACCGTTCTCCCGGGTTGCCGCGGGCGTTAACCGAAAGCCGCGTGCTGTGCTTCACTAATTTCCTTGAGGTTAGCTTCCAGCGGCGAACGATGAAGCTGCCCTTGGATGACGGCTTGCAGTTCGCGCAAGAGGGAATGGCGATTTCAGGCGACGAGGTCTTATTCTTGCCAGAAGACCTGGGGGCGACCAACCGGATGTTCCGGCTCTCGCTTGATGAGCTTGCGAAAAGGCATGTGGTTGACTCGCCAGAACTTGGGGAGAATTGAGGGCACAACTAGAATTTCTCGCGCTGCCAGTGGCCTGCCCGCCGCCCGCAACTCTCCGCCGCTCTCCGCCGCCACAAAATCACGTCAGTCGTGCAATGCAGCCAGTCCGGCCTTGATCTCCGCCAGTTGGTGACTCGGAATATTGTCTCGGCCATGCAGGGGAATGATGGTCAGCGCCCAAGTCCGGCTGCCGTGATAGACCGCCTTTTCGACCGGAGGCGTGCAGTCGAAAGATACGCCGTAGCGGGCGGCTCCGTTGCGCGTCAATTGAGCGACCAATTGATGGTCGTGACGACATTCCACATGCCAGGAGTCGCAATCCAAATGCTGCATCAAGTACCGGGCGGCCTGACTCACGTCGAGATGATGCGCCAGTGAAAGCGTGAAGCGCTGAATGGGAATATCCTGTCCGTCAAAACGCGGCGATTCCGCCAGCACCGGTGGGCAGTTCGTCCCCGGCCGATGCCGTCGGGTGAAAGGCAACCGGCTGATTGCCGCCGCCAGCGTGGGCGTCCGATCTTCGCGCCCGCGGCGGAACCACGGTTGAAGCCATGCAATCATCATTGCCAAAACAGTGTTCGCGACCACTTGCCAAGGCAAAGCTGCCTCAACACAGCCACGGACGCAAGCGCTGGCGGAGGCCTGGCGGAGAACATTTCCAGCACTTCCCAGCGCGGCAGCGGCTGACAGGCTGAAGATAGGGGTGAGCAAGTGGTGAAACAGCTTGCCGTGACCCTCGCGGCAGGCATAGTAAATCCCTGATGAGTCGTTGCGCGAATTGCACTCGCGACCTTGGCAGAATTGGGCTGAACGGCTGAAGCGAAAACACTGGTTGCTTTTGAGTTCCGCGCAGGACGCTCGGGTTAAACCAACTGCCCCCATAGCTCAAATGGATAGAGCGACGGTTTCCTAAACCGTTGATCCCCGTTCAATTCGGGGTGGGGGTACCAGCTTGGAGCCAGCCAAAACTGGCTTCCGTTCAACAGCTTGCAAAGGAGATGGAGACTGTAGGGCAAGCTCGTCCATGCAGGTCGCTGGGCCGACTTGCTCAAAGACTTGCTCAAATCGTCATGGCGATCCCGCTAATGAGCGTGCGCACGATAATTGAGGGAGGAGTATAATCGGTAAATGAGGGAATCGGCCGTTTGGCGCGGCGGAGATTGACTTTGTGGCTGCGCTTTCC
>JAANMW010000672.1_pt1 | contig 39927 bp, 32 predicted proteins | sample 7279671 | NCBI WGS metagenome assembly JAANMW01 (sample SAMN14094541, study PRJNA606508) | bioreactor metagenome | isolation source: A lab-scale SPAN reactor treating ammonium-rich wastewater day 247 | place: Ireland: Galway | collected 2017-09-19 | reverse complement strand
TACGTGGGTGCATGGGTTGCTGAATATCCCCATCGGCACTTTCAACACCGCGGTATTGATCACCTCTTCAGTGACGGTGGTATTGTCGTGGGCCGCGCTCAAAGTGGGCAACTTCGGGCGTTACCGGTTTTATCAGGCCATTACGATTCTCTGCGCGCTGGGCTTCCTGGGCATCAAATCGTTCGAGTACCGCGAGAAGTTCAGTCACTATGAAGTCTGGTTGAATCAGCCGGTCACGGTGACGCGGGGCGGGCAGGAAGTGCAAACCGACCGCCTGTTGGGCCATATCGAGTACCAGGGGCATCATCCTGCCTTTTGGAGCACAAAGACCCTCGCTGAGAAGCAGGTGGAGTCGTTCAAATTCACGCCCGATCCCATCCACTATAAAATGACGCCAAAGGAAATGGCGCATGCGCGGAAGACGGCCGCGGGCCAAAAGGCGGAGGAATTTGAGTTCAAAGCCACCGACGTGAAGCGGTTGTCCGCGTTCGTGCCGGGCCACAGCACGTACTTTGCGTTGTACTTCACCTTGACGGGACTCCACGCGTTGCACGTGTTGGGCGGGGCGGTGGTCATCTTCTACATCTGGGGACCGGGTGCCAAAATGTGGAAGACCGATCCGGAGCGTTACACCAATCGCGTCGAAGTCTCCGGCCTGTTCTGGCACTTCGTGGACTTGGTCTGGATTTTCCTGTTCCCGGTTCTCTACCTCCTTTAAGTTTATGAGCGACCATTCCCATCAAGACATCGCCAAGCACGTAAAAATCTACATCACGGTTTTCGTTGCCCTCCTGGTCGGCACGATCATCACCGTGGCGTTGAATTATCTGCATTTTGACAGTATCGCCCTTACAATTTCCATCGCCCTCTTTGTGGCGACCATTAAGGCGGCCTTGGTGGCGTGTTATTTCATGCACCTCATCTCGGAACGGAGGATGATCTACCTCATCATGGCTTTCACCGTGTTCTTCTTCATCGGGCTGATGTTCCTCACTCTGGGGGCCCACTACGATTATCCCCCCAACACCACCACGCTCTGATTATGTCGCTCAAGGCCTTCCACATCGTGTTCATCACCGCGGCCAGCGCGCTGGCTTTCGGTTTTGGTGTCTGGTCGTTGCGGGCCTATTCGTCCGCGGATGGCTTCACCCAGGATCTCCTCTTCGGCGTCGGGTCACTGGCCGTGGGATCGGGACTGCTGGTGTATGAACGGTACTTCTTGAAGAAAACCAGGAACGTAAGTTATCTATGATCCGTCGAGCCCACCTTCAAACCATTCCGGCGGGGCTGCTGACGGCGGCCCTGCTCTGGCCTGGTTCCCTGGCCGCTTGCACCATCTGTTACGGGGACCCGGAATCGCCGCTCTCACACGGCCTTACCTGGGGCATTTCGGTGCTTCTGGGCATGGTGGGCATGGTCCTCGCCGGGGTGGTGGCTTTCTTCGTGTATTTGGCCCGCAAAGCGGCGAGCGTCCGCGCCGATGAATCGGACGTGCTGAAAACCAAACAGGTTTGATCATGATGGAGAAACTTCTCGGTTTGCCGCCGCTCGCCGCCGAAACGGGCAAGGGCGTGGATAATCTCATCATCTGGATTCACTGGCTGATGATCGCGTTGTTCATTGGTTGGCTGGCCTACTTCCTTTATGCGTTGTGGCGTTTCCGTCGCGCGCGCCAGCCACGCGCCGACCATCTCGGCGTGCGCAGCCATGCCTCCAGTTACATTGAGTTGGCTGTGGCGGGGGTCGAAGCCGTGTTGCTCATCTTTGTCGCGGTTCCGCTGTGGGCCAAGGCGGTGGACAAACTCCCCAAGGAAAGCGAAGCCACCGTCATCCAGGTCGTCGCCCAGCAGTTTGCCTGGAACGCCCGTTATGCCGGCCGGGACGGCGTATTCGGCAAACAGGACATGCGGCTCGTCAGTTCCGACAATTCCTTTGGTGCGGTCCCGGATGATCCCCAGGGCAAGGACGATGTTCAAGTGATGAACGAACTCCATGTGCCGGTGAACAAACCGGTCATTTGCTATATCAGCTCCAAGGACGTAATCCATTCCTTCAAGGTCATCGCCTTCCGCGTGACCCAGGATGCGATTCCCGGCATGCGCATTCCCATCTGGTTCAAGCCGACGCAGGAAGGCCGCTATCAGATTAATTGCGCGCAACTCTGTGGCAACGGCCATACCAGCATGTCTGCCGGCTTCGTCGTGGTGGAAAGCCAGGAAGCCTACGACGCGTGGCTTGAATCCAAGACCGGCGGCGCAACCGTCTTCGAATAATTTTTGAGCCCGCCAGCGCCGCTGGTTGATTCGTGTGTGATGTTTCGTCGCTGCCATCCGCTGGCCGCGGCAGCTTCGTTGGTTAACCGCGCCTTGCTTCCGCAGACAGTCTCGTGAATTGGTAGGTAATCGCGCGTCCGGGTCGCGGAAATTTCCTTTCGACCCAGCCCGCTCGACTGACTAACGTTTTGCCACATGTCCGCCGAAGCGCAACTCACTCCCATGATGGCGCAGTATCGCCGCATCAAAGGCGAACTGCCCAAGGACGCGCTGTTGCTGTTCCGGCTTGGGGATTTTTACGAGATGTTCTTCGAGGACGCGCAAGCCGGCTCCCAGCTCTTGAATCTCGCGCTCACCAGCCGGAACGGCGTGCCCATGTGCGGTTTGCCGTTTCACGCGGCGAACAATTACATCGCCCGCATCCTCCGTGCCGGACGCAAGGTTGCGATCTGCGACCAGACCGAGGACGCGAAGCCCGGCAAACTTGTCAAACGCGAGGTCACGCAAATCCTTTCGCCCGGCACCCATTTCGACGAACGAATGCTCGTCGCCGAACGGAACAACTTCCTGGCCGCCGTCTATCCGAATGGGAGAATCTTTGGCCTCGCGCTGGTGGATTTGACCACGGGCGATTTTCTCACCACGGAACTGGAATCTGACACTGCCCTGCTGACGGAACTTGAACGTTTGCGTCCCGCCGAGATCGTCCATCCGATGGAAGCCACCGCGCTCCGCGACTTGCTCCGCGGCGTGGACGCGACGCCCCCGTCGCGAATCCCCTCTGGCGTCGAGGCGACGCCACCACCCTTCGGCGACGGGGCGTCGCCGCCACGACCGTGGACCGTCAGCGGCTACGACGATTGGACTTTTGCGCCCGAAACTGCGCTCTATACCGTGCGCGACCATTTTAAAGTCGCGTCGCTGGACGGTTTCGGTTTGAAGGATCGCGCCGCAGCCATCGGTGCGGCAGGCGGGGCGCTGCATTATCTCGCGCAGAACCTGCGGCGCGACTTGAAACATCTCACGCGACTCTCGTTCTACGAACGCACGGATTATCTCGCCCTCGATTACACCACGCTGCGCCATCTGGAAATCCTCGAACCGCAACATCGCGATTCCCCGCGCAACGCATGCCTCTACGGCGCATTGAACAAGACCGCCACGCCGATGGGCGCGCGGCTCCTGCGCAATTGGCTGTCCCAACCGCTCGCCGCCGTCGAACCGATCCGCCAGCGCCAGGAAACCGTCGCGGTGTTCATCGAAAACACGCCCAGCCTTGACACCTTCCGCGCGCAACTCGCGAACGTCCGCGATCTCGAACGCACGTTGGGTCGCCTCAGCACCGGCAGCGGCAACGCCCGCGACCTCGTCGTGCTGCGCCAGGCACTGGAGCAGATTCCCGCGCTACGGCAAACCCTCTCGGTAGTGGGACAGGCGTCCCGCCTGTCCAGTGAGCCGCACGAACTTTCTGAATCCTTCGCATCATCGTCCGCCGAGCGGACAGGCGTGACGCGCTGTCCCACTACCGGAAAGACAGGCAAGATGCCTGTCCCACTACTTTCCGCCCTCACCGCCCAACTCTCCGAATCTCCCGACCTCGTGGAACTGATCGGTCGCGCCGTCGTGGACGAACCGCCGCTCGCCGTGAAGGAAGGCGGCATGATCCGAGATGGCTTCAGCCCCGATCTCGACGAACTCCGCAACGCTCAACGCGGCGGCAAGGATTGGCTCGCCAAACTTCAGCAGGACGAAATCGAGCGCACTGGCATCAGTTCGCTGAAAGTGCGATTCAATTCGGTCTTTGGTTATTACATCGAAGTCACCAAGTCGAACCTCGACAAAGTTCCGCCGCATTACGTTCGCAAGCAGACCGTCGCCAACGGCGAGCGCTTCATCACGCCCGAGTTGAAAGACATGGAGGGCAAAATCCTTGGCGCGGAAGAACGCAGCGTGAAGTTGGAATACGAACTCTTCCAACGCCTGCGCGAAGAAGTCCTCGGCCAACTCGCCAAAATTCAGCAGAGCGCTTGCGCCCTCGCCCAACTCGACGTGCTCGCGTCCTTCGCCGAGATCGCCCGCCTGCACGACTACTGCCGTCCGCACGTCGGCAACGAAGGCACGATGCAAATCACCGACGGCCGGCATCCGGTGCTGGAGCAGCAATTGGTGGAGGAACGCTTTGTGCCGAATGATGCGGCGTTGGCATCTTCGGAGCGCGGGCTTCAGCCCGCTTCAGCGTTCATTGACGAGAGTGGCGTGAAGCGGCCTGAAGCCCGCGCTCCGCAGATTGCCCTCATCACCGGTCCGAACATGGCGGGTAAATCCACTTACATCCGCCAGGTCGCCTTGCTCACGCTGCTCGCGCACACCGGCAGCTTCATTCCCGCCAAGGAAGCGCGCATTGACCTCGTGGACCGCATTTTCACCCGCATCGGCGCGAGCGATGACCTAGCGCGCGGGCAATCCACCTTCATGGTCGAGATGAGCGAAACCGCCAACATCCTCAACAATGCCACACCGCGCAGCCTCATCATCCTCGACGAAATCGGCCGCGGCACGAGCACGTTCGACGGCCTCAGTCTCGCGTGGAGCATCGTCGAACACCTGCACAATCAGGTTGGCGCGAAAACGCTGTTCGCCACGCACTATCACGAATTGACCGAACTCGCCCAACGCCTGCCGCGCATCAAGAACTACAACGTCGCCGTGCGCGAGTGGCACGAATCCATCGTGTTCCTGCGCAAGATCGTCGAGGGCGGCACGGACAAGAGCTACGGCATCCAGGTCGCGCGCCTCGCCGGCGTGCCGAAGGAAGTCTTGGAACGCGCGAAGCAGATCCTGGTGAACCTCGAAGAATCCGAACTCACCCCCGAAGGCAATGTCCGCCAGCCCCGCCGCCAGCAAGAGCGCGACAAACTCAAGCAACTCGCCCCGCCCCCGCAGATGGATCTATTTGGGTGAATCAATGGGTGCGTGCCGCTTTGTTGGTTTGATTCGCCACGGAGTTTTGGATATGATGCAGCCGCTTACTGAATGTCCTTGAAACTACAACTCGATGGCGAAGCGTGGGCGGCGGTGTTGGCTGATCTCGCCCAGGCTCTCGGCAAAGAAGGTTCTCCGCTCCGGCTCTGTCTCATCGGTTCGGCTGCTTGCCTGTTCGGTGGCATGGACGGACGCACTTCCGCCGACCTCGACATCTGGAAACCCGCAAGCGATTACGACCGGCTCGAACTCAAGACCGCAGCGGAAACAATCGGCCTGCTCTTCGATCCCAAACAAACCCTCGAACCCGACCGTCCGTATCTGCAACTCATCGAGCCCGGATTGACCCAACTCGGACCATTTGACCCCGTGTTGATCGAACGCATGGGACGGCTGCATCTCTTTCGACCGCCCGCGGAAAACCTCATCGCGGCCAAACTCATTCGCGCGGAACCAAAAGATTTGAGCGACATCCGTTTCTTGTTGAGCCGCCATCGCCCGGACCTGCAACGAGTGCGGAGCATCATCGCCGAATTCAATGCCTCGGCCCGCGAACGCGCCACCGAAAACCTAGTCTATCTCGACGTGCTGGAAACCTGACCATGAATGCCCGCGAAGAAGAATTAACCGCCCGCGCCCTGCTGGCCGACCCGGCCCAGGTGGATGTTTATTTCCACCAAAAACGCTGGGCCGAACTCGCCGCGCTTGTGCGCTTCGCCCGTCGCGATGTGCCGGTACAGCTTGCGCAGACCGACCCCGCACTCTACCGGCAGTTGCGTGAGCAAATCACCCGTTTCTTCCTGCGCGGCGGCGATGTCTTTTCCTTGAAACGATTGGAGACGTTGGCCGGCGGATAAACCACTGACCCTCAACCCCGCCGCCAGCAAGAACGCGACAAGCTCAAGCAACTCGCCCCACCGCCACAGATGGATTTGTTTGCATGACTCAGTCGCCATCAGGAATTCAACGTGCTTGGCCGTGGAGAAGAGTTTGTCGGTTGTACTACTCAGTCCTAACGCGGAAGAAGCGCGCCTCGGAGTTTGTCGTCGGCACCGTCACTTCAATCACACTTCCGTCGCCCGAGAAATTGGTAAGCTCGGTCCAAGCCCCATTGTTAATGCCAGGCCGCATTTCCAGGATATATAGAAGGCTTGCTAGTGTTTGAAATCTGAATGCCAAATACCCGGTCGAGTAAGCCGGAACTCCATGACCAGGTCCCCAGGGTTACTCGGCCACTAAACACCACTGATCCCTGACCGCATGGATTCATGACTATCAATGCGTAGGAGACCACGAATCCTAAAGCCCGCGAACAGGAACCCCAGTTTCTCACTTTCATATCCCGATATGCCTTTGCTTTGACCCATTGGAGGTCCCGGTATTGGCAAGAATTGTCTGTTGACCCACAATATGTCTGTTGGCTCGCAGTTCACCCTTGTCAACCGCGTTTCATGGCTCATGCAGTTTCGCGAGCGATTGTTGGGGGAAAACTTGAGTTGCCTGCGTTCCGTCCCTAGATTCCACGCGAATGAACACAGCCTTGAATGAACAGGTTCAAGCCACCGCAACGTGGATTCGAACTTTGCGCAGCGAAATTGGGAAAGTGATTGTTGGACAGGAACCGCTGGTGGACCGTCTCCTGGTGGGACTTTTAGCCAACGGCCACGTCCTGCTGGAAGGCGTGCCCGGACTGGCCAAAACCATGTCCGCGCGCACGCTGGCCGCGGCCATTCAAGCCACCTTTCACCGCATCCAATTCACGCCGGACCTGCTGCCCGCCGACATCGTGGGCACGCTGATCTACAATCCGCAGGATGGGAAGTATCACGCGACGCGCGGGCCGGTGTTCGCCAACTTTGTGCTCGCCGACGAAATCAATCGTGCGCCGGCCAAGGTGCAATCCGCGTTGCTCGAAGCGATGCAGGAACGCCAGGTCACGCTCGGCGGCGAAACCATGCCGCTGCCCTCGCCGTTCCTCGTGCTCGCCACGGAGAATCCCATTGACCAGGAAGGCACGTATCCGTTGCCAGAGGCGCAGGTGGACCGGTTCATGTTCAAGGTTTTGCTGGATTATCCGGCGTTTGATGAGGAACGAAAAATTCTCGACCGCATGGCCTTCACCGCGCCGGTCATTCCGGTCAAGCCGGTGATTGCGCTCGAAGAAATCCAGCACACGCGCAAGCTGGTGGACCAGATTCACGTGGATGAAAGAGTGCGTGATTACATCGTGCATGTGGTCTTCGCCACGCGCCAACCGGAGAAATACAAACTGGACTTGAAACATTTCATCCAGTTCGGCGCCTCGCCGCGCGCGACGATCTATCTCACGCTGGCGGCAAAGGCCTGGGCGTTGTTGCAGGGCCGCGCCTACGTCACGCCCGAGGACGTAAAGAGCATCGGCCCGGACGTGTTGCGGCATCGTCTCATCCTCACCTACGAAGCCGAGGCGCAGGCGGTGACGACGGATGCGATCATCAAGAAGGTGTTCAATGCCGTGCCGGTGCCGTAAACTCCGTAAACCCGGCGCACGTTGACGAAGCCGAGGCCGGGACGTAACCTAAAACCAGCATGAAAAGCAATTCCACGTCACCCTGTTGCAGCATTCTGAGGGTGTATCCATCAGTTGTCCGGAGCTCCCCGGCTGCCACTCTCAAGGCGCGACGGTTGCTGAAGCGCTGGAAAATATCCGGGATGCCATCCAAGGTTACCTGGAACTCTACGGCGCACCCGAGTTGCGTTGCGAAATCCGCGAGTTGGAAGTGACCGCCGCGTTAAGGAACATACCCACCGGCTCGTGAATAACACGAGGGTCGGCTGCCTTTCTTCAAGTCGGTCGCGGTCGTGAGCCACTCTTCAGGCCGATCTTTGTTCTTCTCATACGAGCTGTTCACCGCCCGGGGCGGGAAATATATCGTTGTAGCGGCCATGTCGGTATCTCGTTCAACGCAAGACGCAATGTTCAACGCGTCGCGCGTTGCGTATTGCGTGAACCGCCGTCGGGCGTTATCGTGCTCGCGCATGGCAAGCATCACGTTGAAGGACATACCAGAAGACTTGCACGCGCAGTTGAAGCGCGAGAGCGAAGCCAATTTTCGCACCACCGCCCAGGAAGTCCTGGCGCGAGTGCAAGCGAGTTTCGAGCTGCAGAACCGTGCCTCCACCGAAACGGTCAACCGGCTCATTGAGGAGGCGCTGGCCAGCGGCGAGGCCAGCGAGTATTCCGCCGCGGCGATGAAGGCCCGGTTTGACCAAACCCGCCAAACCACACGCAAGCGGCTGGCTGCTGAGAAGAAGGCCGCATGAAATTCCTGGTTCGCCCGGCCTTCTGGCTGGACCTGGACCGTCACCATTACTGGCTGGCCAAACACGTCAGCGCAGCAGTTGCGGAGCGATGGTTGGCGGCGGTTTGGAACACGGTCTTGTATCTGCGCGAACACCCGGAATTTGGCCGGCTGCGCCACGATCTTCGTCACCCTGGGGTTCGCTCGTGGCTCGTGCAAGGCTTCCCCCGCTGGACAGTCTTTTATGGCATCCAGGTTGGAGCACTGGTGCTATATCGCATTGAAGGCGGGCAAACAAACCTGCGTCGGCTGATTATCGGTTAAACCACGACGACTTGACCTGCCAATTCAACGCAGGCAGCAGTTGAGAAATCCTCAATAATGAATCAAGATTCACCGGCATGACCATCACCGAACTGCTCGAATCCGTCCGCCGCGTGGAGGTGCGCACCAACCGGCTCGTCAATGACACGATGGTCGGTGCGTATCTCAGCCATTTCAAAGGGCGCGGCATGGACTTCGAGGAGTTGCGCGAATATATGCCCGGCGACGATGTGCGCGACATTGACTGGAACGTCAGCAACCGCATGGGCCGCCCGTTTGTGAAACGCTTCCGCGAGGAGCGCGAACTGACAATGGTGCTGGCGGTGGATGTTTCGGCGTCGTCCGCATTTGGTTCGACCGAGCGCACCAAGCGCGAGTTCGCGGCGGAGATTGCCGGCACGCTGGCGCTTTCCGCCGCGCGCAGCAGCGACAAGGTGGCGCTGTTGTTGTTTTCCGAGCAGGTGGAACTGTACGTGCCGCCGCGCAAGGGACGGCGTCACATTCTGCGTCTGCTCCGCGAAATGTTGTTCTTCGAGCCAAAGCGCCGCGGCACGGACATTCCGGCGGCGTTGACGTTCCTGAATCATGTGCTGCATCGCCGGGCGATTGTGTTTCTGCTGACCGATTTTCTGCACAGCTTTGAAACGCCAGCAGGCGAGGATGGTACACGGATCGTTCCCACGCGCCGACGCGACGCACTGCACGACCTCGGCCTCACAAACGCGCGACACGATCTGGTATGCGTTCATCTGCATGATCCGCGCGAAAGCACGCTGCCGCCGGCGGGATTGTTGACCATCGAAGATGCCGAGACCGGTGAACTACTGGAACTGGACTCGGCCCGAGCCGGCGTGCGCCAAGGGTTTGCTCAGACCAATGCCCAACGGCTGGCCGACCTGGATCGCGCGCTGGGTCACGCCGGCGTGGACACGTTGCGCCTGAGCACGGCGGAACCGTTCGCCCAAGCGCTGCAACGCTTCTTTGAGCTGCGCCGCGGCAGGAGGCGCGGATGAGCCTCCGAAGCGCGACGGCGGCTGGCCGATACCTGGCGTCCATGGTTGCGGTCCGGTTGGCGATGCCGGCCTTGTGGGGGGCGACAAATTCGGAAAGCGAGGATGAACTGCTGCAACTGATGCCCCCGTACGAGGAAATGCTGCCCACCTGGTGGGAATTGCATGGAACATGGGTGGTGCTGGGTGTGGTGGCGATGCTTGCGGTTGTGGCGCTGCTGGTCTGGCTTTGGCATCGGCCCAAACCGGTGCCGCCCGTACCGCCGGAGGTGCGCGCACGCGAGGAATTGGAGCAATTGCGTCAGCAGCCCGAAACGGGAGAAGTCTTGAGTCGGGTTTCGCGTTGCGTGCGGCGTTATGTGACCGTAGCGTTCGCGCTGCCGACTGAGGAATTAACCACCGCCGAATTCTGCCAGGTGGTCGGCAACCACGAATCCATCGGTTCCGCTCTGGCGTCGAAGCTTGGAGATTTCTTGCGGCGCTGCGATAATCTGAAATTCGCACCTTTGGAATCGCCAACGGCGGTGGGGGCCGCCACCCAGGCATTGGAACTGGTGAGGCTGGGTGAAGTGCGTCGTACGGAACTGCGGCAGGCGGCCAGCGCCAGCAAGGTTCAACTTGCGTTATCCCGATGAGCGAGAATTTCGAGTTTCAGTATCCGTGGGTGCTGGCGCTGCTGGCGTTGCTGCCGGTGTATGCCTTCCTGCGCGGGCGCGTGGGCAAACACTCGGCGCTGCGTTTTCCCAGCGCGGACATTGCCCGCGCGGCGGGCGCCACGGCGCGGGCGGCAGCGGGACGGCTGTTGCTGTTTCTGCGGCTGCTGACGGTGGCACTCTGCATCACGGCGCTGGCCGGACCGCGCTTCGCCAATGACCGCACCGAAACCCAGGCCAGCGGCGTGGACATCATGTTGGTCCTGGATTTGTCCTGGTCCATGATGGCGCTCGATATGAGCGGTCCGGGCGAACGCATCACCCGGTTCGACATTGCCTCCGAGGTGCTGGAAGATTTCATTCGCAAACGGCCCGACGACCGGATCGGGCTGGTGGTGTTTTCCGCCGTACCCTATCTGGCCAGTCCGCTGACGCTGAATCACGACTGGCTGATCGAGAACTTAAAACGCCTGCATATCGGCATGATTCGCGAACTCGGCACGGCCATCGGCGATGCCACCGCCACGGCGGCCAAACGACTGAAATCAGCCAAGGACAGCAAGAGTCGGCTCATCATTCTGCTCACCGACGGCGACAACAATCGCGGGGAGATTGACCCCGTGCCCGCGGCGCAGCTTGCCGCGGCGTTGGGGGCGAAAGTCTATACGATTGGCATTGGCGTGGAAGAGCCGTGCCAGTTGCCGGCTTTTGAGCCGGCGACGGGCAAATTGCGGCTGGACGCGCAGGGCAACGTGATCCCCACGCTCGTGCTGCAGCCGGCGAATTACGCGGTGCTGAACCGGATGTCTGCGCTCTCGAATGCAAAATCCTATCGGGCGAAGAACCGCCGGGAATTGCACAGTATCTACGATGAGATTGACCGCTTGGAGAAGACCGAGGTGAAACTGCGCCGATTGACAACTTACACGCCGTTGTTTCAGTGGCCGTTGCTGGCGGCGCTCGGACTGTTCACCCTGGAAATGGTTCTGGCCAACACGCGCTTGCGCCGCATCCCATGATGGACTTCACGCAACCTCATTTCGCGGAACCGCAGTGGCTCTGGCTGACCGCTTGTGGGCCGATTGTGCTGCTGGCGTTGCAGCGCTATGCTGCGTGGGCGCGGCGGCGGCAACTGGCCCGGCTGGCGTCTCCGCAGTTCCTGGCCGAACTCACGCGCTCGCACAGTCCGGCCCGGCGCGCGTTCAAGCATTTCCTGCTCTTGCTCACGGTGGCTGGTTTGGGCCTGGCGCTCGCACGACCTCAATGGGGCGTTCAGGAGTTCGCCGCGCAGGAACTGGGCGAAGATATCGTGTTCGCGGTGGATTGTTCGCGCAGCATGCTGGCCGCGGACGTTTCGCCCAATCGCCTGGAACGCGCGAAGCTGGCAGTGATGGATTTCGTGCGGCGGCACGGGCGCGGGCGCGTGGGGTTGATCGCGTTTGCCGGCCAGGCGTTTCTGCAATGTCCGCTGACCTTTGATTACGGGGCATTCGAGGATGCGTTGCGGGCTTTGGATGAGAAAACCATCATGGTGCCGGGGACGGACATCGGCCGCGCGCTGGATGAAGCGTTTCGCGCCATGGAAAAGCGCGATCGGCGCAAAATCGTGGTGCTGTTGACGGACGGCGAAGACCTCCAAGGGGCCGGAACGCGCACGGCAGCGGCCTTGGCCAAAGAACTCGTGGTGGTGTACACCATCGGGGTCGGCACCGCTGCGGGGGCGGAGATTCGCGTCATCAACGAACAGGGCCAGATGGAACTGGTGCGCGATGCGCGCGGCGAAGTGGTGCGCAGCCGGTTGGATGAAACCACGCTGCGCGCGATTGCCGAGGCGACCAAGGGCAACTATTTTCCACTGGGGGCGCTGGGTGAAGGTCTGGCCAAGGTGCGGTTGGCCATGGAGTCCGGCAATGGCGCTTCTGGCGGGGCGCCGACGCGCAAGCTGGGCGTGGACCGGTTTCATGTGGTGGTGGCCGCGGTGCTGGTGTTGTTGGTAATCGAATCCCTGGTGGGCACGCGACGACGGAGCAAAGTGTGATGAGCAAGCGGATGAAGAAACTAAACGAGAATGGCGCGACGACAGTCGGGCGGAAGGAACATCCTTGCCGACGTCAGTTGAAATTGGCGCGGATCGGGCTTTGCCTCGCGGTCGTGTTGGGATCGGCCGCGCCGGCGATGGCGGTCACCAACACGAATGCCATTGCCAGCACCAACACCACGGTTGCGCCAACCAACGCGGCGGTGGTGACGCCCGAGCCGACACCGGTAAGTCCGCGGGACTTTTTCAATGCCGGCACGCGGCGATTGCACGCGGGCAAATTCCGCGAAGCCGAAGCCTTTCTGCAAACCGCACTGGCAAAGCAGGACGCGAAACTTCAGCCGCCGGCGCTCTACAACCTCGGCCACGTCCGCTTTGCGCAAGGGGCGGATGAACTGAAGAAGTCGCTGGAAGCCAAGCCCACTGCCCAGCGCGGCCGGGCGGCGGCGGAACGGGCCGCACGGGCCATTGCTGTCGCTTCCGATGCGCTGGCGGGAAACGATGTGCAGACCATGGTGGCCGCCTACTTGCAGGGACGCGGGGCACGTCGGGAGTTGAAGGCCGCCACTGCCGCGGTGCGACGCGCCTTGGAGATTCACGGCGCAGCGTTGCGCAAATGGCAGCGGTCACTGGACGACTTTCGCGGCGCGGCCGAGTTGAACCCCGCGGACACCAACGCGCAGCACAATGCGCAGATGGTGGAGCGCGCCATCGCCAAGCTCGTGGACAGCATCCAGGAAATGCAGCAGGCGGCGCTGGCCATGGAAGCGCAGCGCGGCGAGTTGGGCGAGAAGTTGCAGGAGTTAAGAGGGCAGATTCCCGCGCCTTTCATGCCGCCGGGTGCGGCCGGTGACGAGGAGGAGGAAGATGAGGGCGAAGAAGGCAATGAGCCACCTGAAATGCGCGCCGGCCAGGAGGAGGGCCCTTCGAAAGACGGACAGGAAATCTCCATTTCGCCGGAGGAAGCCGGGTGGTTGCTGGAGGGATTCAAACTCGAAGGCGGCCGTCGCCTGCCGATGGGGCCGGGTGAACAAGGGCAGCCGCGCGACCGCAACCGTCCGAATTGGTGATGTTGAACCGCGCAACAAGAATTGCTCCAAAGACTGGCGCCTTGCGTGTCGCGTCCGCGGCGCACGGGCGGTTCACTCCCATTGGCGGACTGCTTCTCAGTGGGATGATGATGTTCGCCGTTGGGACATTTGCCCAGCCTGCGCCGCAGCCCGTGCCCCGGCCTGACCCGCTGGCACAACTGCAGGTCACACAACCTTCGATTGATGTCTCCAGCAAAGTCGAAGCCGTGGTTTCGTTTGATCCGCCCACGGTTCGACCCGGTGAGAAGACGACTTATCGCGTCACGTTCAACGCGCTGGATGAATCCATTCAATGGCCGGAGGAGATCAAGGCGCCGTCGGAACTCCAGCTTCGTCCCAGTGCGCGGGGACAGGTATTCTTTCCCGTGGGCAATCAGCTCACGCCGCTGACCACCCTCAATCACCACGTGCGTGCGGCCAGTACCGGATCGTTTACGATTCCCGAATTCACCGTGCAGGTTTACGGCAAGCCCGTGGTCGTGCCCGCCGCCCGATTGGAGGTAAGCGTTCAGCCCAATCCCGCCTTGCCGCCGCCGCTGCAACTCCAACTAGAATTGACTGAAACCAACATCTATGCCGGGCAGCCGGTGAAGTTGAGGCTGTTGTTGCCCTCTTCCGGCCCCAACACGGTGCTGGGCCTGGCGCACATGCGGTTGAATGGCGACGGATTTCTCGTGGATCAGGCGACAGCGCGGCAGAGCATCGTCTCCACCTCTCGCAATGGCCAGCAAGTGCCTACCTACATCCACGAAATGGTCTTCACGCCGCTGATATCCGGCCGGCTGACGTTCTCCGCCCAGGGCTTCACGCTCGGCAACCGCGTCGCCACACCGGTGGTCATCCAAGGCCAGGCCATCCTGGCGGACGGCCAACCGCGACATTTGCTGGTGGATTCCGATCCGATCACGATCAGTGTGCAACCTTTGCCGCGCGCCGGGTCTTTGCCGGGATTCACCGGAGCCATTGGCAAATTCACGCTTGACCCACCCCATCTCTCTGCCAACCGGGTTGCCGCGGGCGACCTCGTGAAACTGACTGTCTCCGTTCGTGGCGAAGGGAATCCACTGCGGCTGGTCGCCCCGCCGCCGCCACAGTCGCCCGATTGGCAGGTGTCCCCCGCTGTAGCCGGGGGTGTGCCGTCGGTTCGCCCAACCCCAGTGCCAGGCGCTCCAGCGGGAAACTTTGCAGCATTTACTTATACGCTCATCCCACTGCGGCCAGGTATCGAAGCCACCCCAGCAATTCCTTTCAGCTACTTCGATCCCGCGCGTGGCACGTATGTGGATCTCACCATCCCATCCGTCCCAATCACGGTCACGGCGGGCGCAACCCCTGTGGACCTGGCGACCCTCCAAGCCGCCAGTGCGCTCCCGGTCGAAGAACAACCCAAACTCACCCTGAGCGATCTCGCGCCGTCGCCCGGACGCACCACGGCCAGCCTCGTGCCGTTGCAGCAGCGCGGCTGGTTTGTGCTGGTGCAATTGCTGCCCTTGGCGGGCTTTGCCGGATTGTGGGTCTGGGATCGCCGCCGTCGCTATTTCGAGCAGCATCCGGAAATTATGCGCCGGCGCCTTGCCCGACGGGCGTTGCTGAACGAGCGGCGCGCCTTGGCAACCGCTTATGGTCGTGGCGATTTGCTCCGCTATACGGCTGCTGCCGTTAACGCCTTGCGCATCGCGTGCGCGCCGCATTACCCGGCGGAGGAGCGGGCGATGGTCTGCGGCGATGTGTTGGAATTGTTGGCGGAAGACGAACGCAAGAGCGTGACCGGGGAAGTGGTTCGCCGGTTCTTCACCGTGGAAGACGGGGTCGTTTATTCTCGCGCGCCGGTGGATGCCGATGGCTTGTTCGCGCTTCACCCCGAGCTGGAGAGCTTGCTCAACCAACTGGAGGCCCGCTTGTGTTGATTCGTTGTTTTAGTCTGATTTGCATGGTGAACCTCGCCATGAGCGGAGTGGCTCAACCGAGCGTGGTGAGCACGAATTCATTTGCGATGGGGGACGCAGCCTACCGGGCTGGTGATTTTGCGGCGGCCGCCGAAGCCTACCGAGCTTCTGCTGCGGCGCAGTTAGCTTCGGGTACATTGCAGAACCTCGGCAACGCCGAGTGGCGGCGCGGGCACACGGCGGAAGCCATCCTTGCCTGGGAACAGGCACTGTGGGTGAATCCGTTCGATAAGAACGCGCGCAACAATCTGCGGTTCGCGCGGCAAGCCGCCCAACTCGAAGCGCCGGAACTGCGCTGGTATGAAGTCGCTTCCGGCTGGCTGCCGGTGAACTGGTGGGCGTGGATTGTCGGCGGCAGTCTCTGGACCGTGGTGGGCGCGTTAACCCTGCCCGGCGTGCTGCGGCTGCGACGGGCCTCGTGGCAGCAGGCGGTGGCGGCGCTGGCGTTGGGATTCTTCCTGCTCAGTCTGCCCGCGCATCTTGGCACGATGACCCGCGCGCGGCTGGGTGTGGTTTTGCCCAAGGACACTCCCCTGCGGTTGACCCCCACCGCCGGAGCAGAAGCGATCACGCGCCTGGTGGCGGGTGAACCCGCCCGTTGGGTGCGCGCACGCGGGAATTATCTTTTCATCCGCACCAACCGTGGTGCCGGCTGGATCGAACGCGGGCAGTTTGCATTGATTTGCCGCCCTGTGACCTTGCTGGATGCGAGCACCGAGACGTTGTAGTTGAAGGCTCCTTGATCCGCCGGCAACACCGGCGGGCGAACCCGCCCTCAACTTGACGTCACCGGGCAAGGGACCGTGGAACGCTCGTATAACTCCCGACGCAGGCGTTCGCTGGCGGAACGGATGTGGCGGCACACTGCGGCTCCGCTGGCGGCCAGGGAGGCGCCGGTTTCGGTTTCGCTGACCAGTCGGCGCACAGTCTCCAGCAGCAACGGCACGTCCAGCGGTTTTTCCACGAGTGCGTTCACGCCGGCGCTGGCAGCCAGTTTGAAGCGGTTGGGCATGCCCGTGATCAACACCACCGGCAAGTGCGGTTTGAGTGCGCGCAAGTGTCGGAAAATGACCCAGCCGTTCTTCCCCTGCATCTTGAGGTCGAGCAAGACGAGGTCCACGTTCGTGGGATCCACCTTGCCGATGACTTCATTCCCGTTGCCCGCGACCGTAACGTCATATTGCTCGCTGGTGAGCAGCTTATGCAGTGATTCCCGGACGGAGGGATCGTCATCCACCACAAGCACCCGTCCGCGCACCTTGGCCGCGGCTGCCGCAGGCTCAAAGTCAAGTGGTTGCACCGAACTCGATTCCCCAGCAGACGCTCCAATCGTGTGGGTCTGGTGTGAGGGCCGACCCATGCGCATCACGCTGGCCGTGGGCAACGCGTGCGGTCCGGCCACCACGACGGGTGCGCTGGTGGCGCGCAAGACGGCACCGGCGAAACGTCGGCCCAACTTGGCGTGTTCGTCGGCCCCCACAACGACCAATTGCGGATTCAGCAGACACAAGTGGCGGCTCAACGTCTGCGCCGCCCGTGCCCCGCTGCGGACCAGGACCTTGACCGGCAGCCCCGCCGCGATCTCTGGAGCAAGCCACTCGAGCAGCTTTTGGCGGGCCTGACTGCCGAGTTCCTTTTGCAGTTTCAGTCCGTTGGCGAGATTCAGGCGGGTGCCCAGACTCTGAACCGTCGTGACGTGCAGCAACAGCAGCCGTCCGCGCATTTGCCGCGCCAGTGCCGCCGCGTGCTTCACCGCGCGCCGCGAGTCCTCAGAAAGTCCGGCGGCCACCACCACCTGACGCAAGGCGGGCGGCGGATTCGCGCGACTGGGAAGCAACAGGCGTTCCGAGAGGACCACGACCGGACACGATGATTGCCGGATAAGTTGTTCGAGTGGGCTGGTGCGAAGCCAGCTCAACAGGCCGCCGCGTTCTTCGTGGGCCGCGACAATGAGGTCGGCCTCCTCCGCCCGCGCAACTTCGAGCAGGATGCGCACCCAGTTGCCCACTCGAAAGAGAGTGCTGACTTCGACGGCGCCTTCGACCTCCTCCTCGCCCAACTGACGCAACCGCGCCAGCGCGGCTTCGCCCAAGTCGTGATAGGAATCGGCTACGAGCGGATTGCTCGCGTCTTCTTCCACCCAATCCGGGGTCTGCACATATATCAACGTGATCCGGGCATTGGTTTCACGCGCCAGCGCTGCCGCTTGGCGAACCAAATACCGGGAAGAGCCGGAGAAATCCACCGGCACAAGAATGTGGTTCAGTCCTTGGTTGCGGTCGGATGAATCTGACCGGCTCGTCCCGGTTGACGCCGCAGTGTTCGTCGGTGGCACGCCGCGAATCGGCAAGGGCGTGGCGATTTCGGGTTTGATTGGGAATTCAATTTTCATGTTGTTCTGATTGGGATCACGTTTGATTTCGATGGAATCGCCGGACGGGTAAAATTCTTACCCGCTCCACGCCTCGGCTTCTGCCGGGCAACCCCGCCAATGGGTTGGCTCGGTTCGGCGGACGTCGGGCTGAGCACGGCCACTACCGGCGGTATCGGCGCCGGGCTGCGCTTCCGTTCGTCGGTTTGCGCTTTGCGTCGGCGCTGTCACCTGGCCATTTTGCGCAGCGATTTGCGAGAGTTGATCGAAGGACTTGAGAACGATTTGGTTTTTCATGACTTTGTGACGTAAAGATTGAATACTGGTTGCACTTTGCGCTTCACTGACAAGTAAAGCTGTTCGGGTGCCAGCCGGGCTGCAAACCGATGATGCGTTCTCTTGCAACGGTTTGTAATCTTCCGAAGCGGATCGGCAACGAACCCGAAGGCTACCGGGTATCCACCGGCGGATAGCAAGTATTCAGCGCATGAAGACGCGGACCAATCTGTTATTGACCGGCTTCGCCGTGGCGGTCGTCGCGGTGGCGGCGCTGATTCTCTGGACGGAGCACACCGCCTGGCAGCAGGTGGGTCAATTGCGCCGGCAGTTTGGCGCCGTGCAGATTGAAAGCTTCCGGTTTGCGGATCATGTCGAAGCCGGCATCCGTGGATTGAACGACAAGTTGCTGCGTTACGATCTGCACGATGAACCGGCGGACCGGGAACGGTTCCTGGGCGACAGCCGCGAGCTAAAGGACTGGATGGCGGCCAACCAGGAACACCTCACCACGACGGCGGAACGAAAACTGTTCGGGGAGATTCTCAGGGAGTACGACCGCTATCTGGAGAGTGTGACGCAACTGCTGGAAGCGCCCCGGCCCGCCGAGCGCGGCCAGTTCTCCGCGCGGTTGTTCGATCAGGTGGAAGCCAGTTCCGCGCGGCTGCTCGAATTGTGCGAACAACTCGACGCCGCGCACCGGACCGCGTTGGGTGTTTTTGTGGCGGATTCACATGGGGCCATGGTGCGCCTGCAATGGCTGCTCTGGCTCTCCTTGTTCCTCCTGGTCGCGCTGGGTGCTTCCTTGGCGGTCCTCGTGTATCGCGGCATGATTGCGCCCTTGCGCAGCCAGTTGATCGTCAGCCGCGCCTTGCTCGAACGTCAGGAAAAGCTTTCCTCGCTCGGCGTGCTGGCGGCCGGCGTGGCGCATGAAATCCGCAATCCATTGACCGCTTTGAAGGTCCGGTTGCACGGCCTCAAGAAAGCATTACCCCAGGATCCGTCCCTGCATGAGGACGTGGAGGTTATCGGCAACGAGATCAACCGTCTCGAAAAGATCGTGCGCGATTTTCTTCAGTTTGCCCGACCTTCGGACCCGGAACTGGTCCCGCTGCCCGTGGCGCCGTTGCTCCACGAAATCCACGACCTGCTCGCCTCGCAACTGGAGAAACAGCTCATCCGCCTTGCGCTTGAAACGGCGGACAGCGCGCGAGCCCGACTCGACCCGCAGCAAATCAAACAGGTGCTGATCAATCTGGTCCGCAACGCGGCGGACAGCATCGAGCGGGACGGCTCCATCACGCTGCGCAGCCGCTCGCGCAACGCCACGGTGAATGGCCGCGAACTCCCCGCCGTGGTGATCGAGGTGGAGGATACCGGCAGGGGCATGACCCCCGAAGTACGGCGGCGTTTGTTCGACCCGTTCTTCACCACCAAGGAACACGGCACCGGCCTGGGACTCTCCATTGCCGCGCGCATTGTGGAAAAACACGGCGGCATGTTGCAGTGTCACACCCAGCCCGGTCGCGGCACCACGTTCAGTGTCGTGCTGCCCCGCGCGGAATCCGATGAAAGCTGAACTGTTACTGATCGAAGATGATGCCGGCATCCTGCCCGCGCTCGCGCGGGAATTGCAGGATGAAGGCTATGGCGTAACCGTGGAGCAACGCGGCGACACCGGCCTGGACCGTGCCCGCCGGCAGGAGTTTGATGTCGTCCTCACCGACCTGAAGATGCCCGGCTTGAACGGGCTGGAACTGGTGCGGCAACTGCACACCGTCAAGCCCCGTCTGCCGATCATCTTGATGACCGCGTATGGCACCACGGAAACGGCCATTGAAGCCACCAAACTCGGCGCGTTCGATTACGTGGTGAAACCGTTCGAGGTGGGCGAACTGCTGGCGCTGTTGGGGCGAGCGGTGGCGAGCAGCCGGCTCTCGTCCGGCACGGTGGAACTGGGCCAGGCCAGCACGGGCCGCTCCGCCATCGTGGGGCAGAGTCGGGCCATGCAGGAACTCTACAAGGAAATTGGCCGCGTGGCCGCCACGCCGGTCACCGTGCTGATTCGCGGCGAAACCGGCACGGGCAAGGAACTGGTGGCGCGCGCCATCCGGCAGCACAGCGACCGCGCGAACGGACCGTTCATCGCAGTCAATTGCGCCGCGGTGCCCGAAACCCTGTTGGAAAGCGAACTGTTCGGTCATGAGCGCGGGGCATTCACCGGCGCCGAGGCGCGGCGCATCGGGCGCTTTGAGCAGGCCGGTGGCGGCACCCTGTTTCTGGATGAGATCGGCGACATCCCGCCGGGCACGCAGTCCAAGCTCCTGCGGGCGTTGCAGGAAAAATCCATCCAGCGCGTGGGCGGCAAGGAAACCATTCCGGTGGACGTGCGCATTCTCGCGGCGACCAATCGTAATCTGGAAACCGCCATTCAGGAAAAGCAGTTCCGGGAGGACTTATTCTACCGGCTGAACGTGGTCACGATCCAAGTTCCGCCGTTGAGCCGGCGACTGGAGGACATTCCCGAACTGGTGCGGTTCTTTCTGCAACGTTTTGCCGCAGAGTTCGGCGTCGTGTCGCCCAGCATCCAGCCCGAAGCGGTCGCGTTTCTTCGGGAACAGTCCTGGCCCGGCAATATTCGGCAGTTGGAAAATGTCGTGCGCCAGGCCTTGGTGCTGGCGCGCGGTTACACCATCAGCCTTGAGCATATTCGCCAATTGCTGGCTCGCTCCCAGCCGTCCGGCGCCGCGCAGGAACAAAGCCTGCCCGCGTGCGTCGCCGTGTTGCTGGGGGCGGCGCAGCGCGGCGAAATCACTGACGCGCACGCGCGGCTGCTGGATGACGCGGAACGCGAACTGTTCACCCAGGCCATTCATCTGGCGGACGGCAACCAAGCCAAGGCCGCGCGCTGGCTGGGCGTGACGCGCGTGACGATGCGCGAAAAACTGATTCGCTTTGGCCTGCATCCGGGCCGCGACAAAGCCACGCCACCGGTTTGAGGCGCTGGAACCTTCCAGCCATCCGGCTTGAGCTTGCGTTGGACGCAAAATACTGATTGTGCAGGCTTGAGGCTCGCGGCGATTTCGGCGCATAGTGTGGTTGAATTATGTCAGACTTTTTCCAAACCGGCGCCATCGCCACGCTGCATCGTCTCGGCAAACCCGATGTGCCCCGTCTGGAGCGCGATTTGGAGGCCTTCGCCGAGGAAACTCCGATTGCCCTGGTGCTCCCGTGTCACATCCGCGAACTGGGCACGTCGGCCCTGAGCCTGATCGCGCGCGAGCTCAAGGGCGTGCGGTATCTCAAACAAATCGTCGTCGGCATAGACGGAGCGACCAAGGCGCGCGATTTCCAACGTGCCAGAAAGTTCTTCGCGCGCCTGCCCCAGAAACCCACCCTGCTTTGGAACGACGGTCCGCGCATGAAGGCGTTGTTCAACAAACTGGAGGACGCGGAACTGGACCCCGGCCCCGGCGGTAAAGGCCGCAACGTCTGGGTTTGTTTCGGCTACGTGCTCGCCAGCGAACAGGCGCGCATGGTGGCCGTGCATGACTGCGACATCATCACCTACAACCGCGAATTGCTGGCCCGCCTCTGTTATCCGGTCGCGCATCCCTCGCTGGGCTTTGACTTCTGCAAAGGCTATTACGCCCGCGCCACCGACAAGCTCAACGGTCGGGTGATGCGTCTGCTGGTCACTCCCATGCTGCGCGCCCTCAAGAGCATCGTGGGCCAGCAGCCGTTCCTCGTCTATCTCGACACCTTCCGCTATCCGCTGGCCGGTGAGTTTGCCATGGACGTGGACCTCGTGCGTCGCGTGCGCATTCCGCACGATTGGGCGCTGGAGATCGGACTGCTGGCCGAGGTCATTCGCAACAGCGCGCCGCGCGCCATCTGCCAGAGCGAATTGTGCGACAACTACGAGCACAAACATCAGGAACTCTCGCCGCGCGACCGCGAAAAGGGCCTCAACAAAATGGCCATAGACATCAGCCGGGCCTTGTTTCTCCGGATGGCGGCGGAAGGCATCAAGCTCGACGCGGGCACGTTCAGCACGCTGCTCAGCGCCTACATGCGCCAGGCCGAGGACACGCTGCGTTTCTATGCCGCCGACGCCGTGCTCAATGGCCTCAAGTATCCGCGGCACGATGAGGAAACCGCCGTGACCACGTTCGTCCGCAGCATCCGCGTCGCCGTGGAAACCTACCTGGACGATCCGCTCCTGACCCCGCTCATCCCCAACTGGAACCGCGTCCATTCCGCCGCGCCCAACTTCTTTGATGAGCTGAACGACGCAGTGCGATTGGATAATCAAGCCGCTTTGTGAGCTTTCGGCGACGGCTCCTTCGCGGCTTCAGCGAATGTCCCAGCGAGCCTTCACTTCATCCGTAGAGGGTATGTGAATCCTTGATGACTGGAGCAGGGCTGCACCAACAGGAAACCCCGGGAGCGCGAGGCTGTGACCGGCATTGGCTGCGGCAGATCCGCAAACCCGACAATGCCTCGGCGCTCCTTTCGCTGGGAATAAGGGAGTTGATGAACTTAGGAAGATACCGCCCAAACCCTGCGCTTCATGGCAACCCCGGTCGCTTCACCGGCGGCTGGTAGTCCTTGTGCCAGTACAACTCCCAAAGGTTGTCCAGCTTCACCAATTCCACATGGCCGTCGAACATAGCGACATTGATTGCACCTGGCATCGAGTGATTGGCCGGCCAGGAGGTTGGTATCGCATTGGGTCGCCGCCCATGACGCGGAATCGTGAAGCTGGCCATGCCGATGGGCAATGGTGCGGCCAAGTTCGATGCCGGGAGGTCACGCGCCGTGGGATATGCCCACCAAATGATGCCATCTCCCAGCACAGGCGTGGTTGTCGGCGCGGCAATTTCTCCCTCGGTGGCGAACTCGTACGGCGGCGGCATGAACTGACTGCTGCGTGCCCAGGTGGGATACCGTCGAAACCGGGCGGCATGAAGGAGGTAATAGTTGACCGTGTAGCTGGCCGCTCGCGGATTCGGGCCATTGACCGGACGATCGCCACCATCTTGTTCAAAAACAGAGTTGGTCCACGCGGCGCGCACCGTTCCCAAGGCCTGAAACAAGTTTGGCTGGCCGCCGCTGATGGCCAGCGGGTCATTCATGCCGGGTGCGCCCGGGCAAATCCAACCCGAATTCGCCCGTCCCTGTTCCTCCTGGTACCAATCCACCACTTCGGGCACGTCCAGCCGCCCATTGCCACCATCCTCAAGTCGGATGCGGTAGCCTAGCTGAATCTGCTTCTGATTGCTGAGACAGACCGTCTGGTGCGCTTTGAGTTTGGCCCGGCTCAACGCCGGCAAGAGCAACGCCGCCAGAATCGCGATGATGGCAATCACCACCAGCAACTCGATCAGCGTGAACCCGCGATTGAAGGTTGAAACGTTGCGCTTCATGGCAATCCTGGTCGTTTGAGAGGCGGTTGATAATCCTTGTGCCAGTACAACTGCCAAAGGTTGTCCAACTTCACCAATTCAACATGGCCGTCATACATCGCCACATTGACCGCCCCGGGCAGCGTCTGGGATGCAGGCCAGTTGCGCGGCACCGTCTGCGGTCGGCGTCCATGACGTGGGACTGCAACGATACACATCATGCCGGACAATCCGCTATTTTGATGGCGCGGCACGCCAAGAAAGAGATCAGAAGGGGGCGAATCGGAGGCGGCCGGAGACGCCAATTGTGTAACACCGTCAACCAAGACAGGAGTTGAAGCAGGCTTCGCAATCTGATTCTCGCTCTCGAAAGCCGACGCTGGCGAAGACCCACCATAAACAAGTTCAGTCCCGGGATACTTCCGCGTCACGGCACCAAGCACCAACCACCAGTTGACCGTGTAGCTGCTTGCTCGACTGCCGGACGTCGCCGCCAGCTTGTCGCCACCATCGGTGAACCAGCCACTGCTTGCCCATGCGGCCTGAACCGTACCAAAGGATGGAATCGGCCAATCGCGGCGCTCAACCACTGGTGCGACCGGGCAAACCCAGCCGCGTTCTGGTCGCCCGACTTCATTGCACCACCAATCCACCACGCCCGTGACATCCAGCCTTCCGTCCCCCGCTTCGTCCGCGGCCATGCGGTAACTGAATAGGATCTGCCGCTGGTTGCTCTGGCATTGCACTTGATGCGCTTTTTGCTTGGCGCGGCTCATCGCCGGCAGCAGCAGCGCCGCCAAGATCGCAATAATGGCAATTACCACGAGCAGTTCAATCAGGGTAAACGCACTCTGATGCGCAACCGGGGGAGGGATTGAAGCTACACTTTCCCCTTGAGGCCCGGAACGGAAGCCTGCGTTGGGCAAGCGAGCTTCTGGCATATCAACTGTGGATCGCCACAGAACTATAAGCATGGTCCCGCCAAGAAACAAAGAGTCAACCCCATTTCTGAGCGTTTTTAGGCCCATGCAAGGTGCCAATCTGACGGCTACATGGGGTAGGTTCATGGGTGGGATTGCCGGGTTGGTTGGAACGGGGCTTGATTTGCCGATGCGGGCTGCGCATCCTCGCCGCCAATGAACACCCGATCCTTCACTGGGCTTTGGCGCAAACCTCTCTCCCAGTCCTTTCGCCATACCGCGTCGCTGGCTGCCGCCGGTCTGCTGCTCGTACCGTTGCTGGGCTGCAAACCGGCCAGTTCGGAATCGCCTGCGAACGACACCCCGAAGCCGGAGGCAAACGCTTCCGCCGACGCCGCACTCACCGCGCTCGACCGCTATGTCGCCGCCCCGGACCCCAACTATAGTTTCAAGAAAGTCACTTCCACCCCCACGCCGCTGGGCACCGTGCATGTGCTGGAAATGACCTCGCAGGCCTGGCTCACCACCAATGAGGTGGACCGCACGGTTTGGAAACACTGGCTCTCCATCGCCAGTCCCAGCGAAATCACCAGCGACGTTGCCTTGCTGTTCATCACCGGCGGCAGCAATGACAAAGGTCCGCCCAGCGCGCCCAGCGGCGATCTTGTCCGCACCGCCGTGGAAACCAAATCCGTCGTTGCCGAATTGCGCAACGTGCCCAATCAGCCGCTGGTGTTTAACAACGATGGGCAGCGGCGCGTCGAGGATGACCTGATTGCTTATACCTGGGACAAATTCCTGCGCACCGGCGACGAACGCTGGCCCGCGCGTTTGCCCATGACCAAGAGCGTCGTCCGCGCGATGGACACGCTCACGGCCTTTTGCGCCAGCCCCGACGGCGGCGGTCACAAGATCGAGCGGTTCGTGGTGGCCGGCGGATCGAAACGCGGCTGGACCACCTGGACCACGGCCGCCGTGGACAAGCGCGTGATCGGCATTGCGCCCATTGTCATTGATGTGTTGAACATGGAGCCGTCCATGCAACATCACTACGCGGCCTACGGTTTCTGGGCGCCGGCGGTCGGCGATTACACCCGGTTCAAGATCATGGACTGGATGAATACCCCGCAATTCGAGGCGCTCAAGAAGATCGAAGACCCCTACGAATACCGCTCGCGTTTCACGATGCCCAAGTTGATTCTCAATGCCTGTGGCGACCAGTTCTTCCTGCCCGACTCCTCCCAGTATTACTTCGACGATCTGCCCGGCGAAAAATATCTGCGCTATGTGCCCAATGCCGATCACTCGATGAAAGGCAGCGACGCATGGGAGACCTTGCAGGCGTTTTATCAATCCCTCCTCACCGGCATGGCGTTGCCGCGCTATGCGTGGTCGTTGGAGAAAGACGGCAGCATCAAAGTGAACGCCACCGACGTGCCGAATTCGGTGAAACTCTGGCAGGCCACCAATCCCGATGCCCGCGACTTCCGGCTTGATACGTTTGGCGCCAAATGGACAAGTTCTCCGCTGACCTTGCAGAACGGCGGCGTAGTGGCGCGCGTGCCTGAACCGCCGCGCGGCTGGACGGCGTTCATGGTGGAATTGACCTACGAAACGCCCGGACGCAAACCGCTCAAACTCACGACCAACGTGCGCGTCGTGCCGGACCGCACGGACCACAAGTTTGTTCCGCAACCGCATGCCGGCGGACGCTGAACCACGCAATTCAACGGGCAAACGCGCTGAAGAGCGCCTGCATTTCTTCCGCCACATTCGCCGGGTCGCTCAACGTCTGCGCGACTTCTTCGCGCAACACTTCGCGATAACGCCGCCGCAGACGATGCACCGCCGAGCGCGCCGCGCTTTCCGAGAACCCAAGTTGAGCCGCAGCCTGCGGATACGGGATCGCGCTCTTGCCAACGGTAAGAAACGGCTTCAGCACTTCAAACATCCGCGCCTGGTCTGGCGCCGCGCACTCCGCGCGTAGTCGTTCGATCACCCGTGCCAGCAAAGCCAGCGCCCACTCGCGATCAAACGCCTGCTCCGGGTTAAGCTCAACGCTGGCGGCCAGTTGGAACTGCGTGTCCGCCGTCTGCCAGTCCAGCGGCAGGTGCGCCGCGCCGCCGCCGCGCTTCTGGCGTTGCGACTTGTCCCATTCATTCGCGAGAAAATGTTTTAGCGCCGCCAACAGGAACGCGCGAAAGCGGCCACGCTCGGAGCTGAGTCCTTCGAGATAATTTTTCTCCAGAAACCGGGCGAAGAAAGCTTGCGTGAGATCCTCGGCATCCTCTTTGGAATGTCCGCGCCGCCGGACGTAGGCATAGAGCGGAAACCAATACGTGCGGCAAAGCTCCTCCAACGCTTGATCCGATTGCGGTGTGTGCCTGCGACCTGCCGCAAGCACGGCCGTCCAATGCGTCGTGGCGAAGACGTCGCCTGGCGCGCTCGAAGGCTGGTTGGATTGCTCGGAGGTCAAATCACTTGCGGACCTTTACTTCCGCATCGCTCACGGCGGACTGCAACTCCGGCACGTCTAGCACGGCCAGGGCTTGGTCGAGTATCCGTTCCGCCTCGGCCTTGCGCCCAACCCGAACGAGGATCTCGACCAGGGTGCGCACTTGCTTGACGAAATTATTGTCCGCCAGTTGCGCCAGATCGGGCGGCGGGGACACTCCCGGTGGCAACTGCAGAGTCCGCGTCGGCAGGTTCCGTTGAGATTGCTTTTGCATTTCCCATCCGCGTCGGTACAGCTCAAACCTCATTTGTGGATCACCGATCGCTTTCAGGCAAAGCTCATATTCGCCGTGCTCCACCAGCACACTCTCAGCGTAAAAATGACACTGCTGCGCCAGAGCCGGGTCACGTTGTTCAATCTCCTTGAACAGCTTCAAGGTGGCGTCGTTGTCCTGGAGATGGTGGTTGATACTCGCCACATCCTGAAACAGCGCTGCGTAACCGCGTTCCTCGGAGAACTCGCGCGTCTTGGCATCGCGCGCTGCAATCAATGCCAGCTTCGCCTTGGGAAAACGCCGACCCAGTTCCAGCCAATCGGCGAGCGCGGACGAAAGCCTCACCGCGCTGTGACCTGCGTCGTGTTCGAGGGCGTGGTTGTGATACCAGACGTGGCGCTGCAATGATTCCTCAAAGCGACCGCGCTCCATCAACTCCTTCGCTTCCTGAAGGACCTTGTTCAGGTCCGGTTTCTCACCTGCTGCGAGCGTGGGCTGCCAGGATTCAGTGGACATCGGCGGAGCGGTTCTGGCCACGCCAGTTGCCTGCACCAACTTGTATTGTATCCTCACGCCGTTGACGTCGTTGGTAAAACCGCTGAGGTGGAGCAGACCGACCGTTCCTTGCCGGGTCTTGAAGATATAATCTGCCCCGACGGGATACGCAGAGACCGCACCGCCGAGTGACGCTTGATAACCCTTCCGCTCGCGGGGATTCGTGAGGATGACTTCGGCATCCGCAAGGGTGATTTCATCGAGCAGGTTTTCGTTCGTCGAGGTCTTTGGGTTGTACATCAGTCGCGTGCCCAGCGGCGTGAAGCCCCAGTTATTTTCCTTGAGTTGCAGCGCCAGGTCCGCGCCCGATCCGGCGATCCATTCCTCAATGCGCGCGGTTCGCTCGAACAGGCCGGCATCGAACGACTTCACTGTCAATTGGAATGGCGGCGGCAGCACTTCGGCTTTCTCCAGATTCACGAAGATCAATCCATCCGAGCCGACTTCGCCGACCGTGATGACGCGTTCGACCACGGGGCCGAAGTCGCCGCCGACCGGCGCCGTGTTTGATTGACCGGCTGGCAGATCTTTCACCAACACATGCGCCGGATTCGTTGGTTCAGCTTCGGCCCCCGGCTCATGCACCTCGACCGTGAGCAGGTAATAACCAGTGGTGTCGTCGTTTCGGGCAAACGGGATGAAGAACGCAAGCGCGCCCGGTTGTGGGGCATTGCCCTCGTAGGAAATGTTTACGTCCACCGCCGGACGATCTCCAATCTTGTGAGTCACGACGCGTTCGATCTTCAACTGCAACACACCGCCTTGGCGCCGGACTCCAAAAAAACCGTGGATGGACACCTTCGCTATGTCATTCGATACGTGGTTCGCAAGTGAATGACCCCAACTGTCGGAAACAATTGGCCAACCAACTATCACCTGTCGCTGGTCCTCTTTGACGCCCGGCTTTTTGGAAATAACGGTCGTCGAAGAAGACTTGGAAGTTCGAACCGCAAGACGGCGGTCAATCATTACGTGCTTGTTCCGCACCCTGCCATCCAGCAAAGCCGCGAGAGTTTCCGGGCTGATGTCGGCCATCTGCCAATTGCCGGTCGCGCCGTTTTCCCGCTGCGCCACCGGCACCAGTTCGTCGGCCACAGTGCTTTCGACTTCAAATAGGCGGTAATGAACTTCGTGGCGCTGGCCGCCTCTAAAGGAGGTTGCCCACATCAGCCCAAATACCGCGAGCCAGATTAAACCCGCTGCGACGCCAATACGCCGGCCCACCCACGAGTACGACCAACGCCCGCCGGTGTCCGCTGGCCGGCCTCTGTCCGCCGGCACATTCGTAACTGGGGGCGTCGCGTTCGCCGCACGCCACAACCGCACTCCACACAGCGGCAGGAGCATTGCGCCCAGCCAGATCAGCGGCACAATTACTGCCTCGTCCGGCGCGGGATTCCAGCCGCCGCGTTGCTGGGTCAAGGCAAACAGGAAGAACGCGGCGAAACCGATCACCGGCACTGCGGCAATGAAAGCCAGCGCTGCTCCGATTTTGAATCCGGCCCGCGTGGTTTCCGGATTGACGTATCGGTTCAACATCAAGGCCAGCACCGGAGTCACACACGCCAGCAGCAGAAAGACGCCAATCAGCCAGGCGCCCGGGACGCCGCCGCGGAACAGCGTGCATAACACGCCAAATAGAACGGTTCCCAAGTAGGTCAGTGTCGCGCAAAATGCGAACCACGGCTTCTTTTCCAGCGTAGCAGCCGACATGAGTCGGCTCTGACTGGTGCGATTCCTGAACCAAAAAAGTAGCCACGTTATCCCACCAGCGAACAGGCCGAACAAACTTCCGGCAACAACGCCCCCCGCCAGATTCAAGAACGGGTTGGGTCGCGTCGGACGAGGAGGCGGTTGCGCCTGGTCAATCAACTCCGCGCGCGTCTGCTCGCAGTAAGTTCGGGCGATGGCATTGGCGATGTCTGCTGCTTCACCCGCCGACTCACTGTGGTAACGGATTTCAACAAGGCCGGTGTTGCGGACAGGACGAACCTCCATCGCGTTGCGAAGCCTGAACGCAATTTGTCCGGCTTGCGCCGCGTCATCTCCGAGCAATGATTCCTTCCAAATCGTGCGCAAGCCGGCCTTGTCCGCGACCTGCTGGAGGAACTCCGGCGATTCAAAGCGGGCAAACTCATTTTGCAGCGCGTAAGGATCGAGGTTCTGGGTAGCGGCAAGCTTGATTCGCGCGGTGGCGGCGTATGTTCGGGGCAACAGGCTTGTGATGGCCGCCGCCAGCGCGAACACGACCAAGCCGACGAGAACCGCAGCAATCGCCGAACGGACAAGGATTGCCCGCCATCCAAGTTTCTCTCGCGTGGTAGCAGCCGGGGCGAGTCGGCTCTCATCCCTCTGTTCGCCCGGCGGTTCAGTCTGAGCGGACTCACGTCCGCTGCTACCGGGCGGAGTGGTCACGATCGTCTCCACTTGCGTTTTGAGCGCGCTCGCTTGCTGGTATCGGAGTTCAGGTTTCTTTTCCAACGCGCGCAACACCACTTCATCGAGGCGCACGTCAATGTGAACTTTCTTGGAGGGCGGCTGGAGCGGTTTGCCCGGCAGTTCGCCCGTGAGCATCTGGTAGAACACCACGCCCAACGCGTAGATGTCGGCGCGATGATCCACCTCGGCAGGATTCTCGCGCTGCTCGGGCGACATGTATTGCGGCGTGCCCATGACTTTGCCGGCGTCGGTGAGGTCGCGTAGGACAGGCGTCGCGCCTGTCTCCATCTTTTCCTGTCCGCCTTGAAGCGCGGATTCTTCAGAAGTTTGCGACAGGCGCGACGCCTGTCCTACGTCCGCCACAATCTTCGCCAATCCAAAATCCGCCACCTTCACGCGGCCCCGGCGATCCAGCAGAATGTTCTCCGGCTTGATGTCGCGGTGGACGATTCCCTGGTCGTGCGCGAACTGGAGCGCGTCGCAAATTTGCGGCACGATGGCCAACGCCTCGCGCGCGGAGATCCGCCCCGCGTGGAGCAATTGGCGCAAGTTCACGCCGTCCACGAATTCCATGAGGAAGTAGAAGAGTAGGACAGACGTCGCGCCTGTCTCATTCTTTTCTGAATCTGCGCCTTGAGGCGGAGTTTCTTTTGAAGTTTGCGACAGGCGCGACGCCTGTCCTACGTTGCCAAACTCATACAGCGTCACAATGCCGGGATGATTGAGCTTCGCCAGCGCCTTGGCTTCGCGGGCGAACCGCTCAGCAAACGCCGGGTCCTCGCCGATGCCGGGCGGGAGAATCTTCAGCGCGACGATGCGGTCCAGTTGCTTCTGCCGCGCCTTATAGACCGCGCCCATGCCGCCTTTGCCGATGAGTTCCAGGATTTCGAGTTGCGGAAATCGCGGCGCGAGTTCGGCAATCGGCGGCGGCTCGAACGGCGCTTGTTTGCCCTCGGTGACAGTGTCCGCCGCGGCGCCCTGTTGCAGCAGGCAGGCAGGACAAAGCCCGGTGAGTGCGCCCGTGGGCAGCGGCGTGCCACATTGCGGGCAGGTTCGAGATTCAGCCGGCGGATTCACTTCGCGCTCATTCATACACAATCTTCAGAAGCAAATCCGCGAATTTGTTGCGGAAAATTCGCCGCCGCTTCCGGGCAATCCGTCCATCCGCGAATGTATAAAATCTCAAGCCTTGGGCTGCGGCTGATTCTGCTCCCCATCATTTTGAAAAATCCTGCCCGCCCACGGAGTTCTGCGTGTTTTCCTTTTTGGAATTCGGTACAAACAGGGCGTGACCGGCATCCTGCTCATACGCGACCTCGCAGTCGTGCTGATAATCGCTGGCGCGGCCGCGTGGCTGTGCCGGCGGCTGGGGCTTTCGGCCATCGTGGGCTATCTCGTGGCGGGGGCGGTCATCGGTCCGCACACACCGCCGTTTGCGCTGGTGGCGGACCTCGACCGGGTGCAGACGCTCGCGCAACTGGGTTTGGTGTTTCTGATTTTTTCCATTGGCCTGAACCTGAGCCTCAGCCGCCTGAAACGCCTGGGTTTGTCGGTGATTCTGGCCACGGCCATCGGGGCGGTGGTGGTGCTGGGCGGCGGACGGTTGTTTGGCTGGGCATTGGGCTGGAGCGTCACGGCCAGCCTGTTTCTCGCCGCCATGCTCATGGTGTCCAGTTCGGCCATCATCAGCAAAGTGCTGGATGAACTCAACCTCACGCACGAGCGGCCGGGTCAACTGGCGCTGGGCATCACCGTGCTCGAGGACGTGGTGGCCATTCTGATGCTCACGCTGTTGACTTCGTTGATTCAATTTGGCGGAGAAAAACCGCCGCCGCTCTTGCCGACGCTGGGCACGCTGGGCGCGTTTGTGGTTTTCATCGCGCTGCTGTCCCTGCTCATCATGCCCAACCTGCTCGCGCGGGTAAGCCGCGGCGCTTCGCCCGAAATCCGCACCCTGCTGGTCGGCGGCTTGTTGCTGGCGCTCGCGTGGTTGGCGGTGAAGGTGGGGTATTCGCTGGCGTTGGGCGCGTTTGTGTTCGGCGCGATCGTCGGCAGCACGCGTTACAAGGCGGACATCGAGCGCTCGTTCGAGGGGCTGGATCAGACTTTTGGCGCGGTGTTCTTCGTGGCGGTGGGGATGCTGGTGGATTTCAAGATCCTCCTGGAGGCCTGGCCGCTGGTGCTGGGCCTCACGGCGCTGGCGTTGGTGCTGCGACCGCTGGCGTGTGCGCTCGGGTTGCTCGCCGTCGGCAACAGCGGCCGCGAATCCATTCACGCTGGCCTGTCCCTGACGCCGCTGGGCGAATTCAGTTTCATCATCGCGGCGCTGGGCGTCGAAAGCGGCGTGCTCCCGGCGTCGGTGTATCCGGTGGCCGTGGGCGCGTCGTTGCTAACCTCACTCGTCGCGCCGGTGCTGACGCGTCGCGCGGAATCCTTCAGCGCACGAATCGTGAAGGCCGAACCACTGTGGGTGAGGAAATGGGTGGAGTTTTATCACCACTGGCTGGCGCGGTTGCGCAGCCGGCAGACGGCCAGCGTGCTGTGGCGGTTGACCCACAAGCGGTTTGTGCAGGTGGGATTGCATATCCTCTTTGTCTCCGCCCTGCTGTTGTTTGCCAATCCGCTCTACGCGGAAATCAAGTCCCGGCTGGGTGAGGATTGGTTACTGCCGGTTGCCCTGCCCTTCCTGTTCTGGAGCGGATTCGGCGTGCTGCTGCTGGGGCCACTCATTGCCATCTGGCGCAACATTTCCGCGCTGGCCATGATTCTGGCCGAGGCCGCCACGGCGGGGGTGCGCCGGCAACCGCGGTTGCGGCCCCTGCTGGAAGCGGCGTTGCGCGGCGTTGCGCTGGTGTTGCTGGGCGCGTGGTTGCTGGCGCTGCTGCCCACGGGCTGGTCGCTGCTCGGCGCGGCGGGCGCCGTGCTGGCGTTGTTGTTGATGGTTGCGGTTGTATTTTGGCGCCGCTTCGTGCGGTTGCACAGCCGGTTGGAGATCGAACTGTTGGAACAATTCCGCAGCGCGACGCACCCCGCCGCCACTTCCGCCTGGTCGTCCGCGCTGCCGCAGCAATCGGCCGACTGGCAGCTCGACATTGACGAAGTGACGCTGCCCAGCGATTCCGCGCACGCGGGCCGCACGCTGGGCCAGCTTGGTGTGCGCCACCGCTTCGGCTGCTCCGTTGTGGGCATTGACCGGCAGGGTTTTGGCATCGTGAATCCCAGCGCGGACACGATGCTGTATCCGCAGGACAAGCTGTTGCTCCTCGGAAACGCCGGGCAACTGGCCAATGCCGCCCGTGAATTGGGCAGCGTTTCCCCGGCTGAAGCCACCACCACGGATTTCGGCGAGTTGACGATGGAGGCGGTCGTGGTGCCGCCGGCCTGTCCGCTGGCGGGAAGACCGCTGATCGAACTGGACTTGATCCGCAAGGTTGGCGTGCAAATCGGCGGCATCCGGCGTGGTCGGCAGCGCCGCCTTTCTCCAACCGGCGAGGATCATTTCGTGGAGGGTGACGAATTGCTCGTGCTGGGAACGCACGCACAGATCAAGGAATTCGCTGCGTTACTCTCGCCGCCAGCAGCCGAGTCACCCGACAGGGTTGAATCAGCTTGAGGCGTTCCGGGCCTGCCGGGTCAGTGACGCGCGGACAGGCTGGACAGGAATTTCAATTCCGCAATGATGACGGAAAATGAACGATCCGATTCCGCCGTTAAGCACCTTGCTGGGACGGGGCCTTCGCCAGAAGTGTCCGCAATGCGGTGAGGGTTCATTGTTCAAGCGCTGGAGCAAACTGCACGATCATTGCCCGGTTTGCGGTCTCAAGTATCTGGAGAATCAGGGAGATCTTTGGGGCTATTTGCTGTTCGTGGACCGGGCGCTGTTCATTTTTCCGTTGATCGTGATGATCTATTTCCGGCTCTACGTTCCCAATTTGATTTGGTTCTTCGTGATCAGCGGAGTGCTCATTTTTGCGCTCGTTTATACTCTGCCGCATCGCACCGGGGTCAGTCTGGCGCTCGATTATCTGGTGCGTCGGAAGTCTGACGACCCGCCTGAAGGAAACGACGTCAAGGCCGGCAACGAATAGCAGTCCAACCGACGTATCCTGCGGCTTGCATTTGCGCCGTGGGTTTGGCCATGGTGCCGCATGTTCAAGCCCATCTTCATCGCGGCGATTTGCAGTGCGGTCAGCTTTAACTCATTGGCGGCCGCCGACCATTTGGTTCATTCGTTCCAGCGCGCGACGCTCACCACGGAGTTTTGGAGTGAGGGCGCGGGTTACGGCGATTTCAATCGTGACGGGAAACTGGACGTGGTTTCCGGTCCGTACTGGTACGCCGGGCCGGATTTTCAAAAGCGTTACGAGTTTTATCCCGCCATCCAGACGCACACAAACAAGACCAGTGCGGGTGCCGAAGAAATCCGCCCCGGCTGGAGTCCGAGAGTTTATTCGGACAATTTCTTTGCCTTTGCCCACGACTTCAATGCTGACGGCTGGCCGGACATATTGGTCATCGGCTTTCCCGGTAAAGACGCTTCGTGGTTTGAAAATCCGCGCGGTCAGGCCGGCCATTGGAAACGGCATGTTGTGTTCGATGCGGTGGACAACGAATCGCCGCACTGGATGGACCTGACGGGTGACGGTTTTCCAGAGTTGATCTGCAATCACGACGGTTACTTCGGCTACGCGCGACCGGATTGGAAGAATCCGGGTGCGAAATGGACCTTCCAGCGCATTTCCTCCAAGGGCAATTGGACGCATTTCAATCACGGCCTCGGCGTCGGCGATGTGAATGGCGATGGCCGGTTGGACGTAATCGAGAAAGGCGGCTGGTGGGAACAGCCCGCGTCGCTCGACGGCAATCCGGTGTGGAAGTTGCACCCGTTTAACTTTGGCCCCGGCGGCGCGCAGATGCACGCCTACGACGTCAACGGCGACGGGTTGAATGACATCGTGACCAGTCTGGTGGCGCATGGTTTCGGCTTGGCGTGGTTCGAGCAGATGCGGGAAGGAGACACGATCACTTTCCGCCGGCATGTCATCATGAATCAGCAGCCGCACGAGAACCGCTACGGCTTGAAAGTCTCCATGCTCCATGCCGTGGCATTGGTGGACATGGACGGCGACGGGTTGAAGGACATTGTGACTGGCAAACGTTTCTGGCTGCCGGGTTATCGCCGCGAAACCGAGCCGGGCAGCCCGTCGCCATTGCATTGGTTCAAGCTCACGCGCCGTGGTGGGGAAGTGGATTTCGTTCCGCATCTCATTGACGCCACTGCCGGGCTGGGCGTGCAACTGGAAGTTGCCGATCTCAACGGCGACGGACGGCCTGATGTCGTCGCCGCCAACAAACAGGGCACGTTCGTGTTCCTGCAGGAAGCGAAAAAAGTCAGCGCAAAGGAGTGGGCGAATGCGCAGCCCAAACCTGTCGCTCTGCGCCACGCTGCCGCCGGGTCCTTCGACGTGGGCGTGGGCATCAGTGATCGCATTTCGGAGCGCACAAATGACTGGCCCTTGCTGTTGGCGCAGTTCAGTCAGGTGACACCCGAGAATTGCATGAAGCCGATGGCGGTTCAGCCGGTCGCGGGGCGCTTCAATTTCGAGCGCGCGGATGCGTTCGTGAACTTTGCCGCGCAACAGCAACTCGGGGTCGTGGGCCATTGCCTGGTCTGGGCCAAGGACGACCGCACGCCCGCGTGGTTTTACCGCGACGGCGAGCACCCGGCGAGTCGTGAGTTGTTGCTTGAACGTATGCGCGAGCACATTGAAACCGTGGTCGGACGTTATCGCGGTCGCATCGCGGCGTGGGATGTGGTCAATGAGGCACTGGATGACGGCACGAATTACCTGCGGCCCTCCGGCTGGAGCGCGGCGTGCGGCGAGGAGTTCATTGCCAAAGCATTCGAATACACGCACCGGGCGGACCCGCAGGCTCGGCTCATTTACAATGATTACAACAATGAATTGCCAGCCAAGCGCGAGAAGATGATCCGGTTGATTCGTTCGTTGCGCGCCCAAAACGTTCCGTTACACGCCATCGGATTACAGGGGCACTACGAATTGGACCGATTGCCATTTGCGGAACTCGAAGCCACGCTGGTCGCCATGCGCGAACTGGGAGTGAAGGTGGTTATCTCGGAACTCGACATTGACGTGATTCCGCGCGGACGATGGTGGGCGGACGGCGGCAAACATCGCGAAGAAATGGCCAGGCTGAATCCTTACCGCGACGGTTGCCCGCCGGAAATCCTCGAACGTCAGGCGGAGCAATACGCGCAGTTGTTCCGGTTGTTCCGCCAGTACGCCGACGTCATTGAGCGCGTGTCGTTTTGGAATCTTCACGATGGCCAGAGCTGGCTCAATGATTTCCCGTGGCAGCGCGTGAATTACCCGTTGCTGTTCGACCGCGAAGGCCAGCCCAAGCCGGCCTTTGCGGCGGTGATGCGGGAATTATCGCAGTAAGTTGCCTGCTCGGGTTTCGCGCCAAAAGAAACTTGCCCGTGCGTTTGCGTCAGGGGCAAATTGGCATTGTGGCCACCCCGCAAACAACGCCAAAACCTCGCGACCCGAAGCGGCGATTCAATTGGATCGTCAGCGACGTTGTGCGCAGAGCGATTGTTGTTTGGCACGAACTGCGCGCGAAGTTCAGCGGGCGGGGCTATTATTGCGCCGCGTTGCACGGGGAATCAGAATACAACATTACCATCAATTCCGATCTGACGGTTTCGTGCAACTGCCAGGATTACGAAGGCTTGGGGCATCTCGGCGATTTGCACAAGAGCACCTTTGAGGAAGTGTTCGATGGCCCGGTGGCGCGGCGGTTTCGCGAAGAACTGGCGAAAGGCAAAATGCCGATTCCTATCTGCGCGCGTTGCGGCGAACTGCGCCGGCTGGTCGCGCGCGATGCAAAACCTCCTGAAGTCCGATTGCCGCATCGTGGTTTGCTGCTTGAGAATACCGTGCGCTGCAATGTGGATTGCACGGGCTGCGCCCGGGGTACGGCCGCCAATCTGCGCGTGAACCGGCAACTGCAAATGCCGCTGGCCGACATGGAGAAGATGACCGATCTCGTCCAGCAGCTCGGCCTGGAGCAAGTGTATTACTTGAATCTTGGTGAACCGTTCCTCTCGCCCAACATCGGGCCGGAACTGGCAATGCTGCGGCAGAAGAATCCGGATTGCCGGATCGTCACCTCCACCAACGGCGTGTTGCTGAACAACGATGCGAAGCGTGAAGCGGCGCTCAACTTCAGCCACATTTTTTTCTCCGTGCATGGCATCAGCGACGCGATGTCCGAGAAATACATGCACCGCGGGAGCTTTGAGAAAGCCTATGCGGCCATGCGCGACATGGCAGTTTATCGCAACGCTCGCGGACTACGATTGCCAATTCTGGAGTGGAAATATCTGCTCTTTAACTGGAATGACCGGCCAGCGACCTTGCAGCGGGCCATTGAAATGGCGAAGGCGGCGAACCTGGATTTCATTTCCTTCTGGCCCACGGCCAATCCATTCTACGGCATCTCCTGGCGGTATCGGTTGGGGCGCTTGAACCACATCGGTGTGAAATCGTGGAAGGGTCGTGAAGTGGATTTGCGCCCGGAAGGGCTGCGCGGGACGCCCACGCATCCGGCGCTGGAAAAGCAGGTCGTGGCGTAAGTCGCCGACCTTCACCACTACCGGCTCAACTCTCATCCATTACGGCTGCAAAGCGCAGACCGCGTGTGCTGACCCGCAATTCACCAAACTCAAAAGCTTCCATCACGGCTTCATAAATCAGCACGCCGGTCAACATCACATCCGCGCGTTCCTTGGGCAGACCCGGGATGTCCCTCCGTTCGGCGAGCGGCAAACTCCACAGTCGCTCCACCCAGATTTTCGTTCTTCTCAACGACAGTCGCACGGCTTCGATGCGCTCGCGGTCGTAGTCGTTCAGGCCGAGTTCCATGCGGGCCAGGATGGTGGCCGTGCCACCGGTGCCGACCAGTCGCACGGCGTGATGTTGCTCGTGGAGCTTGACCTCGCGTTTGAGCGCGGGTTCGAGTTCGCCGCGGACTGTGGTGTCCAGAAACGTCCTGAGCCACTCGCGGCATGCGGCGAGTTCCTCCGGCTTGGGTGGATCGCTGTGGGGAATTTTTTCCAGCAACCGCACAACGCCCAGCGGATAACTTTGCTGAAAATGTTTCTGTTTGCCCTGGCCGAGAATGAATTCCGTGCTGCCGCCGCCTGCGTCCAGCAGCAACAACGGTTCATTCGCCAGTTTGGGATTGCTGGTTGCTCCGCGAAAAGCCCACTCAGCCTCCTGTTCGCCCGAGATGATTTCCAGCCGCAGATTCGTGGCCTCGGCAATGGCCGCTGCCAGATCACCCGGATTCTTTGCATCGCGAGCCGCACTGGTCGCAATGATGCGGACACTGACGGCGCCGTATTTGCGGGCGGCGTTGGCGAAGGCCGCCACCGCCCGTGCGGTCTGGGCCAACGGCTCCGGCTGAAGCCGGTGAGTTTCGTAAAAACCCTTGCCCAAGCGCGTTTGCCGGCTGTCTTCGAGCACTGGCGACACTTCCAAGCCCGCCACATCCGCGACGAGCAGCTTCACGGAGTTGGTGCCGACATCAATGACGGCGCGACGCGCGGTTGGCATGGCGGGATTAGAACAATCGGCCCAGACTTTCCCAAGTTAAAAGGCAGTGACAATGTGGACGCACGGGTCGAGTGTTCACCCCGGCCTTGAACTACACGCACGCCGGTTCAAAGTGTGAATCGTGAGGCCGGCGAGGTCCTTGCGCACCGGCAACAGCATCAGACTGACTAGCCAACCCGCCAGCACACAACTCGTCAGGCTTCCGGCGATGCTGCACACTTCATAAAACTGATCCCGTAACTTCGCCTTGGGATTGGCATCAGCGTGCCCAGCCGGCGTGCGGTTTTTCCTGGTTCGATATTGAGGGGTCAAAATTCCATAACCCCTTGTTGACACGCACGGAAGCCTGGAATAGAAGGTGATTATGCTATTCGTGATAGACCACAACTTGCTCCCGAATATCTGTTGAACACCACGCTCACTGTGAAAAGAATCTTCGACGGCTTCTTGTTCGGAATAGGCTTCTCGTTTGCGCTGCTTGTCGTATTTGGAGTTGTCGTGCTCGCGGGAGGTGCATTCGTGGTCAAGCGAGGTTTAGGTGCTGCTTCGGATGCGTTGCTCTCAGGGGCACGCACGATGGAGAGCGCCGACGGAGTTTATATGGCGTCCAGCAATGTCGTCTGGAAGGGAGAGGATGTGGTCATCACTGCGACGCTCACAAATCAGACTGAGCAGCCATTTGCGAGTTTGGTGACGTGGACGCACCTGAGCCATCGCGACAGCGGCCTTGTGGATTTCCACCATGAAACGCTGGAGGGTTTGGCGGGACACTCGCAGCGTGATTTCACCATTGTTTTCAAGGGTGTTGACCAGACGAATCGGATTGAGGATCTGTCCTTCGAGATGGACATATACAAGGGCGATGAGAAGGAGTAGTCATTGGCCTAATCGCAATGCCGTTTAGGAATTACCCCAAGATGTTGATGGGGGCGGTATGATGACACAACATAAAGTGTTAATAACCATAAGTTTACGCTTGTACTTTTTCG